>Ga0207065_1042_pt1 | contig 29814 bp, 27 predicted proteins | sample Alteio_BWMinCont_27_FD_153492 | JGI IMG/M metagenome (GOLD analysis project Ga0207065, IMG submission 153492) | Enriched cells from forest soil in Barre Woods Harvard Forest LTER site, Petersham, Massachusetts, United States -... | ecosystem: Environmental > Terrestrial > Soil > Temperate forest >...
GACGAGCGCGGCTATAACAGAGCGACGAAGCATAGATTTCCTCCTTTAGCCCCGAGGTTGTACCCGGGAAGGGTGGTTTTCACCCGTTCCCGCAACATAATCGCTCCGTTACCAACCCACAACGAAGAACGAGTCACCCCCCAAGGAGCCGCCCACGCTTGTAAGCAAGCAACGAATGGGAGGTGAAGCAATTGCGACTACGGGGTGCCGCTGTGGCTTGTGCGCTCGCGGCAGCATTGCTTACGATTCCAGCCGGCGCGCAATCCCCGGCACCGCCTCCGCATGATCTCGAGGGCATCGTGCTCGGCGAAAGCTCTTCCACGCTCGTAGCTCAACAAGGGGAACCGCTTCTCGTTCGCGTGCAATCGACCGGCGGGATTGCGGAAACGGACTATCTCTACCTGAATTCTTCCGGCAATGCGTTGATATTCGTGCATTTGCTGCGCGGCAACGTTGCCGGCATCAGCATAAAACCGGCGCCATCAATCCCACCCGGGGCAAGCAGTGCACCGATGCCTTCCGTCCTCGGCGTCGCGCTTGGCGATCCCGCCAGTAAAGTTGAGGCGCTTCCAAAAAATCGGCTCGTTTCCGTCAATACGTCGGAGGGTGACGTCACGAGTACCTATCGCGGTGATAATGGCTGGGAATATTCGTTCACGAATACTGACGACAAGATTGCATGGATCGAAGCCTATCTCACGCCGGGCGCCATCAAGGCGCTTCCGAACCTTCCCGAACCCGTGCTTCACGACGGAAGTTCGATTGCAAACGCCATCGCCATCATTGCACCGAACGAAAAGATCGGCATTCAGGCCGAGTATATCTATGTCGCGGCGCATCCATGTACCGACGATGGCCAATGGCATGGCAATCGCGCTCCGGTCATTCATCGGGCTGGCCGATCGTACGACCAACTCTTGGCAACCTGCTCGACCGACGGTACGCGACGCTCATTCTTTTTCGACACCACCGGGATTCCCGGGTCACTCAGAGGTTTGTAGCGGCGGCAGTGAAGAGGGCGGCCGTAGAATCGAGACAAACAATCTGAGAACGCCTACACGGGGCGATATCTTTTGTGCTCGCGTCCTCCGGAGATAACCTCTTGCCACACGACCATTGCGGGCCTAGCGCCTACGACGACCCGGGTACGCCCGAAGAGATCACCCGCCGTACTTTTATGGCAAATGCCACGCTGACGCTCGGCGGGATTATTGGCTTAGGACTTGCGATTCCGCTCGTCGGTTCGCTGATTCCGAAAGTCGGTGCAGGCACGAGCGCGTGGGAACCGCTCGACGAGGCGGGTTGGAAAGCGCTGCAGAGCGCAACCGACAAGCCGGTGAAGATCGATTTCGTCCTCAAAAGCAAGGACGCGTATCTGCCTGAGCAGAGTTCGCCGGAATCGGTGTGGGGCGTGAAAGTCGACTTTGAGAGATTCAAGAAGGCGCGTCCGGATCTCTATGGCTCGGATACAAAAGCGCATGTGCCCTATCCGGCGGTCAACCTCGGTTTCGCGGTTTTCAGCCCGATCTGTCCGCACCTTGGCTGCCGTTACAACTATAACGCCGATGCCGGAAAGTTTTTGTGCCCGTGTCACGGCTCGCAGTTCAGCAAAGAAGGTGAACACCTCGCGGGTCCGGCAGCGCGCGGGCTCGATCCGCTGCCACTTCGCGAACAGAACGGACAGGCAGAAATAACATGGATTCGGTACGCACCGACCACCCCAGATCGCATCGTCGTTTCGTACACGAGTTAGGCGGAAGAGCATGATAGATTACGCGCTCAATTGGATCGAGTCGCGCACCGGCTTCGTCTCGATGACGAAAGATTTCCTGACGGAAGATATTCCCGGCGGCGCAAGTTATTGGTACGTCTTCGGAAGCGCTACACTCTTTGCGATGATCGTACAAATCGCAACCGGTATTTTCCTGACATTCTTCTACGCACCCTCGGCTGCAACGGCGTGGGAATCGACAAAGGCGATCTACGATAATCCGTTCCAGCATTTTGTGCTTTCGGTGCACTACTGGGGAGCGTCGGCAATGATCGCGCTATTGTTCCTGCATTTGCTGCAAGTCGTTTTCTGGGGCGCATATAAATCACCACGCGAACTGCAGTGGATCGTCGGCGTTCTCTTGCTGCTGGTCACGCTGGTGCTCGGGCTTACGGGATATTTATTACCGTGGGATATGAATGCGTACTTCGCATCGCAGGTTGCCATCAATCTGACGCTCACGGTTCCCGTGCTCGGCAATATTATCCAGCAATTTGCGCAAGACGGCACCACCTTAGGTACACTGACGATCAACCGTTTCTTCGGTTTACACGTATGGTTGATGCCGGCTGCGTTGGTTGCACTCGTCGGTGCGCATCTTGCGATTTTCCGCTGGAACGGGCCGGCCGGACCACCGGTCGACGATCCACGCCCGCTGAAAAATGGCCGTTTCTGGCCCGATCAAATGTTCATGGACACGGTTGCATCATTTTTCGTGTTCGTGATCATCATTTTCTTAGCGTTTGTTTTTCCCCCGTTCCTCGACGCGAAAGCCGATCCAACGAACGCCGCATTCGTGCCATATCCGGCGTGGTATTTCTTGGATCTCTTCGGATTGCTCAATCTCGTCCCGGGTAATCTCGAAATCGTCGGCGCGATCATCATTCCCGGCATTGCGACAACGATTCTCGTGGTATTGCCGTGGCTCGATCGCAGCACCACGCGTACATTTTCAGCGCGAGCGCCGATTCTGCTCGTTACCGTGGCGTCGCTCGCGATCATTTGGGGCTTAACAATTTGGAGCCAATTATCCATCCAAGCAAAAGAAGCTCTTGCTCCAGTCGCACCCGCACCGCCCGCAGTTGCAACCTCGGTCTCGCCATCGTCAGCCTCGAGTTCGACCGGTGCCCCGGCGTCTGGATCTTCCGGCACAGCAGCGACTGCCGCCGGCGCGTCGGTATTTCAGCAGAACTGTTCGTCATGTCACGGCGCCCAAGGCCAAGGCGCAACGGGTGTGTTCCCGCCGCTTGCAGGCAACCCAGTGGTCACCGGCGACCCACACAAAGTCATCGGCATCGTTACTGGCGGCCTCCATGGCAACGTCCAAGTAAACGGTCAAACATACAACGGGATGATGCCCGCCTGGAAAGGCACACTTTCCAACAAAGACATCGCTGCGGTAATTACCTACATCCGCTCCGGTCTACCCGGAAACCACGCCTCCGCAGTTAAGGAATCAGACGTAACGAATTATAAATAATCGAGCGCGTTTAGAATGGTCTAGCCTTTCGAACACATTGAGGGCCACTGTATAAAAAGAGAACGGCACGGCCGGATTGGGCGAGGATTTTGCGATGACGGCCGTAGGTTGGGTCATATAAGGGGCGTTGTTTTGGGGCAATGACGAATGCGCGTGGAGCGCTACAAATAAAATCGCTTGCGAGGACGCCGCGCTGTACATGAGTTACGTCGGGGGCCGGGAGAACCGTTACCGGGGGACGGGTGTAAAAAAGGAGTGCATTGCTTCCTGGGATGCTTTGAATTGCAATGGCATCGTCGGGTTGCAGATTCGCGTTGATGAAGTGAGCGAGTTGCGGTACCGGCTTGAACGCTTCGGCTTGCGGGACGATACATATCGCGAGTGTGTCAACGGCAAGGAGCATCGCGGCACCGAGGGCATAGGGAACGTACGCCGTTTCGCGACGTAGTAATAATATGACGGTGAGGATTGCGCCGCAGAAAATCGTGGCGCCCATCACGCTGAGATCCCAGAGCACCGCATGCACACTGGTGGTAAAATGGTTGCTGTGAATGAAGATTACAGCGGCGACTGCTAGGCTTCCGATAAATACCGGAACGCAGGCCGCAGAAACCGTGGCCGCACGGCTTCCCTGCTTGCGGGCAATCGCGTCGAAATATACTCCAACAAGCAACGCTAGTGCCGGAAGCTCGAGGGCAATATAGTTCGGCAACTTCGTTTTCGCGAAGCTGAAGAATACAAATGGGACGATGCTCCAAACGAAGGCTAATCGTAACAGGCGCGCAATCGTGGGATCGCTGGGATTGCTTAGAAACCGCGCACCCCACGCAATTGCGACCGGCAAAAAAGCAACCCACGGGAAGAATCCGAGAATGACGACCGGCAGGTAGTACCAGAATGGTCCCGACTGATTCTCGATAACGCCGGTATAACGCTCGAATGTGTAATGCCCGATCATAATGCGTAGCGTCGCGAAACCGGCTTGGTGCGTGAGTACAGCAAACCACGGCACGATGACTACAAGAAATAATAATGCGCCCCCGATCCAGCCTCGCCACGACGGCGTCTGCGGAACGCCGGTCTGTTGTTGGGCAACATGCTGCAGCGATTGGCTGTGCCGTTCCCAGATTGCGTATGGCACGACTACCAGCAGCGCGATAACTGGTGCGACCGGCCCTTTGGCAAGAAAGCCGAAAGCCGCGGCAATCCAGCCATACACTGCGTATCTATCACGGCCGGTTTGCAACGCGCGGAACCACCAGAAAATCGTAAACGCCACGGCGAGATCGAGTAGCGCATCCATAATCGCAAGCCTTCCAACTACCGCTTGCATAAGTGATGTCGAAAGAATAACACTCGCAAAAATGCCGGCCCGCGAACCTGCCTGACGCGTTACAGCGTATCCGGTCATCCCACCCATCGCGATTGTGGCCAGTGCCGCAGGAAGCCGCAGAGCGAGGGTTCCGACGCCGAGCACTTTCGCAAAGACAGCGCCGATCCAAAAATACAACGGCGGCTGAACGAACCACGGCAAGCCGTTGAAATGCATTATGACCCAGTCGTGTGTGAGGAGAATTTCTCGTGCGACTTCACCATACGCCGTCTCGCTGTTATCCCATAGCGTCCCGAGGGCAAGGCCCGGGAGCGTGATTAGCGCAGCAATGACGGCTCCAATAAGGGCCGCCCGCGTAGGTTTCGACATCGAGGCAGTTGTTTGCGGAGCCCCCGGATAACTCATGCGCAATGTCACTTCCCATCTCGCTCAACATGTTTGGGCGCCTCGCCGTTATCGTCGGCGGGGGTGCCATCGCGTTGCGCAAACTCCACTCGCTCCTCGAGGCCGGTGCCGACGTTCGTATCATCGCCCCACACGCCGTGCCCGAGATGCAAGCGCTCATCAAAGAACAAGTGACGTATCGCGAAAAAACGTACGAGCGAGAAGATATCGATGGTGCGTTTCTCGTCATAGCAGCCACAAATAACGGCAGCGTGAATGCCCGAATCGTCGCCGATGCGCAAAAAGCGGGGACAATCGTTATCGATGCAACCGATGGCGATCGCGGTGATGCGATCATGCTCGCATCGGCAAAAATCGGCGACGTAACGATTGCGATTGATTCCGGCGGGAGCACGCCGGCTTTTGCAAAGCGTATGCTGCAGGATGCGCAGGCGATGCTGGGTGATGCATATGGACGCGCGGCTCGCGTCCTCGGGCACGCACGTACGTATGTGAAACTCGTGCTGTCGCTTGACGAACGCACCGACGTCCTCCGAACGCTCTCCAATTTGCCGATTGAACAGCTTGCCGCCATGAATACTATCGAGATCGAACATGAAGTTGAAGGCATCATTGCACGGCAGCGCGGGAGCGGGAAACATTATCCGCGCGCCGTTATCTGCGCGTCACGCTCTAGTTCGCTCGCACTCACCCAGACGCGTACGGTTGCAGCTCAGCTCGCGCAGCGTGGAATTGCAACGACCATTTTGCAAATAACGACGACCGGCGATCGTTTCAACGACCGGCCGATTGCAGCGCTGGGGACAGAGAACGTTTTCGTCAAAGAATTGGAGTTTGCGTTACGTGACAAACGCGCGGATTATGCAGTGCATTCGTGTAAAGATCTTCCGACGAAACTTCCTACCGACATGCATATCGCTGCAATTTCCGTGCGCGAAGATCCTCGCGATGCGTACTGTAGCGAACGTTACGCGACGTTTCTGGATTTGCCGGCCGGCGCGCGTGTCGGTACATCGAGCCCGCGGCGGTTGGCGCAGTTAACGGCGCTGCGCGGCGATCTTCGCTATGAAGAAATTCGCGGCAACGTTGATACGCGTTTGCATAAGCTGCATGAAGGTGAATACGACGCCGTTGTCCTGGCAATGGCGGGGCTCAACCGGCTGCATGCACATGCGAAATACACGGTGCCGTTCGAGGTAGACGTTCTCGTGCCGGCGACCGGCCAAGGTGCACTTGTCGCCGAAACGCGCACTGAGGATATGATTCTCACGCAAGAATTGTACGACGCGCTCAACGACACGGAAACTGAAATGTGCGTGCACTGCGAGCGCGCCGCGTTACGGGCGCTTCGTGGCGGGTGTCGTTCGCCGGTCGGAATCCATGCTTATTTTAACGGTACCAATTTAGTTGCGCTCGGATCGCTTGGCGCTGTGCGCGCTCAGGTAGAAGCGGCGATCGAAGGTCCGTACGACGCCGAAGCCCTCGGGCAGCGGCTCGCACTCGAACTCGAGCACCGCCGCGATGCTCAAGGCGGTGCACCGGCCGAGGCTTCGAGCGGTGCTCCAGCCGAGCGTCGCGAAACCTAGCGCCGTGATCCATCGTCTCCGCCGCCTACGACGGACAGCGTCGTTGCGCGGCCTCGTGCGCGAACATCGCGTAAGCCTTGATTCCCTCATTCAGCCGCTTTTCGTCGTCGAGCGCTCAGCCGACGCCGGGCCGATTTCCTCAATGCCCGGCATCGAGCGCTTCACGGTTGAGGGCATTGTCGACGAGTGCCGCCAGCTGGCCCAGCTTGGCATTCACAGTGTTCTGCTCTTCGGTATACCAGCGCGCAAAGATGCCATCGCGTCATCGAATTACGATCCTGATGGGATCATCCAGCGCGCGACTCGTGCGATAAAAGTCGCGGTACCGGAAATTACGATAATCGCCGATCTCTGTAATTGCGAATACACCGACCACGGCCACTGCGGAATCATTGACGAACACGGCAACGTGGATAACGATGCAACGGTGGCACTGCTCGTAAAAACCGCGCTCACATACGCACAAGCGGGTGTCGATGCGATTGGGCCGTCGGCCATGATGGATGGGCAAGTGGAAGCATTGCGCAGCGCGCTCGATGCGCACAAATATAACCGCGTCGCAATTATGGCCTACAGTGCGAAGTATGCATCGGCATTTTATGGACCTTTTCGGGAAGCCGCCGAAGCAACACCGCAGTTCGGTGATCGCAGCAGTTACCAAATGGACCCAGCGAATGCGCGTGAAGCCTTGCGTGAGATAGCGCTCGATATTGAAGAAGGTGCGGACATCGTGATGATTAAGCCTGGTCTGCCGTATCTCGACATCGTGCGTGCGGCGCGTGATAATTTCGATGTCCCGATTGCGGTATATAACGTCAGCGGCGAATATTCAATGTTGAAAGCGGCCATTGCTAACGGCTGGCTCGAAGGCGACCGCGCGGTAGATGAAATGCTTGTTTCCTTTGTTCGTGCTGGGGCGGACAGTATTATTACATACTTTGCGAAAGAATATGCGCAGCGTCATGAAGTTTGAGCGTTCGATTTCTGCATTTGCCAGGGCGCGGAAGCATATTGCTGGCGGTGTCAGCTCTCCGGTTCGGGCGTTTAAGGCTGTTGGTGGCTCGCCGGTCTTTATGAAGAGCGGCAGAGGTGCGATGATGTGTGATCTCGATGGGCATGAATACATTGATTACGTGCTTTCTTGGGGGCCGCTCGTACTTGGGCACGCGCATCCGGCGGTTGTACGGGCGGTTAGCAATGCTGCTGCGCAAGGGAGTTCGTTCGGGGCGCCGACTGAAGCAGAAAGCGAATTGGCTGAACGAATTTGCGACATGATGCCGTCGATCGAGCGCATTCGTTTTGTTTCGAGTGGAACGGAAGCAACGATGAGCGCGGTGCGCTTGGCGCGGGGTTTTACCAAACGCGATGCGATCGTGAAATTCGCAGGCTGCTATCATGGGCATGGGGATTCGTTTTTAATCGCTGCAGGATCAGGCGCATTGACGAACGGCGTGCCGAATTCTCCCGGGATTACTGCTGGGACCGCACACGATACCATCGTGGTGCCATATAATGATGCGGACGCAGTTGCACGTGCGTTTGCAGCGAATCCCGATCGCATCGCGGCGGTTATCATCGAGCCATATGCCGGCAATATGGGGTTGGTACTCCCGAAACAGGCCACCGCTTCGGAACCCGGCTTCTTGCAATCGATACGCGAGTTGTGTACGTGCCACGGTGCAGTGCTCATATTCGATGAAGTGATGACGGGATTTCGGGTTGCGCGAGGTGGTGTACAGGAACGGGAAAACGTGCGGCCGGATCTCACAACGCTTGGGAAAGTCATCGGGGGCGGATTACCGGTGGGTGCGTTCGGTGGACGAGCCGATATTATGGCGCATCTCTCGCCGGACGGCCCGGTGTATCAAGCGGGAACGCTTTCAGGAAATCCACTTGCAATGGCAGCCGGCATCGCAACGCTCAAGAAAATTCAGGAAGATGCCACGATCTATGAACGTTTCGAGGTGTTGACGAAATTGCTGTGCGACGGTTTGCACGAAGTGTTTAGCAAGCACGAGATCCCGCATACGAGCGCGCGCGCCGGTTCGATGTTCTGCACATTTTTTACCAGTGATCCGGTAACGGATCTGGAAAGTGCGCTAAAATCCGACACGAAATTCTATGCCGAATTTTTTCACGGGATGCTCGAGCACCTCGTCTATTTCGCACCCGCACAATTCGAAACCGCATTTATTTCAACCCAGCACACGACTCGCGAAATCGAGTTCACGATCGCCGCGGCGGATAAGACGCTGGCGCAAATTGTCGGCCGCAAAGAGGTCGTCACGATATGATATTTCCGTTAACCGGCGATGCGGCGCAAGCGTCGGCGAATACCTATAATGACGTCTCCATTCCGCGTTTGTACGCATATCATCGCGCCTTAGCGCAAGCAAGCGCGACCGGCGAGACCACGATCACCTCCCATGCCCTGGCCGAGCTGCTCGGCAATACGATTGCCCCAGCACAAATTCGCCGGGATCTCTCCACCTTGGGGACACTTGGACGTCGCGGTCATGGCTATGCGATAAATCCGCTTGTGGAACAGCTCGCCTGGGTTCTAGGATTAGAGCATGATTGGCGCATCGCCATCGTCGGCTTCGGCTATCTCGGTCACGCATTTGCGACGTTTATCACTGCCCGCGAGCGCCGTTTTCGCGTGGCCGCAATTTTCGACAACTCTCCCGCAGTTATCGGGCAGCAATGGCAAGGCATTACCGTTTGCGACGTCGCAGAAATGGAGAACGTGTTGACTGCTGCATCTACAAACGCCGTCCACCTCTGTAACATCGGCGTGATTGCCGTGCCTGCCGATGCAGCACAGCCCTGCGCACAACGATTTACCGACCTCGGTATTCGCGCGATTCTCAATTTTGCACCGGCTTCATTGACCGTACCGCGTTCGGTTGTGCTCCGCAACATCGATCTTGCCGGTGAAATGTCAATCCTCACCCATCATCTCGCCGCAACCGCGGATGTCAAAAAAGCGTTAGGCTAAACAACAATGCCGATTGTCTGCCTCGGGCTATCTCACCATACCGCACCGGTCGATGTGCGCGAGCGTCACGCATTCCCGGCATCGCGCATGGCGGAAACATTGATTGCGCTACGCGATTACCCAACGGTGCGCGAAGCCGCAATGCTTTCGACGTGCGGACGTCTTGAAATTTATGCCGAAATCGATGACTACGAAGCCGGGGTCACACAGCTCAAAGCATTTTTAATGAACTTCCGGCACGGCGCAACCGGTTACGATCTCGAATCGTATCTCTACACCCTCCTGGGTCGCGAAGCGATCGAGCATTTGTTCCGTGTAAGCACCGGGTTGGATTCGATGTTGATCGGAGAAGCCGAAATTCTCGGGCAAGTAAAAGACGCGTATATTCAAGCACACCATGCCAAGGCGCTCGGGACCAATCTTCACCGTCTTTTCCGCGAAGCATTAAACGCCGGAAAAGCCGCGCGTTCGCAAACGCGTATCGGCGACGAATCCACCTCCATTGCAACCGCCGCGGTTGAAATGGCAAAGCTGCGGTTAGGCACGCTCGACGGAAAATCGGTCGTCGTGATCGGCGCAGGCACGATGGGCCGCACGGTCGTCAAACGATTACGCAGCGAAGGGGCGCACGATTTAATCGTAACCAATCGAACGAAGGCCCGCGCACAAGAGTTAATCGATGAAGTCGGATTCGGTGAAGCGATCGAATTGCCCGGACTGACCGATGCAATCGCGAACGCCGATATCGTCATCACCTCGACCGGGGCATCCCATTTCATCCTGACCCCCGAAAATGTCGCGGAAGCAATGAAGGTACGATCTCGCCATGCTGCTAGGCAAATTCCGCCTGATCAGATCACCGGCACAGAAAATTTTCGGCCATTATTTATTATCGATATTGCGGTTCCACGCGATGCCGATCCGCAGATTGCTGAGATACCATACGTTATGCTGGTCGATATTGACGGCCTGCGTATCGTGGTTGATGAAAAACTCGAACTGCGCCGCGAAGCAATCCCGCACGTTGAAGAGATCGTCGCAGAGTTCGTCGAGCGATTCGGTCACTGGTACCGCTCGCGTCTCGCGATTCCGGTCATTTCGTCGCTGACGAAAAAAGCTGAGGCGCTGCGGACCGAAGAGATTGCACATCTCTTTGCACGCTGCCCAGAACTGAGCGACCGTGAAAAAATGCTGATCGCGGGCACCTCGATGAAAATCGTCTCAAAGCTGCTCCACTCGGTCATCACCAAGATTCGCGAGAAAGCCATTGCCAACCATGCGGAAGCGATTTCCTACGCGCGAATTCTCGACGAACTCTTCGAACTGCAGCTCGCAGATGCAATAGCGGAGTTAGTTCCACACCCGCTCAGCCAGGGAACTTCCGAAAAAGCGTTCTAGAAGCGTTGAAAACAGAAGCTGGTTCGAAGGCGGAGGCTGCGACGACTGGGAAGGTTCTCCTCGTCGGTGCCGGACCGGGAGATCCAGGCTTGCTCACCCTACGGGCCGCACATGCACTTCGCAACGCCGATGTCCTTCTCTATGACGCACTTGCCAGCGGCGCAGTTCTTGCTTTCGCTCCCGCATCGTGTGAAAAAATATTTGTCGGAAAGCGCGGCGGCAATCATGCAATGCCGCAAGAAGAGATTGAAGCGCTTGCAATTCGAAAAGCACGCGAGGGGAACTCCGTCGTTCGTTTAAAAGGCGGCGACCCGTTTGTTTTCGGTCGCGGCGGCGAAGAAGCGCAAGCGTTTCACGCCGCCGGCGTTCCGTTCGAAATTGTTCCCGGGATATCGTCTGCTCTCGCTGCGCCCGCATACGCCGGAATTCCAGTAACGCACCGCGATCATAATCCGGCATTTACCGTTGCCACCGGTCATGAAGATCCGGAGAAACCCGTATCAACGCTCGAGTGGGCAAAACTCGCCGATCCACATCGCACACTCATCTTCCTCATGGCAATGGGCAACCTCGAAGGCATCTCCGAACAATTGCGCGCGCATGGGCTACGCAAAGACACACCGGTCGCAGTAATTCAAGACGGAACTCGCCCAACTCAACGCACCGCAGTCGGTACTCTGGCAACAATCTCCGCGGAAGTTACGCGCCACGGACTTGTCGCACCAGCCGTCGTCATTATCGGTGATGTCGTAGACCTGCGTAAAGAAATCCGCTGGTTTGACACAACGCCTCTTTTCGGCAAACGCGTGCTCGTTACGCGCCCCACAAATCATTCATCGTTTATCGACGAACTCGTTGTGCGCGGAGCCGAACCAATCGTTGCTCCAACGATTTCGATCGGTGCGCCGGATGACATTCACCCGGCGCACCACGCGCTCGATTCTTTGCACGGATATGCTTGGATTGTTTTTACCTCGCGCAACGGGGTTGAGGCAGCGTTTGCGTATCTCAATTCACTCAACAGCGATGCCCGCTATTTTGGAAGACGAAAAGTCGCTGCAATCGGACCAAAGACCGCAGAAACACTTTTGCATCACGGCATTCGCGCCGATCTCGCTCCCGACGAATACATCGCCGAAGCGCTGGCCCGCTCGCTCATTGAGGCAACAACAGAAGGAGACCGCATCCTCATTTTCCGCGCTCAAGAAGCGCGCGACGTCCTCCCTCAAATGCTTAACGACGCCAGCCGTCATACAACGGCCGTACCCGCATATAAAACATCCTACGCGATCGATCCCCACTTCGCCGAAAAAGTCGCTCGCGCCGATATCCTAACGTTCACCAGCGCGAGTACGGTCAAAGGCTATATCGCGAATTTCCCCACCCAAGAACAAGCGCTGGAAGCCGCACAAGGGAAAATACTCGGCTGCATCGGCCCAATTACCGCTGCCGAAGCAGAAAAAAATGGCCTACACAGTACCGTCACCGCAGACTCGTACACGACCGACGGTTTGCTCACAGCACTCGAAAAATATTTGTGCCTGCACAAATAGCCATTGGTATAGCCCTAGCTGCAATAGTTGCTCTGGCAGCTCGGCACCTTCGCGCTCTCACCACCGACGGCGCAATTGCGGCGTTCATCATCGGATCGGTTACCTTCGGCGCGGGCGGGTGGCCAGGGGCGTGCGTGCTTTTTGCATTCTTTATTCCTTCAATCGTACTCTCACGTATGGGCCGCAAGCGAAAAGCTGCTCTCGTTGATATCGGAAAACACGGTGCCCGTGATGCATGGCAAGTATTCGCTAACGGGGGAATCGCCACAGTATGCATTGCAATCGCAGCGTCGCTCATTGTGCGCGCTGCCGGCCCAACGACGGTAAGGATGATTACCGTCTATCTTGCCGCGTTTGCGGGTGCGTTTGCGGCAGCTTCGGCCGATACGTGGGGGACGGAAGTTGGAACGTTGATGCGTGGAAAACCGCGTTCGATTCTCTCACTCCGGCCAATTGAAAGCGGTCTATCGGGGGGAATCACCGCCGGCGGAACAATCGCTGAGATCGCAGGCGCCGCGTTCGTTGCGCTCATTGCAATGCTCACCGGCATCGCAGCGTTTCTCCCGGTTGCGGCCGGCGGATTTGCCGGTGCGATCGTCGATTCATTGCTTGGCGGCTCGCTTCAGGCGTTGCGCTGGTGCCCGGCATGTGCCCGGCCATGCGAAACCAACCCCCATCATTGCGGAACTACAACGACGCTTCGGCGTGGAATAGCCTGGTTCAGCAACGACGCGGTCAACGTTGCTGCAACGCTCACGGGGGCGGCCGTCGCAGGGATACTCGCGGCATTCACGCCAACTGTTCGCTAAGATGCCAGAGACAAACTCGCTCTTCGATCGCGATATCGCGCCGGAAACGCGACAGCAAAGGCTATCGCCGAAAAATATCGAGCATCTGCGACGTCTTGCGAAACGCACGATAGCCCAACCGCACGCGGTGCTTCCACCCCTGCCGGCAGGGAAATACGACATCATTTATGTCGATCCGCCATGGTCGTATTATGGGAGCGAAATCAAAGATGCCGCCGCAGCCAAGCATTACCCGCTGATGTCGCAACAAGAACTCGAGGCGCTCGATGTTCGAAGTATTCTCAATAAGCGCGCTGCAGTCTTCATGTGGGCGACATGCCCACGCCTCAATTTCGCGATTGAATTACTCCAAAAGTGGAAATTACATTATCGCGGCGTCGCCTACGTATGGGTGAAATCAAATCGCCACGGCAAAATCATCGAAGGCCAAGGTGTGCCCCCGACATTCACCAAGCCGACAACCGAATTACTCTTAGCTGCAACCACGATGCGGACGGGGCGGCCGTTCCCGATTCTCGATCTCGCCCAATCGCAAGTAATTCTCCATCCACGCGGAGCCCATAGCCAAAAACCCGCAATCTTCCGCGAACGCATCGTCACCCTCTGCGGCGACCGCCCCCGTATTGAGCTCTTCGCACGCACCTCCCCACCCGGCTGGGACACCTGGGGGACCGAAGTCGGGAAACTCGACTCCGAAACAAACACTATCGACTAAGCGTCACATCGAGCGGAACCGGGAGAGTGCTATTTGCTGTATGTTTTTTCTAAGTAGGCAATAATTGCGTCATCGTCGTCGGCAATGGTTACGTCACCGTCGACCATTGTTGGGATGCCGGTTTGGCCGGAGACATCCTTCACGTTGGTTCGTTGTGAATGGTCGGATGGCACATTGACGTTTGTATAGTCGAGCAAAAGATCGGTAAGTTTGCTGCGGACGCGCGCACAGTACGGGCACCATTCGGCTTGATACAGGACGATGTTCGTTTCAATCATTGCGCACCACTATTCATTTACCTCAGAGTATGGACTTACCCAGTCCGGAGCAAATAAGCCCAACAGCTAAGATGGCTGTTTGGTTGCGGTTGTCGAGGATGGGGTTGATTTCTACCATTTCGATCGAGCCCAGGCGGCCCGATTCGGCGAGCATTTCCATCGCGAGGTGCGCTTCACGATAGCTTAGTCCACCCTTGACCGGGGTACCCGTACCGGGTGCCTCGCTCGGATCGATGCCGTCCATATCAAACGAGACGTGAACATTGCGGACTCCCGCGGACGTGCCGCCGCTCGCGATATCGATCGCTTCTTCCATCACGCGCGTCATTCCTAAACGATCGACATCACTCATCGTAAATGCTTTCACGCCGGTTTCGCGCAGCGTGCGTTTTTCGTTGGAATCCACGTCGCGTAGGCCGATCTGCACCGTACGTGCCGGATCGGCAAAACCGTTTTTCAGCACAAACCACAACGGCATACCATGCACGTTGCCCGAGGGCGATGATTCGGGGGAATTAATATCGCTGTGTGCATCGATCCATACGAGGCCGGGTATGTGTTCGCGGCCTTGCGCTAAACCCTTAATCGTTCCCATTGCGATCGAATGATCTCCCCCGAGAACAATAGGAAACCCATTATCGCGTACGATTCCATTGACGAGCGCTGCAAGTTCGTTGCAAACTTTATCGATGACGCCCATATATTTCGCGCGTTCATTTTCTTGGGCTGCAACTTCACGAACCGGCACGCTAAGATTTCCGTGATCTTCAATGTGCGTAATACCGAGATTCCTCAATCGCTCGTGCAGCTTTGCATGGCGCACTGCATACGGCCCCATGTCGACACCCCGCCTGCTCGCGCCGAGATCCATCGGCACACCGATCACATCGACGCGTTCAACTGCCATTGAAGAAACCGTACTGCTCATCGTTCTCTTATTGCTCCTCGCAGACAGTTTTTACTCTTCACGGATGGGTTCGGTTGCACGTGAAGGCCAGATGCGTTTGACGGCGGCCGTGAATACATTGCTTACGAAATTTATCGGGCCACGCAGCCAGCGCAGTTTCGGATTGTAGCCGTCATCTGCATCGATGACCCATAAGAACAATCTCCGCTCGTACGGTAACCGTTCGCTCCATTCACGCGCTCGCGCTATGCCGTCTGGGGAGCGGGTTTCGATTGCGGAAAAAACGGCCGCGTCGTCCGGTGCATTGCGAACGATTTCAGTAAACTCCCGATACCGGACGCCGAGATGGTGCAGCAAATCCCGATCGACCGGACTCTGGCCATACAAATACCCGCCTAGCGTCCCCGCCAGCGCGGCGCGCGTTTTGTCGGTCAGCCGTGGAAGCCACCGGATGCCGCCGTTGGATTCCGTCCAGCGCCGCGGCGGCTGTACGTTGAGAGTGGGAGCGTTCATGGATAGCGCCTTCGCGTCGAGGCCCAAAGCCTCCGTTCGCGGCGAGCGGAAGCGTCCCCAAGAGTGTAGCCGGTACCCCTTGTAGGAACTCGCACCTGCGGACCACTGGTTTAGCTACCTTCGTCTCGTGCAGTAACGGAATGTCGTATCCAGCATCTAATTAGCAAGATACCGGGCTGACACGGTGGGGACAAAGAAACCGATCAAACCACCCAATCATACGCGTAACGTAATCCACTTGATTGGGGTACGACCATGTCGACTCAGCGTGTCCCTCGCCTCCATATTCTGCATACTGAACGATCTTGTTCAGTCGTCGTAGCGCAACAAACGTCTCGCGCGCTGCCGATTTTTGAACATATATATCACCACCACCCTGGGTTATGAGTAGTGGGGTATTCATATAGTTGAAGTAAAATACAGGCGAATTAACAATCCACTTTTGGGGCATTGCCCACAAACTATCACCCGTAGCTCCTTCTACGATATTTAAGCTATAGGCAGACCCATCGTCATCCATCTGAAATGCCTCGCTTATCATGTCACTGAAGCCCGATCGCGAAACTGCAGCTTTAAAGCGATGTGTTTGTACAATAAGCCCTAAAACGGTGTATCCACCGTCACTATGACCCATCACTCCCAGACGCTGCGGATCGGCTATGCCTAATGCAATTGCCTTGTCCACCCCGGCCATAATATCATCAAATAGATCTCGCATTTTTCGTCCCGTGCGGTATGGCGCATCAGGTAACAAAATCGTATAGCCACGTGTTGTCAGGAGTTGCAGATCATCTACTACTGTGTCTGCGGGACCTTCAGAACCAGCGAATTGGTTGACAAAGTTCGACTTGTATGAACCAGGGTAGGGGAAAACAATCAGCGGGTAACGCCTACCCGAGACATATCCTGCCGACATGAGCAACGCACCGTCTACTGTTCCACCATTTGGAAGTCTCCATGAAATCACACGGGATCGCCCTAAAGTGTAGCCATCGAAAAGCGGCGCAAGATCAGTTAATCTGTGCTGTTGTTTCATATCAGCAGAAGATTCCCAAATATCAGGGCTTTCGTCAGCTTGTTCTTTAAAATACACCAGGGTTCTGCAATTGCGAGAACATGTGAGTTGAGTCAGTTTTGCACTCCCTTCCCAGATATTTTTAGGGACCCTGCTGTCAAAATTGATCGAATAGACCGAAGTGTGTTTCGTTATTGCGTTTTGAGTGATTGCAATAATGACTCTTTGACCTCCCAGGCCAACCACGTCCGAGTCCAGCGGATGCGCGATTCCGGTGAGTCGCTCATTTGGAATTTCAAAAAAGGTATTCAATTTTCGTGAAGGTAAATTAAACTTCCATATTGCATTTTGGTGATCACAATCGAAAACATACACATTCGCACTGTTTGCGTCCCAGATGGGCTCTCCAATCGCGGTTCGCTCAGACTGAGGACTATAATCGTGAGACCCAAATAATGTTTTTCCGGCATAAGCGTAGATTTCGGTTTTACTAGATTGCAATGCATAGATATAAAGTTTCCCGCTCGCGTCTATACCGGAAGTAATCCAGGCAATATATCTACTGTTAGGGGACCAACTGATCCCATAACCGAAGACCATAGGCGCACCTGTTGCTATCGTCACGATTTTACCATTGGAAAGTGAGAGAAGGTGCACATCGTCCAAAGTCTGCTGACTATGGGGACCATTAAATGTGGTTGCAGCTGCATAAACCATGTATCGACCATCCGGCGAGAGATATATCCGGTTGACCGCCGCTGCGTCAATACTCGATGCAAGAGTTCGCATGGCGCCGGTTTGCAAATTCACGAGCATTAGCATTACGGGATCTCCTGAAATGGGCCACGGGCCTGCTGAAGGTTGCAGTTTAGCACTGTTCCATGGATCAGTCTCAAGGTCTTTTGGAGATCGGTAAACGGTCACCGTCGACTCAGTTATGGCAGATCCCACATGATACGCTGATACCAGATTTCTATGTATGGCAACAATGATTGCATCGCTGCCTGGTATCCAAACCGGAGGGTAGTAACTGTTCGATGCAACACGTAATCTCGGGAACACTCGCGAGCGATTTGTATTGCGATCCCAAATGTATAGTTGGTCCGTGCTGCTATCGATCGGCACCAAATATGCTAGGAACCGGCCATCCGGTGACCATCGAGCATCGTGAGCTGACATCGAATCCCCAGCGATGACCCTATTCGCGTTCGTGAAGGCGCTCAGCACGTGAAGCTGACATCCGAGGAATCCGTTATCAACCACGTGATTTGCGATTTTATGCGACTCCAGCTGCCAGCTCCTTCGACCGTTACACGTCATATAACTAATATAGCGACCATCAGATGTGACTTCCAGCGAATTGGGCACCGGAAGCGAGACACTCAGGGCTTGATCTATTGGCAAGGGCCGTAGTTGCGAGCTAGCAGCTACCTGCTGATTCAACATCCCACACAATAGTATCGGGAGAGCAATGATCATTAACGAGAGCAAACACCTACACTTCGTTCCATAGAATATCATTTCTATCATCGCGCTTAAAGCGCTACATTCATTGTAAGGATGACTGTTCTTGGACCATATTCCTCACCGTAGAGTGGGTACGGGAGCCCACTGATTGTAGGAGCACCACTAAGGCTTGAAGGAGAAAACATTTGCACAGTATTGTCATAGATGCCCGTGATGTTCCTGAATGTTGCTAACAATGAGGTATGTTTTGTAAGCGGAAAGTATACATGTCCATCCCATTCAACAAATGCTGGGCGAAAATACGTGTTGTTATTACCGTAATACGTTGCGACAAGATTGATATATTTATCACCGTTCCAGCGGTATCCTAACGTGCCTAAACCTTGGGCATATGGAATAGAAGCAGCAAACTGTCCATTGAAGTTTACGTTAGGAACGACGGTGAGATTTTGGCAGTTTGTACCTGTCGATGGATTACACGTACCCCCTACGCTGCTGTAGAAGGCGGCCGGAACACTTACTAGATACCCGCGAGTCAAGCCACCAGAGAGTGACCAGTATAGTCCACGGGGTACGTTGTGGCGTACATCGAGTAGAATTCCCTCGAAACGCGAATGGCCAAGATTTCCATATTGGGTGACATAGCATTGGGCAGTCAGATTCCCAGGACACGTCCCGACTCCAGTAAATGTAGTCGAGTTATAAATTTGACCAAATAGATTTGCTCGATAAAGATCGAACGAGAGAATTGTATCGTGACGTAACCGCACATCGGTACCTACATCGAAAGCGGAGGATTTCTCCGGCTGAAGATTGAGATTTTTTAACGTTATATTGCATGTGGTAGCACTGATAGTACATGCTCCATTTGAACCGACGAGATCGCTTAATGGAGCTTCTGCAAAGCCGCCACCCGCGGCGGCACGAATCGCGACAGATGCCGTGGGACGCCATATGAATCCCAGGCGTGGCGCAGCATAGCTGTAACGTGCGTCAGTATAAATATTTTTACTTGGAACATTTGGGTTTGGGATGTGATAATTAGCGTTTGTAAAATACATTGAGAAGTCAAGCGCAGTTTTCTCCGAAGGATTCCCTCCAAAGAATACGCGCAATTCATTCGTCGTTTGGGAGATGGCTGAAGGTGTAGAACTACTAAAACTGTATACACCTGGTATAGAGTAAAGCGTTTGCGCCGGAATATTATAATATGACTGTACGTAAGAAGCTCCTCCATGAACATCACTTCCGAGCAGTGTCGTATAGCTCAAAAGCAAATCACGATTGTTGCTTCCAGAGAAATAATTCGAATCCACTGAACAGGGAAATGTAACATTGTACGTGCCACCATTGAAGATCGTCGGCATACCATTGAGTGTCCCTCCGCCAAACAGTTGCACGGTCGCCGAGGTTGAGGTACTAAGAGCATACGATGAAAAAGTACGATTCTGCAGCGCCGCGAGACTTATCAATCCGCGCCCAAATTGAGCAGTGACCTTTTCTTCCAGCAAACTCGCAGCTTGATTAGAATATCCAGGTGCGTTATAAAAGGAGCCGTTGAATATATTTTGGCCAGCTGGTATTTTCCCGGTATAACCCGTGGGTGGCACAAAGTTATCTGTGCAGTTATAATATGCGGACGGTCCTTGAGAAATTTCTCCGGCATAGAAGAGCTCTGCATTCATTGAAGGTGAAAGCGCATAGTTTAATGATAACGAACCACTATGCTGGATCCAAGGAGAACTTATATCAAAACAACACATAAGAAAACCTGACTGCGTGCCATAAAATCCGTTCACATAGTTTGGGTTGTACAGTGATCCACCGTATAGGCACGACGGAGGTGAACAAGGAGGAATATACTGCGAAAACGGTTTTCCATCAATCTCCGATGGACTGAAGTAGGGAAAACCCTGAATACCTGGGGTAGTGATTGGCCCTGGGCTATCATTGACTCCGTATGTGACGGTTGCCGAAAGCTTCTTCCAACGAATCGCTGCTTGCGCATTTGCTACAATACCGCCGTAAGGATCAGTACTTAGTGAAAGATCATAATGATTTTTACTCACAATCCCGGGTGCGTGAAGCACAAAGCTTCCACCGATCGAGTCGACAATACTCGGTGCATTAGCACCAGGACCACGTATGACATCGGCGGCCCCAAAACCATTGAGTGGATAAAGACCCAGGTCTGTTCCATGCCCCGCCGGACCGCCTGCGCTGGAACTACTAATGAGCGGCATATCATCTACAAGCGTCGAAGTTTCATAAGGAAGTGCACCATCGATCGATATTTGTACGGGCATAAACGGTGAGTCCGGCACCGCAGCGAACGAATCTGCTCCATTATACAAACCAGCTTGCGCAACGCCGGGAATTTGCTCGAGAATCGTCCGCCATGAAGTCTTTCCTTCGAAAGCATTCGCAATCGGATCGAGGCGGGTGTCACGTTGAAGGTCGCATTCGCACTGCTCGATACGTTCGCGATGACTTTGAGTCCATTGACACCCGATAGTTCGTATTGAATCGCCACATTCGTGTCACCTTGCACAATGATCGTACTACGCGTGACTGTACCTAAGCCAACTGCCGCTGCCGAGATACTGTACGTACCAAAAGGCACACCGATAAAGACAAAAAGCCCTTGCGCATCGGTCTGTGTCGAAGCGCTCTTCGGACCCGCGAGCGTTACCTTCGCGCTAGGAACAGGTTTGCCGGAGCTATCGCTAACATCCCCGCTAATTGTTGCCGAGTTCGTGGGTGCAACCTGGGCGTCCGCTATCTGAACAGTGTAGTAATATGAAACGAACAGCAACGATGCGATGCTCGCCTGAAATATCGCTTTAAACACGTCGTATTAATCCTCTCACACCTAGCGGTGATCAATTATTTCTCCCGCGCTATGAGTTTAACAGAAGTGTCCTCATTACGCATCGTGGAACCCCGTAGTTGAAGTTTATCTTGGGTAAGATGATCCACGAGTTGATGCCGAGAGCGTATGCCGAGATGACTCATGATGGAGGTCATATGCGTCTCTACAGTACGCTCCTTGATTGAGAGTGCATCCGCAATAGCACGATTGGTCAGCCCTTTAAGCACAAGCTCTGCAATTTGCTGCTCGCGTGCCGTGAATACGGGCAAATCGGCAAAAGCTTTGATTTCGCTCACAGAAAGGCCGGATACATTTGTAGTAGCTGGAAGCAGCATACGTGCAATATGTGCATCACCATGCCAACCTAATATCTCAAATCTCTTTGCCGCAGCTGCCGCATGCTGTAATACTTCAGTGTGGTTTCCTTGACGCTGTGCAACAAAAGCATCAAAAAGTTTGAGCATCGCAGTCGTAACTTCAGCACAAGGACGGATCGCTCGTAATTCTAGAAAACGTCGTGCTTGGGGGATATCCTCCATCAAACCGAACTGGGCCACAGCCATTGGGAATTCTCCAATCCACTCCACTTGTTCTACATTGCAAGAGCCTCCAGAGCACGATGCAGCAGTGCTTCTGCTTCATGCCGTCGCCCAGAAACGCCGTATAAATGCGCGAAAGCAGCTGCAACCGGGCCGATCTCTGCCGGGTAGCGCGAACGAAATGCTAAATCGATCGCAGAAGGACGAGCACATTGTGCAAGCATTGCTTCATCCTTCATGCGGAGAGCAAGGGGTATACCAACCGATGCAAACAACATAATAGTTGTAGGGGCAAGTGTCCCATATGCCGATGCATTGAGCACATATTCATATGCCAATCCTTGCTGCCCAATTTTCGCGAGAATGCCGGCGTACTCCAAGCAAAGATCCGGAATGCGCCACACAATATGATGTTCACGAGCCACTAATAAAGCGCGCTCATCACAGGCCTTGGCAAGTTCGATACGACCGAGCGCCATTGCCCAAAATCCATAGACGTTCCAGACACACGTCAGGTAAAAAATATCTCCATCTTCCTTAGCAGCGTTCACAGCTCGATCGAAATGATCGAATGCGCCAGCTGCATTACCAAAGGCTGCCGCTATAATAGCTCTTTGCGTGTAAAACGTTGCCCGTACTGCAGCGTTTTCATCACTGACATCTCCTACAGCATCGAGCAATGATTCAGCCTCCCTCAGACAAGCAAGTCCTAAAAAATATTGAGCCATCTTACCATAGGCCAATTTGCGAAGGTACAAATCATCATGTGTTTCGCATATCTGCACTGCCTGAGCGAGGAGCGGCAAGGCCTCCCAACTTCTAGCATCGACCCACAATTGACGTGCTTGTTGCAGTAAAATCCCAACGGTTTTTGCTGCTTCACGCGGCTTATCAACGTGGGAAGCTAAAGCATGATCAAATAGTGGCGTTGCCGCATTCGGGTCACGACCAAGAAATAGTACATGTGCTAATTTTTCCGAGATACGCGAACGATCAACTGGATCTATCGTCCGTACTTTCAAAGCATCTTGATAGTGCCCGGCTGCGTCTTCACAGAGATGATGATCGCGCGATAGATCGCCCGCACGCTCATGGTTCTCGATAATTTGTTGCAGATACCTACGATTACGGTCAGAGCCGTGACGTTTCTTCCGGTACTCACCGATTTTATCTTTACAGGCTTGACATACGGATAAACCAGGCGGGGGTAACTCCACGCAACAACGCGTGCATAGGCCGGATTCACGGGCCCGAAGGCGCCTTCTCTTAACACGGTCCACCGCAAGACTCATGTAATTTCTTGCGGCGTAGCGTAGCAAATTTCCTGCTACGCTACGCTATGCTATGTACATTACGTGCCAGCGCGTTTGCGGGCGACAAAGGCAAGAACATCCTCGAGCGGCCACGTGTTGAGAATGTGGCGAGTTTCGAGACCGGCGCGGCGTGCTTGGCCGATTGCGAGGACGATATCCTCCAAGTCGGCGATCTCGTGCGCATCGCTGTCGCACGTCAAGGTGACACCGGCTTCTTTGGCTCGGCACGCGAGCGGCGATGAAAGATCGAGGCGCACCGCTTGGCCATCGATCTCCAGCGCGGTTCCCGTGCGTGCAGCCGCTGCAAAAACGGCATCGTAATCAAATTCGTATCCCGGAAAAGAATCGGAACGGCGGCCGGTCGGATGGCCGATAATATTCACGTACGGATTTTCGCACGCGCGGATCAACCGTTTTGTCATCTGCTCGCGCGACATGCTAAACGACGAATGCACGGAACCGATGACGATATCAAGCTCCGCTAATACGTCGTCGGGAAAATCCATCGAACCATCGGGTAGGATATCGACTTCGCTCGAACACAGCGTGCGAATGCCATATCGATCACCGAGTTCGCGAACGTACGCCCGCTGTTCGCGCAGCTTATCGGCATCGAGTCCGAATCGCCCACGCCCCCACGAGTGATCGCTAATCGAATGATATTGGTATCCTCTCGCGGCTGCGGCAGCGATCATGTCGTCGAGCGAGTTACGCCCATCGCTCCACGTCGAATGCATGTGGAAATCGCCACGCAGATCGCTTTCTTCGATCAACTTTGGAAGAGCCCGAGCCAGTGCTAGTTCGATTTCATCCATCCCGGTACGCAGCTCCGGCGGGATATATTGCATACCGAGGGCTTCATAGACGCCTTCTTCCTCGGGACACGTTATCACCTCGCCGTTTTCGAGATTGAGAATGCCGTTCTCGCTGACACGCAGATTGCGCCGCACGGCGTGTTCTCGCAACTGAATATTGTGCTCCCGGCTTCCGGTAAAATGCTGCAATAAATTTCCATACACACGATCAGGCAATACCCGCAAGTCTATTTGCAATCCGCCCGCGAGCCAAATCGACGATTTCGTCGGTCCTTCGGCGAGCACGGCTTCGGCTCGTTCCCAGCGCGCGAAATATTCCGTAACGTGCTCCGCATTGCCCGAAGTGCACACGAGATCGACATCGCCCACGGTAATTTCCTGCCGACGCAAACTTCCCGCATATCCAAGCCGTGCTAGCGGCGGCCCGAGCAGTAAATACGAAATTGCTTCCTGTGCAATTGCGAGTGCTTCGGGTAGCGGCGTGCGCCGTTGCCGCCCTTTGTAGGCGAGAATGCCGCGTTTCCAGTTCTCGATCGTTTTCGGGCCTAACCGTGGCACACCGGCGAGACTGCCCTCCTCAATTGCACGCTCAAGTTCGGCGAGCGAGGCGATACCATAGTTTTCAAAGAGCAACGCGGCCGTTTTCACACCGATCCCGCTAACGCCGAGCACTTCGAAAATCGTGGGCGGAAATCGCTTGTGCAGCTCTTCCAATGCTTGCGCAGTACCAGTGTTGACGATTTCCTCGATCGCGCCGCCGATCGATTTCCCGATACCTGGAAGTTTTAGCAGCTCGCCTGCTGCAATGACATCCGCAATCGGCGACGCATTTTCAACCGTTGCGGCGGCTCGCTCGAAAGCGGTGTATTTATAGAACGGTTCTCCAGCAAGCTCCATGAGCATTCGGATATCGAGCAGCTTTTTGGCAACGTCGGTATTCGATATCGTCGGCTTGGTATCAGGCGGCACAGGAAATACTTCGCCTTTGCACGACTTTTCCCGTTCAGTGAACAGCGAACCCGAAACTCCCAGGCCAAGCGCCGTGTTGCGTATGCAAAAAGCAGAGTTCGTGCGCAATACCGAACGCCTGGCAGGCCCGCTCGATCTCGAACTCGCTGAAGGTGCTCGCCTCGCGTTGACATTTCCTACAGCCCGCGAGGCCTCAATCGTTGCAATGATGGCAGCAGCGGTTGTAAAAGCAACGACTGGAAACGTGTTTATCGAAGAGTTCGACCCACGCATCCAGCCCACACAATGTAAACGCAGCGTGGGCTATGTTCCACACGAAATTCCATCATTTGTATTTTCATCGTTCGAACGTTACATCGAATATCGCGCTGCCCTGTGGTCACTCGATCCCGAACGCGCGGTCGCGCACGCGAAACTTCTGCTCGAGCAATTACCCGGCATCCACGAATCCTTCGCATACCCGCTCGCCGGCGCTTTGATTGCATCACCGCGAATGCTCGTTCTTGAACGCCCGCAGTCCGTCTATGCGAAACAAATTTTCGATGTCGCCGGAAATTGTGCGACCTTTTCAACCCATATATCAGCTCGAGAAGCAGCGGCTTTTGCATGAGTGAGAGGAAACACACCTCAGCTGTCGCTGCAATCGTCATAGCCCGATTACGGATACAACGGCGTTTGCTCTTGTGGTGCTGTGCAGCCGCCACTCTTGTCGGATGTATTCAACCGCACGGCATCGTTACGACCAGCGACCCGCTCGCAGCCCGTCTTGCGGCGCACAGTGTCTGGCTTGCGGGCCCCGTGTTTTTCTGCAGTCTGCTTGGAATCGCTGTCGCGCTCGCGCAGCGAGGCGACGAAGGATTGCGCCAATTGGAAATGTGCGAACAATCAGCCCCGCTCTTCGGCCGAGAACGTGCGCGTGCAAGCGCACTCGTTCCATGTATTATGGCAACAGTAGCAGCCTTTGCATACTGGCTCGCACAATACATTTCCGGATTTGCAGCACCACCTGTATTTTTCAGCGTAGCGCTGGCAGCCGTGCTGGCCGCAACGCTGGTCGCTCTGTCCGCTACATTACGTCAGAAGAGCGCTCGCTGGTTTTACGTTCTGCTCGCATTTGGCAGCGCAACTATTGTGTATTTTTTCGCAGTGTACTTTGGTGCTCCTGGGCTTGCAATTGGATTTCTCTTTTGCGGAGGAGTGAGCCTCATTGCACTTCGTCAATACGGTGAAGCTCTCGCTCGTTACGATCCCATCCCTCGTGTGACACACGAGTACTAAAATGTAGGTGCGGGGAATCTTGGTGTACAGGTGGCGGGAAAGCCGGTGAGACTTTGTTTGGAATCATGAGGAATTGCGGCATCGTTCGTTAATTGTGCGAGGCCGAAGCCGGCGGGATTAGTAACCGCTTGCGATGGGTGAGAGTTGTCGGAATAGAAATAGGCAAATACCGTTGGGGCAACACCGCTCGTTATATTGGCGTAGCATGTGTAGTAGGGGAATAAGCCCGAATGCACTTCCGCGTCCCATGTTAAGACTGTCCCGTGCGGAACGTACACGCCTGCCCAGAGATTCTCGATCGTTGGAGCACCGCCGACCAGCGGATAGAGAAACGCACAATTAAATTCCGAGCATTCATAGGCGGTTACCGGCCATTGATACAGATCATCGCAGCTTCCGTTTGCACCACGCAGCGTCGATTTGCTGGTGGTACATGGGATCGGAGTTGGTGTCGGAACCGGCGTGGGTGTCGGTTTTGGTGTTGGCGTCGGCGTGGGCACGGGGGTTGGCGTGGGTGTGGGCACCGGAGTTGGAAGAACGGTAAGACTCAATGTCGCAGGCGGATCTCCGAAAGCGGAATATTGGTCGCCGATTTGCACCGAGCACGTTCCCGGAATTTGCGGCGTAACCGTAAGTGTTTCAGCGGCTGGTTGCGTACCGGGTTGCGCAGGGGCCGTTCCCGGTGAAAATGCAAAGGCGCCGATTCCGCTACAAGTTGATGCGATGATCCTGCCCTGTAACGGAACGCTGTCAAAGACTTTCGAAAGCGTGACTGTGCCTCCCCCGCTGCCGGCTGTCAGCGAAAGTTGCGTAGGGGAAAGTGTAAGTGCACCCATCACTTGCGCCGAGAACGATGCTTGCTGTGAAAAAGCATCGGAAATTGTTTCGGTACAAAGTCCCGCCGATTGCGGCTCGAGAATGAATGAAGCCGGTGCATCTTCCATCGAGGTTGTGGAGTTCGCATACGAATACGGTTCGTTCGGAGGCTGCGGAGTCGCGTTCGCATCGGTGCTCGAATATGCCGCGGAGTACGGTGGTGCCGGATTGCTTGCCGGAAAAGCGGCAACGGCACCATTGCCGTTCCCACTGCCGCCGCACCACCAACCATTCGCCACGAACCACCGCGTGTATCCCCACTCTGTTGCAACGAATTGCTGCGCCGGCGCTGCAGGCCAATAAAAAACGAATGTCGTCGGCGTTACGACCACCGGTTCGGGGCTCATCGAAGCCAACGGTTGCGGCGTACCGAGTACAAGCGTGCGGCACGGCAACATGCGCATTTGCGTTGCATTCGTGCTGGTGAACGTAAGCGTTAACGAACCTTTCGGGCACGACGGTTGTTGTGCAACCGGCGAAAAACCCGGTTTTCCACGTGCATCGAACGACGGATACGAAGCAATGCCACTCGCATGTCCCGCGCTCGAAAGAAAAATAGTAAAGGGTGGCGCACCAAGCGTTGCCTCTTGTATTGCGACGTCGCTCACAAGCGGCATAACCGTTGTCGCTGTTACTGCATTCGCCGCGGTTGGGCGCCCGCGATACACCGTCAGCACAAACCCCGGCAACGGTTTCTGCCCAGCTTGCACAGTGCGCGGAGCTACAACGATCGTCGCACCGTTTCCGCTCGTAGCTGCAACCGCTCGTGCCGCTGCAAGCGATGCATCAAATTCTTGCGTGGCCGCTGCCAATGCACCCGGGCGCTGCGCAAGCGCAAGCGTTATGATCCCAACAGAAAGCACCGCAACGATGCCCACCGCAACGAGCAACTCCACGAGTGTAAATCCACGCTCGACAATGCGATCCCGTTCTATCCTCATACATAGGTAAGTGCCCTATGTACTGAAAATCAGGACATACTTTTTTTTACAATTCGCGAGCGAGTGTTACGGCTACGCTGCTGGAGTCGGTTGCGCCGAGGCGAGTTTCTCGACGATCAAGCGATTGAACTGGCCTAAGTCGTCCGCGCCGCGCGCGGAAACCCAGTTCGAATCCTGAACCGTCGGTTGGTCGCGATAGAGCGCGCCTGCGTTCCGAATGTCGTCGGCGATCGAACCAGCACCCGTCAACTGACGCCCGCGCACGATTTTCGTCGAGATAAGCACCTGTGCACCATGCCCGACGGCAAAGATCGGTTTCTTCGCTGCATCAAACTCGCCGACGAACCGCTGCACCTCTGTATTCGTGCGCAAACGATCGGGCGAAAAACCACCCGGAATCAGTAACCCATCGAAATCTTCGGCGGTGCAATCGGCGACAAGCTCCTCCGCCTTCACAGCCGTACCCTCATCGAGATCCCGTTTGGCGCGTATGCGCGTACGGGAACGCTCGTCCAAACCGACAATCGTTACCACCGCACCCGCTTCTTCCAGCGCCCTGAACGGCTCTGTCAGCTCAATTTCTTCAAAGCCGTCGCTCAAAAGCGCGGCGATCCGTTTTCCTTCTACTCCCTGCATCCGGCGCCGATTCGGCTCGTTAGAGCGTCCCGCCTGTTTGCTGGGCCGCGGCCCGCAAGAGGTAGGCTAGCTCGACTTCGATGCGGCCGCGGGCATCCAGGATTTCGTCCTCGGCAATTGCTTTGAGCGCCGCGTTGCGTCGCGTCATGTCGTGTTCCGGCACTTGGTGACGTGGATTGATCTCGCGCATGTAGATGCGCGCGTCGTAGCGGATCTGACCTTCGGGTAAAAAGTACAGCGGGTCGAGCCCCGACGCATACGCTTCAAGACCGAGTATCCCGGTCTTTTGCAGAAACTCGATCGGCTTGGTACGTAGCGTCTGAACGAACGCTGCAAGCGCACTTACACCGACACGCCGCGAGCCGGCTAGTATATCGGCAACCGCAGCTCCACTCAAGCCGGAAGCTTCCGCAAGCCGTTCGGCATCGATCTCCCGTTCACGCGCAAATTCCGCCAGCGCTGCGCCAAAAGTGGTGCCCCCCGCAGTACCCTCGTGTCCATCCCAGGCCACATCTTTGGCAGTCATCGTTCTTCCGGTAACGGTTCGATGCCGACGTAGATTTCGTCATTTTCGACATGCACAGGGAAACGTGTTACGCGGGCAAAATCGCCGAGCGTCATTTTTCCCGTACGCACGTCAAAGCACCAGGCATGCCAGGGACAAGTAACGGTGGGACCTTCAATCCAACCATCGGCAAGCGGGCCGCCTTGATGCGGACAGGTGTTTTCGAGTGCGTACAATGCACCGTCGATATTAAAAACGGCGATATCAAAACGCCCTAATGGGAACGCTTTGCTCGTACCAGGTGCCACGTCGGAAATGTCGCCGACGCGCACGAATTCGCATTCAGCAGGTTTCATCCAAAAATGCCGCGCGTTAAGCCGCCGTAGACGGCAATCGTTTGGCCAGTAATATATCGCGCAGACTCACCGCACAAAAACGCAACGAGCGGCGCATATTCCTGCGTCGTCGCAACACGACCGATCGGGACTTCCGCCTTTGCTGCACGATCCATCGCTTCGTCATCGCCGTACAATTTGCGTAAACGATCAGTGCGCACGCGCCCGGTTGCAATGCTGTTCACGGTGATACCGTCGGCGGCAACATCACTCGACAGGGATTTTAACGCTGCCACGAGCGCGACGCGAAATGCATTCGAAAGCACAAGGTTTCCGATCGGCTGCTCCACCGACGTTGATGTCAATGCAACGATGCGCCCCCAACGACGCTCACGCATGCTTGGCACGACTGCGTGCGTCAGCGCGATCATGCTACGCAATATTGAATTATACGCCCTGTCCCAATCTTCAAGTTGCGTATCTAAAAAATAACCCGGCTTCGGGCCG
>Ga0207065_1043_pt1 | contig 29479 bp, 20 predicted proteins | sample Alteio_BWMinCont_27_FD_153492 | JGI IMG/M metagenome (GOLD analysis project Ga0207065, IMG submission 153492) | Enriched cells from forest soil in Barre Woods Harvard Forest LTER site, Petersham, Massachusetts, United States -... | ecosystem: Environmental > Terrestrial > Soil > Temperate forest >...
TTGTTGGGACAAAGACAGACGGGCACGAGTATATAAATGCTGTAATAGAGAAAGGTGCGAAAGTGATAGTATGTGAGGTATTGCCGGAAGAGTGTAAAGAAGATGTGACCTATGTGCAAGTAAAAGACAGTGAAAGTGCAATAGGCCTGATAGCCGCTGCCTACTATGGGTTTCCGGCACAGAAGATGAAAGTGACGGGTATAACCGGAACAAATGGTAAGACCACTGCTGCAACATTGTTGTATCAATTGTTTGAAGGGCTCGGGCATAAATGCGGATTGATATCAACAGTGCAGAACCTGATACATGATAAAGCAGAGCCATCTACCCACACTACGCCGGATGCTATTTCCATTCATGCGCTGCTGGCAAGAATGGTAGATGCAGGCTGCACCTATGCATTTATGGAGGTAAGCTCCCATGCGATACACCAACAAAGGATAGCAGGTATAAGATTTGCAGGTGGGGTGTTCACTAATATTACACATGACCACCTGGATTATCATGGCACTTTTGATGAATATATAAAAGTGAAGAAAACTTTTTTTGATGAGCTGGATGAAACAGCATTTGCATTATCGAATATAGATGATAAGAGAGGGCTAGTGATGCTGCAGAATACAGAAGCAGAAAAATATACATATAGTCTGAAAGTGCCGGCAGGCATAAAAGGCAGGGTACTGGAAAATAATCTGAGCGGCCTGGTAATGAATGTGGATGGACAGGAAGCGCACTTCAGGATGATAGGAACATTTAATGCTTACAACCTTTTGGCGGTATATGGCACCGCTAAAATATTGGGAGAGGATAAAATGCAGATACTCTCGGTGTTGAGCAATCTGAATGGAGCGCCAGGCAGATTTGAGACTTATTTATCCCCCGAAGAAAAGATACTGGGAATAGTAGACTACGCGCATACACCCGATGCACTGATAAATGTGCTGGCTACGATAAAGCAGCTAAGGACAGGCGTGCAACAAATAATTACAGTAGTGGGTTGCGGAGGAGACAGAGATAAAACAAAGAGGCCATTAATGGCACAAGTGGCATGTGAGCATAGCGACAGAGTGGTGCTGACTGCAGATAACCCACGCAGTGAAGACCCTGAAGAAATACTAAATGAAATGGAGAGCGGGCTGAGCATTTCTCAAAAAAGAAAAATGCTGCGTATAACAGACAGGAAAGAAGCGATAAAAGCAGCCTGTATGCTAGCCACTCCGAATGATATCATCCTGATAGCCGGGAAAGGACATGAAACATACCAGGAAATAAAAGGAGTAAAGCACCATTTTGACGACAGGGAAGTATTAACAGAAATATTTAAAACACTAAATAAATAAAGGCAGGATGCTGTACTACCTGTTCACATATCTGAGAGACCATTTCCGACTGTTCGGGGCAGGAGTGTTTTATTATATCACATTCCGCACAGCTATGGCAATAATACTGTCGCTGGTTATTTCCATGCTGATGGGCAGAAGGCTTATAGAATTCCTGAGGCGCAAACAGATAGGAGAGATAGTACGTGACCTGGGGCTTCAAGGTGAAAACCAGAAAAAGGGTACCCCCACAATGGGCGGCCTGATCATTATTGCAGCAATATTGATACCTACATTGCTATTTGCAAGAGTGCTGAATGTGTATATAGTATTGATGATAGTGACGACAATATGGTGCGGGCTTGTAGGCTTCCTGGATGACTACATCAAAGTATTCAAAAAAAATAAAGAAGGGCTGGCAGGAAGATTTAAGATAATAGGCCAGGTGGGTTTGGGTATCATTATTGGTGTGACCATGTATTACAATCAGTATGTAGTGGTAAGCAGAGAAGTATTTAAAGGCAAATCCCCGGTATTTAATGAATCAGAGCGCGTTATGTCAACACCTTATGTGAGAAAAGATGAGAATGGCGTTGAGCATAGTTTTGTAAAAGTAAAATCAGCAACTACAACCATACCATTCATTAAAACCCATGAGATGAGCTATGCCGTGATAGCAGGATGGTTCGGGCAAAGCGCTGTTAAAGTAGTAACACCGATCGTTTACATCCTCTTTGTCATTTTTATTATTGTCGCGGTATCGAACGGGGCAAATATAACGGACGGAGTGGACGGATTAGCCACAGGTGTGTCTGCAATAGCGGGTATATGCCTGGGAGTATTTGCCTACCTATCCGGTAACTACATATTTGCCGGCTACCTGAACATCATGAATATACCGGGCCTTGATGAACTGTCCATTTTTATTGGTGCATTTGTGGGAGCATGTGTAGGGTTCCTATGGTATAATGCTTATCCGGCACAAGTCTTTATGGGAGATACCGGCAGCCTGGCATTGGGCGGCATCATTGCATCGCTGGCGCTGATCATACGCAAAGAATTGCTGATACCAATCATCTGCGGCGTTTTCCTGATCGAGAATTTATCGGTAGTGATACAAGTATGGTATTTCAAGTACACCAAAAAGAAATATGGTGAAGGGCGAAGGGTTTTCCTGATGTCGCCTCTACATCATCATTTTCAGAAGAAAGGATATCATGAAGCTAAGATCGTAACAAGGTTCTGGATAATAGGGATCATACTGGCGATAATGAGTATAGTAACATTAAAACTGCAATAGTGCACAAAACAGGAAACGATAAACTGGTAATACTGGGCGCTGCAGAAAGCGGTGTAGGTGCAGCATTGCTGGGAAAACAGCATGGCTGGGACGTTTTTGTGAGCGATGCAGGAACCATAAAAAGCAATTTTAAAGAGGCACTGAGAAAAGAGGGAATTACTTATGAAGAAGGCGGGCATACACAGGACCTGGTATTAAGTGCTGACTGCATAGTAAAGAGCCCGGGGATAAATGAAAAAACGGAGATAATGAAAAAAGTGCGGGCGGCAAAAATCCTGGTATGCAGCGAGATAGAATTTGGCTTCCGTTATAAAGGTGACAGTAAAATAATAGCGATAACCGGCAGTAACGGCAAGAGCACCACTACCATGCTGACCTACCATATTGTTAAGAATGCAGGTTGTGATGTGGCACTTGTGGGAAACATTGGGTACAGCTTTGCCAAACAGATAGCTGAGAAACCTTGTGAATGGTATGTGATGGAAATAAGCAGTTTTCAACTGGATGATATACACCGCTTCAGGCCTGACATAGCGGTGTTATTAAATATTACACCTGATCACCTGGACCGGTACGAATATAAGATCGAGAATTATATAAAATCAAAATTCAGAATTACTGAAAACCAGGGACCAGAAGATTTTTTTATTGTAAATGCTGACGACCCGATCATTAAACACTATATGGAATTGCACATGATTCCAGCGCGCACAATTTATTTTACGATGAACGAACAGAACGTAAGGAACGAAGGAAGCTTTATTAAAGATGATGAACTACATGTGAGATATGAAAATGATGAGTTGAAAATGTCTATCCACGACCTGGCATTAAAAGGGAAGCACAATCAATACAATAGTATGGCAGCAGGTATATCGGCCCGGGTGATGGAAATAAGAAAAGAGAAGATAAGAGAAAGCCTCGGCACATTTACCGGGTTGGAGCACAGGCTGGAATATGTGGCAACAGTGCGCGGTGTGATATTCATAAACGACAGTAAGGCAACCAACCTTAATTCAGTATGGTATGCACTGGAAAGTATGAGCACGCCTACGATACTGATATTGGGCGGCCAGGACAAAGGGAATGATTACAGGGAAATAGAAAGCCTGGTGAGAGAGAAGGTGAAAGCCATAGTGTGCATGGGTGTAGACAACAGGCCTATACATGCTGCATTTGATGGAATAATACCGACGATAGCAGACACGCACAGTGCAAAAGAAGCGGTGATGGCAGCCTATTCGCTGGCAGATAAAGGGGATACTGTTTTGCTATCGCCGGCGTGTGCAAGCTTTGATCTGTTTAAAAATTATGAAGACAGGGGAACACAATTTAAACAAGCTGTAAAAGAATTATAAAAAGAAATGAAGGCATTGCTAAACAGGACGAAAGGAGACCCGGTGATATGGGCGGTAGTGCTGATACTATCGTTCATAAGCCTGCTTGCGGTGTATAGCTCCACCGGTTCGCTGGCATACCGTATGGAGAGAAACTCTACATACTACCTGGTAAAACAGCTGATGGTGCTTGGGCTAGGCCTGGTAATCATTTACCTGGTGCATACTATTAACTATACCAAATTTGCGCGGTTAGCGGTAGTAATGTATTTGCTGAGCCTGCCATTATTGCTGTATACACTGTTTTTTGGTACAACACTCAATGAAGGCTCGCGGTGGATAAGGCTGCCGGTGGTGAATCTTACTTTTCAAACTTCTGACCTTGCCAAGCTGGCACTATTCATGTTCCTGGCAAGGGTATTGAGCATTAAGCAAGCCATGATAAAAGACCTGCAGAAAGGCTTTATACCGGTATTGTTGCCAATGTTATTCACCTGTGCGCTGATCGCACCAGCTAATCTTTCTACAGCATTAATGTTGGGAACTACATGCGGTATCATGTTTTTTATAGGCAGGGTACCAGTGAAATATCTATTCCTGCTTTTGATGGTTGGGGCTTTAGGGATAGCCTTGCTTTTTACCATTTCAAAGCTTACCGGTTTTGGCCGTGCAGGCACATGGGAACAGCGGGTACTTGAGTTTACCGGGAAAAAGAAGGAAGGAAAAAAGAACAATTCATTCCAGGTGGAACAAGCCAAGATAGCTATAGCAAACGGTGGAATTGCAGGAAGAGGGCCGGGCAACAGCATTCAAAGAAATTTCCTGCCACATCCATACTCTGACTTTATTTATGCGATCATAATAGAGGAATATGGCCTGATAGGAGGAGGGGTAATAATATTATTATACCTGATATTCCTATGGCGCTGTGTGCTCATTTTCAGGAGATGCCCTTATGCATTCGGCGCTTTCCTGGCGGTTGGTTTGAGTATTACACTGGTTTTCCAGGCCATGCTGAACATGGCAGTGAATGTGCACCTGGTGCCCGTGACAGGTATTACACTACCTATGGTAAGCATGGGGGGGTCTTCCATATGGTTTACAAGTATAGCAATAGGCATAGTGCTGAGTGTGAGCCGCTATGTGGATGAAATGGAAGGTAAAAAGAAACTGGAAGCGCTGGAAACAGCAGCCGACACTAAAAAGGAGACAACAATTTTACAAACTAATAAAGTAGGCAGGATAAGACCTGCTATGTAAAAATGGAGAAGAATATGCGCATAATAATAGCCGGTGGCGGAACAGGGGGACACATATTCCCTGCTGTGGCCATAGGCCATGCATTACAGCGCATAGCGCCCGGTACACAATTATTATTTGTAGGGGCGAAAGGGAAAATGGAAATGGAGAAAGTGCCACAGGAAGGGTTTGAAATAACAGGACTTGATATAGCAGGGTATAACAGGAGCAATTTTTTTAAAAATATCACACTGCCATTTAAAATATTGAAGAGCCACCTGAGGGCAAAAAAAGTATTGAGCAATTTTCAGCCTGATGCTGTGATAGGAGTAGGTGGCTATGCCAGTTTCCCTGTGCTGAATGCTGCACAAGGCATGCACATACCAACATTGATACAGGAGCAGAATTCGTATGCAGGCAAGAGCAACCGTATACTGGGAAAGAAAGCGAAGGCAGTATGTGTAGCGTATGAAAACATGGAGCGGTTTTTCCCCAAAGAAAAATTGATGCTGACAGGCAACCCAGTGAGAAAGAATATTTCGCAGATGAATATTTCGAGAGAGGAAGGACAGGTATGGCTGGGGCTTGATAGCAGTAAAACTACCATCCTTGTTGTAGGGGGCAGCCTAGGTGCAAAGTCAATAAATGAAACAATAGATAAGCAGTTAGAAGAAATAGTGGCTGGAAATGTGCAAATGATGTGGCAGACAGGGAAGCCTTATTATGAAACAGCGAAACAGGGGGCGGGAAGTTTTAAAGAGAAAGTAAAAGTATTCGAGTTTATAAAAGAGATGGGCTATGCATATGCAGCAGCGGACATTATTATATCGAGGGCAGGCGCACTGGCGATAGCTGAGATATGCATAGCTGCAAAGCCTGTAATATTTGTTCCATATCCTTTTGCTGCAGAAGACCACCAGGCAAGCAATGCTATGGCATTGGTGAAACATAATGCGGCACTAATGGTAAAAGACAATGAGGCTGCAACAGAACTGGTAAAAAAACTGAAACACCTGCTGAGCGATAATGCCATGCAGGAGATAATGGCTACCAACCTGAAAGCATTGGCAATAAAAAATGCAGACGAAAGGATAGCTAACAAAATATTGGAAATAGTAAATACAAATAAGAACTGATGAATGTGCGGGAACTGAAACGGGTTTATTTTATAGGTATAGGCGGTATCGGGATGAGCGCGCTGGCGCGCTTTTTCCGGGAACAAGGTGCCTATGTGAGTGGCTATGACCGTACAGAAACAGAACTGACCAGACAACTGGAGCAGGAGGGCATGCATGTGCATTATGCAGATGACATTGATAGCCTGGACAAAGCAGCAGAGTTGGTGGTGTATACACCTGCAATACCGAAAGAGCACAAAGAACTGAACTGGTACCGTGATAATAATTACCCTGTTTATAAAAGAAGTGATGTGTTGCAATGGATCAGCCAGTCGTATTATTCTATAACAGTGGCGGGCACACATGGAAAGACAACCATATCGACCATGATATCATACCTGTTGCGCGAAACTGGATATGGTTGCAATGCATTCCTTGGCGGGATATCTGTGAACTATGACAGCAACTACTGGAGCAGCAAGAAAGAAGTAGCCGTGATAGAAGCCGATGAGTATGACAGGAGCTTTTTGAAACTAAACCCTGATATAGCAGTACTGAGCGCGATTGACCCTGACCACCTGGATATATATGGTACGGTGGATGCCATGGAGTCTGCTTTTGTGGAATACACTAAAAATATTAAGCCCGGAGGTACATTGCTGGTGAAGCACGGACTGCACAGAACTGACCTGAAAGGCCCGGAAACTATTACTTATAGTTTGCAGAATGATGCCTCTGATGTTTACGGGGCAAATATTGTACAGAAAGATGGCGGGTATGTGTTTGATATAAAAGCTAAGGGTTGGAAGATAGAAAACCTGCACCTGCAGCTGGGAGGCATGCACAATGTAGAGAATGCAATTGCAGCGATAGCGGTAACTCAAAAATCAAATATTGATGGTGAGCTTGTCAGGAAAGCATTGCCGGCATTTAAAGGCATTAAGCGCCGTTTTGAATATGTAGTGAAAAATGATAAGCTGGTTTATATAGATGACTATGCACACCACCCACAAGAGCTCGCCGCGCTAATAAACGGAGCAAAGCAATTGTTCAAAGGCCGCAGATGTGTGATAGCATTTCAGCCGCATCTTTTCAGCCGCACAAGAGACCTTGCAGATGGATTTGCGCAAAGCCTGGATATGGCTGATGAAATATTATTACTGGACATTTACCCTGCGCGCGAATTACCGATAGCCGGTGTGAGTGCAAAGCTGATAGCAGATAAAATGAAAAACCCGGTACACACTATCCTATCGAAGGAAGGTTTGCTGAAGTATGCGGAAGTATCGCCACTGGATCTTTTTATTACAGCAGGTGCCGGAGATATAGATAAACTAGTGAAACCATTGAAAGAAATATTTGAACATAAGAAATGAGTGTAAGGCGCAAAATATCAGTCCGTAAAATTTTGCAGACGTTCATAACGCTTGCGGCGATGACGTTTTGCTTTATTGCGCTGCTAAGTGCATCGAAACTGGAACATGCTAAGCTGCCGTCGAATGTGGAGATCAATATTATGAATGCTGAAAAGTATCATTTTCTTGATGATTCGGTAGTAATGGGAATAGTGAGTAATGGATACAGCACAGATATAGTGCATATGCCTATTGGCAAACTTGATGTGCATAAAATGGAAAATGACCTGGAGAAAAATAAATGGGTGCAGGATGCACAGGTATATTTAGACAATCAAAAAGTACTGCACCTGTCAATATTACAACGCTCACCTGCATTAAGAATATTTGAAACGAACGGGAACAGCTATTACCTGGACAGGACACTGAGCACAATGCCGCTGTCTGCAAACTATACCTTTTATGCAATGGTGGTGACTAATATGCCCACATTAATAAATGACAGTGCAGGCAGAGTACTGAAGGGAGAAGCGTTGGCGTTAACAGAGTTTATACAGAGAAGCGCTTTCTGGACAGCGCAGATATCGGCAATAACAATTGACACCGGTAATATAATAGAACTGGTGCCCCTGATGGGCAGTCAAAGAATCATATTAGGCGATACAGCGAATATGAAAGAGAAGTTTGAAAACCTCTATGCTTTTTACAGGAGAGTAATGGACCGGATAGGCTGGGACAGATATGAAGTGCTTGACCTGAGGTATAAAAACCAGGTGGTAGCATCGCCGGCACTTCCCTGGAAAGGCCCCATAGACAAAGCAATAGGCAATATGAGTTGGGTGCGCAGTATGGAAGACAGCAGTATGAGGGATAAAAAGAACAATCCGTCTATAAGAGCACTTGGGAAACCACAGATAATGCCAAAGGCTAAAACACAAGCAAAAAAACGTGCGGAAAAGGAAAAGCAGTCACAACGGGCGAAACAAAAAGAAAAGCAGAAAAGTAAAGAACGGGCAGATACCAAGAAGGAGCAGAAAAAGAAAGAAGTGAAAAAGACAAAAGGGAAAAACGCAAGTAAGCAAAACGATAAGGAGCAGAAAAAATCACCAAAATATATTTATCAAAAGAAAAAGGACAATTAATTATTTAAACGCGATAATATGAGCAAGAAAGAACAACCCATTATTGTAGGCCTTGACATAGGGACCACTAAAGTTGTTGCCATAGCAGGGAGAAAAAACGAGTATGGCAAACTCGAAATCCTTGGTTTCGGCCAGTCTGAATCGGCTGGAGTGAGCCATGGTGTTGTCATGAATATAGAGCAGTGTATACGCTCTATAGAACAGGCAATAGAAAAATGCCTGCTTTCCAATCCACAACTGGAGATAAAGGAAGTATATGTGGGCATAGCCGGCCAGCATATAAAAAGCCTGCAGACAAGAGGAGAACGTGTGCGAACACGAGTGGATGAAGAAATAGATAAAGAGGATATTGATATGCTGATACGTGATCAGTATAAAACATATATACCTGCGGGGGACCAGATAATAGATATAGTGCCACAGGAATATGCTGTAGATAATAACGGCGCTTTTCTTGACCCAATAGGGATGAGTGGCATAAAGATCGGCGCCAATTTTCACATCATAACCGGCGATAGGAATGCTATACGCAATATAAAACGCTGTGTAGATAAATGCTCGCTAAATGCAAGAGACCTTGTATTGCAGCCCTTGGCATCAGCCGCTGCTGTAATGAATGAGGAAGATCTTGAAGCTGGTGTAGCAATAGTGGACATAGGCGGTGGCACAACCGATATGGCAGTATTCTTTGATGGCGTGTTGAAGCATACAGCAGTGATTCCATATGCAGGGGTAAATATCACGAACGATATACGCAATGGCCTGGGAGTATTACGTGCACAGGCTGAGCAAATGAAAGTGCAGTTTGGTGTGGCATTGGCTGATGAAGCCAATGCGAATGCCTATATCACCATACCCGGATTGAGAGGGCTGCCGCATAAAGAAATATCTGTAAAGAACCTGGCACACATCATACAGGCACGCATGCAGGAGATACTGGATTATGTGGTTTACCACCTGAAACAGATCAACCTGGATAAAAGACTATATGGAGGTATAATATTGACCGGTGGTGGCGCAAGGCTGAAACATATTATACAGCTTACAGAGTATGTGACCGGTATGGGAGCAAGGCTTGGCATACCTAATGAACATCTTGCAGGCGGACATGTGGATGCATTGATGAACCCTATGTATTCTACCTGTATAGGGCTTATACTGAGAGGCTACCATGACTTTGAAAACGGGCGTTTGCGTTTTACAAGTGAAGGTGGTAATGTGATTCACCTGAGCAAAGAGGAATTGCAGAAAGCATTATCTGACAATACTGCAGCTCAAGAAGTACAAGCTCAAACCTCTGAAGAAGAAACAGAACAAACAACAGAGAAAAGAAGAAAGAAGAATGAAAACCTGAAACGCCTTTTTGATGGGCTGAAAGGAAAATTCATATCGATGTTTGAAGACATTGATGAAACAGAAATGAAATAATACCATTAAATAAACACAAGCATTTTTTAAAAACACAATAAGTATTTACTAACCCACAATAAATTGAAATTGTATGATACATTTTGAAATTCCCAAAAATCAATCGTCTATTATTAAAGTAATAGGTGTTGGCGGCGGCGGGAGCAATGCCGTGAACTACATGTACAATCTCGGCATTGAAAATGTTGATTTTGTAGTATGTAATACCGATTCACAATCACTGGCACTAAGCCCGGTGGTGAACAAAGTGCAACTGGGGCCTCACCTGACGCAAGGCCTTGGTGCAGGTGCTAATCCTGAAATAGGCAAGCAAGCAAGCGAGGAAAGCCTGGAGGATATAGCCAAGATACTGAAGGTGAACACAAGAATGACATTTATAACTGCCGGTATGGGTGGTGGTACAGGAACAGGCGGCGCACCAGTGGTAGCGAAAATATGCAAAGACCTGGGCATACTGACAGTGGGGATTGTTACCACGCCGTTTACATATGAAGGGCGCAAGCGCATGCAACAGGCACAGGAAGGGATAGAACGCATGCGTGCCAGTGTTGACACTATTCTTATTATATCGAATGATAAATTGCGCCAGCAGTTTGGTAACCTGCCATTCACGCAGGCATTTGCGAAAGCAGATAATGTGCTGGCCACTGCTGCTAAATGTATCACCGATGTGATAACAACAACAGGGCAGGTGAACGTGGATTTTGCTGATGTATGCACCGTAATGAGAAATGGCGGGGTAGCTATATTGGGCAGTGCTATGGTAGCTGGTGAGAACAGAGCGCAGAATGCTGTAGAACAGGCTATCAATTCGCCATTGCTGAATGATAATGATATACGAGGTGCTAAATGGATACTGCTGAATATCACATCGGCTGCAGGAGAATTTGAGCACACCATGGATGAAACAGAAGCAATACAGGCTTATGTGCAGCAAATGGCAGGCGACTATTGCGATGTGATACTTGGTATGGGACATGACCCTAATCTCGGAGATAAAATAGCAGTGACAGTTATTGCCACTGGGTTTAACCACAGGGATATAGTAATAGATATGCCATCGAAGAACAAAGAGCCTGAGAAAATAATTGTAAAACTAGGTGAAAACAATGTGAAAGAAGCGGCAGCAAATACCACAGCGCCTGCTAAAAAGCAGGAAGACGTGATGGCACCCAGGCTTATGGAAATACCTGCAGCTAAAAATTTCAGCCTGGAAGTGAAACATGTACCTGCTGCTCCTAAAGTGGAAAGTACACCGCGTGTAAGTGTTGAATTGTTTGCAAAACCCCAGGCAGAGGAAATGAGCATGACTGAACAGGAACCTATGCATGATACTGAAGAACCAGCACCATTGCAACTTGTAGTGAAAAACGAAGAGGCGATACCTGAAATGCCGGTGATACAAATGGGTAGCCATGTGCTTTCACAAGAAGAAGTGGAAGAGAAGATGCGTTTTGAAGAGCAAAAGAGACTGCTGGAAGAAAGGGCAGAACGCCTGCGCCGCATGAGCTTTAATGTAAAGAATACTGAAGGGGCTGATGAACTTGAGAATGTACCAGCATTCGTGAGGCAAAAAGTGAAAATGAATAATGAGATAAGCTCTTCTGATACTTATTACAGTGGTTATAGTGTAGGTGTGAACGATAAGCAAAACGATACACAAGCATCTATACAGACCATCAATACTTTTCTTGACGGCAAGAAGCCTGATTAAAAATCGCAGTTCTTCCCTTTTTTATATTCATATTGCGGACACGCTCCTGTTTTCTAACAGGAGCTTTTTTGCTGTTAAAATTGTCATAATATGAATATTGCTGTATGCAGGTAATTCTTATGCGCTCTACCTTTAATTTAATCTTTAAAATACCAGCTATGAACAAAACATATTTACTCACTGTTATTGCTACGCTCTTATCTCTCAACAGCAATATTTTTGCACAGCAGTTCAGTATCAATGGAACAATAAAAGATAATGGAGGGACTGCAGTGGCAGCAGCTACCATTTCTTTATTGAGTGCCAAAGACTCATCGTGGATAAAATCTGAAATAGCTGGTGACAGCGGTATCTTTGAATTGAAAGAAATTGCGGCAGGTAATTATATTGTGGTGGTAACAGCAATAGGTTTTGATAATGTGAAGCAGGCTGCAATTGTAAAGGATGAGAATGTACACTTAGCTATTGTAATACAAAAAAGCAGCAAGGCATTAACTGAAGTAACTGTAAGTGGCAAAAAGCCTTTCCTGGAGCTGGGTATGGGAAAGGTTGTTGTGAATATTGAGAACTCGGTAATTAATTCAGGGACCAATGTTTTAGAGGTTTTAAGGAGATCTCCCGGAGTTCAGGTTGATAGCAGAGGCAATATATCTCTGCATGGGAAAAGCGGCGTATTGGTATTGATAGACGACAGGCCTACCTATATGACATCTGAACAGTTGGCAGATTACCTGAAGAACATGAATTCTGATGAAGTGGCACAATTAGAATTGATCACACAGCCTTCAGCCAAGTATGACGCTGAGGGAAATTCAGGCATTATTAATATTAAAACAAAGAAAAGCCACAAAAAGGGCTTAAATGGCAACCTGTCAACTACCGCTGAGCAAGGAGTATATGGCTGTAATTATGGAAGCGGACGAATTGACTATTATAAAAATAAGCTCAGGCTTTTTACCGGTATTAATTATATAATAGGTACCGGCTATGCAGACTGGAAAGAGACAGATCATTTTAAGGATGCTGCGACAGGAGATGTAACAAATATTCAATTTATGCACTCCATGCCTAAAGAGCATTTTTCCAACACTACATTACGCATAGGAGGCGATTATGCATGGAACAACAAAGTGAATATAGGGGGCAGTGTAAGCAGCAATTATCACCCCAATGCTATGCACACTAAATCGTATACGGAATTTATGGATGCTGCCGGAAATCCTATTTCTTATTCGGATCGTTTTTTACTGGATCATTCACTAAAGAGAAACCTTTCCTGCAATACTTTCTTAAAATACACTTTTAATAAGGATAGTGATTTGGACATTGACCTGGATTATATTGTATATGATAAGCAAGGTGGGCAAAATAGTACTCTAAACAACTATGATACGCAAATGCAGGCAGTATCTGTGCCAACAATTATAAGAAGTAATATTCCGGTGCCATCAAGAGTATATAGCGCCAAAGCAGATTACAGTGGCGCTATAGGGAAAATAAAAATAGAAGCGGGGTTGAAGAGTAGTCTTGTTGCTATAGATTATAATCCTGAGTATGAAGACCTCATAAATAATGTATGGATAAGAGATACTGGACTGAGCAACAGATTTTTTTACACAGAAAATATTAATGCAGCATACATAAGTGGTAAGGAACAAATAAATGACAGGTGGAGTGCGCAGGCAGGACTAAGGGCCGAAAATGCAAACACTTATGGCCACCAATATGTGCATGATGAGTATTTTAAAAGGAATGCTATTGCCTTATTCCCAACAGCATTCGTTTCTTATAAACCGGATACACAAAACCAGTTTGAATTGAATTACGGACGCAGAGTGAACAGGCCGGAATACAGTGACCTGAACCCATTTATATGGTATACCTTTTATAACAATTACAAGGTCGGTAACCCGGACCTACAGCCTGAGTATACACACAAGATAGAGCTGAAGCATAGCTATAAAAATATGCTCATTACTTCTGTAAGCTATTCTAATACCTTAAACGGTATCAATTATGTTACTTATCAAAAGGATACTTCTAAAACATTGTATTGGACGCCACAGAATATAGCCAATAATGAGTCTGTAAATTTTTCAATGACATTTAATAAGCTTTTACTGAAATGGTGGAATTTATCCTGTTCGGCAGATGCGTATTATGAAGATTATAATGGACAAGAAGGATCTGAGAAAATTCACAGTAAAGGATTCGGAAGCTATTTTAGCATGGATAGCCAGTTTACTATCAGCAAAGAATGGGCTGCTGAATTAAATGCATTTTATTCAGGTGAAGTACAAGGGCTGACAAGCTATAACTATGCATATGGAGTAGTAAGTTTCGGAGTATCTAAAAAAGTATTTAAAGATGCCGGTTCGGTGAAGCTAAGTGTATATGATCCGTTTAGAACAGGTGTAACACGTGCCATGGACAGTCATAATGATTTCTATTCCAACACTGCATCCTATTTTAATAGCCTTGGTTATGCTGGAGTGTCGTTCAACTATAAGTTTGGCAGCAAAAAAGGTAATACACAGCAAAAAGATATGAGCCCTCCTGAAGAAAGCAGGAGAATGTAAAAGAAACTAATACCTTACTCATGTATCGTTATATAATACAAAGTCTTTACGTTAACAATGCCTTAATTTTAGGTTAATCTATCAATAATAATTAGTTAACAATAGCAGTATCAGCATGTTGTAACTTGCATCGTATTCTTTACACTACATAATAAAAAAGCTATGGTTACGCTTTTGGACGTGCTTCACAAGATTGGTATTGACGCCTACAGGGCAGAACGTGCACAGCAATATGATTTGAATGTATGCATCACTAATGATGTAGAAGAGTCTGAAGCGGATTTTATGACAAAATATGGTGCGGGAAATACTTATTATTTCCGCCTGGAGAATTATCACCACGGGCGTAAACTTGCCGCAGCACTATACCAGCGTATTTCGGGTTATATTAAAGATTTGCCTGAGTATATCATTTCTAAAAATACATTGAATAAAACTCTTTATTTTTTTGTGCATGTAAGAAAAGACAAAGAGGTATCAAACGTCTTTATCGCATAGGGCGTTTGCCATATATATACATTGCGAGGCACAATAATATTGTAAGTACAAGAATCATTACAGGCAAGTATTTATTTATCCGAGCATTTTGATGCCTTTCCTTTGAAAAGTTTCGTATCTCCTGTATTGTATTGTTATCATCATCAGCCAATTGTAATAAGCGTTTTACAATACTATCCAGGTGTGTTGCTTTTATTCTCCTTACAGAAATTAATAGGGCATTTATGATCTGGCTGTTGATCTCTTTAGATGTGTTTTCATGAAGGATAGACATATTTATATCAGACAGCATCAAAAAAATATAATCATGCAAAGCACGGTGATCCATTCTGTAAGAGTCTATGTTGATCATGTGATCTCTCAGCTTTTCACACTGTTTTAATATCCAGGCAGGTGTTATAACCAGTTGTTCATGCAGCCTGTTGCCCATGCCAGACAGCCATCTTTCTTCATCATACCTGCTGCGTTTCTGGGTGTCAGATAAAATTGCATAGGCTTCATTGATGGCTTTAAAATGATCTGTGACAAAGTGATTACCGGGGTTTTTATCAGGGTGATATTTTATGGCTAATTGCCTGTACGCCTTTTTTATTTCCAGCTGGCTGGCCGCGGGATGTACTTGTAATGTTCTGTAATGATCTACCTGTTGCATAAAAGCCAGCTATAGCATGACGAAAATATGGATTTTGCCTATACGGCATTCTAGGGAATGCATAATTTTGATAAATAGGGAACGATTATGGCAGCATTTGAAACTGTATTTCATTATTAATGTATATACATGTAATTTTACTTAAACAAAAAAATAAGCCGTATGCACCGGCGGTCATTTTTAAAAACAGGGAGTTTATTTGCCCTTTCTCAATTTGCAGGTATGTCAAATTTATCAGCCTTAACGGCGCTCGGAGATCAGTTGAAAAGTTCTGAGCGTATGCCCGTTCTTTTTATTGGGCATGGCAACCCCATGAATGCTATTACAGAAAATGAGTTTCACAGAAAATGGCAGGAGCTGGGTAAAACATTGCCAAGGCCGCAGGCAATATTATCTATATCGGCACACTGGGTGACAGAAGGAACTAAAGTGGCAACAACCGGGCACCCTGAAACAATACATGATTTTGGTGGCTTTCCTAAAAAACTGTTTGAGCAGCAATACCCGGCAAAGGGTTCGCCAGAAATGGCAAAGCTGGCACAGGAGCTTATAACAGCTACACATGTGCAGGGCGACAATAGCTGGGGGCTTGATCATGGCACATGGAGTGTATTGCTGCCTATGTACCCAATGGCAGATATACCTGTATTCCAGCTGAGCCTGGACTATGGAAAACCAGCGTCATACCATTATGAAACAGGCAAACAACTAAACAAGCTAAGAGATAAAGGAGTATTGATAATAGGCAGCGGTAACCTGGTGCATAACCTGTATAAAGTGGACTGGAACGGTGGAAACAAAGTATATGACTGGGCACAGGAGTTTGATGCAAAATTTACTGAGTGGATGAATAAGGGAGACCATAGTTCTATACTAAACTATCAGAAAGAGCTGGGTAATGTGGCAGAGATGGCACACCCTACCAATGAGCATTTGCTACCATTGTTTTATATTCTGGGCTTACAGCAAAAGGGTGAAAAAGTATCCTTCTTTAATGATAAGTTTGACATGGCGTCTGTGTCTATGAGATCGCTAGTAATACAAAATGCCTAAGGCTGGCTGCGACAGATAAATGAAATACAAAAAAAAGGAAAAATTAAGCAGTTTTTACAGAGCCCTTCAGTGAGTGTGCCTGCTCAACAAAGAAATGCTTTTCACCATCGGGTAAGAGGATGCGTATTGTTCTGAGGTCTTTATTATCATATTCCAGCACTGCCTCCAGGTCTTCATTTTTCATGGGGGCATAGCAATATTCTTTACCATCTATAACAACTGTCTTGTTATTAATGATAATGTTGCCTGTCTCTTTTTGCTGAGTTACTTGTTCGGAGCCATCTGGGAGTTGGGATACCAACTGTGTGTGGTAGTAAGTATATGATTTGCCTCCACGGCTTATCATCCTGTATAAGGCTACAGACAATGCTGCTGCTATGGCGAGTAGTATGGGGCGCATTTATAAATAATAATAAATAAAACCAGCTTTACATTTCATCTCTCTCGTTCGCACAATTGTGCTTATCCTGAATATATAAAACTATTTTTTTCTCCCACTTCTTATTGCAAAAATATAGAAAATAATATTAGAATATGGTATTAGAGGAAATATTTTCAGGTATAACAGGATGTATAAAAATTACTTTAAAGTGTTAGTCCTGTTTCTCAATATTAAAAATAACAAACTGCCTGATACGATAATGCCTAAAGCGCCTACCATATACTGCCACTTATTGCTAAAGAAAATAAACAGCCAGATGATGATGCTTAAAATAGCCGGTATAGGAAACAAAGGCATTTTGTAAGGCATAAGCTGGTCTTTGCGGCGGTAATGCCATGCGATGATTCCTACGGCCTGGGAAATAAACTGTATGAGTATGCGCACAATGACAATAGCAGTAATAACGTCACGCATTTTGAATAGAAGACTAAAAATGAAAGCAAATGCTCCTAAAGTGAGTAAGGACACATGAGGAAATTTGCCATTGCTATGCACACGCGCGAACACTGGGAAAAAGTCGCCATTGAGGGCTGCGGCATAAGGTATGCGGGAATAACCTAAGAGGACAGAAAAAACGGAGGCTAATGCAATACAGAGAATAAGGGCAGTGGCAACCCGGGCAGTTGCATGGCCATAAATATGTTCGAAATAAGTGCTGGCAATGAATTTGGAGCTTGATGCTTCCTGCCAGGGTATGACACCTAATACCATGGTTTGCATAGCAAGATACAGTATGGCTATACTAGTGATAGAGATAATAATGCTGCGAGGGATATTTTTGGCTGGGTTTTTTATTTCTGCCCCCAGGTGGCAAACATTGTAATAGCCCATATAGGAATATATGGCTTTGAGAGTGGCCTGCCCTAATGCTATGAAAAGAAGAGAGCTGCTGTCAAAACCACTGATATCCCAGTTGAATGCATTGGCAGCTTTGAAATGCCCAAAGCCTGAAAAGATGAGCCAGAGTATGGTACCGCCGGTGATGATCCATAGTACCACTGAAATCTTGCCAATGCTCTTGATATTCCTGTACAGCAAAATAACGACTGCTATTACTACCAGGCCGCTTATTGCCTTGCCTTGTAAAGTAGTTAAAGGAACCAGGTAGGATAAATATTGAGAGAAGCCTATTGCGCCACTGGCCACTACAAGCGGGGCCTGTATCATAGTTTGCCAGGTGAACAGAAAGGCCATATACCTGCCCCATTTCTGCTCACCAAATAGTTTCTGCAGGAAGATATAGCTGCCACCGGCTTCAGGCCATTTGGCCCCCATTTCTGCCCACACGAAGCCATCCATATAGGCAAGCAGAGCACCCAGGAGCCAGGCGAGTATTGACGCAGGCCCATGCATAAGGCCGATAATAAAAGGTATAGTAACGAAAGGGCCTATACCTACCATATCTATCATATTGATAGCCGTAGCTTGTGTGAGGCTAAGGCCCCGCTCAAGTTTATTATCTGGGGTAGCAGGCATTCAAGGTTTTTACACTTACAAAATACTGTTTTTATTATTTAGCGGGTTTAAATATTGGGCTACAGGGAGATGAAATGCTGTCAAAATAAAAATCCCGGTAAAACCGGGATCAATTTATACTAGAAGCGAAGGGGATGCTATATGAATTTATTATCCTTTGCTGTCTTTATTGCATCTGCTTTAGAATGTACATTGAGCTTGTGGTATATATTCTTAATGTGCGATTTTACTGTTTCCAGGTCTATGTATAATTCCTGTGCGATACGCTTACGGCTTTTGCCCGTTGCTATTTGTTCCAGTATTTCAGTTTCGCGACGGGTAAGCGGCGATGATTCATTGCGCTGGAATGACCTGATGACCATGCGCGCAATATGTGCGCTCATGGGACCACCACCTTCCATTACTTCGTGTATAGCACTGATTATCTTTTCGTGCGGTGTGTTCTTAGTGAGATAGCCGGCTGCACCGTTGCCCAGAGCCCTGAAAATAAGCAAGTCAGTTTCATAGACGGTGAGAATGAGGATATGCGTTTCAGGAAGCAATTTTTTGAGTTTGGGGATTGCATCTATGCCTGATATGCCTGGCAACTCTACATCGAGCAGTATCACATCAGGGTCATCGTGCATGATCTTTTTTGCAGCTTCTTCGTAAGAAGCATAAGTACTGATGATCTTGTATCCCGGAGTTTTACCAATAAGGAAAGCATAGCCTTCCCGAATCGTTTCATCGTCTTCAATAATCGTAACGCGTATATCCAGGTCCCTGCCCATCTTTATTGGTTTATTGTAAATTGAAAAAAAAGATCGCAGCATAAATATGTATGCTAAACCAATCTGCAATTTACAAATTACAATCGTTCAATTTTATCCCCTTTTTGAGGGTATTTTAAAGCTCAAAGTGATCATTGTTCCCTTTCCGGAGCCTGAATCTATGTATAATCTGCCATTAAGGCGCCCGGTGCGAATATTCATATTGTTGATGCCATGGCCCAGTGTAGCATTTTTTATATCGAAACCCACCCCATTGTCTGTGAGTACGATCTGCAGAATATCCTTAGCCTTGATATTGGTTTCCATTTTCACGGTGCTGGCCTTCGAATATTTTAGGCAATTATTCAATGCCTCTTTGAATATCATGATAAGATTGCGGCTCATGTCCAGAGGCAGGCGATAGTCCTTCCATTTTTCATCGGCGCCTATGAAAATGAATTCTGTATCGGTATCCTCGAAGAGGTCATTGCCAAAATCTTTGATGCGGTGCAATATTTCATACAAGCTGTCATTTGAAGGTTTCAATGACCATAAAATATCCTGTGTGCCGCTGTACAGCTGACCTGTATTTTCTTCTATCTGTGTAAAGAGGCGGTTGATGTCGGGGCCTACTTTACCTATTTTATTTTTCAGAACATTGGTGAGTACATTAATACGGGTTATCTTATTTCCAACCTCATCATGAAAATCTTCAGCAGTACGCATCCGTATTTTCGCCTGTTCTTCCAGCCTGAGTTTGGCCAATAGCTGTTCGCGTCTTTGTTTACGCTTATTGACAGTATACTGCATAGCAATACCTAAAAGAATACATGCGGCTAATATGATAAGCCGGAACCAGCGGGTGCGCTGAAAGGGTGTAATGATCTCAAAAGGATATTGCAGTTCTCTTAGCTCTTTGCTGCCAGCAGCCATACATTGCACCTTGAAAACATAGTTTCCCGGTGGGAGGGCGGAATAAGTAACTGAGCTGTTAGCAGACCAGGCAGACCAGGGGGCATCGAGCCCATCTATGATATAGCGATAGAGTAATGAAGAACCTGAATGTAGAGAAACCGCATGGAAGCTGAAGGTGATATTGTTCTTACGATAGGGTAACCTTAAATTGTATGGTACATTGTACCAATTGTCTGTGCTGTCGTAATAAGTGGTATCGCTGATATTCTCGCCAAATAATTTTACGGACTGCATAACAATGCTGATAGGGCGGGGCATGGTATTCGCAGAATGTGGCAAATAATGCAGTGCACCATTTGTAGTGCCAAACCAGATGCTGCCATCGTGCATTTTTATGACAGACTTGTGATTGCTTTCCATGCCACCAATACCCTGACCTGTACCGTAAAATGTGATGACCGGCTGTCCTTCTTTTGATAAGCTTATTTTATGTATACCGTAGCCCGTGCCTGCCCATATATTATTTTCGTTGTCGGGAATAAGGGTATAAACAAAATCGGATTGCAGGCCATTATTCTTATTGATAACAAGCGCTTTTTTTGTTTGCAGATCGTAGCGTATTACGCCATTGTCGCTGCTGCCAATCCACAGCTCATTATGTAATAAAGTAAGGCATTCAGGTACAGAGCTGTCCGCAGCGGTATTTGTTTTGAATGCTGAAATAACACTGTTATTATATAGTTTCAATCCGTTGTCAGTACTCATGAGCAGACTGTCGCTGCCAATAGTGATGAAGTCTGAAACCCGGATACTATTTAAGGGAACTTTTTTAAATGAATCATGTTCGTACATTACTGCACCGTTGGGGAAACCAATCCATAAGCGGTGGAATGGGTCTGTATAAAAAGATGTTATGACGTTTGAAGGGAGGTCGTGATCTGAGGTAGTATAGGAAGTAAAAGAACCGTCATAAGTCCATAAGCCCCGGCCCCTTGTACCTATCCATAGTTTGCCATTGGCAAACTGCAAAGTGGTAATGCGGGGAATGAGTTCGGATGGGAAAGTAATATTTTCTACTTTACCCTCTTTAAAAACAAACAAGCCGGCATCGTAAGTGCCTAAAAAAATATCGCCGCTTTCGTTAGCTGCAATGCCCATTACCTGCGCGCTGGGTAAGCCCATTGTTTCGTCCAGCCCGGTGAACTGCATGCCTGAATACCTGAATAAGCCTTGCCCGTCTGATGCAAACCATACATTGCCTTCTTTATCAGTCAGAGTGGCATTCAAAATATTATCACTGAGGCCATTTTTCTTATTGTAATACTGCAGGGAATGTTCAGTAAGGCGGATTGCGCCACTGTTGGTGCCAAACCAGAAAGCGCCGCTACTATCCTGTGTGATGGATATTAATGCGGGCAGGTCGTTCAATGGCTTGTTGTTTAAATAGTGAATGGAGACAGTGCCATTTTGTATTTTATATAAGCCGGCATTTGTGGCCAGCCATATCATGCCGTTTTTGTCTTTCAAAAATTTACTGACAAATATGCGTGTAACAGGCGTAGTGACAGGTATACGGAAGCTATCTGTTTTTTTACTGTAGTGGTCATATACTACCCCTTCTTTTGCATACCAGAGGTGGCCATTGCCCGGCAATATTGCAGATATAAATGATAGGGAATCAGCAATATTCAAATGGTGTATTTGCCCCTTGATTGTGTAATAAATATTACTGTATGTTCTACACCATACAGTGTCATTATCAGCTACCCGTACTTCGAATACCTGCCCGGGGTTGCTTTTTTCTATGAATGGAATGGCATAGTGTTTAAACGTTTTTCCATTAAATTCAGATAAGCCATCCGGTCCGCCGGTCCATATATTCCCGTGAGCATCAACTGCAATGGAATGTATCATATTGTTGAGCAATCCATTCCGAACAGTATAGTTGGTAATATTTTTCCCATCGTAACGGGATAAGCCACCTATAGTGCCTATCCATAAGTTGCCGGAAGGGTCTTGTGCCAGGCATGTGGCCTGGGACTGTATCAGGCCGCTTTCTACATTCAGGTTATAAAAAGGGTAACGCTGGGCAGATACGCAAAATGATGCTGATAATAAAATACCCGTAAATACCAACGCAAATACACGCTGCAGAGATATTGGTATGTAAGATAAATACTGCATTAGCAGAGTGAAATTAAGCCTTTAGTGTATTAGGTGTATAGACAAAACAGCTTTTTTACAAAGCATTAGCGATACAGTGCGTAATAAATCACCCAATATGGGTGAGGCTCTTTAAGGCAAATCACCCTGCACGGGTGAAGGCTGCAAACAAAAGCAAAGATACTTTTGAACAGCCTAAAGCAATAACATGAAAATATCCCGCTTACTTTTAGTTTTTTTTCTCTTATATACAGTAAATGGGATTGCGTTTGCGGGCTCTATATCCGGAAAAATAATTGATAAAGAAGGTAAAGCGCTTGCTTACACAAATGTAGTATTGCTCACAGCAGAATCTAATACACTGGTAAAAGCTGAATATACAAATGAAGATGGCTCTTTTGTTTTTAACGGGATATCTAAAGGTGTTTATGTGCTGAAGTGTGTACTGCTTGGGTATGACACATACCATTCTGAAAAAATAATTTCAGATAATAATGCCATTGTGGTGCCTGATATTCATCTTACTACAGGAAGCAATAAATTGAATGAGGTTGCCGTAAGTGCTTTAAAACCATTTATAGAGGTGCACGCTGATAAATTGATAGTGAATGTGGAAAACAGTATAGTAAGTGCGGGCCAGTCTGCACTTGATGTTTTATCCCGCTCACCGGGCGTTACAGTGGATCAAAATGATAATATAAGCCTGAAGGGTAAACAAGGAGTGAATGTGATGATAAATGGGAAGATACAACCTATGACTGCTGCTGATCTTGCCAATATGCTTAAAAGCATGCCTTCGGAAATGATAGATAGAGTGGAAATAATCAGCAATCCATCTGCAAAATATGATGCAGCAGGCGCTGGAGGTATCATTAATATCATTTTGAAAAAAGATAAAAAAATGGGTGTGAATGGCAATGTATTTCTTGGGTATGGACAAGGTATTTATCCTAAGAAGAATGCGGGATTCAGCCTTAACTATCGAAATAAAAACCTGAATGTGTACGCGAATTATAACCTGTCGGACAGGGAGGGCTTAAATAAGGTGAGTTTCGACCGGAAATTTTATGACAATAATATCCTTAGCGGGGAGTTCAACCAGCACAATTATACAAGCATGCTGTTTACCACTAATAACGCTGCAGCAGGGCTGGATTATTATATTTCTAAAAAGACAACAATAGGCATGGCGCTGAATGGGGAAACCTTTTATCTCGGCACCAGAGGCAACTACCTTGCGCAAGTGCTGGACAATACCGGCGCTGAACAATCTTATTTTGCAACAATTAATGGCAGTACAGGACAGTGGAACAATTATGGCGCTAATGCCAACCTGAAGCATATATTAGACAGCACCGGCGGAGAGTTAACAATTGACGCTGACTATGCGCGCTACTGGAATAAAAATTACCAGGATTTTACAACCAGATATTACCTGCCTGACGGTTCTGTAATGCAGGATCCATACTTGTTGCATGCCGATATAGTGGGGCTTACACAGATACATTCTGTAAAGGCAGATTTGACAAAAACGGTCAAGGGTGGCATTCACCTAGAAGCCGGTATAAAAGCGAGCCTTGTGAGTGCAGATAATATGCCCTCATTTTATAACCGCAGTAGTGGAGGCAATACATATGACGCTTCGAAAAGCGATCATTTTATTTATTCAGAAGATATCAATGCGGCATACCTGAACATAAGCAGAGACTGGAAAAAAGTGAGCGCCCAGTTTGGTTTGCGTGGAGAACAAACAATAGACAAAGGGGAAGAAAAAATTACAGGCCAAGCTTTTAACAGGAATTATACTAACCTGTTTCCTTCATTCGCTGTGCAGGAACATGTCAACGCTAATAATGAATTAGGCCTTACATTGAGCCGGCGCATAGAGCGGCCGGATTATGATGCACTGAACCCTTACAAGTTTTTTGTAGACCCCAGCACATATAAGGAAGGCAATCCTTATTTGCTACCGGCACTCTCATATTCTGCAGAGCTCTCGCACACATTCAAGCAGCGCATCATTACAACACTCAACTATACCCTGACAGACAATGTGATAACAGAAGTGATACAACCAAGCCTGACGCAAGACAGAGTGACTATACAAACACAAGTGAATATTGCACACATGGCTTACTATGGTATCAGCGGGGCTTACACCTTGTCTTTTTATAAATGGTGGAACAATGTATCGAGCATAAATGTGTACTATGCACAGTACCAGGGAGACCTTGTAAATACCAACCTTGATAAAGGCAAGATGACTTTTGATATTAACACCACTAACAGATTCATGCTACCGCACGACTGGACCACGGAGATCACATTTTTTTACCAGGCCCCGCAATTGTATGGATACCTGAACCTGAATGAACGCTGGTCGCTGAATATAGGCGCACAGAAAAATATGTGGGGCAAAAAAGCTACTGTACGACTGAACGTAAGTGATATCTTCTGGAAGAATAACCCGGCAGGTTCATCGGTGTATGCGCAGTACTACGAATTTTTCTATGCTTACCATGATACAAGGCAAGCAAATCTTTCGTTCACCTACAGGTTTGGAAAAAACACTGTGGCCCCTGTGCGCAGGCATAGCAGTGGTGCTGAAGATGAAATAAGACGAGCAGGAGGTGGAAAAGCTTAGCACATGAAAAGAGATACTTTTTAATACTTCTACAAACTACTATCTCCCTTTCCAGGGACACACCCCCAAGAAGATAGAACCCCGGAGGCCATATTCTGAACCAAATGAAAAACTCCGGGGTCTTTTTTATCAGTGGAAATGATGATGAGGAATATTCATCCACTCCATCGCATTTTTAAAAAGTAGTTGTTCTCTTTGCTCATGAGAAAAGCCCATGCTCTCAATAAGTTTGCCCGGATGGTGCTCCCCAAGAGGGAAAGGATAGTCTGAACCTAAACATATCTTATCGCCACCCATCACGTCTATGGCATAGTTCAAAGCTTTAGGATCATGAACAAGAGAGTCTATCCAGAATTTGCCCAGATAGTCGCGTGGGTTTACAGGATTGTCTATGGCGCAAAGGTCGGGCCTTACATTAAAGCCATGCTCTATTCTGCCAATAGTGAAAGGAAAGCTGCCGCCACCATGTGCAAAAGCTACACGTAGTTTGGGATGCCTTTCAAATATCCCTCCAAATATGAGTGAGGATATAGCACGGGCTGTTTCTGCCGGCATACCTACCAGCCAGGGCAGCCAGTATTTCTGCATGTCTTTTTCGCCCATCATTTCCCAGGGGTGAATAAAGATGCAGCAATCAAGTTCTGCCGCGGCAGCCCAGAATGGTTCGAAGGAGCTGTCGCTAAGGTTTTTATTATTGATGTTACTGCCCAATTCCAAACCAGGCAATCTTAGTTCTTTTACGCAGCGCTCCATCTCTTGTATGGCAAGGTTAACATCCTGCATGGGCACGGTGCCTATGCCTATAAAACGTTTAGGGTTCAGGGCAACACATTGTGCTATATGATCGTTGAAAAAACGGGATGTCTCAAGGCCATGTTCAGGTTTGGCCCAATAATTAAATAGTACAGGAACGGTAGATAATACCTGTATGCTTACCTCTGTCATATCCATTTCCTTGAGGCGCACTTCGGTATCCCAGCTATTTTGCTCCACCTCGCGAAAAACTTTATCGCCCTTTATCATGCGGGCACAGCAAGGCTTGTGATGCTCTAAATGAATGAACTCACCATACCCGAATTTTTTGAACCAATCTGGTATGCGCTCAGGCATGATATGGGTGTGGATGTCTATTTTCAAAATTCAAAAATTTAAAGTCAAAATTTAAAATTGTTCTTCATTTATACATTCTCATAAATCACAGCCGAGCCTTGCCCTACGCCTATGCACATAGTAGCCAGTCCGTATTTAGCATTGCGGCGTTTCATTTCATATAACAAAGTAGTGGTGATGCGGGCACCGCTGCAACCCAATGGATGGCCTAATGCTATGGCGCCTCCATTCACGTTTACTCTTGCAGTTTCAAGGCCCAAATCGCGCATACAAGCTATACTCTGAGATGCAAATGCCTCATTCAACTCAACAAGATCAAGATCGCCTACTTCGATGCCAGCACGTTTTAATGCTTTTAATGCAGCAGGCACAGGACCCACACCCATAATTGCCGGGTCGACCCCCGCTATGGCCATAGAGCGTATTTTAGCCATTGGCTTCAGGCCATATTTTTTTACTGCATCTTCAGATGCTAATAGCAACGCAGCAGAACCGTCATTTACACCACTTGAATTTGCGGCAGTAACTGTGCCTCCCTTTTTGAAAGCAGGTTTCAATTCTGCAAGCTTGGCCAGGGGTGACTGGCGAGGGTGCTCATCAACAGCAAAAACATTTGTTTTGCCTTTGCCTAAGTCGATAGTTACCGGTATGATCTCATCATTAAATTTCCCAGAGGCCGCAGCTGCAGCATATTTTTCCTGGCTGTTGTATGCAAACATATCCTGTTCTTCACGACTGATGTTCCAGCGCTCGGCAACATTCTCTGCTGTCTCACCCATTGTGAAAGGGTGGTACATTTCGCTTTGTTTTTTATTTATAAAACGCCAGCCTATAGTGGTGTCAAATACTTCTGTCTGCCGTGAAAATGCGCTGTCTGCTTTGCCCATCACAAATGGTGCACGGGTCATGCTTTCCACACCGCCGGCTATGTATATCTCACCATCGCCACACATAATGGCGCGAGATGCATCCATAATAGCCTGCAGCCCAGATGCGCAAAGCCTGTTCACTGTATTGCCGCCAACAGTTACAGGCAGGCAGGCCAGCAGTGCAGCCATGCGGGCTACGTTACGATTGTCTTCACCAGCCTGGTTAGCGCAACCTGCTATCACATCTTCAATAGCATTCACATTGATAGACGGATTACGCTCCACTAATACCTTGATAACATGAGCTAAAAGATCGTCAGGGCGAACGGCTGCAAGGCTTCCGCCATATTTGCCAATGGGAGTGCGAATGGCATCTATAATATATACAGTATTCATAAAATAATGTGCTTATTAGCTAATGTGCTGATCAGCCTTGCTGTTTATTGTTTTTGAAGTGGAAATTATTTTATTTAAAATTTTACAAACTGAATTTACTTTGGTTAATAAACCATTGGCATTTGGTAATAAAGTTGAAGCATTACACACTTCAAAATAATACTCTAATTCATCTGCTTCTTTAGCAGCTATTTTCATCTTATGAATAAAATCATTCTTGCTTTCTGCATTCTGAGCTTCTTTGATATTTGCACCTACGGATAATGCAGCCCTGGATATTTGATTTGCCAGAGACCATTTTTTCATTTCATCAAGTTTTGAGCAAAAGTCTATTGTTTCAACTGCTAATTCAAAACTTAATTTAACTATCAAATTGTCTTTTTTTAGGGACTCCTGCATGAGAAATAAGCTCAGGTCATTTAGTTTAGATAAAGAAAGTAGTGAACAAAATTAGCTAATTAGTACATAAGCTATTCAATAAAGATTATTTCATTTATTGAATATAATAAAAACGGCAGAAAATATTTTCTGCCGTTTTTAAAACTTGTATCGTCAACTAATTATCAGATCAGCTAATTATTACTTTACTTCTTCGTATTCTGCATCAGCTACACCGCCATCATTGTTTCCGGCATGTTGTTGTTGCTGCTGTTGGTGTTGATCCTGTTGAGGGCCAGCACCACCTGCATCCTGTGTAGCTTTGTACATGTGTTCACTGGCAGCCATCCATGCAGCATTCAGTTCTTCTTCAGCCTTATCTATACCATCCAGGTCTTCAGCTTTATGTGCAGCCTTCAGCTTCTCAACTGCTGCTTCAATAGGTGCTTTTTTATCTGCAGGTATTTTATCTCCGTACTCTTTCAGTTGTTTCTCCGTATTGAAAACAAGGCCGTCAGCTTTGTTGAGTTTTTCTACACGTTCACGCACTTTCTTATCAGCTTCTTCATTCACTTTTGCTTCATTCTTCATGCGTTCTATTTCATCTTTGCTCAAGCCACTACCTGCCTCTATACGTATATTCTGCTGCTTGCCTGTGCCTTTATCTTTAGCGGTAACATGCAATATACCATTAGCATCAATATCAAATATCACTTCTATCTGTGGTACTCCACGTGGAGCCGGTGGTATGCCATCCAGGATAAAGCGGCCAAGTGTTTTGTTATCTTTTGCCATCGGGCGCTCGCCCTGCAGCACATTTATTTCTACGCTGGGCTGGCTATCGCTGGCTGTAGAGAATGTTTCACTCTTGCGGGTAGGGATAGTTGTGTTAGATTCTATCAGCTTGGTCATTACACTGCCAAAGGTTTCGATACCCAATGAAAGTGGAGTAACGTCGAGCAACAACACATCTTTTACATCACCTGTCAATACACCACCTTGTATAGCAGCGCCTACTGCCACTACTTCATCGGGGTTTACACTTTTATTTGGCTTTTTTCCAAAGAATTTTTCCACTACATCCTGTATGCGGGGTATGCGTGTAGAACCACCTACCAATATCACTTCATCAATTTCACTTGTGCTCATTCCTGCATCTTTCAATGCTTTGCGGCAAGGTTCCAATGTGCGCTCTACTAAACTGTCCGACAGCTGTTCGAATTTTGCACGGCTCACTTTGCGCACCATATGTTTAGGCACACCGTCAACAGCAGTAATGTAGGGCAGGTTTATTTCTGTTTCCTGTGAAGATGATAATTCTATTTTAGCCTTTTCAGATGCTTCTTTCAGACGCTGCCATGCCATCGGGTCTTTCCTCAGGTCTATAGCTTCATCCTTCTTAAATTCGTCTGCCAGCCAGTCCATCAGTACTTTATCAAAATCATCACCACCCAGGTGAGTATCACCATTTGTAGATTTTACTTCAAATACACCATCACCCAGTTCCAGTATGGAGATATCGAAAGTACCACCGCCCAAGTCAAACACAGCGATTTTACTGTCTTTGTGCTGTTTGTCCATGCCATAAGCAAGGGCTGCAGCT
>Ga0207065_1045_pt1 | contig 28951 bp, 30 predicted proteins | sample Alteio_BWMinCont_27_FD_153492 | JGI IMG/M metagenome (GOLD analysis project Ga0207065, IMG submission 153492) | Enriched cells from forest soil in Barre Woods Harvard Forest LTER site, Petersham, Massachusetts, United States -... | ecosystem: Environmental > Terrestrial > Soil > Temperate forest >...
AAATCAATGCAAGCCAAGAGTCAAGCTGTCGCTCGGAAAGGTTGAATTTCGCAATTCTGGGCGGCGGCACGGGAGGAACAATCGCTGCCTGGACCTTTGCTCAGCGCGGGCAGCGCGTCGCAGTCATCGAACGCAAATACATCGGCGGGTCGCGCCCGAACATCGCCTGCTTGCCAAGCAAAAACGTCATTCACAGCGCGAAGGTTGCTTCGTAGCTTCGCAGAAGCGAAGAGTTCTGCATCGCCAATAAAGATGTCGGGCAATGATTTACACATTCAAACAAAGGAGAAATAGCATGGCTCAACAATCATCAGGCGGAGGTCGCCCCAAACTGAGTGGAAAGGGACTCTTGACTCCTGACAATTGCGTTGTGGCGCTGATCGACCATCAGCCACAAATGCTGTTCGGAGTCAGCAATTCCGACCGCCAGGGGATTATCAATAGCGTGATCGCGCTCGCTAAGGCCACCAGAGTATTCGAACTGCCTGTTGTACTCTCAGCTGTCGAAACGAAGTCTTTCAGCGGATATATGTGGCCTCAGCTCAGGGCGGTCTTTCCCGGCCAGGCACCCATCGAACGGTCGTCGATGAATTCCTGGGATGACAAGAACTTCGTGGCAGCGATCGAAAAAACCGGCCGCAAGAAAATCGTGCTGGCCGGACTGTGGACGGAAACCTGCGTAGCTCTCCCGACGGTACAAGCGATACACGATGGCTACGAAGTCTACGTCGTCGAGGATTGCTGCGGTGACGTAAGCCAGTTGGCGCACGACAACGCGATGAAGCGTGTAATTCAAGCGGGCGCAAAGCCCGTAACGGCTCTCTCCACGATGCTCGAATGGCAGCGCGATTGGTCTCTCAGAGGATCCTACGACGCGGTGATGGACATCGTGAAGACACACTTCGGTGCCTACGGCGTCGGGGTCGAATACGCCTACACCATGGTGCATGGTTTACCGGCAACGAAGTTTGCGGAATACATAGTTCCAGCCGCTGCAGCCGCGCACAACTAGCGAACTGGGAGGGCTGGCAAGCCCAGCCCTCCCAGAATTCAATCTTAATAGCGAAAGGAGATGGCCATGTCTGTTGACACAATACTTCACAACGCAAGAATCGCAACGAACCAGGTTCCGTCGTTTGTCGAGGCGATTGCAATATCCGCCGGAAAGATCTCAGCTGCCGGCAATGACGACGAGATTCTCCGTCTGCGAGAGACGGGCACGCAAGTCATCGATGCGAACCGCCGCACGGTGATTCCTGGGCTGAATGACTCGCACATGCACCCGATTCGCGGGGGCCTAAACTACAACATGGAGTTGCGCTGGGACGGCGTGCCGTCTCTTTCCGATGCGCTGCGCATGTTAAAGGAGCAGGCTGCACGTACACCGGCGCCGCAGTGGGTGCGGGTCGTCGGGGGCTGGACAGAATTCCAATTTGCAGAACGCCGCTTGCCGACGCTCGACGAAATCAATGAAGCCGCTCCAGACACGCCCGTTTTTGTTCTCCATCTTTACGACCGGGCTTTGCTAAACGGAGCGGCCCTGCGTGCCGTGGGCTACGGCAAGGACTCGCCGGAATTTCCCGCCGGAGAAGTGCAGCGGGATTCGCGCGGAAATCCCACCGGTCTGCTTATCGCGAAACCCAACGCGAATATTCTTTATTCCACACTGGCTAGGGGACCGAAGCTGTCGCGCGAGGACCAGCTCAACTCCTCGCGTCTCTTTTTCCGGGAACTCAACCGCTTTGGCCTTACCAGCGTGATTGACGCCGGCGGTGGCTTCCAGAACTATCCCGACGACTATGGAGTCGTAAACGAACTGCACCGAAACGGAGAGCTTTCGATTCGCCTTGCCTACAACCTCTTTACGCAGAAACCCAAACAGGAGCTGTCCGATTTCCAGAATTGGACAAAGATGACGAAACCCGGCGCGGGCGATGACTTTTACCGCGTGAACGGCGCGGGTGAGAACCTCGTTTTCACAGCCGCCGATTTCGAGGACTTCCTCCAGCCACGGCCCGACATGCTCCCGGTCATGGAGAGTGAACTGAAAGCGGTCATCCGGCATCTGGTGGAAAATCGCTGGCCGTTTCGTCTGCATGCGACCTACAACGAAACGATCGAGCGAGCGCTGAATGTCTACGAACAGGTGAACCGGGAGATTCCGTTTGACGGCCTGCATTGGTTTTTCGATCACTGTGAAACGATCACGGATGACAACATCGAACGTGTGAAAGCCCTTGGCGGGGGCATTGCCATTCAGAACCGCATGGCCTTCCAGGGCGAATACTTCGTCGAACGGTACGGTGCGCAGCAGGCGAAACGGACGCCGCCCATCCGGCGCATGCTTGAAATGGGCGTTCCCGTCGGAGCCGGCACAGACGCTACGCGTGTGTCCAGCTTCAATCCGTTCCTCTCGCTTTACTGGCTCATTACGGGAAAGACGATCGGAGGTTTGAGCTTGTACCCCTCCGAGAATCGCTTCGATCGAGAGCAAGCTTTGAAGCTCTACACGCTCGGGAGCAGTTGGTTCTCGACGGAAAACGGCAAGAAGGGGGCGCTCGCTCCGGGACAACTGGCGGATTTCGCCGTTCTTTCGGCGGACTACTTTTCCATCCCGGAAGAGGAGATCAAGCAACTTGGGTCGGTCCTCACAGTCGTTGGCGGGAAGGTCGTTTACGCCACTGCTGAATTCTCCAAACTCGCGCCGCCAGCCCTGCCCGTGAGTCCGGACTGGTCTCCCGTCAAACAGTATGGCGGATATGCCAAGCCTTCGGACCAGGCTCTAGGGGCCTCCCACTCCGCTGTCTGCACCCGTCTGCCGAACCACTCCCAACAGGAAAAGAGCTGGCACCTGCCTGTTTTGGGAGACTTGGGGCTATGGGAACTGGGTTGCGATTGTTTCGCGTTCTAATGCTTTAGTCTCCGTCGCCGGATTCAGAAAAGAGGGAAGGAGTGCTGGGCATGAAGGTACTCTTCGTTTCATTTCTCGTGGGCTTGTTTGTCGGCGTTCTGTATGGAGTAATCCGCGTAAAAAGTCCGGCGCCGCCCATTGTGGCTCTGCTCGGTCTTCTGGGAATGGTGCTCGGGGAGCAACTCGGTGGCTGGATTCTTGCAAAAAAGATCAGTCTCACACACGCTGCTTCGGTTTGCCTCGTGGGTAAGCACTGGGATCAGCCTGCGGGTGCGCAATCGGTTGTGCAGCCGCAGCGTCACGCGGACTGAGAAGAAGTAAGCAGCCTAGCAGGAGACTTCCCGGGCCTTTTGCGATACCGGAGTCCGAACAAGAGGAGCATTGCAATGCAAAAAAGCAGAGCTCTTGGGGCGATGTTTTTCGGGATCGTTGTGCTTGTTGCAGGCGGCGGTCTGTCGAGCTGGCAGCATTCTTTCCCGGTTGCCGCGCAAGCCATTGCGACAACGCCGAATGTAGCGGTCGGACCGCAGTACGATACGACGCACGTCTACGTGGCACCACAGGATTTTGACCGTTTCGTCGCCAGCTTGATCGCCACATTCGGGGGCACAACGACCAAGCAGGGAGTCTTCACAGTAACCCCGACGCCGAGCAGCACAATGTCGCAATTGGTGCTGACCCCTGTTGGGTCCATATCCGTGTTTGGTTTCAAGACGCCCGTCCCATATCCGTTTGCTCTGGAGCGCACGGGCTATCTGGTCACGGACATGGATGTGGCTGTGCGTGCGGCTCGCGCAACCGGTGCGGATGTCCTCGTCGCTCCCTTCAACGACCCGATTGGGCGAGACGCCGTCATCCAGTGGCCGGGCGGCGTCAATACGCAACTCTATTGGCATACCACCGCGCCATCTTACGCGTCGCTCCAGTCTGTTCCTGAAAATCGCGTCTATGTATCTACTGATAAAGCCGACGAGTTCGTTCGCAGCTTTCTTGCGTTCTCGCACGGCAGAGTAGCCTCCGACGATGCGGATGCTCCGGGCGTAGAAATCGGGCGATCGGGAGAAACGTATCGCCGGGTAAGGGTTGAATCGCAATTTGGGAAGCTCACCGTGTTCATCACAAACGGGCACCTTCCGTATCCCTATGGCCGGGAAATGACCGGATATGAAGTGGCGAATCTGGCGGACACCCTTACCAAGGCTAAGTTGGCAGGCGTAGAGGTCATCGTACCTCCGTACAAGACTGAGAAACGCGATGCGGCTGTCGCGCAGTTTCCGGGAGGATATATCGCTGAGATTCATTCCGTCGCAAAGAAATAGAACAGCAAGCCATGGTCGGACGACACTGGCCGAAGAAATCGCCTCACACAGGGTGGAACGAAGAGATAGATGCGAACCTTCGCGATCTTGATGGTCATGTTTTTTGCGAGCCCTTTGTTCCTGCAGGGTCAATCGATTCCGCCTGCCGAATCCCCGCCCACCGTACGGATTTATCACCTGCTTCGGGAGGACGACGATTGGAGCTTTCTTGCCGATCCGACCCAGCGGCAGGAGTTTTGGGACCCCATCAAATACATTCGTTTGCGGCCGGGTCGGAATGATTGGTTCCTGTCGATGGGAGGTGAAGCTCGCGAGGTTTGGGAACAGATCGGAAACGACAACTGGGGCCAACAGCCATTTATGAATGGCTATTTTAATGAACGGTACATGCTCTATTTTGATCTGCATTACGGAGAACATGTGCGGACGTTTGTGGAATTGAAGAGCGGCATCAATTCTTACCGGATCGGCGGCCCACGGCCGATCGACGAAAAGAAGCTGGACTTTCAAGCAGGTTTTCTGGAGCTCGGCACTTCGTCGGGTTCAAATTCGATCAGTCTGCGCGCCGGCCGGCAGGAATTGGAGTACGGTTCGGGGCGATTAATCGACGTTCGCGAAGGCCCTAATGTTCGCCTCAGCTTCGACGGCTTTATGGTCAAAAGCAGGCTCGACGCGTGGCAAGTAGACGGATTTGCCGTGCGTCCGGACCTCGACAACCCAGGCTTCTTTGACAACGCGCCGAATCACGCTGTTGGTTTTTGGGGCGTGTACGCTTCGCGGCCGTTCCCCCGCAAGAATTCTCTAGAGGCTTATTACCTGGGCTTGGATCGCAAGGAAGCACGTTTTCAGCGTGGCACGGCGCAAGAAGTGCGCCACACCTTGGGAGCGAGGTTTTCCCGACCTATTGCCACTGAAAAGGCCGGCTGGGATTTCGACTATGAAGCGCTTTGGCAGTTCGGCACGTTCGGCTCGGCGAACATTGAGGCCTGGACTGTCGCCTCGGAAACAGGCTATCGCATCCCAACAATCCCCCTGAAATCGCGCTTTAGCGCCAAGGCGGATATTTCGAGCGGAGACAACCCAAATTCGAAAACTTTGGGTACCTTCAATCCGTTGTTTCCGAGGGGCAATTACTTTGGCGTTCTGGCCACCGCGGGCCCAGGCCCAATTAACTTCATAGACGTTCACCCGCGCGTGGAAGCGGCGCTTCCCCACGGCGTGAGCGTGTCGTTCGATTGGATAGTCCAGTGGCGGGAAAACGTCAACGATGGTGTGTACGCCGTACCCGGCTTCCTCATCCGCGCTGCCGATGGCAGCCGCTCGCGCTTCGTTGGACACAGGCCTGGTACGGAAGTTCGCTGGCAGGTGAATCGTCATATGTGGTTCCAGGCGGATTACGGAATTTTCTATGCCGGCCGCTTTCTTAAGGAAACGCAGCCAGGACGTAACTTGAACTATTGGGCCCTTTGGGCTGGTTACAAATTCTAGGAGGAATGCAATGAGTGCAACCGACGTGTTAATAAAGCCCGAAGAATGTGTGATCTTGCTTGTCGATTTCCAAGCGGGCCTCGGATTCGGTGTCGAGTCCATGCCACGGCAAATTGTGGTGAACAACGCCGTCGCATTGGCGCGTACCGCCGCTGCTTTCAAAGTTCCCGTCATCGCATCAACCTCTGCAACGCGCGTTTACAGCGGTCCTTTGCTTAGAGGGTTGCAAGAAGCTCTTCCGTCTGTGAAAGCCATCGAACGCAGAAGCATGAATGTTTGGGAAGATGACACGGCCAGAAATGCAGTGATCGCGACCAACCGCAAGCGGCTGATCATTGCAGGCTTCCTTACGGAAGCCTGTGTGTCCTTCCCGGCGCTCTCGGCGTTGAAGGATGGCTTGGAGGTCTTCGTTGTTGGCGACGCCTGTGGCGGCTTGACCCCGCAAAGCCACGAATTCGCCCTCCGAAGATTGGAGCAAGCCGGTGCTCGCGTGACAAGCTGGATACAGGTTCTTTTGGAATTCCAGCGTGACTGGACCCGTCACGAAACGTACGAAGCCGCGCGAGCCGTTGTTGAGGCGAATGGTGGGGGCTATGGAATGGGTCTCGCGTACGCCCGAGAAATGATTCATCCAGGATGACAGCTTCCAAAAACTAGATGGAGCAAAATGATCGTGTCGGTTGGCGCAAGAATTGCGAATGTCCCTTCTTCCCTGCCCGAAGAAAAGAGAGAGCAATTTCGCTCTGCGTTTTTCCATGTCGCTCCGGCGATGTTTTTGGGAGCGCTCGATCAAACCATCATCGCCGCAGCTCTGCCCGCGATTGCCGGTTCGCTCGGCGGACTTTCCTATCTCGCCTGGGTGGTTACCGCGTATCTGCTCTCGGCGACGGTGGCCGCCCCGCTGTACGGCCGCATGGGAGACGCGTTCGGGCGCAAACGCATGCTGCTATGGGCGCTCGGCCTGTTCATTGTAGGTTCCGCTGCGTGTGCGATTGCCCCCACCCTTGCCATTCTGATTTGCGCTCGCACGCTGCAGGGGTTTGGCGGTGGCGGCCTCATGACACTGGCGCAAGCACTCATCGGCGAAATCGTGTCTCCAAAAGAAAGAGGACAATTTCAGGGATATTTCGGAGCCAATTTTGCCCTTGCCAGCACTCTCGGTCCGGTAGTTGGCGGCGTCCTCTCGCAGCACCTCGGTTGGCGCAGCATCTTCTGGGTCAATATCCCGCTGGGACTGGGTGCCGCGGCCGCCGCCTTGCGCGTTAAAACATCCGCCGGAACTGGAGTCTGTCGATTGGACTATGCCGGAACAAGCGTCTTTTTCGCTTCGACCGTAGCAGTCCTTCTCGCTCTGAGTATTGGTGGTCACGAAGTTTCTTGGACATCTCCAGCCCTGGTCGCACTCGCGGGCCTGGGAGCTGCTGGATTTCTTCTTCTTCGAAAAGTCGAGCAAAAGAGCCCGGATCCGCTTATTTCTCCGCAATTGATTGAAGAGCCGGTTATCTGGCGTGCCTCACTGGCGGTTCTTCTTTTCGCTGCAGTTCTCTTCGGCTTGATCGTGGAATTGCCGGTTTTTTTTCAAACCGCGCTCCGAACTAGCGCGACGATCTCTGGGCTGCTGCTTATCCCTCTCACGCTGGCACAAGTGGTCGTTTCCACAGCAACAGGGCTGCGAATCTCAGCGACTGGGCATCCTCGTACATCAATGGCTGCGGGTCTGTCCATCGTCACTGCGGCTTTTTTCGCCCTTGCGGCTGGAATCGAGTTCGGACCGTTGTTTATTGCGCCACTAACGTTTCTGATCGGCGCCGGCCTTGGATCAACGATGCCGGCCGCACAGACGATGGTCCAATGGGCCGCTGGTGCACAGCGCCTCGGTGTCGGCACGGCGCTCGTGTCGTTCAGCCGAACAATTGGAGGCGTGATGGGTACCGCGCTTGCTTCCGCAGTCTTACTTGGAATGCTGCAGGTTGTGGATCCGAACGCCCGGAATATCCTTAGCCGTGAGCTTGCTTCGATTGGTTCGAGCCACGTTGAAGCTTCTCAAATAGCTTCGGCATTGATCGCGGCATACCGCTGGGTGTTCTTGGCGCTGGGAGGGCTGTCTGCGGGCGCTGCGGTAGTCGCCTGGTCGATTCCGGACCTGGACTTGGCCGCCAGCCCCGCCTCACAGGAATCTCATTTTCGACGTTGCGGAGGGCCCTCATGAGCGGCAGCAAAGATTTGAGCCAGTTCGCAGGTTTGGCCGGGACAGCACTTCTGGGGGCGCTCTTTTTCTTTCTGATTATTGGTGTTTTCGGATTGCAATTCGCGATTGGCGGGCTCTTGGTATTTGTCGTCGGTGCAGTTCTTATCTCTCAACCATTTCCTGCAGAAGGCGCGGAACCATGAAAGTCGATCCTTCCACTCTCGCCAGAATTCAGTTTGCCTTTACGGTGAGCTTCCACATCATTTTCCCGACGATGTCGATCGGTCTCGCTTCATTTTTGGCTGTGACCGAAGCGCTATGGCTGAAAACGAAGGAGTCCGTTTATCTCGAAATCTACAGATTCTGGCTCAGCATTTTTGCCATGGGATTCGGGATCGGTGTCGTTACCGGAATCGTGCTTTCGTTCGAGTTTGGACTCGCCTTCGCACGCTTTGCGGAGATGGCCGGACCAGCGATTGGGCCCATGATCGCCCTCGAGGTACTCACGGCCTTTTTCCTTGAGGCTGGTTTTCTCGGAATCATGCTGTTTGGTCTGCATCGCGTCGGTCCAAATCTGCACTTTTTCGCAACCTGCATGGTAGCTGTCGGTACGCTTTTGTCAGCCTCGTGGATCCTCTCGGCGAACAGCTGGATGCAGACACCCGCGGGTGTCGCCATTCATGATGGTCATCTGACGGTTGTGAGTTGGCGTGACGTGGTGGTGAACCCGTCCTGGCCTTATCGACTACCCCACATGGTGACGGCAGCCTACCTTACCGCGTCATTCATGGTTGCAGGAGTGGGCGCCTGGTATCTCCTGCGAGGCAAACATCTTCATTTTGCGCGCAGGACCGTCGCGCTGGGAACCGCGTTCGCTACGGTGTTGATAGCAGGTCAGGTTTTCATCGGTGACATCCTTTACGGCGCCATGGTGAAGTACCAGCCATCCAAAATGCAGGCGGCCGAGGGTTTCTGGGAAGAGGAATCGGAGTCGCCGGCACCGTATTACTGGCTCATCATTCCCGATCAGAAAAATCAAAGAAATCGGTTCGCAGTGGGAACGCCGTACCTGGGAAGTATCTGGCTGACCCACAGTCTGCACGGCCGTGTCGAAGGCCTCAAGAATACTCCGCGCGACCGTCAACCCCGTATGGGGATGGTCTTCTACGCCTTTCGAATCATGTATGGCCTGGCTATTCTCATGTTCGCTCTGGCCGTTGCTTCCCTATGGTTGCGCTTCCGGGGCAGACTCTTCGCTTCTCGCTGGTTTCTTTGGATGCTCGTCTTGATGACGCCGTCCGGGATTATTGCAACATTGGCGGGGTGGTATGTTGCCGAGACTGGACGGCAGCCCTGGGTCATCTACGGCATCCTAAGAACCGTCGATGCCGTGTCTCCTGTTCCGGCTCATGCACTCTTGTCAACTCTGATTGGATTCGTCTGCGTTTACTCCGTTTTTATGAGTGCCTTTCTGATTTTCACGCTTCGGATTATCCGACGTGGCCCTGCAGAAGCTCCGCCACACGCCGAAGCTTCGGGTTCTCTCAAGAACGCGTTCCGGCCGCACGTGCTGGACAGCCCGGCACGAGTGGTGAGCAGGCAAGTCTCGTAAGGGAGTCGAAGGAAATGGACCTACCACTGTTCTCGGCTTCTTTTCTCGCTCTGGCGCTTACCCTGTACGCGATGCTCGACGGATTTGATCTAGGAGTGGGGATCTTGCTCCTGTGCCAACCGGCGACGGCATCTCGCGACCATATGGTGGACTCCATTACCCCGACATGGGATGGCAACGAGACGTGGATCATCATGGCCGGTGTCATGTTGCTTGCGGCGTTTCCGACAGCTTATTCAATCCTGTTACCGGCGTTCTACCTGCCGGTCATAGTCATGTTGCTTGCGTTGGAATTCCGAGGTGTCTCGTTTGAGTTTCGCGTACAAACGACGCGCCTACGTCGCCGTTGGGACATCGCGTTCGGAATTGGCTCACTGGTCGCCGCGTTCATGCAGGGGCTGATTCTGGGTGGCCTGATGCAGGGTGTGAAGGTCAAGGACCATCGTTTCGCAGGAAGCGTTCTGGATATCTTTCGGCCTTTTCCCATAATTGCCGGCATTACTCTTGTATTCGGCTACGCGGTGCTTGGAGGAGGATGGCTGAAGCTGAAATCAGGTCCGCCGCTGCAACCTTTTGCAAGTCGCGCAGTCCGTCTCTCTGCACCGCTCTTCGCCTGTTTGTTTGGCTCAGCCTGCATTTATGCGGTCAACATCCAGCCAGCCATTCACTCGGCCTGGCAGTCACATCGGATCGCTCTTCCTTTTCTTCTACTTCTGTTTGCTCTTGCGGCGGCAACGCTGACGTCGGTAGTCGAAAAGAGTAAGCCCGCAATGCCGTTCCTTCTCGGGCTGTTTCTCTTCCTTGTGGGCATCTCCGGAGTTGCCTTGATTGTCTTTCCCAACGTCGTGCCGTTCAGTCTGTCCCTGTGGGATGCCGCGTCATCCTCCACAAGCCAGCGGTTCGTGCTGATCGGTGCCGCTTTCGTGACCCCGGTGGTACTCGCGTATTCCGCTTTTGCGTATTGGATTTTCCGGGGCAAGACACCCGAGAAAGGATGGGGAGAATGACGACTGGTCAGCGCCAGATTCTATGGTTCCTTGCAATCTACGGGTTGTCCGTGGGTGCTTTGACTTTTCTGGCGCTGCTCACCAGGACGTTATTACGGTGGACAACCTGGTCCGCTGGTCGTCCCTGAACGGGAATCAACGCGATGAAAGGGAATCTAGCTAGCCGGAATAGACAAATGAGATTTCCGCACGCAACGCGCCGCAATGTCGCTTCGCGACACGGAGCCAGCAGGGCAATGTGCACTGCTCTCACCGCCGCCGGGCTCGCTCCGCTGACCTATCTGACGAAGTGGCGCATGCGACTCGCTGAACGGGCGCTGCGTGAGAAGAACACTCCGGTTTCGGTCCTTGCGCGCTCGCTCGGCTACACCTCCGAGAGTGCCTTCAGCAAGGCTTTCAAGCGCGTCACCGGCCACGCCCCCAAACGCCATCGGACCGTTGTTCGAGCGTCCGACTCCGCTGGAGAAATTGGATATCCCAGTCGCGCTCGTCCGCGGGCGGCAACGTGATCAGAGTAATTCCATGGCAACGAAATGCAAGCAATTGCATTTTCACTGCCTCCCTGGAAAGATTCCACATTATTTGCAGGCGGCCGCCATCGCTCGATCGAGAGCTAATATCCGCTCTCGTTGCCTTCCCGACTTCCATCAAATATCCTGCCGAAAGTGCCGCACTAAAGTGCGAGGCGGTCCCACGTGCCGCCATACCTGACTCCACGAACCATTTCTCTCTCGTAAATACTCTGGGGGAATCCGAGTTCGATGCGGCTTGCTCCATCGAGTGATTTCAACTGTTCGGCGGAGAGTCCCAGATCCAAACTGGCGAGATTGTCCTGGAGTTGAGATACCTTCCGCGCTCCTATGATCGGGATTACTGGCACGGTTCGATGGCGCAACCAGGCGAGTGCGACTTGCGCCATGCTGCGACTAGTCTGTTCGGCGACCGACTTCACAGCCGAGATGATCGGCGCCGCGCGTTGTTGCTCAGGAAGCATGGCTTTCCTTGCCTCGTTGTTCATCCGCGCGCCGTCGGCCTTGCCCTCGCCGTGATACTTCCCGGTGAGCACGCCGCCAGCTAACGGAGACCAAGCCACAACCCCCAACTTCAAAGCTTTCGCCATGGGAACAAGTTCGCGCTCGACCGTTCGCTCCATGAGGCTGTACTCGATCTGCAAGCCGATGAACTTTGTCCAGCCCCGAAGCTCCGCCAGAGTATTTGCCTGGGCGATCCACCAAGCGGGAGCGTCCGAGATGCCGACGTAGAGAACCTTGCCTTGGCGGACGATATCGTCCAGCCCACTCATGACTTCTTCCACGGGTGTGATCCCATCCCAGACGTGCACCCAGTACAGGTCGATGTAGTCGGTTTGCAGCCGTTTCAAACTGGCTTCCACTGCTTGCATCATGCTTTTGCGGTGATTGCCCGCCGCATTCGGATCGTTGCCGGGAACGGCAAGGGAGTATTTCGTGGCCAACACGACGCTCTCGCGATGTCCCTGCATGAACTCACCCAGGAATTTCTCGCTCGTGCCATTGGTGTAGAAATTCGCCGTGTCTATGAAGTTTCCGCCTGCCTCGCGGTAGGTCTCATAGACTTTCTGCGCTTCAGCCTTTGGTGATCCCCATCCCCACTCGTCGCCGAAAGTCATGGTGCCTAGTGACGCTTCGGAGACCCGCAGTCCGCTCCTGCCGAGTAATCTGTATTTCATAATCGTGCTCCTTTCGGAATTCAGCAACTCAGGAATTGATTCCGCTCTTTGCCTTATACAATCGGCTGTCGAAGCGCCCATCTTCAAAAATCGTTGAAACAGTGAGATGCCGCCATTTCTCGGCTTCGCTCGCTCGGGCAGCTTCCGCTTGTTGCACGCGATTTTCCGCATCTACACCGAGGATCAGCCGAAGCGGCACGTCGTCGCTATTCGCCAGTTGCAGAATTACATCCGCGATCTTCCGCGGATCGCCTTCCGCACGCCCGTCGAGGCTTCGCAATATCTTGAGTATCGAACCGACCGAGGCCTCGTAGTCCGGCAGCAGGTCCGGCGCATTCTGACCGGCACGCCGTGCCCAGTTGGTTCGAACACCTCCCGGCTCCAGTGTGCAAATCTTGACCCCGAACGGCGCGACTTCCATTGCCAGAGAATCGCTGAAACCGCCCACAGCCCACTTGGCCGCGTGATACGGCGTATTGCCGGGGACCGCGAGGCGACCACCGACCGAAGACACCTGAAAGATACGGCCGCTCTTCTGCTTGCGCATCACTGGCACGGCGGCGCGCGTGGTGTACACCACACCGTAAAAGCATGTGTCCACGACGGCCTGGAAATCCTCCGCACTCATTTGCTCGAACGGGGCAAACTGCCCATGACCGGCATTGTTGACCAGCACATCCAGCCGTCCGAAGGTGTCCAACGCTAGCTGCACGGCGGCCTTTGCTGCGGTCTCATCGCGCACTTCCAGCGTAACGGGCTTCACCCGCGCGCCGTATTGCGCCACCAAAGGAGCCAACTCTTCCGTCCGACGCGCTCCGGCTACCACGCTGTCACCTGCGGCCAGTGCCGCCTCGGCGATATCCCGTCCCAATCCATTTCCGCTTCCCGTAATCAACCAGATCTTTGGCATTGCAAATATTCTCCCATCTCCCTCGCGAGGTATAGCGTGAGTACTCACTCATTTGTATGATGCACAGACTCATCACTTGGTTATGCCGGCCCAGAACATTTGAAAGCCGCTATCCCGGTATTTGTTCGCTTTGGATGGGTTCGACACCGTAAGGTCTATCGTGGCTTCTACCAAGGCTGCTAAGGACTTCGAGATAAGTTCCGCCGGGAGATCATTCCGAAACACACGCTGCTCAATCGCGTCACGAATCATGATTTGGAACTCGACGAACGGCGCGCCAGTGACATCTTTAGACTCTTTGGTGAGTACCTCCGACACCTGTAGTTGCGCCAGCACCTTGCGCTGCTCAGGATTCGCAACTCCCCAATTCACATAGCGATCCCAAACATGTCGCAGCCTGGTACGAAGATTCTTCTTCCGGGGAAAATCCGACATCATGGCGTCTGCGAGTTCCAGCTTGATCTCCCGATAAAGGGCATTGATCAGATCATCCTTAGTCTCGAAGTACGTAAACAGAGTTCCCTCGGCGACGCCAGCTTGTTTTGATATCTCTGACGTTGGGGCGGCGGTAAGACCGCGCTCCGCAAATAGGCGGGTCGCGGCGTCGAGGATTGCATTGCGCTTGTCTTCGCTTTTAGGACGCGCCACTGAGCTTCTCTATTACTGAGTTCACACTCAATAATACCTAGGGAGTATTCTGATGGCAAGCCGAAGTGGCGGCCGAAACAGAATTAAGGACGCCCAAGTCCCGGATGGCCGGCTACGATTGGATGACCGCAGACGACCACTGGTCGGTTAAAAGTCGTTCGCTCGAAGTTATAAACGACGGCGTAGATAGCGAAGACTTTAAAACAGCATTTCTTATACTCGCGTCCACTGCCACATGTGTCTAGGAGCCCAACCAGAGCAAGGGTGTCCTGTCTGCAGTATTCCAGCAACGCCTTCTTTAGGCGCGCCCGAGACGATGGATGTAGCCTGGTACAGTCTCGAAATTGTAGTTTTCCAGCAACTCGTTACTCTGGATAACAGACTTACCTTGCACTTCCGCGGTGACCACGCGACGGTAGTTCGCCCTTTTATTTTCGGCTTTCACGTTCCCTTCCTTCTTCTCTATTTCCTTGCGGCTACCGCCGAGGATTTTTCCCCGAACATGGGCAGTCCGCTTTTCGACTGCTGCTTCGTAGCCTCGTCTTGCATCACATCCCAGTGCTCTACAAGGATTCCATCCTTGATGCGAAGAATGTCCACTGCAATCCAGTTCACTGGCTGTCCGAATCCCGAAAATCGCCCGTGCACCATCACGAAATCTCCCTCAGCCACGATCATTCCCGGCTCGTACTTCAACGTTGGCGGCAGGCTCTTAATAAGATTGAAAAGACCCTCGCGACCAGGTGCGATATGAGCGCTATGTTGAATGTAATTCGGCGACCAGAACCGCTCCGCTCCCGCGTTGTCGCGCTCATTGAACAGGGTTTCGAACGCTTCAAGAACGATGGCCTTATTCTTTGCCGGCGTTGGTTCACCCATTTCGCCTCTCTTCACTGTTCAGGACTGTTGCTGCAGCATCGAATCGTTGAACTGGGTTACAAGCGCCCCTTCGTTTGGACCCGGGTTGTTGCGGAAAGGCTTCGCCCGCTCCACCAAGACTTCCTGTGCATCCGTCCCAAGAACGTCGATGGTCTCCTTGATGAATTCGGCAAGCGACATTGCCCGCGGTTCATTGTTGCTACCCATCAGGTCGGTCTGGACCCAGGGGGGAGCGATCTCCAGTACGTTGACCGTCGTGTTCTTGAGTTTGTAGCGTTGCGAAAGAACATAGGAATGCAACGCTGCTTTCGTCGACGAGTAAACGGCGGTGATGGCCAATGGCACATATCCGAGCACCGAAGTGTTGTAGATGATCGTGGCCGCCGGTTGCTTTTTCAGGTGTTCGATGAACGCCGAGGTCACGCGGATGGTCCCCAGTAGATTGGTGTTGACGGTGGCGACCAGCACAGCGTCGTCCACAACGCCCGCGGCATCGTCAATTTGCATGATTCCGGCGTTGTTGATCAGCACGTCGAGCTTCGGATACTGCGCGATGAGCTTCTTTGCCACCGAAGCGATGCTCTTTGGGTCTTGAAGATCCAACTCGGCCGAGGCCATTCCAGGATTCGCCTTCGTGGCTGCTTCCAGATGCGATTTCCGGCGACCGGAAATGATGACCTGGTTTCCGCGTTTGTGCAGTGCCTCTGCGAGGCCGCGTCCGATCCCCGAACCACCGCCCGTGATGAAAATCGTCTTTCCAGTAAGAATCATGGATTATTTCCTTTCCGTCAGACCACGCCCGACCCGCATCCACTCGATGCCAATGCAACGATATTAATGAACCACCCAGTTCAATATGATGCGCGAAATCTCTTCGGGTTACAAGAATATTGCACCGAACAGTTCAATACGTCATAATGAGGGCATGGGGCGGCCAAAGAACTTCAGCCGGGAAGGCGTTTTGGAGAAGGCGCTGCCTGTCTTCTGGAAACACGGCTTCGCGGATACCAGCCTTCAGGACTTGGAAAAGGCTACGGGTGTAAACAAGTCCGGCCTCTATGCCGAGTTCGCGGACAAGGGAGATCTGTATTTGGAGAGTTTGCGTCACTACTTGAGAAAACGGCAAAAGGAAGGATTGCTGACCGCTAAGCCGCTCGGCTGGAAAAATATCGAGCGCTTTCTGAAAGTCGGGCCCTGCAGCTTGGAGGGCCAGAAAGGCTGTTTCTCGGTCAATTCCATGAACCAGTTTGCGGTGCTCCCGCGTGCGACCCAGGAAATCGTTTCACAGAGCCGGGCTTTTCTCAAAGATCTGATTGCGAGAAATGTCGAAGCCGAGAAACCCGAGATGAAACCTACGGTACTTGCAGAGATGATCTTGACCTTCTTTACCGGCATCAGCATGGAGCAGCACCTGAGCGTCAGCAAGGCGTCCATGAACCGAAAAGTGGACGACTTCATGGAGGGCGTCCGCAAGCTGTGATTCCGCAATTCCGCGGAGGACAACTTCGCCACGAATCGGTCTGACCGAAACTCCTCTGCTCGTAAGGGCCGGAAGAGAATCGGCTCAAGGGCCCGCAACCATCCGAAATTGTTTAGTGCTGCCCTTTAGACCGGAACTGATTCGGCTCGCAGCGTAGCCAGTGCTCAATGTCCTAGGTTGGCGAAATTGCGTCCGGGTAACCACCCGGAAGTTGGCCAGACCGCTCAATACAAGCGCGCTTTGTCGGTACTATAATAATCAGGGTGAATTCACCAGGGCGCCCCGCTACCCGTCGGACCCGTCCGCCCTTGCGCCATCAACAATCTTCACAATTTGGTCACTGGTCGAAGTGACATAAAACCGATCTTCGTGGTCGCCGCACCGAGGCTGGGATGCCCGGCCACGGCCTATGATTCACGCTTTTACGAATTGCACGTCCAGCGTGATAGTGACTTCCTCCCCAACCAGGATTCCGCCCGCTTCCAGCGCCGTATTCCAGGTCAGGCCGTAGTCCCTGCGGTTGATCTTTGTCGTCGCCGAGATGCCAATCCGCGTGTTGCCCCAGGGATCTTTGGCAGGAGCTGTGGGGCCTTCCACGGCGAACCGCACAGTACGGGTGACCCCACGGATCGTCAAATCGCCTTCAACCGCTAGCTCGTCCTGGTTTTTCGGAATAATGCGCGTTGATTTGAACGTAAGGGTGGGGAATTTTTCCACCTCGAAGAAGTCCGCGCTCTTCAAGTGCGCGTCGCGTTGCGCGTCGCGTGTGTCTACGGACGCCGCGCCGATGGTGACTTCCACCTTCGACTTGGTCACATCTCCTTCGTGACGCTCCAGCGTGCCGGAAATGCCCGAGAACTGGCCTTTTACATTCGAAATCATCATGTGCTTGACCTTGAACTCGGCCACGGAGTGCGCCGGATCAATGGCCCAGGTACTTACCGAGGTTTGTGCTGCCGTTGCTGTTGTCATGGTGTTGGCTCCTTTCGCCTCTTTTCACTTAGATGCGTTACCACGATATTCGTTACAACGCATAATAAGCAAAATATCAGGGTTCGCGACGGGCGGCCCGGAGCAATTCACAAAGAGTCTTGAGTCGCTCACGCCCCAGGTGACCCAGTTGCTTCCGGTGCCCTTCTTGGACTGGCTCGTCAAGTCGGTCCAGCATCTTCAGTCCTTCCGGCGTAATCCGGGCCAGGACCATGCGCCGGTCTTTGACGTCGCGCCATCTCACAATCACGCCCCGCTTCTCCAATCGATCAAGCAGCCGCGTGATGTCGGGATCCCGAGTGATCATGCGTTCCCCGATTTCGCCGCACGGCAGACCTTCCGGTGCACCACGCAAGATGCGCAGCACGTTGTACTGCGTCGGCGATAGCTCCTCGGCTTTCAGCAGCGGCACCAGCCTGCGGCTTAGCTGGTCCGTCGTGCGGAGCAGCTCCAAGAATGCGGCCTCCTCGGGACATGCTTCCCGCCGAACCTTCCTAGCCTGTTGAACTCCCGCTTTCATACCTCCCCACGATACTCGTTGCAACGATATGTGTCAATCAACATCGAAGTCACCCGGAGTTCGATCGGGGTGCCCGACGTACCGGTATCGAGCGAGAGCATCGGGCCAATCTTGTGAGCGCGCTCTCGCATTCCGATCGAGGCCCCAGTGGCCGTTCTTTCCCTCCGATGCGAGCGCCTCGTCCCCTGAAGCCAACTCCATTGTCCTTGAGAGATGAGCCGCAGTTGATTTTTTTGGCCAGCCGGTGATATCACAACCACTTTGCGGGGCGTGATGGAGAATCTGGGATCAACCAGTTTCGAGACCGCTTTGGCGCGCGTGCGTGAGAGCCTCCAATTGGCGATGTCCTAGACGAAACCTCACCCAATTTCCCCGCGAGCATCCTCTCCGCTGCTTGAAACCTTGGTCCGCCCATTCGAGTGGTACACTTGCTTGGCAGGCGCGCTAACTACAACAAGAAATCCCGGCTCCGCGAGGGATTGCTAACTGCACCCAAGATCACGGCGATCGCGGAGAGTTCTGCACAGCGTTGCGGCATTGCGGAGGAGGACGGCAGAAGATCGTCGAAAATACATGATATCTCTTTTTACTTCTTCTTCCTCACCTTCCTAGCACGAAACTCCGACGGGAGTTCATCTCCTTCGACAGGAGGATTTCCCTTGCCCACGCGAGCTAGAATCCGGCTGACCATTGCCGGATCGGCACGTCGTGCGCGTTCCTCAAAGTACTCTTCCGTGCGCATAGCAGAGACCTTTTCCGCGAGTGCGAGGGTGATCAGTTGGTTGAGAGCTACGCCTTCCGATTCGGCAGCCTTGCGCGCTTCCGCCAACAGCGTGGGCGGTACACGCAAAGCAAAATTGCTTCGTCTCATGAATTCGCTCCTTCTCTTGCCATTACTCGGCTTCCTTTACTAGTGCACGAACGATTTCCCCGGGCCGCACCACCGAACACCGAAAACGCGCCGCCACAGGTCTAAAATCCCGCTCGTTGAATGTGACGATGGCATCGGCGCGACCATGGATGGCCGTTTCCAGAACCATCTCGTCGTTCGGATCTGGTAGGATCGGCCGTGTGCGAATCATTAATTTGACTCTCTTCCCGACCAAGGCCAGTTCGTCCACCACAGCAGATACATCTTCTCTGCTTGCTCGGCATGCAACAAGTTGTTCTGGGCGAGTCAGAACTGATTCGTATTCCAGCATCAAGGGCACAGACAAAAGCAATTCGAACCGGTGAGCTCGTGCCGCCTCCAGCACTTGGCGCGATGCGTCAGCGTCGCTACGGAAGGCTGCCACCAGTACATCCGTGTCCATAACATATGCCCTCATCCCACAGAATGATATTGCCAGCAATATTGCGTCGTAAAGCTTGGACATACCTCCGGGCAGTGGGGTCGTGCCTAGCGAAACCATTCGGGTCCTGGTGACGACGCTTATCGAACGTTTAGTGCTGCCGATGGTGTTTTCCGGTCCCAATGATCAGGGAACCACTCGAAACGTTTTCCGTCTTTTTCAGGGCCTCGCGGTACGTATCAGACCGTTCCTGCGGTAATGGAGCACGAATGGGAATCCTACGAATGCTCCACCGACGCAGGAACCGCAAAATATTGCAGGAGTGTTTTAGCCCCGAAGTAATCGCAAAGCTGCTATGCGAAACGAAGCCTGAACTCTGGCCTCCCGAGGCAAAGCACTTCCAATTTGTCGCGATACGCGCTGACGACACAAACCCTCAGGAGGTCCCGGTAGCGATCAGCACGGCAACGGGCACACTCGTTCAACATCGTGTGAATGTTTCAAACATCACGTCTTCGCTCTTGGTTGGCCTGTTGGGCGTACCGTTTCCCGAAGGTAACTCCACGGAGACACGGAGGGAACTTGTCGACGCGCTACTTCGAGAGAACGGCGACCGAATCAGAATTGTCCACGGACAATGTGACGGACCCTTCGGCACGTTTGGCGGCCATGAGCGGTGGACGTATGGCGCGGTGATTCCAGGGTTTCCGGGGGTCTTGAAGAAACTACTTGAAACCAAGTTCGGCACCGTTGTCGAGAGCTTCTGAAGACTGGGAAACCCGGGGGCAGACGGGACCGTTCCCATCCGAATTAGACTATCAACCTCAATCAGTGCAGCCACTCCGGCTCTTCGCGAACAGGAATGTACTCCCGGCGAACCCTTAGCCGAACCCCCTTGTGCTTTTCACGAGCTTCATTCGTCAGTTCAACTTTAAGCTTGTGACGTTTGCCGTCAATCACAGGAGGAATAAAACCGAGTTCATAGCGAAAGTGCAATTCCATCAGAATCTTCTCAAGTGCGGCAGCGTAGCCCTGTGCAAGAGCGGAAAAATACTCTCCACCCGTCTGCTCGGCCACATAGTGTGAAATCTGTCCCTGCTCGCCGAGCATCAGGCCGCAACATCTCGGGGCCTTTTCGTCTTTGATGCCGAACACAATTCCGGAAGTCTCCAAAATATCGTCCACCACGGGGTCCAGCTCGGAACGCGGTTGGCCGGTGTGATCTCCATCGAGAAAAACAATCACCGGTAGGGGTTGTGGGTTTCTACGATGCGCGTCCTGGATGATGAGGCGCAGCATTTTTCGATAAGTAACTTCCCCAACGGCATCGCTGTCTCCACCGGTGTGGAAGGAAATGGGCTCGATCGTTTGGGCCAACACGCGAATGGACCTATCGCGGTCTTCAGTAGGCAGCAGATCGAGCTGTGTCTCACCGTTGTCGCACCAATGAGCAATGCCCACGGTGTCATGTTCATCGAGATGATCGAGCGCAGGTCGAAAGTACCCTTCCTTCCCCACAAACTCCTTTGAGCCGCCGATTTTTCCGCCTTCGTTGCAGATCACAGCAAGCCAGAGAATGACGGGGCGTGTATTGTGGCCGGCCCCGGCCTCGAAGGAAGCGATCGAGACTTCTTTCCCATCGTCGAAGACACGAAAGTCTTCCTTCTGGAAATCTCGAACGGGCAACCCGTTCTTAGGGTCCTGGCTGACGACATCGATAAGGACTAGGGAGGATTGCACGCGGATGCTGCTCTGTGCGGAACTTGGTTGTTCAGGCCGTTGCGCAAAACTGCCTGAAATCAGAAACGAGACAAAGACGACACCTAGTGCGCCGGCAACTGTGAACTTTATTTTGGCTCGCATTCTCTTTCCGCCCAACGAAAGCTGGTGTTCATTCTGTTGCAAACACAACTATGCAGCATCTCTAACGCGGTGTGGAAGCTGGGTGTGTAAAGGCTGCGTTTGTGAGAAAGAAGAACTGACCAGCAAGAATGAATCACATCTGTTGATCTCAAGGACGACACTCCGTCCTCCCGCCTTTTTAGTTTTCTTATTAATGAAGACGGAGCAGACAGCCATCTCTTAACATGAACTCCAGAGCGGTGATCCAGCTTTTCACATTCGAAGGTCACGCACGCCGTGAACGCCCATGGCTCGCGGCTCGAATTCAGCGCGAAGTGCGCACGGCAACCCACGATATACTGTGTTCTTGAAAAGATTCACCGGCTGACCGGAATACGAGCCACGGGCGCGAGCCCTCAAATTTCCGACAAATTCCGGAAGCGGTTCTTATCGATTTTCAGTGACTTAATCTTCGATTCCAGCGTCGACCGCGGTATGCCCAACTTGGCCGCGGCCCCTGTGGGTCCAAACACACGCCCACGGCTCGCTTTTAGAGCCTCCTCAATCATGTCCTTCTCCTGCTCCTCGAGTCTTCGAGGAAGCTCAATTCGGTTTTTCGGTTTTGCTGTTAGAAATGGCTGTGGCTGCTGCGGCAACCAGCTTTCATCGATCGAAAAAGTCTCCGTTTCACAAAGGATTACGGAACGTTCGATGACGTTCTGCAGTTCACGGATGTTTCCAGGCCAAGCGTATGACTGGAGCAATTCGAGTGTTTCCTGGCTGATATGTCTGATGTTCTTGCCCGCTTTTCGCGCGTAGCGATCGATAAAATACTCCACCAGCAGAGGAATATCATCTCTTCGTTCTCGAAGAGGAGGAATTTCAATCGGAAAAACCTGGAGCCGATAAAACAAATCACTACGGAAGGACCCTCCGGACACGGCTGCGATCAGGTCACGATTCGTGGCGGCGATTACACGAACGTCGACCTTGATGGACTGAGTGCCTCCTACCCGCTCGAATTCCCGTTCTTGAAGGACTCTCAAGAGCGCCACTTGAGTGTCCGGGGGCAGTTCGCCCACTTCGTCCAGGAAAATCGTTCCGCCGTCGGCCAGTTCAAAGCGGCCGAGTCGGCGCTGAGTGGCTCCTGTGAAAGCTCCCTTCTCATGGCCAAACAATTCCGACGAAATTAGCGCTGGCGCAAATGCGGCACAGTTCACGCTGATAAAGGCGTGCTGAGACCTCTGCGAGCGTTTGTGAACAACCCTGGCGATGAGTTCTTTGCCAGTGCCGGTCTCCCCTGTGATTAAAACGGTCGAGTCCGTTGGAGCGACTTTGGCGGTCTGACGAAGAACAGCCTTCAGCGGCTTAGAGGTGCCAACAATTTCTTCGAACATTGAGGCTCTGCCGATTTCTTGGCGCAGAGCGACGTTTTCCTGCTGCAGTCTCTCCTCGGCTCTCTTGCGATCTTCGATATCGGTCCCGGCGACGTACCAGCGGGTAATCTGTCCGTGTTCGTCACGCAATGGGTTATAACGATACAGGAACCATTGGCAGAGGCCGTCCTTCCCTAGCGTTCTTGCTTCGATTTCAAACGGGTTATTCGCCGAAAGTCCACGTTCGCGAACCGCCCGCATCCTCTCAATATCATCGGGATGGATTACTCGAGCAATTACGTCCACTGATCGATATTCGTCAAGAGTCAGACCGGTGTATTCCCTAGCCACACGGTTTGCGTAAGTAATCTTGCCGTTTGGTGACAACACCGTAATGATGTGGCGAACGAAATCAACAAGTTGTTGAAGTTCTTCCTCGGCGTGTTTGCGCTCGGTAATGTCCATGGAGCTACCCACGAACTGGACGAGTTCCCCGGCTGGGCTTAGGACCGGATGGCCAACCGTGCGAACCCATTTGAGCTTTCCGTCAGGAAGCAAAATGCGAAACTCAACTTCGTACTCCGAGCTCTGAGCAATCGCTCGTTCGATTGTTTCCTGCCACTCGCCTCGATCTTCGGGATGTACTCGCTGCAGCAGCTGGTCCCCAGGGGGCATCCCTTTTCCCGGATCAAATCCGTATATGCGATACCACTCATCCGAAAGATGCAGCGCGTTTCTGTCCGCGACCTGCCAGGCCCAACTGGCCATGTGGGTCAGCCGCTGCGCTTCCGTGAGATACGCTTCGCTGCTTTGTAGCTTCCGATAGAGTTCTCGGAGTTTAGTGGTTGTCTCGTTGAAGACAGCCCCCAGATGAGCCAGTTCATCATTTCCGGACAGCCGCACTTGATGGTCAAAATCTCCTCGCGCCAATGCAGCTGACCCTCGCATCAGCTGGCGAAGTGGAGCACTAATGCTGCTTGTTACGACGACGATAAGAAACGTGGACGCCAGTAGCGTAACCAGAGCCGTCGAAGGCACAATCAGAAGAATTCGACGTTTTAGTCGTTCATGCTGCACGACCGACTGCGCAAGCTCGTCGCTGACTTGCCGCTGCACATTGCGAACCAGTTCCGAAGTACTAGCTTCCAGCGGCGCCTTTTCATTGGCGAGACGGAGACGTACGGCATCCCAATCTGAAGCCATGCCCAGGGCGATTACCGCATCGAGCTGGGGTGGCAAAGTGATCTTGACCGCTTCCACAGTGGGTAGGACTGCAACGTCTCCAGGCACATCAGAGGGAAGATGAGCGAGCGCATCCCTGACGGATTCGCTGTCGGCAGCGAGAATTGATCGTAGGCGTCCCGCTTCTCGGCTAAGCGCATCCAGGTTATCAGACTTCGCTAGCAGATCGAGTCTTGCATCGAACGACAGGACGTCACTTTGAAAGAGCGAAACTGCAGCCAATTCTCTTCCGAATGCCGCGACGCGGTCCGATTGTTGACTGACCAAGAAAAATTGCCAAACCAGCAGGCCGTTTCCCACCAGCATCAGCAGGACAATGACAGCGAACGATAGGCTTAGGCGAAGGCCAATCTTCAGCTGGTTAATTCGTGAGATCATTGTCCCGAACTCATCGAAAGAATCATTTCAACAGCTCCTCGGCGGCCTAATGCAGGACTAATCTCTTTTCAGAGGTGGTCCGATTGGGAAACCGGTAATCCTCACCAACTCCTTCTCCAATGCGGCCGCTGCTTCGGGTGCCGGTTTCTCGCCAGTCAGGACGGAATGGACTGTATCGATGTAAGCTCTGGCCACCTGTTCGTACTGTGATCCAGTTTCGCTAGCGGGCCGGATCACCAGTTTCGCTCGGACCGCGCTCTCCTCGACCTGATTTGAATAAATCTGGGCTCGGATCAGAAATCGAACAAATTCTAAAGCTTCTCTGCGATGTGAGGAGTGTTGTGAGACGGCCAGACCTGATCCGCCTAGCGTTCCCGCCCCACCGGTTAATCCACCAGGAATGGTGGTGTATCCAGTTATGCTTTGGGCCAACGAATTTCGCCAATGCATTTGACGGAACAAAGCTGTACGCGTAATCGAGGCTCCGCCCCAAATACGACCAAATGCCGCTCCTCCCTTGTCGAAAATGTTGAGAGAATCAAGCTCCTGATACGCGAGAACGCTGGGCGGCGAGATCCAGCCGATCCAATGTTTGGCTCTTTGCCATGAGCCTATTGCTGCGGGATTGTTCACGCTGATCGTTCGATTGCTTTCGACAATACGCCCCCCGCCCGCGGCTGCTTGCCACTCAATGGCGTTACAGGTCAGAGCCTCAGCGACTGCTCCCTGCCAGACGTACCCCCAAAAATCTTTGTTGCCTTTGGCCCGCTCGCCCGCCTGGATCCTGGCAGCCATTTTCTCGAGTTCGTCCCAAGTTCTGGGAGGACGCTGGTAACCGTATTCACGCAGGAGGTCGCGTCGATACTGAAGGACACCGACTTGAACGGTGTAAGGAACAGCTGCGAGTTTCCCGTCCGCTTCGTAGCTTCGCAATAACTGTGGTTCGAGCAGTGGAAATTCGTCGGCCACCTCGCGTTGAAGATCAACTAAGTCGGGCTGCAGAACTCCGGGCCAAATCACGTCAACGGCAAGCACATCGGGCCCGGCGGCAGCCTGCTTTAGGAGCCTGCGCGAGAGGTCTAACTGATCTAGAGTCGTCTCAGGAACAGGGAGATCGCGAACGCGGATCCCGGTTTCTCGAGTGAACTGCTGCAACAAAGATTCCATTTCTGGCAGATCATCTGGTTGAGACCAACCGAGACGGAGATAACTTACAGTTGCCGGCTCAGGCTTTGTAGCATGGCAACCACTAAGAATCAGTGACAACAGAAGAACCGCCCGCATTCCACCCAGTTTTGCGAACGTGTCTTGTACCAGGGCAAAACCAAACAGTGAACATCGCCGAATCCTGGACATGCGAATGCCACGTGCAAAGTGACCGCCAAAGCTATGCAGCTGAAAATACGTCACTTAACACGTAGATGCCTGGCAGGTTTTCGCCAAATGGCGAGAACTCACCAGTGGATCTGAAGCAGGATCGTTTTCTCTATGCCTTGAAACGATTCTTGTCGATCTTCAGGTAGCGAATCTTCGATTCCAGCGTCGATCGCGGTATGCCCAACATGGCTGCGGCCCCGGTCGGCCCTGACACGCGACCCCGGCTTTCTTTCAGAGCAGCCTCGACCAGGTTCTTCTCTTGTACCAAAAGTCGTTGTGGGAGCTCCGTGCAGCTGTTCACATCTGCGGAAAAAGATTGCCCGGGCAACCAGCTTTCCTCAATGGAAAAAGTCTCGGTTTCGCACAGTATTACGGAGCGTTCGATCACGTTTTGTAATTCACGTATGTTTCCGGGCCAAGGATAGGACTGAAGTAATTCGAGGGTCCGCTTGTTGACACGCCTGATGTTCTTGCCCGCTTTTCGCGCATAGCGATCGATAAAGTATTCGACCAGCAAAGGAATGTCCTCTTTCCGTTCTCGAAGAGGAGGAATCGCAATCGGGAAAACATGCAAGCGGTAAAGCAAATCGCTACGGAAAGACCCAGCGCTGATGGCGGCCTGCCGGTTGCGGTTGGTGGCTGCGATCACCCGGACGTCAGCGCGTATCGGGCGTGTCCCGCCGACACGTTCAAACTCGTGCTCCTGCAAAACACGCAGGAGGGCAATTTGGGTCTCAGGTGGCAGTTCTCCGACTTCGTCCAGAAGGAGCGTACCCCCGTTTGCTAGTTCAAACCTACCCAAGCGCTGCTGAGTCGCGCCCGTGAAGGCGCCCTTCTCGTGCCCGAACAACTCTGAGGCGATCAGGTCACGGGGTATCGCTGAACAGTTCACGCTCACGAATGCGCGCGAGGCGCGATTCGATCGTCGGTGGATGGCGCGTGCAACAAGCTCCTTGCCTGTTCCAGTTTCACCGGTTATGAGGACTGTCGAATCACTCGGCGCAACTTTGGAAATGCGCGAGAGCACGGCTTGCAAAGCTGGAGAAGCCCCGACAATCTCTTCGGACATCGAATTTTTGTCGATTTCTTCCCGAAGAGCCACGTTCTCGCGCTGAAGCCTCTCTTCAGCCTGCTTGCGATCCTCGATGTCGGTACCGGCAACATGCCATCGCATGACCTGCCCTTTGTGGTCGCGCACAGGGTTGTACCGAACGAGAAACCAACGATAACCTCCATCAGCTTTGCGCAGCCGCACCTCCAACTCGCAAGCATCGCCGATAGTACGAGCACGGTCAAAAAAAGCGCGCATCCGATCCCCGTCATCGGGATGAACGAACCGATACATGTCGCTTATTTGCCGCCACTCTTCCAGGCTGACTCCCAGATAATCAAGCCCTATGCGGTTGGCATAAATACGTTCGTGGTCGGGTCCGAATACACGGACGAGTTGAGGCGTGAACTCCAACATCTGCCGCCACTCGGTTTCTTGTTCCCGGATCTTTTGCTTCGGCACGCTTCAGAGCAATGTTTTCTTGGCGAAGCCTGTCTTCAGCCTGCTTGCGCGCATGGATATCCGTCAGTAGATTGTACCAACGGACGATGTGGCCGTTGGCGTCACGCAGTGGGAGGCCGCGCGATTGGAACCACCGGTATTCGCCATCGGCCCGACGGATGCGATGCTCAAATTCGTACGGCGAGCCGGTCTCTACGGCATGCTGCCAGGCAACCTTCACCCGAGGAAGGTCGACCGGGTCAACCGCATCACTCGTACCCCATTTCTTCAATTCCTCAAGCGTGCGACCGAAGTAATCAAGGACCTGGCGGTTGACGTGCGCGACCTCGCCCTCGGGCGTCATGACCGCGATGAGACCAGGAATCGTCTCAACGATGAGGCGGAAGCTCTCTTCGCTGCTGATATCGATAATTGCTCCCACGAACTCCAGGTCGCCGAGCTGTCCCAAAAAGGCCAACGGAGCTCTCGGCCATTACGATCTAATGGCAGCTTCATTCACGCGCGCCTACCAATTGCGCGACCGCATGACGGAAAAGGACAGGCTGAATATCGAGCTTCTCTATTACAGTGACGTGACCGGGGAACTCGACAAATCCTACTCGGTTCAACTTCGGGCGCTGGAACTCTTTCCTCGCAATGTATTCTTTCATACTAACCTGGCGAACACGCTGCTTAGACTCGGCCAGCTCCAGCGTGCGGCCGACGCAGAGGATGAGACGGCGCGGCTGGGGCCAAGTCCACTCTTTTTTTCCTGGGCGGCCTCTTTCAACATAATCGCTAGCAGGTTCAAGGAGGCCAGGTCATGGCTGGCTCAAGCGGAGTCCCTTAAATTTGACAGCCTCGGACTGAGGACCCAAAGATTGCGACTGGCATTCATCGAAGGTGATCGGGGCGCTCTCGACCGGATCTTCGAGGGCGAAGCGCATGGCCCTAATCGAGTCGTCTTCCTGCGCGAGCGATCAACATTTGAAGCTCAGCAGGGGCACTTTGATTCCGCAGATCGCTTACAACTACAGGCATCGACGCCGCCTTCGGACCCGGATCATATTTCCGAAGCCCTTGTTGTTTCGGCCCTTCGCAACGCAGAGGCGGGCAGGGCAATCCAGGCGCGCAAGACCCAGGACCAGGCACTTCACCATAAATTGGATCGAAACCAAAGAATGACTTTGGCTCTCTCGCTCGCTCGGTCGGGGAGAACCGACGAAGCCGAACGGCTCGCAGACGAAGTTAGCCAGGAAGCACCATTGGACACTATTGTGCAGAAGTATCTTGTTCCCACAGTTCGCGCCGCGGTGAAGTTGCGGCAGCACGATCCCGATGCCGCCGTCGATCTGCTCCGCGGGACCATTCAGTACGATCTCGCATTCACCCAGTCGTTCGATTATCTCTACCCGGCCTACATCCGTGGCCTGGCCTACCTGGAGTCAGGCGATGGCCGCTCGGCAGCGGTCGAGTTCCAAAAGCTGATTGACAATCCGGGTTTGTGCTGGGGATATATCACCGGCCCGCTGGCCCGGCTGCAACTCGGTCGGGCAGAGAGACTGATGGGCGATAATGCATCCGCCCGCGAATCCTACCGAGAATTCCTTACCATTTGGAAAGATGCCGACCGCGATCTTCCCATCTATCTACAAGCCAAAACCGAGTACGCCCAGCTCAAGAAATCCTGATGATCAAACGCGATGACTACGTCATCTCGGTCTCCGGCTGCGTTTTACTTCGCAACAACAAGCAGACTTGGCACGATTGCGTCCCGCCAATCCGGGAGCTTTCGACGCCTACATGCCGGGGTACTACTTTTTTCAGCGGAACACCAACAAAGATACGGATATGGCAGCAAAGTATTCAACCTGCCGACCTGATAATTGTAGGCGTATTTGAGAGTAGTCTGCGGGAAACGGGAGCCCTCAATTTCCCGGATCGGGCCTGAAGCGATTCTTGTCGATCTTTAGTGAACGTATCTTCGATTCCAGAGTAGACCGAGGTATCCCCAACTTGACCGCAGCGCCCGTGGGTCCCGACACACGGCCACGGGTATCTTTCAGGGCAGCCTCGATCATGTCCTTCTCTTGCACGAGGAGTCTCCGAGGGAGCTCAACTTGCTGTTTCGACTCTGGTGTCAGAGGCGGCGGCTGCGGTAACCAGTTTTCGTCGATCGAGAAAATCTCTGTTTCGCATAGTATCACCGAACGCTCGATGACGTTCTGCAGTTCGCGAATGTTTCCCGGCCAGGGATATAACTGAAGCAATTCCAGCGTCTTCCTGTTGACA
>Ga0207065_1046_pt1 | contig 28905 bp, 26 predicted proteins | sample Alteio_BWMinCont_27_FD_153492 | JGI IMG/M metagenome (GOLD analysis project Ga0207065, IMG submission 153492) | Enriched cells from forest soil in Barre Woods Harvard Forest LTER site, Petersham, Massachusetts, United States -... | ecosystem: Environmental > Terrestrial > Soil > Temperate forest >...
ATTTTTTGGCTTAAAGCGCCATACCATCCTTCAGGGGTGCATCTTTTTCTCCCTACTGACGCATGCTGCCATGATCGGCTTTGTCCAAAAACGCTCTTTCTGGACGCACTCTGGTAAAAAAATCTCTTTTTCTACGAGCGCTCTTCCTAATGCAGAAATGCAAAATGCCAAGGCAAAAGGGGCTATGCTAAAAGAGTTCTTTCGTAAAGAGATCCCTTTTTCTGCTTTTGCTATCGCTTATACACCTAAAGAAGAGGAGGAGAGAGAGACCCTTTTTCCTCGAAAAGCTCTTGAAAAGACAACTCATACAGAAGATCTTTCCGACTCTTTTTTTTCAACGGTCCACTCTGAGCCTCATACTCATCTGCTCATCATCCCGAAGATCTCTCCTTGGAACCGGCCTCTATCCATTCCCTTTGACAGCCATGGAAACTTGCTGCAGGAGATCAAATATGCCTATGCCCAGAAAGAACCCCCGTCTGAACCCTCTCAGTCACTCTCTAAGGAGACCACTGAAAATCTCTCCCTTTCTAAAACTCTTCTGCACATCGCAAATCTTGAAGCTCAGACTTCAAGCTCCCTGCAAGGAGAGGCGGAAGAGAACATTTCCAGACATCTGCTCCTTGAAAAACTAAACCTCCCCGAAACTGTGCTGGATTCTTCTCCTGACCAGACCCTTGTCCAAATGCCCTCTCTGAATGCATTAAACACCTCTTCTGTGGGAGAAAGTTTTGATGTCGACCTGATGTTTTTACCCAAAAAAGAGGGAGATGAGGAGTATGTTTTTGCCCTCACACTAATCCCTAAACGGGAGGCCAATTTTCCTAAACTAAAGCAAAACTTCTACTTTATCATCGACAAGTCGAACGCCATTCAAAAAAGCAGATTAAAAACCACTTTGAGCGCGATCTATAAATCTCTCTCTTTTCTGCCCAAAGAGGACACCTTTAACCTCATTGCCTATGATAGCAAATTTGAACGGATGGCAATCGAAAATCAGGCCATAAGTAAAGAGGCAAAACTTCAGGCCAAAAATTTCTTAAGCCAACTTCACTTAGGCAGTTTTTTCTCCTCCAGCGATCCTTATAAGCCACTAAAGGCTCTTCTTTTTGAGAAAACAGATCCTGAAGAGCTCTCTACCATTATACTTATTTCTAACGGAGAGGGTTTAGCAAACCAGAACAAGCAATCCTATTTTCTCCATAATTGGACAATGCAAAACGAGGGGCGCATGGCCCTCTTCTCCCTTGGCATCTCCGATGATAAAAACTCTCATCTGCTCGACGCCTTTAGCTCTTTAAATAAAGGCAGATTCTACTCTTCACCTACCATGCATGGCCTAAAAAGAAAGCTCTCAAAATTGGTTAAATCGATCCGTTTTCCCATCATTAAGGATGTAGCCTGTACAATCATTTCACATTCTCCTCAGGCAAATATCAAAATTTATCCCAGTTTTCAGCAGATGCCCGCCCTATATGCTGACCAGCCGCTTGTCTTAATGGGCACAACGAAAAGCCTTGATGATTTTATTCTATTCATCCAGGGAAAACAGAAGAATACCTGGTTAAACATTAAAAAAAAGATCTCCTTTTTGCAGGCTAAACAAGGAGGCGATTCCCTCCAAGTGCAATGGGCGCTGCAAAAGTCCTATCATTTATATGAACGCTATTTCCGCGATGGCAATCCTCAGCATCTTTTTAATGCCAATAGCCTTTTACAAGAACATCAACTCCCTTCGATATTTTAATCATGACTTTGCGCATTGCCGGAGGATCATTTCGGGGAAGGATCCTACAATCCCCTAAAAGCAGAACTACGCGTCCCACTCTTGGCGCTGTGAGGACAGCTGTTTTCAACATCTGTCAGACAAGAATCGAGGATGCACTCTTTCTCGACCTCTTTGCAGGAAGCGGCGCGATGGGATTAGAGGCCTTGAGCAGAGGAGCAAAATCTGCTCTTTTTATTGATAGGGATCAGGAAGCGATCTCCTGCATTGTAAAAAATATTGAAAGTTTAGGCGTCGAAGACAAAACCCTCGTGCTGAAAGGAGATGCTCTCAGCCATTTGCGCCGTCTGAATAAGAAATTTGGCATTATTTACATAGATCCTCCCTATGTCACCAATAGAAATCAGGCCAATGCACTTATCGATCAGTGCATAGAGACGATCGAAGATCGGGAACTTTTGGAGGAAGATGGAATTCTCTTCATAGAAGAACCCTATACAAAAGAGAAGTTGTATACGCTAAAAAAATTAAGAGTGAAGGATAAGAGAAGAATTGGAGGATCGGAATTGCATCAATTGACCTATTACTGAGAGTCAAAAAACTCAGCGAGTAAACCGTGAGATTTACTCGCCAATCAACACTAGCTCTCAAAAAGCTTATTTGCCTTTTGGCTTTTGTGGCGGCTGTTGTTGTGGTTTTCCTGATGGTTTGCCTTTATCTTGTGACATAGTGTACTCCAAAATTTTTAGAAGAATGAACCAGAGAAAAACCTCTTTTCTACTGCTTTTCATTTCTTCATGAACATCACTCTACTCTTTTGCAAATTAAAAAAAAGCGAAATTCTTCTCTGACCACATAAGCTGCTTGCTTTTAATAGCTTCACCACTAAAAATTCTGCCTAATTATACGTTGAGGAGGCGATATTGCCTTCTCGATCATACTTCTTTCTTTCGCCGCACAACTGATCATTTTGGAAATTTTGCAAGAGATAGGGCTTTCCATCGTCATAATACTTATTGAACTTTCCATGTCTGAAACCATCGTGAAATTCCCCTTCAAAGACAATGATTCCCTCGCCGTTGAAATGCTGGCTAAGTCCATCTAATTTATCATTCTTATAGGCGCATAGCGAAGCTATTTCTCCACTGTCAAAATAGGTTTTTTCTATCCCCTCGCGCTTATCATCTACAAAATGGATTTCACGAAAGACCTTGCCATTAGGGAAATATTGAGAAGCCAAGCCGTTTCTTTTATCGCTGCTGTAATGCAAAGTCATGAACAATTTTTTCTCAGGAGAATAGAGGACAGCCGCCCCCTCTTTAAAGCCATTTACATAGGAGGTTACTGCAAGCAAATTGCCATCGGCGCTATATTCTTTTACCTCGCCTTCGAGCTTATCATTCACATAGATCGCATCCAAGGCCTTCATTTTCTCTCCTTTTTCATTCGGAGGATAGAAAACTTCGTGGACTCCCTCTTTCCTATTATTTTTATAATGGAGGATGACTTCCTGATTTTGCTTGGTCCTTTCAAAATATCTGCCATCCAGCTTTCCATACTGGTAGAAAGCTTCTTCTAAAAGGCGTCCCTCCCTGTCCCACAGCGCCTTATGTCCATGCAGTTTTCCATGATCGTAGTAGATCGATGCTTCCTGTCTGCCATCGGGAAAATAGGTGGCCTGTTCCTGATGCAATTTACCGTCGCCATCATAGTAAAAATGGCGGGCAAGGCGCGGGGATTCTTCGTCTTGATTTTTTGGGAAAAATTCCTGATGTGTTTTGATAGGAATCCCTGTCCGATACATTTGCACGACTTGTGGGCTTCCATCGGGAAACCAGGCCTTTAGTTCGCCATCCAACTGGTCCTCTTTGTAAGAAGCGACCCGCTGGGGTTTGCCATTTTCAAAGAACCATTCATGTTTCCCCACTTTTTTTCCTAAATCGTAGTAGAGCCGTGAGCGAAGCCTATCCTTTGCATACCAGGTAATGACGGTCCCATTGAGGAGGTCATTTTCATAATTTCCTTCATAGACGAGATCGCCCTGTTCGCTCCATTCGCGATGGAATCCTTGGCGCTCTCCTTCATGAAAATTAATTTTTAGCTTTATGTTGCCATTTTCATACCACTCGGTCTGTACCCCATGCGGCTTATCCATATGGAAAAAGGCATCCAATTTGGGGTTGGCATTCGAATACCATTCCGTGGTTTGCCCCTCTTTTTTCCCCTCTTTAAAGTGGGTACGTAGGGCTAAAGTGCCATTTTCATGCCACTGCTGATAAGCGCCCTCTCTAAGAGCTTTCTCAAAATAGCCATGCGCTTTGATGTGGCTGGATTCGTAGTATTCTTTTTGCTCTCCATCAAACTGGCCATTCGTGTAGGAGAAGTCGCATTTAGGGTTGCCGTTTGCATACCATTCCCTGTACTCGCCATCCGGTTTTCCCTCGAGATCCAGCTTCATTTCGCGGATCTTCACCCCTTTTTCATTAAATTCCTGAATCGGTTCGAGAAGGACTGCATTTTTATCAAAGACAGCTAAATAGGAGAGTGTTTTATTGGAATGATTTTTATAGTGCCTACCTATCGCCTTTCCATCGACAAACTCCCCCTCTCCAATCAGGAAGCCTACATCATCGAAGAATTGCTCCCTGCCATTTTTTTTGCCTTCCCTGTAGTTCACTTTATAGCTTTCTTTGCCATTAGGATGGTATTTAACATGGACGCCAAAAGGCTTATCTTCTTGAAAATCAAGAGCTTCTAGGATCGCTCTCCTGTCATCATAGATGAGAAAAGCGGGAGTCTTTTTGTCTCCATGGAGAAGGCCATTTTTAAATGTCCGCTGCGATTTCAGGGTGCCATTTTCATGCCACTCGAAAGCTACTCCTTGGACAATCCCCTTCTCATAAGGCAAGAGGGCTGAGCGGACGCCGCTGGGGTAGTAGACCACATAGTCGCCTTGCAAGTTTCCGTCAGAGTGCATTCCCGACTCTTTTTTCTCCCCATCTTCAAAATAGGTTTCAAATTTTCCGTCCCACTTCCCTTTTTTATAATTTCCTACTGACTTGAGTTTCCCTGTGGAGTAAAAGATCTTATATTCGCCGTGAAGGGTACCTCTCTCGTAGGAAGAAATTTTCTCTAGATTTCCATTCGAATGGAAGTCGACGCGCATCCCATGGGGAACAACGATCGAGCCCCACTGTTCTGCTGCTTCAGACTCCTCTTCGACAATGGTTAGGTCCATCTCCATATGGATCTTCCCATCTTCGAAAAACATCACTTGTTTGACAGGGATCTCTACATCATCTGTCTCGCCAGGTCGATAGAAGAGTACAGTTTCAGAAGCGCCACTAGGATAGGATTTCACTACTTCAGGACGCCAGTTTGGCTGGCGGGGCACGAGTTGGGCTAGAGGGTTTTCATCGGCATAGGAAATATTTAGGGAGAATCCTATAGCTAAGAGAAATAAGAAAAAAAACTTTTTCATCTTGGAAGACAACTCCAGTTTTAAAACCAGGTAACTAGGTATTCTAAGAAAACAGCTTAGAAAAAATAAAGAATTTATACAAGTAAACTATGTGATTATGAGGCTTTATCTGATCCCTCTTCCCATTCAAAGAGGGCGCTTAAATCCACATCCATCATAAGATTTTCATCCTTATTTAGTTCCGAATAAAAATGCAGAGTGCCTAAAGGCTTTACCGTTCCCGTGCTAAAAAACCGCAGTAGTAAAACATCCCCCTTGCCATCTCCAAATGAAAAAAAAAGATGCGGCGCCCTCTCTTCCAATAGAAAGCCCCCTTCAAATCCGCTGCAAGAGAGCAGCCCCTTCTCCTCATTCCTAAGGGAATAAACCAGATCCTCCCCATGGGAAATAGCGAGGCTGCGGCACTCTTTCATACGCCTTAGCAACTTGCCTGAAGCCATATCAAAGCGCGCCTTTTTTACAAGAGCATAGCCTTTGAGCCCTAAAAGAGTGCTAGCCAGCGCAATAATCACAAGACAAATGCACAACTCAAGAAGAGAGAAAAAATATTTATGATTTTTAATTTTCCTCTTCTTCATCGCGTTCCGCTTCTTTTTCAGCGCTATTCTTGATACGGTCTTTCTTCTGGTTGTAATCGTTAAGGGCTTGAGAGGTGATTTTCAAATCACTGCCAATAGCTGTAATTTTAAATGGTTTTCCCCAGCCATCCTTCAACAACTCTTTAGGATTTTTGACAATCCCCGCAGCAGTTAGATACCTTTCCGCATCCCTTGCGATCTCGTCCAGAGAAACACTCTGGCTATTATTGGCATATTCTAGAAGAAGGATATCGTGAATCTGCTCTTTGGCTTGCCTTGTCTTAAAGGCTTTGCCCTCATCCAGGCTCCCTTTCATATTGTAGCCAATAACACTTGCGATGAGACCAATTAAAAAAATGACAATCATAATTTCAAAAAGAGTCATCGCTCTTTTTATGGATCTAATAGACATGTAAACTCCTTTAAGAATTTTCTAAAAATGAACTCACATCAGTCAGCGGTAAAAGGACAGAAAGTAAAACAAAGCCAACGACAGCGCCGATGAATAAGAGCAGGACGGGCTGGGCAATTTGTGTGAGCCGGTGTAAGTTTTTCTCCAACTCATCTTCATAAATCTGGGCGATATGCTGCAGCATGACGGGAATATTCCCGCCCTCCTCCGCAATCGCAAGCATACGTGTAACCAAGGGAGGGATAAGGGAGGTTTCCTTAAGCCTTTCGCTTATCTTCCCTCCTTCCAAAACATTCTGCTCCGCCCTTCCTATGATTTTTTCAAGAAGAGGATGCCCCATTACCCGTTTAGCGAGCCCAAGCGTCTCTAGAATAGGCACTCCGGCCAGGAGAAGGGCTCCGCTAGATCTGCAAAAACGGATAAGAGCAACTTTGATTAACAGTGAACCTGCAATAGGTAGGTGCATACCAAGAGTAATCAGCCATTTTTTTCCTCTGGGAGCAGAAAAACAAAAGGAGAGGAAGCTTGCGACAAGCAGGAAAATCAGGGCGATCAACCCCTTATTTTGATTTGCCGTTCGGCTCCATGATAAGACAAAAGCCGTAAAAGGATTTAAGCGCCTCCCTTCAAAAAGTTCTGCCAGCGAAGGAATGACATAAAAGAGGAGCGTGCTCAAAACTACAAGGCAAAAAACGCTCAGCAGCGATGGATACATAATCGCTGTCAAGAGCTGCTTTCGCAAATTGAGCTGGCGGGAAATAAGCGCTGCCAACTCTTCCAGCGCGCCTTGTAGGTTGCCAGATCGTTCTGCATTTTCTATCATGCATAAATAAAGAGAATCAAAATTATCAGGATGCTGCTTTAAAGCATGAGAGAAAGAAAATCCTTGTTTTACTTTTTCACAAAGATCCAAAATAATTGGATGGCATTTGTAATTGCGGTATTTTTCCTCTAAAGCCAGGAGCGCTTCAAAGAGGGGAAGACCTGCCTGTAGCAATTTGGCAAGCTCTTTTGTAAAGAGAAAGAGGTCATGCTTGCGCAAACTTCCTGGAGTCTTTTTAGAAGAGAGGAGTTTGATGCGGAGCAGCAAAAATTCTCTTCGCAATAGCTTTTGCTTGGCATCATTCAGGTCATCTGCATTGATAAAACCAGAGGTCTTTCTGCCATTGGGTAAAAGAGCTTGATAGCGGAAGGTAGCCATTAGATCACTCTCCCATTCTGACTACCCTGAGAACTTCGGCGCTAGTCGTAATGCCATTTTTGATGAGCTCTCTTCCGCTTTGTAAGAGATCGATGATATGGGAAAAAGCTGCCTTGCGCAAAACGGTTGCATCCACACTTTCAAGGATCTGCTTTTTGACGGGGGAAGATACCTCCATCAGTTCGAAAATGCCATGCCTTCCTTTATATCCTGTGCCAAAACAGGAGTCGCATCCCCTTCCTTTCCAAAGGCAAACATCTTTTTCTTCCCATCCAAGCTCACCCATCTCCTTTTCCGAAGGGGTGTAGGAGATTTTGCATTGCGGGCAGATCTTACGGACAAGCCTTTGGGCCAAAATCCCGATCACAGAGGAGCTTAACAGATAGGGTTCTATGCCCATATCAGCGAGGCGGGTAAGAGCCGAAGGGGCATCGTTTGTATGCAGGGTGCTGAATACCAAATGCCCTGTCAGGGATGCCTGGATCGCGATCTCCGCCGTCTCAAGATCCCTTATCTCGCCGATCATGATGACATCAGGATCTTGCCTGAGGATATGGCGAAGTCCGCTGCCGAAAGTCAGCTTGATTTTAGGATTTACACCCATTTGTGCGATGCTTGGCAGCTTGTACTCCACAGGATCTTCAATCGTCATGATATTCATCTCTTGGGCATTCATCTCCATGAGCGCGCTGTATAGAGTAGTTGTTTTCCCGCTCCCTGTAGGCCCTGTGACAAGGATAATGCCTTCAGGCATAGCCATCAGCTTTTGAAAAAGATGCAGTGTTTTTGCCTGCATGCCGATTTTGGCAAGCCCTAAGACTACATTGCTCCGGTCTAGTATGCGCAGCACGATTCTCTCTCCAAAGACTACAGGAATGGTGCTGACGCGAAAATCGATCTCCCTGCCGCCCGCTTTGAGTTTTATCCTCCCATCCTGTGGAAGGCGCTTTTCGGCAATATCCAGCTTGGCCATGACTTTAATACGGGTCAGCATTTGCGAGCGCATGTCAGAGGGGGCATCAAAACGTTTTTGCAAAATCCCGTCGATGCGAAACCGGATCTGTAACCCCTCTTCCTGGGGTTCAAAATGGATATCGGACGCCCCCTGTTGGATCGCTTCCATAAGGATGTTGTTGAGGAGGCGGACTAGCGCATTTTGCGAAGACTGCTCCAAAAGGTCATACCCTTCACCCGTCTCATCCCCCTCCTGCCTCTCTTTTTTTTCATCCGGAGGTGTAAGCCCCTCTATCTCTGACTGTTTCTGATGGTAGCAGCGCTCGATTGCATCTTCCAAAACAGGGAGTATGCAGAAGACAGGCTGAAGTTCCTTCTTTATAAAAAGACGGATCTCCTCCAGGGGCTGCAGGGAGAGGGGATGGGCAACTGCTACGACAACCTTGCCATTTTTTTCCTCTAAGGGCAAAACGCCATGCTGTTTGGCAAAAAGATAGGGGATAACGATGACCTTCTGTTTTACAAAGGAGTAGCTGCTGAGGTCCGCTAGAATTTCCATGCCAAATTTTTGGGCAAGGAGTCGATTTTCTTCATCTTTTTGGGAAGCAGGGCGAAAGGTAAAACTCATATCATTTGATCTTGCTGAAAACCATATTCATGCTCTCCTCGAAGAGTTTTTTCTTCTCCAGAGATTTGGCCTCTTCCATCCGCACTAAAAATTCGGGTATATCGCCTGCCCTTTTTTGCAGCTCGCTTGTGCGGATGAGGCGGAGATCTTCGATCGGGCTACGGATAATGCGCGGCGTGATGAAGATGAACATCTCCGTATTGTTATCGGAAGAACTCGTGATTCCAAAGAGTTTGCCAATGCCGGGGATATCTCCTAAAAAAGGGATTTTTTCACGCCTATCTTCCGTAGATTTTCTCCTGAGGCCTCCTAAAATAATAGTTTCGCCATCGGCCACTCTGACCTCATTCACAATATGGCGGCGGGTGACAGGCGGCCGGTCATCGCGGGAGATTTCTGTGGTATCGAAGGTGACGTCGGTAGCCAGGGTGATAAATCCTCCATGCTCCTCCTCCCCTTCCTCCCAATCAGGCAGATGGATCGTAGGCGTCATGACAAGAATGGTTCCGTATTGAGCCCGTGTAAATGATTTTTCTATCAGGCCGCTTGCGTTATCGACCTGAACGGCTCCATTATTGATTGAAATCTCCTCTACAATGGAGATCGTGGCTGGAGTCTGGTTGATAGCCAAAACGGAGGGGTTGGCATTGATGCAGAGATCTTCCTGGGCCATTAAAAAGCTATAGGTCAGATCAATCGCAGGAAGGGCGTGGCTGGCTGCGCGGGAAAAAATGAAATCAAGAATCCCCTTTCTCCCACTTTTTTTACCTGTGTCAAAACCAAGTGAGCTCTCTTTTTTTCCGCTGGCGTTTGATCCGATCTTCAGGAGATTGATGCCTGATTCCTTGCGATCCTGCATCTTCTTCTCCACGAGGAGGACATCGATCTGCACCATTTTTTTGGGAACATCCAGTTTCTTCAAAAGGGCCTTGATTTTACTTAACTCTTCTTTGCGGACAACCATGAGGAGCGATCCTGTTTTGGGATCGACAATGAAACTGCCCTGTGTAGAGACCTTTTTCTTTTCCATCATGCCGGGCTGCATCGAAGGAGGGGCAACGGGAAGGGATGGGTTATAGCCTGCGGTGTTTTTTTCTCCATTGGCAAAGAGAAAAGGATCGATCCTGCTCTCTTTTTTATGCCCATCTGCCTGCACTAGCGAATCATAGATCTTTTCCAGAACCTCCGCGAGATCGGCAGGATCTGAATGCTTGCAGGCATACCAGAATACGACAAGTTCGCTCGGATCTTCGAGCTGGCTCTCCAAGTCGGCAAGGACCTTTTCGGCACGTTCGATAGAAGCTGCTTCCCCGATCAGGACAAGTCCCTGCGGAAGAGCCATAATGACAAGGTCATCTGCGATTTGCGGATAAAAAGAGGGCCTTGTCTTATTGGTGGGGTCGGGGAAAAAAGCCTTTAGTATTTTTTCTGCCTCCTGCACCGGTATTTTTTTTAAAGCGACCATGCGGACCATTTTCCCCGCATTTCTCTCCCAGACAGCTTCATAAAGGCTGATCAGTTTTTCAATGCTCTCTTTTGATGAGACGATCAACACCTTGCTTCCGACAGTGTGGACCGTCGTCTCTTTGGGATCGGAAAAGCGTTCAAAAAAACTTTGAAGAGCCCGCGCCTGTTCCGGTTCTGCAGAAAAGACAAAAAAGACACGGGCTTTCTGGTCTAGCGTCTGCAAGTCCTCCAAGCGATGGGCGATGCTGTCGATCGAAGAGGGGTCATGCTTGAAAATATAGAGCTGCTTGGCATAGGTATTCAGTTTTTTTAATCCGATCCCATTTGCCTTGAGGATAAATTCGATCATCTCTCCCCAGGATTCCCTTGGTATGGCTATGGCAGAGTGAAGATGGAGTTTTATCGCTATGAGTTCTTGAGGGATGATGTATAAGAAATCATTCGAACCATAATCCATCACGAGTTGAGAAAGGGTCGTCTCGCCCTGATCCCAGAGCGCATACCCCTCTTCATTCAGCGCCGCTTCCTTGACGTAAGATTTGCGAAAATCATCCTCTTTGGCAAAAATGCGCTGTTTTAACCCGTTGATCTCTGTCAAAAGAGTCCGAAATGCCGCCTCTTCTCCGCTGCTTGGCAAGTGCTGCACCGCATGAAACTTCTCCTTTAGCCTTCCGCGCAGCTCCCCTAGCTCTTCATTGAATTTTTGCACCTCATCGATATCTAAAAGAGCTTCTTCATTAGGAGCATCGTTAGAAGGCGCTGCAACCTCCACCGCAAAAGCGGAGAAAAGAAGAAAAAATAGTGCCAGGAAAGAACTCCATCTCATGCGATTTTCTCCCTAGGAAAGGGCTTCCTAGCAACCTGAGTTTTAGTATCCAAAGCCAGTTTTTGTTTCGCGGGTTTCCTTGAACGGACTTGAGGAGTGGGGGCACCTTCCAGGGGTTTCGCCTTCTGCGTCCGAAGGGGGATTTCTATCTGTACATATTCTGTACGCATCGGGTTGAAAAGGTGTCCGTGCAAGGTTTTCTGTCCATTTTTCTGATGAATCCCATCAAAGACAAAGAGTTCGGTATCCGCAAGAAGAGGGGGCAGGTCATTTTCCTCCTGCAATACTCTCCATTTTCCTGAAGAACGGATGATTCGATCTCCTTTTTTAAAGAAAAAGCGCTCCTTTTCGATGAAGCAGCTCATCTGCTTCCAGGTCCTAAGCCGTGGCTGTGTCAAGACCTCTTCCATACGGATCTTCAAGGGAGGGCCAGATAGCAGAGGAAGAGAAAATAAAAAATATTTGCCCTTCTCATCCCACCCCTCCAACTCCAGCATTTTTGCAGACCTGGACCTGATGCGTGCAATGGGAAGATGATCGGTAGCTGTCGTCTGGTTTACAGGCTGCCACTTTCCCTTTTCAAAAAACAGCAGCACAGGTTCCCTGACAGAGCAAAAATAGGCTCCTTCAGGCCCCTCCATCTCCAGCCGCTCTGCTAACGCTTCACCTGGACTATAGACAGCGAGGTACTGGTCGCCTCCCCAACATTTGGCTGCAGCAAGCGTTTTAAAGGCGGGATAGGGAAGAAGCTCATGGACATCGACCGCAGCCTCTTTTTTTGGCACAAGCTGAAAAGTCTCTAGAGAATCCTTCTGTAAAAAAACTAGCTCCTGATGGGAGTCCGCCAACTCTACTTTAAACTCTATCTTATTTACACTCAGCATGTTAGTAGATATAAAAAGAAGAGCAGGCTCGCCGAATGACAAGAGAGACCTTCCCTCCTGGCTGCGATAGGTCAAAGGGAGCTTTTCGCCATTTAGAAGCTGCCTTCTCTCTCGGGATCTCTTCAGCAAAACTGTAGTTAGCACCCCTTTTTGCAATCCATCAGGCCTGCTTTCAGAAAGGAGAACTTCCAGCTCATTTCTCAGATCGGGAAAGGAGGCTGTAAACACCCTCTCTTTTTTGGCCAAAATTCCTTTGAAGGAGGGGTAGCTGCGCTGCAGGGAAAAAGGAGTTCCGGCAAAAGAGGCGAGCTCCCCCGTATCCTGCCCTGGCAAGATAAAAAGAGTGCAGGCAAAGGAGATGATGCCTCCCAGAAAAAGGTAGGTTTTTTTAAGGGAGAGATCCAAAGAGAATAATGACGCAGCCATTTTTTCTTCCTGAAGAAGATGAGTAGTTTAGAAGATCTAGAAAAAAAAACAAAGCAAAGAGAATTTTTTTAGATATAAAAATGCAGCTGGCTTTTGAAAAACGATGCCGGTTGCTTACAACTATTGCCAAAAATTCAAATAAAGACTTAAATAAGTACTAGATGTACAAATTGATTGGAACATTGAATAAGCATTTTTCGATCTGCTTAATTCTTAAGGCTTAATACTACATGGGAGGCGTAAATGGCAAAAAAAGAAAAACTCACGGATAGGTTAAAAGAGGGGATTTCAGTAGAGCATATTGAAAAATTCGCCCATAAGTATGTCGCAGAGGTTTTTACTGCTCTTGCAATCGTAATCGCAAGCATTTCTAGTAGTTATGACTTTTTTACCGGCCCTAAGATGAGCCTTATGTTAGGAGGGCTTAGCGTAATTATAGCGATCTTTTTGCCCCATAAAATTGATGCCATGTGTGAAAAGTTCTACGAGTTTTCGAACAAACAGGAAAAAGCGCTCCTGATCATTTTGGGCATAGTAAAACTGATTGTCGCACTCTTTATTCCCTTCATCGTCTTTATAGGATTGGGATTTCTTGCCGGCATCTCCTACCACCACTACAATAAGCATGCGCAAGGGAACAGAGGTTCATCCAAAGGGGGCTCGGGCGGAGGGCATGTTTAAAAAACGGTTCTTCGATCGTTTACGAGAAGAGATTTTCTCTATTTGAGGGATAGAATCTCTTTTCGTGCCGCCATGTACTCGTTAAAGTGCACCCCTTTTTCCTGAAACGCTTCGCTCAGCACTCTTTCTAAAGAGAGATAGGGCCTTCCGGCTTTATTCTCCCTGTCTGCTGCCAGCCTATCTCCTAACTCCTGCCAGCAGCAGCTCTCTTCAGAGGCCAGCTCCAATTTCTGGCAGAGAAATGCCATGCGGATGAGGTTAAAGGCGTAAAGGGCGCTCTTTTCTGAGGATAGGGCTGCGATCTCCGCCTTCAATAGGGCGGATTCTGCTAAAGCTCTTTCCCAGGAGCTCTCTTCTAGAAGAAGCCCGATCCTGGCAAATTGCGCATGCCCTGGCGCATGCTGCTCTAACCATCCCAGGGAGCGGAAAAAAAAGGGGTAGGCCCTATCTTTCTGCTTGGCTTCCACCAGTGCCTGGCTGATCTTAAGATCGTATTTTTGCTTGAGAAATGAGTTCTTTTCCACAAGGGCGATCAGTTTATCTAGAGAAGCAGGATCATGGGAAAGGGTAAAGTGCTTGTACTCCTTTTCCGCTTCGCCCCTCTTTTTTTCAGATTGGTAGCGTATCCGGTAGATGAGCATGCTAAAAAGGCAAAGCGCTGTCGCCATCAAAAGAAAAAAGAGGCGATTTCGGAGTAGATATGCCTTAATGGGGTGAAAAGAAAAGGGGGTCTGCTGCAATTCTTCGACTTTTTTCATAAAAACCTACTATGAGACCGTTTGCAAAAAAACTGTTTCCATGGCATCCAGCATAGCCTTAAGGGTATATTTCTCTTCTACTAAAATCTTAGCCCTCTCTCCCATTTCCTCTCTTAAAAGAGGATTGTCCCGCAATTTTAGGACAGCCTCTGCAACGCTTGCAGGAGAAAATATAGGCACCTGCAAACCCGTCTTCTGATGGATGCACACCTCGCTGAGCCCCCCTGTGGAAGTCATGATCAGCGGCTTTCTCAAATAGGCAGCCTGTAAACTCGCCTGGGAGACGCCCTCATGATCTGTACTGAGAAGGGAAAAAATATCCAGGGCATTCATGGCTGCATAAGGCTTTTCGAGATGGCCTGTAAAATGCACGATCCCCTCCAGCCTTAATTCGGCTGCCCTTTTTTTATACTCTGCGCTATGCCCTCCGCCAATGATCACCCACTTTAAGCCAGGATCTCTCCGCAAAAGATCGGCCGCTTGTAAAAAATCATGGATCCCCTTCCAGGAGCGCATGAAGCAGACCATCCCTATGAGAATATCTTTTTCTCCTAAGCCTAAGGTCTCCCTGAATTGGAGGGCTTCTTCTAGAGAAGAGGAGATAGCTGCAGGATCAACGCCTGTCGGAATAGCGCGAAAAAAAGCAAGCGGCTTACCCGACTGCTGGGAAAGGGAGGGGATAATGGAGGAGCAGGTGGTGACCACAAAATCAGTGAGTAGGTGATAGAGGAGACGGCTATTTAGCCCTTTTCGTACCGCTGTAGACAAATGGCGGGTGCGCACGAGAGGGGTTTTATGCAACCGTGCAGCAATGCCGCCTATCCAGGAGTCGAGAGAGGAGTGAGTATTTACAAGATCAATTTTTTCCTCTTTTATGATGCGAAAGATCTCCCACAAACAAAAGAGAGCTCTTCTTTTCCTATACTCCAGTTCATAGACCTTAAAGCCGCTTTTACGCCCGTATTCGGCTAGTCCGCCGCCTTTAGCTGGAGCTAAAATAACCGTATGGCCTCTTGCGCGCATCCCCTCTGATTCCCTCAGGATGCGGATCTCCTGACCACCCCATCCCGGGGAGGCTTCCAAGTGCAAGATCCTAAGCTGTCTACTCATAAATTGTTGGTGATTATTTTTCGATGTCCTGAAGAAAAAGCGCATTCATGCAGCTTCTCCAAGCTTTTCCAGGAGAAATGTAGCACATCCATTTTTTTCTCCGCCCTAAAAAAGAGAGGATGAAGGAGGACGCGAAATCTCGTGAATGCCTGCTTTTCACGCTCCCCTTTTCGATAAAAGGAGGTGGTGAGGTTCCAGGTGGAGGCCAGCCATTTTTCTGCCGCGGCGGGCTGCAGCTCTCCCTCGAGGAAGGGAAACTCATAGAGATCTGCCATGATCTGATCCCTCTCACATTTTCTCACTAAAAACTCCCCCTCGCACTCAATGATAAGAACGGTGCGGATGAGGTCTGTGTAGCTGACTCTCCTTTTTTTTATGGGAAGGAGTTCCTGAAGATCAAGGCTAAATGCCTTGCAGCTCATCTGCATAGGACAGAGGCTGCATTTAGGTTTTTTCTGGCAGATTAAAGCCCCGAGTTCGATCAGCGCCTCGCTAATGCGGGGAGAGACATCCTCTTCGAGGATCTTTTCCGCAAACTCCCAGATCTTCCTTCCCCCTTTTTGTCCGTCGATATCCTCCTCAAGCGCAAAATAGCGGGAGAGCACCCTTTTGACATTGCCATCTACACAAGGAAATTTCTGCCCAAAGCCGAAGGATAGGATGGCTCCTACGGTATAGGGTCCGAGCCCTTTAATTTTTTGCAGCTCCTCTTTCGAGGCTGGCAGTATTCCATGGTGCAGCGAGACCACCTGCTTTGCCCCTTCATAGAGATTGCGCACGCGGCTATAGTAGCCAAGCCCCTCCCAGGATTTTAGCACAATCTGATAATCTGCCTGGGCAAGGGTTCGAATGTCGGGAAATAACTCCATCCACCGCGCAAAATAGGGGACGACAACTGCTGCCCTTGTCTGTTGCAGCATCACCTCTGCAACCCAAACCGAATAGGGGGAGGGGGCCTCCCTCCAGGGAAAAGAGCGTTTATTCTCCCTGAACCAGTCCATTAATGCAGAATGGTCAAAGCTGAAATTTTCCATTTGCTATTTATGCTCTCCTCTGCTGAAAATCATTCCTATGGATAGTATAAAAGCCGCCTGTCTCATCTACGGACAGGATATGCACTATGTAGATCATCTGGCGCCGCTCGCCTCTCTCCTGGCTATCCCCCTGGTTACTCCTGAGGAGCAGGTGCAGGAGTGCATCCAAAAGTATTATCCTGAAGTAGAGGTCATCTACTGGGATTATCTGGAGATCCATACCGAACTGGTAAAAAACTTCGATACGGTCATCTACTCGTTTACAAAGAGCCATTTTCAAAGCTATTTTGCTTTTGCGCAAGACTTTCTCAATAAAAAGATAAATCCGATCTGGTGCCCGCATGGCAGTTCCGACAAGGATAACCTGGCTGCCCTGGAACAGGAATCCCTCCTTCTCATCTACGGGAAGAAAATGGAGGATTATCTAGAAAAAAAGCGCGTGCAGAAGCCAGCTTTTACTATTGGCAACTACCGCAAACACTACTGCGAACGGCATCAAACTTTTTATGACCAGCTGATCCAAAAAGAGCTCTCCCACCTATCTCCCGAAAAGCCGAACTTCCTCTATGCGCCTACCTGGCAAGACTATGAGGGTTCCTCTTCTTTCGATGCCGCTTTCTCCCCTTTATTGGATCATCTACCCGAAGAGATTAACCTCATCGTCAAACTCCATCCCAATATGTGGATCCAGAACCCCTTTCTTCTGGAAAAGATCTTTCAGCGCTATGAGGGGCTTCCCAACTTCCATCTGATCAGGGATTTTACGCCCATCTATCCCCTGCTTGCGTCTATGGATGCCTACATAGGGGATATGTCCTCGATCGGCTATGATTTTTTATCTTTTGATAGGCCTCTCTTCTTTCTCTCGGGGAAAAAAGGTCCTCTGCAAAAATGCGGTAGAATGCTAGACCCCGCCTGTGGAAAAGAGCTCTATCCCTTGATGGAAAAATGGCGCAAGGAGGATAGAGGCTTCTCCTCCTTGCGCAAGAAACTATATAAATATACTTTTAAAAATAGCATAGTGACGAGAGAAACCTTAGGAAAACAACTCTCTTTTTTGCATGAGAAAGAAAGCGCATAACCTCAAAATTGCCGCCATATCGCGGATGAACAGTCCTTTTCACATGGACCATCTGCTTCCGCTCTGCGATCTATTACAGGCAAAATTTGTCACTTGCGAAGATTCGCACTATGAACTTGCGCAAAAGTTCTACCCTCCGCAGGAGATGGAGCTTGTAGACAGCCGCTTTCTCAGCACAGAGTATGTGAAGGAGTTTTACGACATCATCATCCATAGCTTTTCCTGGCCCAAAAAGCTGATCGATTATGAGCTGATGCCGGAAAAGAAGGAGTCTAAAAAACAGCTGCGCTGCCTGCATACTCCCCACGGCAATTCTGACAAGGGATACCATTCAGGGATAATGACAAACTATGTCCACCAGGATATCTGCCTTCTCTATGGAGGCCATATGGTTGACATGCTCAAAAGCATGGATATTTTTGACTCTCTTAAAGATCCAGTCCTTATTGGCAATGTCCGCTACCCCTACTACGTAAAGCATAAAGCTTTTTTTGATCAAATCGCAGATGAGCAGGTATTCAGCAAACTCAACCCTCATAAAAAAACCATCCTCTACGCACCTACCTGGGATGATTATGAGCAGAGCACATCGGTATACGAGGCTTATAACTTTGTCCTGGAACACCTGCCTGCAAAGTACAATGTGATTGTCAAGCTGCACCCCTGGCTGATCGATTACGCTCCCGGGAAGATGTACCATATCATCGGCAAGTATGAAAATACACCCAACCTCGTTTTTCTCACTGAATATCCTCCCGTATATCCTCTCCTGGCAAGAAGCGATATTTATCTAGGCGATTTTTCATCCATCGGCTATGATTTTCTAGCTTTTAACCGGCCTATGTTCTTTTTTAATCCTCTGCGAAGAGATCCTTCTGACAAGAGCCTTTTCCTCCATCAGTGCGGCACTGAAATCCCCCTGTCCGAAGGGAAAAGTATCCTGGAGATCCTGGAAAATGGGTTAAGGGAAGATGCTCGTTTTCAGGATAAGCGTAGAGAGGTCTACCATTATGCTTTTGGAGAAGAGAAAAACCCGGAAAGTTTGCGGGAAGAGATTCTGACCCTATGCAGAAAAACAATCTGAAGAAGAGCTGCACTCCTCTTGCCATTGATATGGGAAGGGATAGCAGGCTGCTCGACCATATCGCTCCTATCTCCGCCCTTTTAGACATTCCGCTGCTGCTTACTGACGAGGCGAACTATGAACTTGCGCAAAAGTACTATCCAAAGACAAAAACCCGCTATGTAGATCACGCAGAATTTACCCTTTTCGACCTGGCTAAAGAGTATGATCTCTTTTTGCAGTGTACCTTTTGGAATCAGGAGATGACCTCTTTTTTCAAAGGGCTCTATCCCCATCTGCGTTTTGCCTATTGTCCACATGGAAATTCGGATAAGGGGCATCAAAAACCCATGATGGAGGAGATATTGCGGCAGGATATTGTCTTTCTCTATGGCGAGCACATGATTGAAAGGCTAAAAAAACAGAACTTGTGGGAAAAGATACCTCCGCATGCTTTGACAGGCAACTACCGGCATGCCTTTTATCGCAGCAACCAGGCCTTTTACGATGATCTGGCGCAAAAAGAGGTCTTTAGCAAGCTGAATCCTGACAATCCGACCATTCTGTATGCCCCTACCTGGAATGATGAGGAGAGCTCGACCTCTTTTTATGCTGTCTGCAAACAACTGCTCAGCCAGCTTCCCAAGCACTATAACCTGATCCTGAAGATCCATCCTCTGCTCGAAGATATGGACCCAGCTGCCTATTATGCGGCGCTGCCTGCGGAAACAGATAGGGACAACTTTTTACTGCTGAAGGATTTTCCTACGATCTTTCCGCTTTTAGCAGAGACGGATATCTATCTCGGGGATACCTCTTCGATCGGCTATGATTTTTTATATTTTCAAAAACCGATGTTCTTTTTTAATCCTTTTGCTGAGCTGCAACAAAACCATCCGAGCCTTTTTCTCTATCAGTGTGGCCTCGCGGTTACAGGAGAGGATATCTTTGGCTTCATCGAAAAAAACCTCTCCTATTTTGACAGCGCAGCACAAAACAGGCAGAAAAAGATAGCTGCCTTTGCGTTTGGGAAGGAGAAGCCTGCGCAAGAGCTGAAAGCGGATCTGCTCCGCGCTTACACAAAGACTTTTTAGAAACTAGATTCTATTAGACCTCTTGCGTAACTAAGGGTTCGTCGATTTTCGAGATTATTTTGGCCGATTTTCGATTTAAATTTGGGGGGGACAATATACTATTGTCGATATTGCCCCCCAAATTTAAATCGAAAATCGGCTCAAAAGAACTTGAAAATCGACAGAACCTTAGTTACGCAAGAGGTCTATTTCTTCGCGCGGAGGAAGGACAAATAGGGTAGCCATTTCATCCAGATCAAACGCGCAAGGTTTTGCTTCGAGATCATAGGCGTAGCCGCCCTCTTCCAACGGGAGGATGCGAGTTATGAAAGCTACGGGCAGACCTGCAGGAAAGACCCCATCCAGGCCGCTTGTGACAAGCAGGTCTCCATTCTGTAAAATGGGTTCAGACTCAAGCTGATAACTGCCTTTTTTCTCCCTCATTTTACCAGTGGAAAGGTCGCGTGCAGAGCCCTCTTCATCGGGATAGTCATAGTTGAAACCAATGCCTTTCAGGTATTGCCCTTTGGAGCGCCATAGAGGGAGGGATGCTCCTTGGAGTTCGCCTTTGGCGAGATAGCGGTCATTTTGCCAGGGCAGTTTTTCTTTGAGATGGGAAAAACAGGCAGTACACTCCTCTTTTTCTACTGCTGAGAAGATGTCGCTGCGAGCAGAGATCCGTTCGGAGAGCATTTCGATGAGCCGTGCGAGTTCGCGGTCTTGGAGGGAGCCGCGGACTGCTCTTACGGAGGGGATGAGTCCTGAATCGGTGATGAGGCGGACTCTGGATTTGGCATGGCCTACATATTCTACAACGCCTACGAGGGCATTGCCTAAGAGGACGGGGCTATTTTTAGCTACGACTAGTTTGCCGAGGTTTTCATTATCTCTTTCGCCTACGTCTAGCCAGAGGCTGCTGCTCCAGGAGGAGGGTTCGCGGTAGATGATATTGGCGGGTAGGGCTTGCATCTGCATTTCGAGCAGTTTTTTGAGCTCTTCGCTGCGTCTTTGGAAGAACTCTCTCCAATAAAGTTCTTTGGTTTCAGCCTCTTTAGTAAAAATTTTCAGCTTCTCGGTCTGTTCTTCGATGCGCTGGTCGAAGAGGAGCCATTCATAAACGCCTTGCAGCTGAGCCTTAAGGTTCTGGTTTTCAAAGGTGAGTTTGGAGAGCTCTTCAAGTTGTTCACTTCTGTTGTTTGCCATGCGGTCGGAGAGGGTGGGGGCTCGCAAAAGGTAGATCCTGAGGTGGTGAATGGCGCGCCAGGGGAGGGAGGCGCAGGTGACAGCAGAGCTTCTTGCGCTATCTTGGACTTCTTTAGGGAGACTAACTACAAGAAATAGGGAGAGAAGGAGAGCTGCAAAAGGAAAATAGGAGATTCTCTTCATCTTAGGCTCACGGCGTGGAGGGCGTTGGCTACATATTCTATATTGTTCTGGTTGAGTCCAGCGATATTGATCCTGCCATTTTCAGACATATGAATCGCATACTCCTCCCTCAATCTGGCGACTTGTGTTTTTTCGAGATTGCAAAAGGAGAACATTCCCTTGTGATTGCGCAGGAACTCATAGTTGACGGGAGAGGGTTTGGCTACAAGAAGATCGGTCAAAGCATTTCTCATCTGGGTGATCCTCTTCCTCATGCCTTCTAGTTCATGGAGCCATTTTTTTCTCAGCTCACCTGCGCGTAAAATTTCGGCAACGATGAGAGCGCCGTGCGCAGGCGGGTTGGAGTAGAGGGGACGGATAATGCGTTTTACATGGCTTGCGACAATTTTTTTCTGCTTTTCTTCTTCCAAAACAAGAAAGAAGGATGCGGCTCTCTGTGCGTAGAGGCTGAAGTTTTTGGCAAAAGTCAAAACAAGGCAGATCGAATGGCCAGCCTCGGCAAAATGTCTCACTCCTGCGGCATCGGCATCAAGGCCTTGGCCTAGTCCCTGATAGGCCATATCAAAAACAGTAAACAATTTTTTTCTCTTAAAAAGGGAGGAGAGGGTTTTCCACTCTTCGAGGGTGGGATCGGAGCCTGTGGGGTTGTGGCAGCAGGCGTGGAAGAGGATGGCGCTCCTCTCTTCCAGTCCAGAGAAAAAAGCGTGCATGGCGTCAAAATCCAATCCCTTCTTCTCTTTTGAATAGTAGGGGTAGCGTCTAATGGCAATTTTTGCTTTTTCAAAGATGAAGAGGTGGTTGGGCCAGGTGGGGTCGGGGAGGTAGATCTCTTTTACCCCGAGTTGGGCCAGAAATTCCGCACAGACGCGTAAACCCCCTGTTCCGCCTACTGACTGCGCTCCATAAATGCGAGGAGCATTGGTTTCATAAAAAGGTCCAAGGCTGAGTTTTCCTGTCTCCTGGATGAAGGCGGGATCGCCGTCGATGGGTAGGTAGTCGCCTATTATCTCTCTAGAAAACAGCCTGGTTTCGGCCTCTTTGACTGCGGCCATGACGGGCTCTTTCAGTTCGGCGGTCTTGTAGATGCCCACCCCCAGATCTACTTTATGAGGTCTGGTATCTGCTAAAAAGGCCTGTTTCATGCCTAGGATGGGGTCGGGGCTGGCTTCGGCGAGATGGTCAAAATACATGGGGCATTCCGGTTATACGAACGAAGTATAGCCAAAGAATTTTTTGCCAGCAACTCTATCGTTACAAACAGCTTGCCGCAAAATATTTGGGATCGGTATGATCTCCCCTCTCATGGGGCGTTAGCTCAGCTGGTAGAGCGCAACAATGGCATTGTTGAGGCGAACGGTTCGACTCCGTTACGCTCCACATCACCGGAGACATTTTCAGAAATGATCATGTCTCCAACTTTTTCATTTTGTAGCCCTTTATTTTTCTGGAAGGGGATATGTTAGAGCTGATTAATGAATCGAACTCCCATATCTTCGATGAATTAGTTCAGGATTATGAGGATGAATTTTCCTCTATCACTGGAAAAAAGAAAAATCAAGACGGGAAATACTCTATAGACGTCGACTGGCATATTCCCAATATCGGTTACTATTGGAAAGAAGACTCCAATATAGTTGGTTTTTGCATTGTCGAGTCTATTGATGGTTATTCTGAGATCGTAGATTTTTATGTTATTCCTGCTTACAGAAAGAAAATGATTGGTAAAAATATGGCTTTTGCGGTTTTTAATAAACATCCTGGACCATGGCAAGTAAGGCAAATTTTAGGTGATGAATTAGCAAAAAAATTTTGGAGAAGAGTAATCGGCGATTATACAAACGAAAATTATACTGAGTTGCAAATAGACGATCCGACATGTGGTCGGAGAGTTTGCCAGAGATTTAATAATCAAAATTAATTTTCCGAAATCAGAATCAAGGTCGGAGTCCAAAACACGATTTCCACCACCAGTTCTATGTTCCCCTCCTTTTTTTTATGACGCCAACATAGAGTCCATTCCACCAGGATTCTCTATCGCCGTTCCATCTTGAGAATAATTCCTTTTCGAATAGAATTGAGTAGTTTAATTTTTTAAATGCTGAAAAAGTGCCATTTCGAACCCGTTCCCAATTCCAATCATCTACGATTGCTATAAACAGATCATCTAAAACATCGTCGAAATAGGTAAATGCAGCTTCCTGGCTTTCTTCACTGTGATGTCCGTCGTAGAAATACACATTTATTTTTTCAAGAATTTTTTCCTTGTCTATTGAAAAACAGTTGGTTTCATGGATGGAGAGGTTTGCAGTGGGGATGAATCGTTCCACGTGAGCATAAAAGGTTTCGCGCTGATTGCCGAATTCAGACCAGTCATCAATACCAACTGCTTTTCTATCATTATTATAAAGAGCAGAAATTAAAGTTGAGCCTTGCCAGCAACCAATTTCCAAGTATTTTACACAGGATTTAGAGCAAAGATTGTTAAGCAAATGCCGAACTTTTGAACTTGACATCCCTGGAATGGAGAGGATATCTGAACTTAATTTTGAATCTTCTTTTTCAGCTTGTGCAATGGAATCTTCAGCTAGTTTAATGAATATTTTTTCCTGCATAAGGATCGCCTTTTCTTCTACACCGCATTATTGAAGGCTAGCTTATTTCATTAAAGTTTTATAGCAATATACCGCAGGGAGAGGGTTGAATCTGTCTTCCTGTTGAAATTCTAGCACCTTAAGGGGGCCACAAAATGACGTGAAATGTAAAGCGGCTTTACACAAGTCGCTTATACTGTCATCCTCTCATACTCTCTTTTGCAAAAACGTACCAATTATGGTACGCTTTAGCTGCCATGGCCTTGGGAAAACATTTAGAAGTTAGATTTGCATAACATATAGATTATCATTAGGAGTGTTGTTATGAGAAGGAAGCCAACCTCACCAGGAGAGATCTTGAGTGCAGAATTTTTAAAACCATTGGGCTTATCTCAAAAGGAGCTTGCTAAACACCTTCGCTGTGATTACAAGGTAATCAATCGAATTGTCAATGAAAGAACAAGCGTAACTCTCGAAATGGCAATAAAACTTGCAGCTGCCTTTGAAACAACAAGTGACATTACAACTTTGGCGCTACAAGGTAGCTATAAGCATTGATTTTATTTTTCTATCAACTTATACTGTCCGTGTTTGGTTTATGTGAATTCAGTATAACATCCTTGGCTCAAACCTCGCGTTCTAATAAAAAGGTACTTTCATGTTAATGGCCTCTGCAAGCTCCTTAAATATTATTCGTTTTCACCATTCTGATCTTCAGAACTTTCCTTATAACTTTGACTGTTTTGGACATACAGGGAAATTACAGATTAGTAGCGCACTTCTTTTTAATTTCAAAACAAAAATCTGGGATGTTGATATAAGTAAATTATGTCAAGAGGAAATTAGTAAAATAAAATTTGCATTTTGGATTGACCATCAAATTAAAGGAGAGAGTCCATTCCTCTATTGGATTGACTTTAACAAAGGTTATCAGCAGGATGCACTACGCAAACAAATTGATAAGATAATGGATTTTGTCCCTAAGAATATATGGGATCTCATTAAGAGTTACCATTCAGACCAAAGCGAATAGCTCCTTGGAAAAGCCATCGGGCCAGGCCGAAGGCCTGTGCTGCACGAAGTGCAGCGGCAAACGTACGCTTGCGCCCGATGGCCCTACTACCTTGCGCTCAAATAATCACTCTTCCCTTTGTAAAATTCAGCTTGCGCTCCGCTAGATGCTGATTTAAATACTGGTAGGTTCCAATCCCAATCGGAGCCGTAAGACCTAACCTGCCCGCAACTACTGCCAAGTGAAAATGCCCCACATCGCTTTCAAGGCTGCTGCTTAAAACAAGCGAAATACCCCGCTCATCCGCCCATCGTTTAAACTGTTTTCCTACTAAATAACCACCTTGCACAGTGGGTTTATATGTTATCGCTTTTAATGTGGGTATGGTTTCAAGCAGGGAAAGAGAGACTCCTTTCGAAATCGCCGCCTCTACAGCAATAGGATAAGGAAACTGCCCCAGCTCTTTCAGAGATTTAGTCGGATCTTCAATGTAATCAAAAATCTCTATGGGAAACTGAGAGAAAAAACGAATAGAATCGGAGAGAGCCCACCTGCTATTTACATCAATACGCAATGTGAACATCCCTTTTAACTCATGAATAGCTGTAGATGCGTCTTCGCGGCTCAAATTGCTAATTTTCAGCTTGGCTATTGTAAAGCCCTCTTTTTTTCTAGCCTCTGCTATATCTAAAATTTGTCTCAGAGAATTTCCCATAAGTAGAGCTGCAACCTCTAAGGAACAAGAGAAGAGAGGGGTGAAAAGAGAAAAAAGAACCGATTCTAACGCAAAGGCTAAGGATGGCAAAAGAGAAAGCCCTGCAAGTTGTTCTAAAAAAGCAGCCCTATCCCATTCAATAGAGGATAGAAGAGCTTTGTACTCCTCAAGCTGTGCTATTGCTTGGAAAAGAGACTCGCTGCTTCTTTCAGGAAGAGGCGCAAGATCTCCTTCCCCATGATTCCCATCTTCATTTTCTACCTTTATTAGAGCGCCTAAACGCCTGTATCCATGCGCATAGGTGAAATCGTAGGGAGAGAGCTGAATCTGTCTAATTTTCATGTTGAAATTCTATTTTCTTCTATAAGCTAGGCTCTAACCTTGGAGTTATTATGCTATTGTGGCTGAAGGTGAATCCTATTGGAATCATATTTGGAACAATCATCTACATTTCGTTGGGTGTTATTTTTTATAGTCGATGGATACTAGCCAGATTTTGGCCAGCCCTAGTAAATCACATGCAAAAACAAGCTGAAGGCCTACCTGTTAAAGTCTATTTGGGAGCTTTGATAAGTGGCGCAGTTATTTCCTATGCTATGGGATGTCTGTTGAATATTGCTCATGCAAAAACACTTACTTCGGGCGCTTTCTTAGGATTTTTAACTTGGGCAGGATTCATTTTACCCACTATTTTTTCTCCAGTTCTTTTTGGGAAAAAACCAATTGAAATGTTTTGGCTTGATGCAGTTTATTACCTTATTGCCTATGTAGCATTAGGCACTCTTGCTGCTAAATTTAAGTCATAAAGAAAAAACCATCGAGCCAAGCCGAAGGCCTGTGCTGCACGATCCGAATGAAGTGAAATGTAAAGCGGCTTTACACAAGCCGCTTATTCGCCTTCGAGAAGATCGAGGAATGCCTGGAGCTGCTTAGCACGGGTCGGGTGGCGCATCTTGCGGAGAGCTTTCGCCTCAATCTGGCGCACCCTCTCACGCGTAACCTTAAAGCGCACTCCCACCTCTTCCAATGTCTTAGGCTTGCCATCCAAAAGACCAAAACGCTCAATCAGGACAGTGCGTTCTCGGTCGGTCAGTGTGTCCAAAACCTCATTCATCTTGTCTTTGAGGATCGCATATCCCGTCGCTTCCGCTGGTGACTCGATAGCCGTATCTTCGAGGAAATCCCCAAATTGGCTCTCGCCGCCATCCCCCACTTCCGCTTGGAGCGAAATCGGATGCTGCGCAATCTTGTAGATCTCACGCACACGCTCAGGAGTAAGACCTAGCTCATTGGCTAGCTCTTCCGGAGTAGGCTCGCGCCCTGTCTCCATCATGAGTTTTTTTGCGCCGCGCAGAACCTTGTTGATCGTCTCGATCATGTGGACAGGGATGCGGATCGTACGGGCCTGGTCTGCGATTGCGCGGGTCACAGCCTGGCGAATCCACCAAGTCGCATAGGTAGAAAACTTATAGCCACGGCGATACTCAAACTTCTCGACCGCCTTCATCAGGCCCATATTGCCCTCTTGGATCAGGTCGAGGAAAGAGAGCCCGCGGTTGGTGTACTTTTTGGCAATCGAAATGACAAGTCGTAGGTTGGACTCCACCATCTCGCGCTTCGCTTCCTGGCTCTTGTCCATCCACCTTTGCAACATGCGCACGTCTTTCTTAAAATCATCCAACAGACGGCCCGCTGCAATCTCACGCTTGTAGAGCTTGCGCTTAGCCGCAGCTAGCTTGCCTGCAGCAAATTTGTTCTTCTCCGAACGAGGAGTCAACTCCTGAATCTCCTTCTCCAGATAGAGAAAGCGATCATAAGAGGAGAGAATCACCTCTCCAAAATCTTCAATGATATTATGGCGCGAGGAAAAACGTCTCAGATAGGCTTGCGAACGGATGCGCGACTTTTCAATCTCCTCAAAAAGCTTAACCTTCTCCTCCCCCTTCAGGTTCGGATTCCGAGAGAGGATCAGAAGCTCTTCAAGACGAGCATCCTCCTCTTTCATCAGATTGCACAACTTGGGAAGAAGTGAGAAATAGAGTACCTTGTCTGCAACCTCTTTTTCAGAGATGATCTTGTCGAAGCGCTCCTTAGCAGTGATCAGATAGTGGGCAATCGAGATCGCTTCACGGGTAGAATAGCGGAAACGGAGAATAATCTTTTCAATCTGGATCTGCGCCTTTTCAATCCTCTTGGAGATCTCAACCTCCTCCTCCCTCGTCAGCAAAGGAACGGAACCCATCTCCTTCAAGTACATGCGCACAGGATCGTCCGATGCACCCTCAGTCCTCTTCGGCAGCCCCTCTAACTCTTTAGCCTCTTTTTTTCGCTCCTTCTGGCGATCCACCTCGGCCTGATTCAAAACCTGAATGTCCATACCGCTGAGGAAGATCAATACCTGGTCGATCTGCTCAGGAGAATCAAAGGTCATCGGCAGAATTTCATTGATCTCTTCATAGGTAATGAACCCCTGCTCTTTAGCAATGGCCACTAACTCTTCAATTTTCTGCTGGTGCTGCGGATTGAAAAGATTGTTTAATGTATTGGAAGTACTCATGAACTCCTAAATAAAAGAGAAAAAAGCTAGCGCTTGCAATAATTATGAGAGGGAACTGCATGGAGAAAACCGGTTATACTGCCCCCGCTTAGTTTGTGTGAATTTGGACTGGCTCCGACTTTGCCAAACGACTTCTTCTCGCCCTTCGGGCCAGTTCGCTATCGCTCACCTGCTCTGCACTGCGAAAGTCCGCCTGGACTTTCTCGTGTCTCCGCAGCCCTTCTCTCTCGAGAATGGTGCTCCTCATGCGAAGCCTTTTGGCTTTGTCTCACAGAGCCCAAATTTCACAAAACCTAACCGGTCTCAGTATATTTACCCCAAGATCCCTTTAAAAAGCATCTGCATTTTGATCAGAAATCGCCTTTCTGTCAATATCATATTGATACTCAATCACTACTATTATTTTCAACTCAAGCGAACAAAAAACTTGCTGCATGCAAGATTTTCAAGGACTTACAGCTAAAACACCAGGATTTTTATGCAGCTTTATGCCTCTGATAAGGAAAAAATAATTTATGTAGCCGATGCAGAAAAGAAAAAGGGGTATCTCTGTCTCGAATGCGCCCGTTCCGTTCGTCTGCGCGGAGGCAGATTCAGGCAAAGGCATTTCTATCATGCTGCCAATACGAACTGCAGACAGAGCAGTAAGAGCCTCCTCCACCTCTCCTTACAGCTCCATCTGCTGCAACTCCTTCCCAAGGGAGAGGCTGAGATGGAAAAAACCTTTCCCAGCAAGGGAAGGATTGCAGACCTTGTCTGGCATGAGAAGAAGATCATCTTTGAAATCCAGTGCTCCTTTCTGCCTAAAGAAGAGGCTGAACAGAGGTGCAAGGACTACGCCTCCCTGGGCTATAGCCTGATCTGGCTCCTGAGCGATAGGATTTTCAATCGCAGAAAGATAAGCCCCTCTGAGAGCTTCCTCAGGCAGCAACACTGCTTTTTCTTCCGCTCTTCGCCTGCAAAAAAGATACTCTTTTACGATCAGCATGAGAGCCTTAAAGGAGCCTTCAGAGTCTACAAGAGCCCTCTCTATCAAGTTTTTTTGCAACGCCCTGCCCTGCTTCCCAAATTCACCCCAAAGAGAGAAAAAGCGCTCCCTATCCAGGTGAAGGAGCGGCTAAAAAAGTCAACCTACTACTTCCCCGGAGATATCGTCCACAGGGCGCTTCTTCTGCCCGGGGATCTTTCCCTGGAGAAATCTAAGCCTGTCCATTTTGGAGAAAAGGCGCAAAAGCTCTTTCATCTCCTCGTGAAAAGACCC
>Ga0207065_1047_pt1 | contig 28779 bp, 31 predicted proteins | sample Alteio_BWMinCont_27_FD_153492 | JGI IMG/M metagenome (GOLD analysis project Ga0207065, IMG submission 153492) | Enriched cells from forest soil in Barre Woods Harvard Forest LTER site, Petersham, Massachusetts, United States -... | ecosystem: Environmental > Terrestrial > Soil > Temperate forest >...
AGCCGTAAATGCCGAATGGCGAAAAACGAGAAAACCTGCTCTTTTCCAAAGAATATGTTAAGTATACATTTGGATTAAGTTGATTGACGGGAATAAGCAAAGTGAAATCCAATATCCATAGAATTACCCGTCCATAAAGAGTTTCCAATATCCACCGAAAGACACGCGAAGTCCAATGTCAATCAACTTATTTTTTTTTCAGATAGCCCGTTTTTTCCGATATACCCGGATCCGCCAAACCCGGTAGAAGAAGACGGCCTATGAAAAGCCAGCGCCAATCCAATCCTTCTGAAGACCAATGTTAAGTTCTAGTTCATCATGTTACTACCTGCTTTTTCGTGAGATTTTCATCTGCGGAAAGGCAGGTTTTTTTTATGGCAAACGTGAAGCCATCCCGAAATAAGAATAGCTATTTAATTATAAATTCAAATAGCAATCTCACAATCGGAATGGTAGCAGTTGAATCATAGTGTGTCAAAATGCTGTTATACCAAATAGAATCCATATTAGTACTTGGGGTAATTGAATTCTGATTAATTTGAAGTTTTAAAGTATCAGTAATTCCTAGTTTAAATTGTATAATAGTAACAATAAAACACTACGATGTATTTATTCAACCCGGCTCATCTTTCCTGTATTTTTTCATCACTTCCTTATTTGGCGTATTCTTACACTGGACGGCTGGCTTTACTTTCCCGTTAAAACCACCTAATACTCCACCAGTAATTGTTCCCATAGTTTGGATTTTTAATTATTAAAAAATGAATAAATAATCAACAGTAGTCTATGCAACTTTCACCAGGATGATTGAGAATATTATTCTTCTCAGCCAATCATCACCAATGCCGGAAACCCTGTTGATCACAAAAATAGGGTTGTAAAAAAGTGAAATCGCAGAGTGTGTACAGAGCCTCTGTGAAATAAATATTCTGTCTCGTCCTAAAATAACTGTACACTAAAAAAACAGTGTATGGAACAATTAGGAGAAGAAAAGCTGAAAAGGCGTATCAGCGACAATGGAAATTATGCCAGCGAGTTTATCAATCAGGTATTAGCTGAGATTAAGTCCGGTATATCAGCTACGGTGGTTGCTACCTATCAGCTGATTAGTAATACCATAAAAATTTATAACGAGCAAAGGCCTCATGGGAGTTGTAATTTTTTAACTCCACAGGAGGCACATCAGCAAGAGGGGCTGATGAAGAAAAGAGGGAAAACCTATCCAAGAAAAAAGGCGATGCAGTCTGAAATTTTAATACTGCAAGAATGATAAAAAGGAAGCGGTACTACTCCTTTTAGAGAGTAAGAACCGCTTCCTTTTTACCAAGCATGATCTAACACATATCTTTGAAAAACCTGCTATGTATAGTTTGTCCAGGACTAAAAAGACCGATGTACAGCGGTTCCAGGACTAAATCAGCTTCATGTGCAGAAGTCTTAGGATTTATTTACTCACATGTACAGCTATATCAGGACGACACAGTTTCCTGTCTTTTTATTGTTTTCTTCGGGAATCCTTCGGGAAACCTTCCTGAAACCTTCCTGAAACCTTCGGGAGCTCCCGAAGAACTCCCGAAGGATGTGCAAAGATGTCCCGAAGGAATCCCGAAGCCGCCCGGTTTCCAACTCAAAAAAACGCCCGTTTTCAATTATTCAGAGTCCAATATTAACATCAAATAGCATCTTTCCTGGGAAAAATAAATTTTACAGAGGCTCTGTACATACACTGCATTTTCCCTTTTTCATGAGCACATATTTGTGCAACAAGAGATGATGGAATACGTGAAGAAAGAAACAATGGATCGCTTAGAAAAGAGTTACGGGATACCTATTTGTTTTACAGTTTGCAGGAAGTAAGATAGATGTCAAGAGAGTGACAGGAGGACTACAACTGTTCCAGACCCCCTTAATCGCTCTGCTTTGTAACCCCCTGGTTGAAAACAAAAAATCCGTTCCCTGGGATTACTGACCTCCCCCCATATAATCCAGATTTAAGGGGAGAGGTCAAAATGGCCTCTATACGATATTTTTTTTATATAAAAAGGGGCTTTTTCCCCAACATTCCCAAAAATCAGCTTTTATATTCGTTGAAATTTAATTGATCAATACAAATGGATATTGCAATTACAATAACTTATTGGATTCTTTTTCTTTCAATTATCGCATCTTTTGTGGTAAGCTTGGTTCATTGTGAGAAAAAGGATTTGATTCCGATCCAATTATACATAATAGTTTCATTGTTAGTAAATGGGATATTAAATATTTTTGAGGTTTTTTCAATTAATAGAAATAATAGAGAATTCGAATCTGTAATAGTTAATATATACTCGATTTTAGAAATTACTATATTGTATTACTACCTCTATAACAGAATAAAAAAACCTAAATTTCTGATATCAATGAAAATTTTTTTGATAGTCTATTTTTCAATTTGCACGATACTCTGGACGATTAAAGTAAAAGGGGTTTATTCATTTACACCAAACCTTTATGGAATTGAGGGCATTTTAATTATTGTCCCATGTTTTTTCTATATGTATGAAATTCTGAAATCAGATTTACTTTTAGATTTAAAAACTAATGCCAATTTTATTGTCACATGTGGAATACTGTTCTATTTTGGTATTACTATTCCTTCATATTTTAGCTGGTATAATTTATATTATATATCTCCCGGGTTTATCAAAATAATTATTCTTACGAATTATATTTTTTATACAATTCTATTTATATCGTTCATGAAAGCTTATTTATGTACAGTACCGGAGCAGAAATAATATTCCTGATTTTTATTACTGCATTCATAATAGTAATGATAACATTTATTATTATTATTCTGTTTTATATTCAGAAAAAACAAAAGGGATTTGCGCTTGACATGATTGCTGTAAAAGCGAACCACGAAAGTGAATTGTTTAAAACAAAATTAGAGATCCAAAAGCAAACCTTTGATGAAATATCAAGGGAAATCCATGATAATGTAGGCCAGTCATTATCTCTTGCCAAATTGGGTCTTAGCACGTTGGATCCTGAAGGACAATGTATGGGAAATGAGGAAATTAAAGAGATTTCAGAAATTTTGGAAAAAGCCCTTCATGATCTTCGTCATATGTGCCGGACATTGAATTCGGACATTATAAAGAATGGAGGATTAAAGAAAACAATAGAAATGCAAGTTGGATATTTACAGAGAGGAGGGAAATTCAATATTCAATTGCATGTGGATGGAGAATTTGTCATGTTAGACGAAACAAAAGAAGTTTTTCTATTTCGAATTGTGCAGGAGTCAATGAATAATATTATACGACATGCAAACGCAACTGAAATAAACATTTACCTTAATTATTCTAAAATCGAATTAAAACTTCAGATCAAGGATAATGGGAAGGGTTTCGACTTAAATGAACAAATTTCAGGGCCTAACCATATCAGCGGAATTTATAATATGAAAAATAGAGCAAAAATGATTGGAGCGGAAATTCAAATAGAAAGTAAAATCGGCAGCGGCACCACTATTATAGTAACAACACCACTTTAATTTAAAATACTTAAACAAAATGTTGCAGACACCTGTAAAAATCGGTTTAGTCGATGATCATACTTTAATAAGAGACATATTAGCAACTATCATAAATTCATTTGATGGATTCTTTGTTACACTAGTTGCAGATAATGGCAAACAATTTATTGAAAAAGTGGCTTCTGGTAATATACCTGAAATCCTTATCCTTGATCTTAGCATGCCGGAAATGGATGGTCACGCAACTCTTCATTGGATTTCAAAAAATCATCCAGAAATCAATATCTTAATACTTACAATGTATGATGCAGAACCGTTGATACATTTGATAAAAGTCGGGGTCAGAGGATTTTTAAAAAAAGATGTCAGCCCAAGTGAATTGAAATATGCACTTCAATGCGTATTAAAAAATGGAACATACTGCTCGCAATCTATAACAGGACGTCTTTTTAATTTAATGAAGAACCATGGTTCAAAAAATTCACCTTGGGGAACTGTAATATTGAACGAGAATGAAATATCTTTTTTAAAATTGGTATCATCAGAACTCACCTATAAGGAGATTGCACAAAAAATGAAAATCAGTCCGAGAACTATCGATAACTACAGGGATGCTTTATTTCTTAAGTTAAATGTGAAAAGCCGCGTAGGTCTGGCAATGTATGCAGTAAAAAGTGGAATTGTTACGATAAGTTATTAATTTAATCAATTAATTTATTTCTCATGCCATACATAATCAGGCCAGCTATGGTTTTTGCTCCAACCTTGGTCTTCATATTCTGGCGGATGGTTTCAATTGTGCGGGGGCTCAAAAAAACTTCTTTCGAAATTTCTTCAGTTGTTTTATCCTGGGCAAGAAGTCGTAGAATTTTTACTTCTTTCTCGGAGAACTTAATTGGGTCCGGGTAAAACTGTCTTACTTGTCGTTTGGTCTGTAGTTTGGATAGTACAGCCTTATTCACCAGGTCATTGAAATAAAAATCGTCATTCATACAGGCCAAGATCGCCTGGTAAATTTCTTCGGGATCCGTTGTTTTTGTAAGGTAGGCATTGGCTCCCATCTCCATCATCTTGGAGATCATTTCCTGATCATCATACATGGTGAGCACAATGATCTTTACTTCTTCATATTCCTTTCTTAATATACCAATTGCATTAATTCCGTCAACTTCCGGCATCCTGATATCCATTAGCAGAACATCCGGTTTTTTCAAAAGCATCTTATGAACCAGGTCCCTTCCGTCTTCAGCTTCCCAAATTATTTTTAAATAATCCTTATCCTTCAAAGCCATCTTGATACCATCCCTGAAAATCTTGTGATCGTCAGCAATGGCTACTTTAATTACTAATTCCGCACTCATAAGGGATTGGTTGTAAAATTGTTACTATGCGCTAAGTTTATGATGATTTATTATAATATGTTAAAATGCAGGTTTAAAGTATAGCAATTTTACGATGGATAAGGTAATTACTGAATAATTTAAAATGAGCAATACTGCTCTAGTTTAGTGATTTTGTTAAATGTACATTTGATTTAGAAAGTTGATTGATAACGCTTTTACCCGAACCATCCAATGTCCAAACTTACCGTCCAGTAAGATCTTCCAAATCCTTGAAAAACTATAAAGTCCGGTATCAGTCAACTTCTTTTTCCTTTTGCATCCAAATAAACGCGGAAACCCTTGATTAATTGTAATTTCCGCATTCAGGATCAACCGGATAAATACAAATCTCCCCGTTTTTAAAATTCTTTTTACCGGTCTAAGGGTTTCTACTTATCCACAATCCCATTTCAAATGGGGATAATCTGTTTATTTTCAACACACTTTCCTTAAAAAATCTAAAAAACCGACCGTATAAATACGATTCGGTTACCGGAACTTTACTTAACTTCTACCTGGGTTTTTTCTTCGTATATTTACTAAAAGCCTCTACTAGTCTGAATCTCAGGCAATTTAAGGGTTTTTAACATGTATCCTAAGCGTTGTTGAATCTTTTTTTTAGGGTTTAATTACGTAGTCTTTCGGGCAAAAAAACTTTAAAACTCTGATTATGAACAAAGAATCACTAGTTAAGGAACAGGTAAATTACCAAAGTGTTGGCGAACAGATTTCTCATGAACTGGCTGCCAAGATGGTTAAAGATCATCATGATAAATATTCCGATGAATCAAAATCTTATGTCATCGGAAGAAAAATTATTGAAGAACTATTAGCACAGCCAGGATGCGTTGGAGTCCGCTTTTTTGACGCAATAAACGAATCTGGAGTTAAAACACTTGTTTATGCTGGTATTGATGTAAATGGAAAAAACATTCTTGAAATTACAACGGTTAATGATCATGGTAAACTTGCAGTAACAGAAGGAATGTCTGCAGACAGAGGTCAAACGGGAATTAGCTGGTTTTCATAGTATATAACTCTAGTAAATCTGATTGTAACTTTCTATATTTGGGTAATCCTAAATAGAGTGGTTCCTAAAATCAGTTTGCTATCGTCATTGTTACCCATAATTTTTTTTATACTGTGTTGTTCTAAAACACATATGAGAGGATTTTGGGTAATTTTTTTTTATAGCATTGCTTCTTTGATATCGGACGGCTTCTTAGCAAATTCTGAATGGGCTGCGGAACACAAATTTTTTTTGTGGAATATATTTACGTTCGTTGAATATACATTATTATCATATTTTTTTTATTTAACTATAAAGCTTCGTATAGTAAGATTGACGATTATAGTTATCTCTATAATTTTCTATATTGTTTTTTTTAGTTTAAATAGGACAAATCATGAACAGTACAATTCTTTTGTAAGTTTTATTAGCGAGGTTGTTATTTTGGCATTATGTTTAATTTATTTCATTTCTAAAATGAAACAACCTGTAGAAGATTCAATTAATATTTTTAATCCCGAATTTTTAATTGTAATTGCCCTCCTCCTTTATGTTGCGTGTACGTTATTTTTATTTATTATAGCCAATCATTTGTCTGTTAAAGAGATGAACGAATATTGGATTATTACTAACTACAGTAATATTTTGACTAATATATTGTTTTCTACAGCATTTTTATTATATCGATATCAGAATAAAAAATCACTTACCCCTGAAAACCATACTGTTGATTATACCAGCCCAAGCGACCGGTAAACAATCATCACTAAAACCCTGACCCTTCCTAATGATACTACTGCAAGCCTTAAGCCCGGATAACAATATTTCAATGGTGCTGTTTTTCGGCACGATTGGCATGCTGGCCCTCACGATCGGACTGATCGTGTTCATCAGCTTTCACCAGCGCAAGGTAATCCGCTACCAGCAACAGCTCCAGCGCATGGAACAGGACCAGCAAAAGACCCTGCTCAACGCTTCCATCCGCCTCCAGGAAGAAGAACGCCAGCGCATCGCTGCTGACCTCCACGACGATGCCGGCCCGCTCCTCGCCACGGCTCGCCTCTACCTCAACGAGAATTTCGTGAACCTGGATAAACAGACACAACTGCAAAGCATCTATAATGCCAAGCAGATCATCGACGATACCATCCAGCTGATCCGCAACATCTCGCACAGCCTCATGCCGCCGACGCTAAAGAATTTCGGTCTTGAATCCGCGGTGAACGACCTCTTCCAGAAGATCAGCGGCTCGGGCAGCATGAATGCCAGCTCCCGTTTCCACGATTATCGCGAACGCCTGAAGGCCGAAAACGAACTCATCATTTTCCGCATCATCCAGGAACTCATTAATAATATCCTCAAACACAGCAACGCGAGTTTTATTCACCTGACACAAAATACCAGCGGCCAGAGGTTTTTTATCCGCATTCACCACGACGGGCGCGGACTCACGCAGACAGATTTTGAAAAGCTGGGCAAGAGTAATGTCGGACTGGGTTTGAAGAACATTCAGAGCCGCCTGAAAGTGCTCCAGGGTAAAATATTTTTCGAAAAAGACATGTCGCAGACCTATTATAAAGTCACAATTGAACTGAACAGGGAAGATGAACTGAAGCCAGCAAACGGAAGCAATTAATGCTTAATTTAGTTGCCAGTTGACACACAATACCTATGGGATTTATAAAAGTTGCCATTGCCGATGACCACAAGATTTTCCGGAAGGGAGTTATCCTCTCCCTTCGCGCCTATAGCAATATCAAGTTCGTTCAGGAAGCAGAGAACGGGCAGGAACTGCTCGACGGGCTCGCAGTTTCCCAGCCCGATGTGATCCTGATGGACCTGCGCATGCCGCTCAAGGATGGCATCGAGACCACCAAGATGATCGCCAAATTATACCCGCAGATCCATATCATCGCGCTGACTATGTACGAGGACGAACGCTTCGTGAGCCATATGATGGAGATCGGGGCCAATGGCTATTTACTCAAGAGCGCCGATCCCGCTGAGATCAAAAGAGCCATCATGGAAGTTACTTCCAAGGGATATTATCTCAACAATTTCGTGAACCGTATCCTGCTGAAGAAATCACACGCCCGCACCAAAGTCATCCCCAACCTCAATACGGAAGTCACCCTCAGCGAAAGGGAACGCGAGGTAGTGAAATATATCTGCATGGAATTTACCGCACAGGAAATCGCCCAGAAACTCGAAGTGAGCCCCCGCACCGTGGAAGCGATCAAGGACCGCCTCATGGAACGCTTCGGCGCCAAGAATACCGCAGGACTGGTTTTCTTCGCCGTGAAAAATAACCTGATCGACTAACATGCAGTATCTCTATAAATCCGGCAGGTATTTCTTTGCCATCGCCATCATTGCATTCGGAATCATACAGCTGGTCAATATGGATTTCATGTCCGGATTAATGCCGGTCTCTCATAAATTTCCTGCAAGGAAATTATTCCTCTATATCACCAGTATTTTATTTCTGTTTGGCGGCATTGGCATGATCGGGACGGCCAGCTATAAATTCGCCGCCAGGTATATCGGCTATGTCCTGTTGTTCCTGGTCTTCGTTCCCCACCTGATCACCCTGCTTTCAAACATACATGATCCGGGACCATGGACTTCCATCGCAGAAACCGCCGCTCTTTGTGGTGGTGCATTTATCATATCAGGTTACGGAAAATTACCCTCCAGGGGCCGTAAATTATTTGCCCTCTCCCTGCTGGTATTCGCAGTCCAGCATTTCATGTATGCAGATTATATCGCGGGCCTTATTCCGTCATGGATCCCGATGAAAGTTTTCCTGGCATATTTTGTAGGGGTAGCTTTTGCTTTTGGCAGCCTGAGTATTCTGATTCATATAAAAACCCAGCTGGCCTGCACCCTGTTCGGGTTTATGTTTTTATTCTGGCTAATTTTTCTTCACGCTGTACTCGTCACGAACAATCTGCATTCAGAACCCCAGTGGACGAGCTTCTTTGTCGCACTTGGTTTCTGCGGAATATTTTTTGTGATCGCAGAACTTTCTTCCAGAAATCTTCTTCGTAAAATTTTCAACTTATCCGTTTGAAATAAAAGGAGATTGTTTAAAATACGTTGTATCGTAGAGCTGGTTAAGTAAAAAATCAGCCAGGCTGCCTGCACTTACTTTTTCACCCGGACAATCCACCAGGCTGATCTTCACTTCGTTTTTTTGGTCCGTGAGTTCAATGATTGGAAGTCTTACCAGGGTCCAGTCAAGTTCCGAAGAAGCCAATATTTCCCACTCTGTTTGTTTGTCCGCCGTCGTCTTTGGAAAATTATCTTTCATCCATTCCGTCGCCGCTTCGGTATAACCGGTTTTTTTATCCTGCGGTGTATCCACATTGATTCCTGTTATTACGATATATCTCCTGATATGAAAAAGATTCATAGCAGCGATCACATTACGGGTCGCATCGCTAAAAATAGGAGGTTCATTTTTTGGTTGTCCCAGTGTGCTGATCACGGCACTGCATCCTTCTATTAAAGAATAAACTGCCCTGGGATCTCTTGCGTCTCCGCGAATGATATCGATTAAGGGACTTTTTAATTGAAAATTTTCAGGATTCCGCAGAAGCATTTTAACCGGAATACCCTGATTCAATAAATGGAGAACAAGGAACTCTCCTGATTTGCCTGTGCCGCCAAGGACGGCGACTGTATATTTTGATTCCATAACTCTTTATAAAATTTATAAGAGAAACAATAAAAGGGCCGTTATTTTATAAAGAGGTGGTAATAATGCGAAGATAAGGAATAAGTGATATGAGATATGAGTTATGCCTACCTGCCGCAGGCAGGGGTTATGAGATGAATATAAAAGAACAGGCTGCGTATCGAAACCGGACAGTTCCCGGCTAAAATGCAGAACTAATATTTTGATTTGTACACAGTTAGCAGTATGGCATTTATTTGGCGGATAAATCATGGCTTTTCCCTTTTTAATTTTTAATTTTTACAATGCTCCGAAATTATTTAAAAGTTGCCCTGCGGAATTTCTCCAGGAATAAAGTTTTTTCTTTCATCAATATCGCCGGACTATCCATCGGCATGGCCGTGACCATTCTGATCGGACTCTGGATATGGGACGAACTTTCTTTCAACAAACAGTTTGAAAATTATAACCGGATCGCAGAAGTTATGCAAAGCCAGACTTTCAACGGCGAAACCGGCACCCAGCGCTCGCTACCTTATCCGATCGCCGATGAATTGAGAAAAGATTATGGCAGCGACTTCAAATATATTTCGATGGCTTCCTGGAATTCGGATCATGTGCTTGCCGCAGGAGAAAAGAAAATTACCATTCCCGGTGCGTATATGGAACCATCCGTCACGGAGATGCTGAATTTAAAAATGATGAAGGGAACACACGCGGGTTTGAATGATGCACATTCCATTTTAATTTCTGACGAAACCGCGAAAAAATTATACGGCGGCGCAGATCCCATGGGCAGGTTAATTAAGATTGATAATGACCAGTCCGTTAAAGTCACCGGTGTATATGAAAACCTTCCATACAATTCGGATTTTGGAGATATGAAGTTTATTGGAAGCTGGAAACTTTTGATTGACAATATGCACTGGGAATTGAAAGAATCTGATCCATGGCGTTCGAATATGTTCCGCGCATTTGTGCAGGTGAACGAACAGGCCGACATGCAAAAAGTTTCTGCAAGGATTAAAGATTCCAAACTTCAGCATGTCAACAAAAGAGAACTGGCATTTAAGGCCCAGGTATTTCTGCATCCGATGAGCAAATGGCATTTGTATGACGATTTCAAGAATGGTAAAAATGTGGGTGGCCGGATCACGTATGTATGGTTGTTTGGCATCATCGGATGTTTTGTATTGCTGCTGGCCTGCATCAATTTCATGAACCTGAGTACCGCGCGTTCTGAAAAACGTGCGAGGGAAGTGGGCATACGAAAGGCCATCGGATCGCTGAGAAGCCAGTTGATCGGCCAGTTTTTCGGCGAGTCGATGTTATATGTTTTTATCGCTTTTGTTTTGTCATTGTTTTTTGCTCAGGCTGTTATCGGATTCTTCAATGAAGTAGCCGACAAGAAAATGTCGATCCCCTGGACAGAGCCGCTGTTCTGGATCGGAGGTATTGTTTTTAGTCTGATTACCGGCGCCGTTGCAGGAAGTTATCCTGCATTTTATTTATCATCGTTTGAAGCAGCTAAAACATTAAAGGGTGCCATACATGTGGGCCGCTTTGCATCCATACCCCGCAAAACCATGGTGGTGATTCAATTTTCCATTTCAGTGATGCTGATCATCGGAACCATTACTGTTTTTCGCCAGATAGAATTTGCGAAGAGCAGGCCGGTGGGTTATACCCGCAATGGGCTGGTGATGGTTCATATGTCAACCGAAGATCTTCATAAACATATCACGGCGGTACGTGAGGAGTTGAAAAAATCGGGGGCTATTACGGAAATTTCGGAGTCGTCCAGCGCGCCTACTTATGTGGATGAAGTGGATGATGGTTTTGACTGGAAGGGAAAAAATCCTTCACTCACCGGGGACGCAGGTGTATTATATGTTTCTTATGAATTCGGAAAAACGATTGGATGGAATCTTAAAGAGGGCCGCGATTTCTCAAGAAGTTTTGGTACGGATACAGCAGCGATGATTGTGAATGAATCGATGGCAAAATTTATGGGTATGAAACATCCCGTGGGTGAAACACTCCGATGGATGGGAAAACCTTACCAGGTCGTAGGCCTCGTGCATGATCTCTTAATGGAAAATCCTTATGAACCTGTTTTCAGAACTATCTTTGTAATGTCCACCGAGCCGCAGTATATCATCAACATGCGCATCAACCCGAAGATGAATGTACACGAAGCCATTGCCAAAATGGAACCCGTATTTAAAACATACAATCCTTCACAACCTTTCGAATATAAATTCATTGATCAAGAATTTGCAAGGAAGTTCAGCGATGAAGAAAGGATCGGCAAACTGGCGGCTTCATTTGCCGTACTGGCCATTTTCATCAGTTGCCTGGGTTTATTTGGAATGGCATCTTTCATGGCGGAAAGACGCGTAAAAGAAATCGGTGTGCGCAAAGTGCTAGGTGCTTCTGTTTTTAATCTGTGGAAACTGCTCAGCAGGGAATTCGTGATCCTGGTATTGATCTCGCTGTTTATAGCCGTGCCTGTATCCTGGTATTATCTGCAGGGATGGCTGCAGCATTATACCTATCGTACAGAAATGAGCTGGTGGGTTTTTATTTCTGCCGGTCTCGGTGCACTTGCCATCACATTGATCACGGTGAGTTTCCAGGCGGTGAAAGCAGCGCTCGCGAATCCGGTCGAGTCACTCCGAACGGAGTGAGGTTGACGGTTGGCGGTTGGCGGACTTACACACCGTATCCTTCCTTGCCTGGAGAAATTGGCTAACTTATTCATTAAAACTTTCGAAGGGTTTTGTAAAGAAGTTATTTACCAGATTGTCGAACTCATCGCGGTGTTCCCGGAGTGTTGCATGTCCTGAATTAGGTACCACCCATAAATATGCGTGTGGTATATTTCTGTAAATACCCGCGGTATGTTCAATAGTGATCAGATCATGATCGCCGCAAATGATTAGCGAAGGACATTTAATTCCTTTCAGATTTTCCAGCGGCACATTGGGCTGGAGCCAGTCGAGCATGAATATTTTCCAGTCGTTCTTTTCTTTCAGTGTCGTCCTCGGTTTATTTTTATCCGATTCATATTCCTTTAGTTCATCTTTCCACACGGGTGGGATGAGCGCTCCTGAATCGGGCGTCATATTGGCTCCTGTGGAGGCGAGCCTGATCACTTTATCCGGGTGACGCAAAGCCAGAAGAAGCGCATTGATGCCACCATCGCTCCATCCGATTACATAGGCAGAATCGATATGCATGGCATCGAGCAATGCGGCGAAATCATCGGCCATCATTTCAAAACTCAGGGAATCGTTATTGTCAACCGTTTTTCCCTGTGCGCGGCTATCGACCGCAATCACTTTATATCTTTTGGAGAAATAAGGAATATTATCTCTAAAAGCATTCATACTGCCTCCATTGCCATGTATCATCAGTAAGGGTCTCCCCCCGCCATATACTTCGGTATACATTTTAATACCGCGAACGGAATAATATTTACCCGCTGTGGGATTATTTCCGTAATCAATTTTTTTTGTCTGGCAAAAAACAGAAGCCGATAAAAACTGAAGCGGGAGCAAAAAAAGAAATATCTGTTTAAATGTTTTCATGCAGATGAATAGTTGATAGCCGGTGCTTCAAAATAAAATCCGGATGGTAAGGCAATTTAATAATTTAAATTGCCCTCCATCCGGAAAATATATCACTGTCTATATCCTACTTACCTGAATTGAATTTATAAGCAAGCGTAAAACTAAAAGCAGTATTGTGAGCAGTTTCACCGCTCGGTGCACCTTTGGCGACATTTGTCAGTCCGCCCATATAACGGGCAGTAATGCCAAATCCCATTGGTAAAAAATATTCTGCGCCGACTACACCAAATAAATCGATGGAATTATAGTTGTCTGTATCAGACTGGCTCTGGCCGCCTCCTGAAGATTTAGCATTTAAAAGAAAACCCAGGGAAGGGCCTGCAAAAAATGATAAACCTGTTTGCTGTACATTATATTTTGGTAAAATGGAAAGGGTTAAATAGTTAACAGCCTCAGTAAAATTGCCATTGGTAGGATCACTATATTTAAATCCCATTCCATCATATCCTAATTCGCTCTGAAGAGAGAAACTTCCCCCAAGTGGTAAGTCATAAAAAATATAACCCTTAAATCCTACTGTTGAAGTGAAACTAGCGGTCACTCCCGATGATTTAAAAGACATATTCGCTACATTAATACCCGCACTTACACCGAATGTTCCGGTTTCCTGCGCTTTAAGAGAAATAACTGCTGAAAACAGAAAGGCAACGATCAATAACTTTTTCATGTTTGTTAGTTTTTAAATTTAAAGGGTAAAAACAGGCAGCCAATACAGTGTATAAACTACCCGTTAACGATCAATTAACGCGTAAATTATTAATTAATTATATTATTACCTTACTTATTTGGGTCTGATTCTCAGGTATATAAGGGTTTTTACCTATGCCTTGACCCTATAATATGGAGACAGGACGGCGATGCATCTGGTAACCGGACCTGGTCAAAACAGCATTGTTTTGATATTCTTCGAAACGCTTAGTTTACCCGATGTTTTAGATTGAATCTCTTCAACAGAAACACCCGGTGCCTGTTCTATAAGTAGAAATCCATCAGGCGTTATATCTATTACGGCGAGTTCAGTCACGATGCGTTTTACACATCGTACGCCGGTGAGTGGAAGTGTACATTCCGGAAGTAGTTTGGATTCTCCTTTGGGATTGGTATGCTGCATGGCCACGATAATATTTCTTGCACTGGCCACCAAGTCCATTGCGCCTCCCATCCCCTTTACCATTTTACCCGGAATCTTCCAGTTGGCAATATCTCCTTTTTCAGAAACTTCCATCGCACCCAGCACGGTCATATCCACTTTGCCCGCGCGGATCATTCCAAAACTTTCCGCACTGTCGAAAAAAGCACCACCCGGTAATATCGTTACGGTTTCTTTTCCTGCATTGATCAGATCAGGATCCAGTTCCTCTTCATCGGGATAGGGCCCCATGCCCAGCATACCGTTCTCCGACTGGATCATGATGGAAATTCCCGGTGGAATATAATTTGCAACCAGGGTGGGAATTCCGATGCCCAGGTTGACATACATACCATCTCTCAATTCCTGCGCGATCCTTTTTGCAATACCGAATTTATCTAATGCCATATTTTTCTTTTATCATGGATGACAGATGACCCCGCACATGCGGGGACGGATGACCGTTAGTTTTTCAAAGGAATAAATATCATTAAATCTTCTTCGTTGGTTACCAGAAACTGCGCAAGCAGGGGATTGATCTCATGAATGGTTTCACAGTTCCTCCGATACAGCTCCAGTGTTTTTTCAAATCCTTTCGTGCCTTCACCCAGCTCGATAACCACATTTTCTTCTCCCTCCTCTTTATCTTTCGCATAGTCACGCACATCATCCATGATCAGATAAGTGGGATGCAGCGCATACCAATAACGGATAGCCTTTTGCCATTGCGAATCATTCAACGGCAAGTCGCAGAGCACATATAAAAAAACATCCGCGCGGTTCAGGGAAGGAAAAGGGAGTCCAAAGGGACCCAATGGTTTCAGCACTTGCTGATCAAGATAAAGATTCAGTGCTTCGTAATATGGCAAATTCTTTATTCTATCTTTCAAAAGATTTCGAATGGCATTCATCTCTTCCAGCAGACTGATTTCTCTTTTTTCATGCAGTATGGCATAGTGCATGAGTTGTTCCATGAAGATGATATGTTCTTCTTTCAGCAAAACTTCAACAGGAATTCCAATTCTGAAGAGGATATCGTAATAAACAGGAATTGAAACAAAACCATTTCCGAATGAAATATATATTAATCTCCCCTTCCAGAAACTGTTATTTTCCGGCGGCTTTCGATCAACAAAAAATTTGCCGATCGTTTTATTCACACCCATTTCACGTTCGAACTGATTAGCAGAAATGAACACTTTGTTTAGTTATGGATTATGAGATATGGGATATGAGATATGAGATATGAGATATGGGATATGGGATATGGGATATGAGTTGGGGGACATTAATTTAATTACAACTCATAATCCGTTTCCCATCACCCATAACTAAAAAATCTCATATCCCTTAGTTCATAACTCATATCTCATATCTCATATCTCATATCCCATATCCCATATCCCATATCCCATATCTCATAACTCATATCTCATATCGTATCGTTCGTTTCTCAATTCGTTTCTCATAATTTTTTCCCTGAAAAATGCGATGTACATAAATGCCGGCGACGTGCACATGATCGGGATCCAGTTCGCCGGGTTCTACCAATTCCTCCACTTCTGCAATGGTAATATCACCTGCCTTAGCCATGGATGTCGAAAAATTTCTGGTCGTTTTTCTGAATACCAGATTCCCAAGCCGATCTCCCTTCCATGCTTTCACGATGGCAAAGTCTGCATGCAACGCAAGTTCCATCAGGTGCATTTTATGATTGAATTCTCTTATTTCTTTGCCTATCGCGATTTCTGTTCCATATCCCGCCGGAGTAAAAAAAGCAGGAATGCCCATGGCAGCCATCTGAATCCGGGTAGCAAGGGTTCCCTGGGGAACAAGATCCACTTCCAGTTCGCCATGTAATAACTGCCGCTCGAATTCTGCGTTCTCTCCTACATATGAGCTGATCATTTTTTTGATCTGTCTCGTTTTCAGCAAATATCCAAGACCGAAATCATCCACGCCGGCATTGTTGGAAATGCAGGTAAGATTTTTTACACCAGTTTGCACGAGTGCCGCGATACTGTTTTCAGGAATACCACATAATCCGAATCCGCCCAGCATGATGATGGCACCATCCGGAATATCTTTAACAGCATCCAGGGCACTTTGGAATACTTTATTCATAACATGAAGTTATGAAAGACGGCTCATTTTATTTTAACGGGAACCGGTCTTACGTAAGGTCTGGGAGCATATAATTCCGGCTTGTGGCGGTTGGCATCTGCGGCGAGACTGTCGAAAATTATTTTATTCAGGTCAGGCCTGGATTCATAAAAATTTAGGCTTTTTTTGAATGACTCCCTGGTGATATGGTGTAATGTAAAAACAGAATCCATCAGCTCCTCATTAGCCTTCCTCTTGTCGCGTTTCAGGGAATCTCTTGCAATATATTGAGCAGAATATTCTCCGGCGATGATAATATCCTTCAGAATTTTTTGCATGGAATCGGTCGGGATTATATCATTCGGGATACTGGTTCGGTCGGTGCAGGCAGCCAGATTTACAACAATATAAAATATGATCAGGCGCTTCACTGAAGGTCCTGTTTATATTGGTTCAGATTGGAAATATCAATCCTTGAAAGCATATCCAGCGCCCGGCTTTTTTCATCGGGCGTACCATGTTTGAATACATTCCCGATCTCTGCTCCCTTCCCCTGGAAGAAAAACTGCATGAACATGATATTGGGAAATTCATTGTTGATGCTGTTCATCGTAGTCAGCGCGCTCATGACGGCAACGCGGGCATCTGTTTCATGATCAAACATCTGGTCCAGGCCCTGACGGTAATAATTATACATCGCATCATGTATGGGATTATATTTTGGATTGGTCAGATTCTCAACCAGCCAGTACCGGTTCCTTAAACCATCGAAAGGTTTCCATCCGTTGAGCGTACTGGCTTCCGGTGCGTTGTTCACAATATTCTGAGCCTGCTGAAAATACGGGTCGCCGCCCCGCGATCCATAAGAATCGAAGTTCAATCCAAGGATCATATAAGCATAGTAAGCGAATACCGCCGTCAGGTTGGCCGTCAGCGGATCAGTTCCACCTACGCGGTTTTCATTGAAGTCGAGGGTCTGGTACTGAACATATTTGAATGCAAAGTCATTGTCCATATAATTCATCAGCGGGCTCTGGTAGGAAGTATTAAAAATCGGGCGTCCTGTTTGTATGGTCAGCGAGGCCGAGTATGTATTATTATCCGTCGAACCGCTGAGATTCAATAAAAAATTGCACTGGATTTTTTCGTTATTGTTGAAAGTTACATTGGTCCATTTCCGCCCGTTCAGGAAATCATAAAGAGCGGCCTGGAGTGTCTGGAAAATCTGTTTGTTGACACTGGTGCTTATTCGGTTAGACAGTACCGTTACATTTGCCTGGAATTCCTGGCATCGGGCCGCCTGGAAATGAAGCAGGATGAAAGAAACCAGGATCAGGATTTTTGCACGCATCATAGGAGTTTTACAATCCGGTCAACAATATCGCCGGCCACGTTTATTTTGGATTTCTTATCATACGGAATTTCAGTACCGTTTTTTTCGAAGATGGTAACCTGGTTGGTATCATAACCAAATCCGGCCCCTTCATCATTTAAAGAATTCAGCACGATCATATCCGCGTTCTTGGATTTTAATTTATTTTTTGCATACAATTCTTCGTTTTTATTTTCCAGCGCAAAGCCCACGAGTACTTGTCCGGCTTTCTTTTTCTCACCGAGGGTCTGTAGAATATCTTTTGTTCTTGATAACTCCAGTGTGAACGTTTCCGAATTCTTTTTTATTTTTTCCTTTGAAAAAGAAATCGGCGTATAGTCTGAAACGGCTGCCGACATCACTGCGATCTGAACGGTAGGGAATATCGCCACACAGGCATTGTACATTTCTTCCGCGCTCTGAACGCGGGTAACCTGGATGCGGGAGTCGTTTATTTCAATGGAAGAAGGTCCGAGTACCAGCTCCACCGCCGCGCCTCTCTGCGCGAGTTCTCGTGCAATGGCGACACCCATTTTGCCGGTCGACTGATTACTGATATAACGCACGGGATCGAAAGGCTCATGCGTCGGACCCGCAGTAACCAGTGCTTTTTTCCCTTTTAAACTGTCGTTAAAAAAAAAATTCATCTCCAGGAAAGAAATAATCTGCTCGGGTTCGGCCATCCGGCCATCCCCGTATAATCCGCTGGCCAGTTCTCCTTTTTCAACCGGAATAACACGGTTTCCAAAGGACTTCAGTTTTTCTATATTGGCTGATGTGGCCGGATGAAGCCACATGTCTTCATCCATGGCTGGTGCAACAACAACTGGACAGCCAGCAGAGAGATAGGTAGCGACTAAGAGGTTATCGCAAATTCCATTGGCCATTTTGGCCAGGGTATTACAACTTAACGGCGCAATTAGCATCACATCGGCCCAGCGGCCGAGTTGAACATGGTTGTTCCAGGTATCGTTCAGGACCAGATCACTCAGGACCTCATTTTTTGATATTGTAGAAATGGATAACGGGGTAATGAAATCTTTTGCAGAGGGTGTCATCACCACTTTTACCTCAGCGCCCGCTTTAATAAACAGCCTGGTCAGAAAGATTGATTTATAAGCGGCAATGCTGCCGCAGATACCCAACAGTATTTTCTTTCCTTCCACCATAGATTTAATTAAGACCTAGCTGAAGAGATCGTCTTCGTTCTTGCGGTAATAGATCTTGTCTTCCATGAATTCCTGCGTGGCGAGTAATGCGGCATTGGGCATTCTTTCATACGCTTTGGAGATTTCGATCTGCTCCTTGTTCTCATGAATTTCTTCCAGGCTGTCAGTATGCGTAGCGAACTCTTCCAGTTTGCTGTGTAGTTCTTCCTTCATGGTAATGTTAATCTGGTTGGCCCTTTTTGCGATGATGGCAATGGATTCATACAGATTGCCTGTCTTGTTTTTCAGGTCAGTCAGGTTTTTCGTCTCTGCTACATTTGCAATATGGGTACTAACCTGTCTTCTTAGTTTGCTCATTATTTATTTTTTTGAGTGAAGTATTTGCAAGTTCCAGGTATGTCTGGGCTTCTTTTTTCAGTTTGCTTTCAGGAAAACGGTCATTAAAATCGTTACAATCGGTCACCACCTGTTCCAGACGTGTTTTTTTCTTTTCTTCCAAACTCTGAATGGCATACAGGTAATCCGATTTGATAATATACAACTTATATTCATCACTGAACTGGGAATCCGGATATGTATTCATTAATGTGTTGAAAGTGAGGGAAGCAGCTTTTAAATAGGCCAGGTTTGTTTCCCGGAGATTAAAATAGAGCCTGGCTGCATCAAAATCCTTTTCTTCCAGTTTGGCCCGGCATTTTTCGATGATTCCAGTGGCTTCCTTCACTTTGTCGGAATTGGGATGCTGTGCAATGAAAGCCTGCATGAAACCAATGGCCTTGGTGGTATTTGTCTGATCCAGCTGATATTTGGGTGACTGCATATAAAAACAGTATGCCCTCATATAGTCCATTTCGTCGGACTTGGGACTGTTTGGAAATGCTTCCACGAACCCTTTAAACAGGTTTTCGGCGTTGATATAATCCTTCAGGTAATAAGCGCAATAGGCGTATTTATACCAGATATCTTCAAAATGCTCCGACCCCTTCATAACCCGGTAGAGGTCATCATAGAGTATCTGGGCGTGGTTATAGTCTTTATTGAGATAATACTTTTCAGCCATCTGGAGCTTAAACACATAATCCGTGCTCTTTTGAATCTTATTAAAATTATTCGGCATACCCTTATTGGAAGCCTTAAAATAAGAGCATGAACTAACTGCTGCAAACAGGATAAAAACGAGGAAAAATTGTTTCATGAAGTCTGCGAAATTACAAATTTTTGGTAAGAAACGAAAATAGGACGTTTTAAGGTACGTCTCAGTTTGGATTTGTTAAATCCCAAAACCTTATTGCTATGGATTGGGTCGTCCAAAAAATAAAATATACCCATTAGCATCTTCTATTTCAAAACCCCTTAAATTATCGCTATTGTCGTGGATTGGCTTGACAAATGCCACGCCATTTGAACGATATTCTTCAAACAATATATCTGGTTCTACAGTTGAAATATATGCGTCCCATGGTGCCCACTTATGACGTGTATGATTCGGTACTGGTTTTATATCAGGAGCAATTTCCTTAAGCATAATAGAAATATTGTCGCGACCAACAATAGCCCAATAGGGATGGTCATCCGGACCGATATGCCGGATTTCAAATCCCAGTTTATCTGCATAAAATGAAACCGAAGCCTTTAAATTCGTGACAATAAAAAAGGGCGATATGTAAGTGAGTTTTGTCATTGTTTACATTTTGCTTTTGGGAACTCTGCTACCGCATTCCAGGCAACGTTCCGCATGCTGTAAATACATGCTTTAAATAGAAATGGTCCCGTCCCGTTGAAGGCGGGAGCGGGACCATCTACTTTCTCCTGTGGACTATCTCTTACGAAGGTTCGGATGTGGAGCAGGTACCGTATTAGGTCCTTCTTCGCCCGTTCCGTCCTTCACATCTATTGTATTTTCATCACCGCCGGTTTGTCCGTATCTGAATATGAACCGGTCTGAGTTGATACCTTCTTTTTCAACCAGGTATTTGATCACTTCATTCACACGATCCCAGCTGAGCTGTTGAGCTGTTTTGCTGGATTCGCCATAACCGATAACGGCTACTTTACAACCCGGGTTATTTCTCATTTTTTCAGCAATTGTTGAAGCCAGTGCCTTACCGTCCTTGCTGAGTGTAACCGTTCTCCCTTTGAATACGATGCTTGGAAGATCACCAATAAAGCAACGGGTTTTGCCGCCGAGTCCGCCTACACCACCTGAATCAAGTCTCGCATTGATTTCCTTGCAGCAAGCAGGATCCGGGCATTTACCAACGCCGTCTGCGTCAACAGGCTGACACTGGGTTGGAGTAATAAGTTCCTTATCCTTGCAATCCGGCACACCGTCACCATCCGTATCGCGGCTTACACCATGGGTATCCACTGGGCATCCGGCGGGCGTATTGGGTTCATGGTCGAACTGGTCGGTAACTCCGTCTCCATCCGCATCATCCAGTATGGGTTTTGGAAGTTTCATATGCCTTGGAGCATTGAGTTCTCCGTATGCATAATCGAGCGGGTTGATCCACCAGAGGGGCACTACCGCCCTTCTTCTAAAATTAAAATTTAGTCCTACTGAGAGGTAATTATAAGCATCATCTGCACTGGTCAGTGCATGCACTGTTGCAGATCCTGTTTCCTGCCATTCCTGACCATCGAGTAAATCTGATTTTACGATAGAGAATTTATCTTCGATGGCTATATTAAATTGATCGGTCAGTCTGATCTCAACGCCACCTCCTATTTCCAGAATGGGTCGAATGGGTGTTCCACCAAATACAGTTGCCTGGGACGGATCATGTTGTGCTGGGGTTTCATAGGTGTTATCCATCATTGCTTTTAATGCGGATCTGATAGCTTTGCGATTTGAGTAAGTTAATCCAGCCAGGCCAAACTGGTTAACTATGTTACTATAGTTGTAAGGATTCCCGTTTGCGTCCAGTAAATTATAACCCGTGCTGTACGTCATGACCCCAAATCCACCCAATACATAAATGGCAATATTAGATTTTGCCCTGTGAAAGCGAATATTATTTAAAGTGGCAATACCCTGTAAGGAAAGGGTCTGGATTTTTGTCTTGTAATTATAAAAAACGGGGGTACTTGTAGCTGCACTATAATACTGACTTATAACCGGATTTGCCGCATAACCGGTAAAAGATGGCTCCCAGTTTAGACCTTTTGCCGTCAGATTATCATATTCAAGACGCGCAGAAAATGTATAACCCAATGCCTTTCTAATATGGATGCCCCATCCAAATGTTGGCAGCACGGCACGCACATCTCCTGATACAGTAGACAAACCACCATTCACACCAATTTCCCATTGATTGCGTGGAAGAGCGGGAAAAGGATATGCATTATTTAAAAATTCATTGTGTTGTGGGATTCTTTTTGCAGGGATCAGTGAAGAATCTCTTATATCGTAACTGCTGCTGCTCTCTGCTGAAGTATTGTCCTGAGCGAAACTTTGTGAAAGAAATGCCAATATAAAACCGGCTAGTACTGCGTACTTTTTCAATATCATAGACTGAAGTTTGTTAGAATGTGGTGATTAAAAACAATACTACACCTTACAAAAATATAAGTTAACCCTTAAATTGCAAATTTTTTATCTCAAAAGAAACTGGAAACCACAGAATTGTAGAGAATATTGCCAATTCATAGACATGTATCCCGGTATTTATATTCGCCGAATGATAAAGTAGTAATTTGGCGGTCATTTTATGCAATTAGCCCAATCATTACTTAGGGAAGAATTGATTGTTTTCGAAAAAAAATTCCGGGAAGCGGTCAAATCCCAGACTCCCCTGCTGGACCGCATTATGCGTTTCATCGTAAACCGCAAGGGTAAACAACTCAGACCCATGTTTGTATTTTTGTCGGCGCGATTATGCGGGCCGGTGAATGAATCTACTTACCGCGCTGCTTCCCTGGTTGAATTACTGCATACAGCCACACTTGTACACGATGATGTGGTGGATGAATCACTGGAAAGAAGAGGGTTTTTTTCCACTTATGCTTTATGGAAAAACAAGATATCTGTACTGGTGGGCGACTACCTCCTGGCCAAGGGTTTACTACTATCACTGGATCATAATGATTTCAGAATTTTGCAATTGCTTTCAGGTGCCGTTCGTAAAATGAGTGAGGGGGAACTGTTGCAAATTGAAAAAGCAAGGACACTGAACCTTGAAGAATCGGTTTATTTTGAAATCATACGGAATAAAACGGCTTCCCTGCTCGCTTCTTCCTGTGCTGCCGGCGCATTTTCCACTTGTGGTGATGAAGCCCTGACGGAAAAACTGAGTCGTTTCGGGGAAGCGGTAGGTATTGCTTTTCAGATCAAGGACGATTTGTTTGATTATGGAGATGAAAAAACAGGTAAGCCATCAGGTAATGATCTGAAAGAAAAAAAACTGACCCTTCCCCTGATATATACTTTAAATACAGTAAACAAAACCCTCCGCAGGGAATTAATTTATATTATAAAAAATCAGAACCGTGTTCCTGAAAAAATAAAATATGTGATCGGCCAGGTCGTCGCTGCCGGCGGTATCCGTTATGCCAATGAGAAGATGAACCATTATCGTGATGAAGCGCTTAAGATCCTTTATGAATTTGAAGATAATGATGTTCGTCGCGCGTTGGAAGAACTTGTTCGGTTTACTACTGATAGAAAGTATTAGTGTGGAAGTGTCGTAGTGTGTTAGAGAAATGTGGAAATGATAATTTGCAAATCTAAAAATTGATTCCGTCAACCGTCAACCGTCAACCGTCAACCCATGCAAAAAAGATGGAAAATAAAAAAAGCAGATGAGTGCAAAGTGATTGCGCTTTCGGAGGCATTAAAAATCCATCCCATAATCAGCCGCATTCTTGTTGGCCGGGGTATTGAAAGTTATGAAGCAGCGAAGGCTTATTTCCGTCCTGATATTTCCCAACTGCACGATCCCTGGCTGATGAAGGATATGGACCTCGCGGTAAAAAGAATTCTTCATTCGATTGATCAGAAAGAAAAAATACTTGTCTTCGGTGATTATGATGTGGATGGAACCAGCTCTGTTGCGCTAATGTACCAGTTGCTTTGCAAAATTCACGATCCGTTATACATCGATTTTTATATTCCGCACAGGCAGCGCGAAGGTTATGGCGTTTCAAAAGCAGGAATCGATTTCGCTAAAGAAAATGGATTCAGACTGATCATATCAGTTGACTGCGGAATAAAATCCGTCGGACTCGTGGATTATGCCAAATCCAAAGGAATGGATTTTATTATCTGCGACCATCATCTGCCGGATACGATATTACCCGCAGCCGTTGCCATCCTTAATCCAAAACAAGCCGGTTGCCAATATCCTTATAAAGAACTTTGTGGATGCGGGGTTGCTTTTAAACTCATCACTGCTTTATGCCAGGCTCTTTCTCTTCCGGAAGAAATGTACCTGGTTTACCTGGACCTGGTTGCCATCGCCATTGCCGCTGATATTGTTCCGATGACAGGTGAAAACCGCAGCCTTTGTTTTCATGGCCTGAAAAAAATAAATGAAAATCCCAATCACGGAATCCGCGCGCTCATGACCCTGAGTGGTTTGGCCAGCCCCGCATCCATTACTTCTCTCGTCTTCACCATCGCGCCGCGCGTGAATGCAGCAGGCAGAATGGATGATGCACGAAAAGCAGTCCTGATGTTTGTTGCTGACACATATGACGAAGCATTATTGTATGCTAATTTATTGCACGCAGATAATACGGACCGGCGTGAAGCGGATTCCAGTATCACCGAGGAAGCACTTGCGATGATTGAAGAAGATTCCGTTTTGCAAAACCGGAAATCGACCGTACTTTATAAATCCCACTGGCATAAAGGGGTAGTAGGTATTGTAGCATCCCGGCTGATTGAAAAATATTATCGTCCGACCATTGTGCTGACACAAAGTGGTGAATATGCTTCCGGCAGCGCGCGCAGTGTTCCCGGGTTTAATTTGTATGAAGCCCTGCATGCCTGCAGGGAATGGCTGGTAGGTTATGGCGGACATTTTGCGGCTGCCGGTATGACCCTTGCTCCGGAGAACATTGAAAAATTCAGTAAGAAATTTGAAGAAGTGGTTTCAGAAACCATTGATCCGAGATTCCTTATTCCTGAATTAGAAGTGGATGCCATCGCGCGTTTTTCAGATATTGATTTTCAGACATACCGGATCATTGAGCAGATGGAGCCCTTCGGACCTGAAAATAATAAACCGGTTTTTGTTTCACAGATGGTTTATGAAACCGGTTATTCAAAATTGCTCAAAGAAAAACATTTGCGATTGTTTTTGCGACAGGGTGAATTGATTTTTTCCTGCATTGCATTTAATATGGCAGATAAATGGCCACTGGTACAATCAGGCAACGCGCTGGACATCGCATATACGCTCGATATGAATGAATGGAATGGGGAGAAGAAACTGCAGATGAAAATACTTGACATCCGGGAATCGTTGACGGTTGATGGTTGACGGTTGACGGTTAGCGGTCATCGGCCAACGGCCAACGATTAAAAGAATATCTTGTTTATATGAGATCATTCGCTGAAATAAAACAAATCATTACTGATCTCGCGATGAAGGACAACCGAATAAGAGCGGTTCTTTTACAGGGATCACGTGCAAACAGCCATGTCATTCCGGATACTTACCAGGACTATGATATTTTTCTTGTAGTAAATCAAATGGAAGATTTTATAAGCGACCATCACTGGACTTCTGTATTCGGAAAAAGAATTATCTGGCAGCTCCCCGACGAAATGGATTCAGTTGATGAACATCCTGTTGAAAAAACCGGATTTCATTATCTGATGCTTTTCAAAGACCAAAGCAGAATTGACCTGACGCTTTACCCAAAAGAAAAGATCGACAATAATTTTAAACCGGATAGTTTATCTATTGTATGGCTGGATAAAGATGCTCTTTTCACCGATATAGGTAAACCCGGTGATCGGGATTACCATATTAAAAAACCAACAGAAAAGGAATTCGCCGATTGCTGCAATGAATTCCGGTGGGTGTCTACGAATATTCCCAAAGGGCTAAAACGAAAAGAAATCACTTATGCGAAAGCGATGATGGAAGGACCGGTGCGCCGCATGTTCATGCGCATGATTGAATGGTATATTGGAACAGAAACAGGATTTTCTGTTTCATTTGGACATTCAGGAAAAATGATGAAAAACTATCTGGATAAGCGCGCCTATAAAAAAATTCTCACTACATATCCCGATTATAAAATCAGAAATATCCGGGGCTCCTTATTTATCATGATGCGGATCTTCAACGAATATGCTATACATGTTGCAAAAAAATTAAAATTCAAATACGATCATGAAGAATATGAAAACGTACTTGAATTCCTGCAACGACAGTTTTCAGAAAAAAAATAAATATGACTCAGCTTTCCAGAATAATTCTTCCCGGTTCTTTTTTCTCAATGAGTTCCACACTGCGTTGAATAAAATTCGTCAGTTCAGCGCCTTTGAGTAAACCTTGGCTCAGTAATGCAAGATCGGCCAGGTTGCTGATGATCTTCTGTTGCTTTTCCGGATCTGTTTCTTTTAAAATATTCGGATAAACAGGATGATTTCCATTTACGGTGAGTATTACTTCATCGGGCATATTTGCGTAGAAAGAGCCCATGCCTCCACCTCCATTCAGGGCGGCCATATCTTTCATGCGGCGCATGAATTCAGGTCTTGTTGCAACGACGGGCATCGCATCGGGGCTCAATCCTTTTACTTCAACCGTTACATGAAGGGATGGAATATCATATCCGAATAAAGTTTTCAGTTTCTCAACTTCTTCTTTATTGAGTACGGATTCTGCTGAATCCTGTTTATCGATGAGATTATCTACCACTTCACTATCCACGCGGGTGAAATGAACTTTTTCCCATTTCATTTCCATCTGGTTGATGAACCCGGCATCCACAATGGTTTCGAGTTTCACTATTTTATATCCCTTTCCCTGGGCAGTGCGGATATAACTATCCTGCTGAACGGGATTGCTGGTATAAATTATCACGAGCTTTCCATCCTTGTTTTTCTGTAATGCATCAGCGCCATTCCTGTATTCTTCTAATGTATAAAAACGCGAAGCATCCGCATCTTCCATGATAAGGAACTTATTGGCCTTCTCAAGGAATTTGTCGTCGGTCATCATGCCGTACTTTACAAAAAGTCCCAGGCTTTCCCATTTCTCTTCGTATTCTTTTCTTTCCTTATTAAAAATTTCTTCCAGTTTATCCGCTACTTTTTTTGTGATGTGGTTGTTGATCTTTTTGACATTCGGATCTCCCTGCAGGTAACTGCGGCTCACGTTCAGAGGGATATCCGGACTGTCGATCACTCCCTGGAGTAACATCAGGAATTCGGGAACGATATCTTTTACTTCATCGGTAACAAAAACCTGGTTGCTGTAAAGCTGGATTTTGTCTTTCTGAATCTCGTAACTCTGTTTGATTTTCGGGAAATAAAGTATTCCGGTGAGATTGAATGGATAATCCACATTCAGGTGTATCCAGAAAAGCGGGGGTTCATTAAATGGATATAATTCTTTATAGAAGCTCTGGTAATCTTCCGTAGTGAGTTCACTCGGCTTGCGCGTCCAGGCAGGACGTGTATTATTAATTTGTTTGTCCTCAAAGTAAACGGGAATCGGCAGAAAGCGGCAATATTTTTCCAGGATACCGCGAATCCGGTTCTCGTCCAAAAATTCTTCTGAATCCTCCTGTATATAAAGTACAACGTCGGTACCTCTTTCGGTCTTGGGGTCTTCTGTAAGACTATATTCCGGGCTGCCGTCACACTCCCATTTCACGGCGGGCTGATCTTCTTTATATGATTTTGTAATTACCTCTACTTTATTACTCACCATAAAGGCAGAATAAAATCCCAGCCCGAATTTGCCTATAATGGCATTTTCGATCTGACCTTTATATTTATTTAAAAACTCTTCGGCGCCTGAGAGGGCTACCTGGTTGAGGAATTTATCTACTTCTTCAGCAGTCATCCCGATACCGTGGTCTGAGATGGTAAGTGTTTTAGCTTCTTTATCGAGGTTAACATGGATGGGCAGTTCCCCGATTTCACCCTTTGCTTCACCCAGGGAGGAAAGGGTCTTTAGCTTTTGAGAAGCATCTACTGCGTTGCTAATCAGCTCTCTGAGAAAGATTTCATGGTCACTGTACAAAAATTTCTTAATGATGGGGAAGATATTCTCTGTCTCTACCCGGATGCTCCCTTTTTGCATAGATGGCTGTTTTAGGCTTGCCGTTCAAAGATGGTACCATATGGTCCATTTATGACAGGTTGACGGTTGACGGTTGACAGTTGACGGACTTTATTTTAAAATCCGCAATAAAATTCTGTCAACCGTCAACCGTCAACCAATTTCCTTTCGCTATTTCCCCAAAAAGCTATACTTTCGCAGCCCAATTATTTATTTTAAACAAAAACAGGGAAATGAACAATTATGAATTGATGGTGATTTTTACCCCTGTGCTGTCTGAGGAGGACTATAAAGCCGCCCAGAACAAATTCACGGCCTTCGTTAAAGAAAACGGTGGCAAAGTGGTGCACGACAATCCCTGGGGTCTTAAATCACTGGCGTATCCCATCCAGAAAAAAACCACTGGTTTATACTGGGTTATGGAATATTTTGCGCCATCCGACTTCAATGAGAAGCTGAAAATTCAGATTCTCCGCGACGAAACCGTGTTACGTTTCATGGCTACCAAACTCGATAAATACGCCGTCGAGTAC
>Ga0207065_1049_pt1 | contig 28515 bp, 17 predicted proteins | sample Alteio_BWMinCont_27_FD_153492 | JGI IMG/M metagenome (GOLD analysis project Ga0207065, IMG submission 153492) | Enriched cells from forest soil in Barre Woods Harvard Forest LTER site, Petersham, Massachusetts, United States -... | ecosystem: Environmental > Terrestrial > Soil > Temperate forest >...
TTTTGCTGCTTCAATACCACCTTTTTCTCCACGCCAGCTCATTACTATGGCATTTGGAGCGAGTCCGCCTTCCAGTATTTCATCCCATCCGATCAGTGTTTTGCCCTTGCTATTGACATATTTTTCCATACGCTGAATGAAATAACTCTGTAATTCGTGCTCATCTTTTAGTCCGAGATCATGAATCCGTTTCTGACAAAGGGGACATCTTTTCCAGTTTATTTTCGGGCATTCGTCACCTCCTACATGAATATATTTTGATGGAAAGAGGGGAGCCACTTCATCAATTACATCCTGCAGAAATTGGAAAACGCTGTCATTTCCAGCACAGAATACATCGGTTGCAACACCCCATTGCTCATAAACAATTTTACCTTTTGCCTTTCTCCCCACGTCAGAAAGCAGGCTATCCGGGACATTTGTTTTTTCATCAGGGAAACAACTAAGCCAGGGATAAGCTGCGATAGCCGCGCTTCCGTGACCGGGCATTTCAATTTCAGGTATAATAGTAATATATCTTTTGGATGCATAAGCCACTACTTCCTTAATTTGTTCCTGGGTGTAAAACCCGCCATAATATATATTATCGTTGCCCTTCCATGGTCTTTTTCCAATGACCGTTCCATAACGCCAGGCACCTACTTCTGTGAGGCGCGGATATTTTTTAATTTCAATTCGCCAGCCTTGGTCTTCCGTCAAATGCCAGTGGAACTCATTCATCTTATGCATGGCGAGATAATCAATAAATTTTTTCACAAATGAGACTGGCATAAAATGACGGCCAACATCCAGCATCATGCCCCGATATGCAAATCGTGGTTTATCATTGATCTCAACATAGGCAATAGGAAGTTTATTTGACCCATCCGGCATGGGAAGCAATTGAATAAGAGATTGAATTCCATAAAAAACGCCGGTTTCATTATCACCTGCTATATAAATTCCTTTCTGGTCAACGGATAAATTATATGCATCCGGAATCGAATCATCCAGTTTTTCAAAATTCAGTATTATGTTATTGTCACCCTTTACTTTTGAAGTGGTTTCCAAACTGAAGCCATAAAATTCTTTCAAATAGTCGTTAAAGAACTGCACTGAGTTTTCGAGACCGCTTCCTTCCAGTACAATTTTAGTAGAAGGGCTGATTATGAAATCAGCCATTATCCGGGGCATCTTAACAGAAACGGGTTGTGGAATAATATTAACCTGGGCAACTGCAGTAAAACTGCAGAACAAAAGAGCCATGAGGCAACATTTCATTGCAATCGTATTTAATTAATACAAACATATTATTTTCCTGCTTAGCAAAGGCACAATATTTGTAATTTAGTACGGGCCTTCATTTAATTATAAACTTTCCTTATTTGCAATCCAATATGAGATATACCTGGCCGGGGATACCTGAATTGTCACTGGATTTTATTTTCAATTTTCTAAGAACTCAAAAACTGATCGATGAAATATTTGCACATTGTATTTTTATCATTTATTGGGATTAATTTCTCTTTTGGACAGGGAGATTCCATTTCATCCCGTGTTTTATTGCCAAACGGCTGGAGCCTAACAGCTCCCGGAAGATCAGTTCCACTGGGAGATTTACCTCTGAATTTAGTCGTCTCCCCTTCTAAAAAATATCTGGCGGTAACTAATAACGGTCAGAGTGTTCAGACAATTCAATTAATTGATCCTATGAAAGGAAAGCTTCTTTCAGAAATAATAATTCCTGAGAGCTGGCTCGGCCTGACTTTTAGCCAGGATGAAAACTGGCTTTATGCTTCCGGAGGAAATGACAACCTGATTGTGAAATACAGGATTTCAGGAGATCACCAATTAATAGAAGCCGATAAAATAAAACTCGGAGATAAATGGCCGATGAAAATTTCTCCCGCGGGAATTCAGATAAATGATAAAACAAATACGCTTTTTGTAGTTACCAAAGAAAACAATAGCCTGTATCTGGTTGATTTAAAAACAAAAAAGACTGAATCATTTTATCTTGGAGCTGAGGCGTATACCTGTCTGCTTTCGAAGAATAAATCCGAGCTCTATGTTTCTTTATGGGGTGGTGGAAAAATATTAATATTTGATATTGAGAGAAAAAAGATAATTGATAGTATTTTGGTTGGCGACCATCCCAATGATCTTTGCCTTGGCAGAAACGGAGAAATATTATTTGTAGCCAATGCGAATGATAATTCAGTATCTGTAATTGATATCCAACGACGAAAAATTCTGGAGACCCTGGACGCTGCTCTTTATCCCGGATCTCTTGGGGGGTCAACAACCAACGGTGTTGCTTTAAGCGAAAATGAAAAAACACTTTATATTGCCAATGCCGACAATAACTGTCTCGCGGTTTTTGATGTAAGTCATCCGGGATACAGTAAATCGATCGGGTTTATTCCTGTAGGGTGGTATCCCACAAGTGTAAAAACAATCGGCAACCTGATTTTTGTTGCCAATGGAAAGGGGTTCAGTTCTCTTCCCAATCCCGGATATAAACCTTTTGATACCAGTCACTCGAATATTTCATTTCAGCATGCTGTTGTCAAATCAGAATATATTGGCGGATTGTTTACAGGGACGCTCAGCATTATTAAGGAACCTGGCGAAGAACAACTGTCCAGGTATTCCAGAATGGTATATCAAAACACACCCTACCATAAAGAAAAAGAGATGACTGCTGACGGGGAAAAAGGAAATCCGGTTCCGATGCGAATCGGAGATGCTTCGCCCATAAAATATGTTTTTTATATTATTAAAGAAAACAGAACATATGATCAGGTATTGGGAGATGTGAAGGAAGGAAATGGTGATACCAGTTTAGTTTTATTTGGTGAAAAAATTACACCCAATCTTCACGCACTCGCCAGGGAATTTGTATTGCTTGATAATTTTTATGTAGACGCTGAAGTCAGTGCAGATGGCCATAACTGGAGCATGGGAGCATATGCTACAGATTATCTTGAAAAAACATGGCCGACAGAATATGGAGACCGTGGAGGAACTTACGATGGTGAAGGGAAACGTGCCATCGCTAATAACAAGGGTGGTTTCATCTGGGATCATTGCAAGAGAGCAGGTATCAGTTACAGAACCTATGGCGAGTTCGCTGACGATTATAAACCCAATATTCCGGTATTGAAAAATCACTATTGTACATACTATACCAGCTGGGATCAGCACGTAAGAGACACAACCCGCGTCGGACAATGGAAAAGGGATTTTGATTCGTTAGTGGCTCATAACTCTCTTCCTCATTTAAATACCTTACGCATCATCAATGATCATACTGAAGGCCTTAGTAAAGGCAGACCAACACCTTTTGCACACTGTGCAGATAATGATCTCGCGGTAGGCATGTTTGTGGATTACCTGAGCAAGAGCCCGGTGTGGAAGGAATCAGTTGTTTTTATTTTGGAAGATGATGCACAGGATGGACCTGATCATGTAGATGCCCACAGAAGTACAGCCTATATAGCAGGCGGATATATAAAGAGAAATACTGTTGATCATACCATGTATTCAACCACATCTGTCCTTCATACCATAGAACTCATTTTAGGATTTCCACCTATGAGCCAGTACGATGCAGCTGCGGAACCCATGTGGCGATGTTTTTCGAACCAGCCAGATGTTTCAGTTTTTGATGCCAAACCACTTCAGACAAATATCAATGCAGTAAACACAATTGAAAATGCATGGCAGCGAAAAAGTGAAACATTCGATTTTTCCAGAGAAGACCGGATACCGGACCGCCTTTTTACTGAAGTTATATGGAAGGCCGTCAAGGGAGAAAATGCTGTAGTTCCAGCACCACGGCGCGCTGCATTTGTAAAACAAAAAGAAAAAAAAGACGATGACGATTGAATTAATAGAAAAAGTTATTATCGTTACCGGCGGTGCCAGCGGTATAGGAAGAAGCATTGCACTGTCTCTGGCATACGAAAAAGCAATTGTGTGTATTATTGATCATGACGGGCAGGCATTGCCGGCCATTTCAAAAGAAATAGAAGAAGCCGGAGGAAAGGTATTCTGTTTGCAGGCTGAATTGACAAACAAGGATGCCTGCCTCCACGCGGTTAACCAGGTTTTCGAAAAATTTGAAAGAATAGACGGACTCGTAAATAACGCCGGACTTAATGACGGCGTAAGCCTTGAAAATGGGGATTTTAAAAAATTCATGGAATCTCTCGATAAAAATGTCGGACACTATCATACGATGGCTGAGTTCTGTCTGCCTCATCTGAAAAAATCAAAAGGTGTTATTGTAAATATTTGTTCAAAAACTGGGGAGACTGGCCAGGGGGGTACTTCAGGCTATGCCGCAGCAAATGGCGCGCGGCTTGCCCTAACGGAGAATTGGTCAGCAATGTTTCCATCCACCGGCATCAGAGTAAATGCAGTTGTTGTTGCTGAGTGCTGGACACCACAGTATAAATGGTGGATCAGCCAGCAGGCTAATCCTGAAGAAAAGTTAAAAGAAATCACTTCCAAAATTCCATTGGAAAACAGGATGACGACCTGTGAAGAAATTGCTGACACCGTTTTGTTTTTACTGTCTCCAATGTCTTCCGGCATCAACGGGCAATTGATGCATGTGGATGGAGGATATGTTCATCTGGACAGAGTTGTAGCTTTATGATTTACCCAGATAGCGTAAAATGCAATAAATGCAAAACAACTCATGGGTATTAAAAATGCGATAGACATTCCAAGGTGATCAGCCACAGCACCCATCAGTGGCGGGCAAAAAGCGCCACCGGCGACTGCCATAACCAGGAAAGAAGAAGCTTTTTTTGTCAATGGACCCAATCCCTTTATGCCGAGAGCAAAAATGGTGGGGAACATCAGCGACATAAAAAAATATGCTGAAAAAAGGGCAATCACGCTCGGCCATCCAAGACGAATCACCACGATAAAACTTAATATAGTATTGATAATCGCATACACGCCAAGCAGTCTCGCAGGTGCAATAAATTTCATTAGCCAGGAACCTGCCAGCCTGCCGATCCAGAAACATCCCATGCCACCTAATGCCAGAATAAGTGAAGCTGCCTGTTCCGGATTTTTTGGTTTGAATACTTCACCAAATCCACCGAGATGCTGCATCATACCACTTACTGCAGTCTGCACACCGCTAAGCGTCTCCGTAACATAATTAATAAAAAAAGAATTATAGCCTGTCTGTGCTGCCACATATAAAAATTGTGCGATTACTGCCAAGACAAATCCCCGATGCTTAAAGAGTTCTCCAAGCGTAGCATTCTCAGCTATTCCTTCTTCATTATCTTCTTTGATTGCCGGCAGTTTTGTAAAAGCAAAAATCAGTGCCACCACAACTACAATACTGCCAACGTACATATAGGGAGGTATCAGGGAATCAAAAGTTCCGGCATTTCCTTTTTTTTCTGCGCCGAAAATAAACCAGCCACCGAGTAAGGGTCCCAGGATCCAACCCATTCCATTGAAAGACTGGGCAATATTGATACGACGAGCTGCACCATCTTTCGGCCCTAAAACAGTAGTATATGGATTGGCAGCAGTTTCCAAACATGACAAACCACATGCTATAATAAAAAGTGCTATTAAGAAAGGAATAAATGCAACCAGTTTCGCTACAGGATAAAACAAAAAAGCCCCTGTTGCAAATAAACTCAATCCCAGAATGATCCCGTTTTTATAACCATAACGCTTCATAAAAACTCCTGCCGGATATGCCATAGCCAGATAACCGATATATAAAGAAAATTGAACGAAACCTGATTCGGCTTTACTTATGTGCAACGTATTTTGGAAATGTTTATCAAGTACATCCAGTAATCCATGGGCAAAACCCCAGAGTAAAAAAAGACTGGTAACAAGTGCAAAGGGTCGGAGATAAGAACTGCCATCTTCGGCTTGCAGCAGTTTAATTTTTTTATTCATATCAATGGTATAGGGGCCCGTAAGTTTCGCAGGCATGGTGATCAGATGAAAACGCTCCCCATGCTGAAGGGCGGAATATTTTTTCCTCTGCTACATTGTGCATGTTAACCGGTATGCGTAATATCGAAGCAAGCGAAATAAGATCATGGCCAATATGTCCATAACTGATAGCTCCATGATTGGCGCCCCAGTTTGCCATTACTGAATAAACATTCCGAAAAGCTCCCACTCCTGTAAGACGTGGAACAAACCATGTTGTTGGCCAGGTCCGGTCGGTTCTTTCATCAAGTGTTTTATGAACCTCTGGTGGAAGGTCAATTGTTTCTCCTTCTGCTATTTGTAATACCGGCCCAATACCTTTTACAAGGTTTAGTCTGCACATCGTTACAGGCATGCCGCCTTTTGTTACAAATTTGGATGAATATCCACCACCTCTGAAATACCCATTATTCGCAGGATGCCATGTTGTGGCTTCCAGACATTCCTCCGCTTCCTTATTACTTATTTCCCAGAATGGCTTTAGTGCCGGCCTGTTATTTTTATTTTGCCTTCCACTACCATCAAGCGTAGCCGATCCGGAATTAATGAGATGTATAAAACCATTCGCAGCTATACCTTCCGCTTTCCATTTTGAAACCCGTTCAACAGATTCAGGACTCCAATAAGTTCGGACATCAGCGAAAATTTGAGCGGTATTTGTCAGCAGGTAACCCAAAAGCATACTTACTCCATTGAGCGAATCGTTTTCTGTTGCTACTATAAACGGTGAACGGAGACCATTCCAGTCAAAGGATGAATTAAGAATGGCTTCAGCAAAATCTCCATTGGGTAAAAAATCTGTCCATTGTCTTTGACCCTGGAAACCGGATGCAATGGCATTGTGACCGAAAGCTTCTTCCCCGAAACCAAGCTTTTTCAGTTTGGGGTTTCCTTTCATCAGGTCGCGTATGATGATCGTCATGCGTACACAGAATTTCCAGTCATTATCTTTTTGTTCCCTGGAAAATTGTTTTTCTTTTTTATTAAAATCTTCTCCCTCCCTGCAATATTTTTTTGTCCACGAAAGCGCTTTTTCAAATTCGTCTTCATCATAGATTTTCCTTTCAATTCTTCTTAGGATTTCAGAAGAATCAATAAACTCAGTCCTCATTCCCAAATATGTTTGAAAAAAATCAGGGTTCACCATGGATCCGGCGATCCCCATGGAGACAGTGCCGATTGACAGGTAGGATTTGCCACGCATGATTGCTACAGCGAGACCAGCTTTAGCAAAACTCAGTAAACATTCCCGTACATCTTCAGGAATTTCCGGGTCGCCAAGATCCTGCACATCTTTGCCATAAATACCAAATGCCGGAAGTCCCATCTGATTATGTGCAGCCAATGTTGCAGCCAGGTAAACAGCCCCGGGTCTCTCTGTTCCATTGAAACCCCAGATTGCTTTTGGAAGAACAGGGTTCATATCCATCGTCTCACTTCCATAACACCAGCAGGGTGTTACAGACAGAGAAACGCCTACGTTAGAAGAATCAAATTTACTAGCACATTCTGCGGCTTCCACAACTCCCCCAATGCAACCGTCCGCAATCACACAATTTACCGGACTGCCATCGGGATAACGGAGCTCTTTAATATAAAGTGCCGCAACATTTTTCGCCATCTGCATTGTGGTTTCTTCCAGTGATTCTCTTACCCCGCCTAGTCTTCCGTCTATAATTGGTCTGATGCCAATAGAAGGATATTTCATGGTAATGCGTTTTTAATCTTTTCAAGTGAAACTCCTAATTTTTTTTCAGCAATCGCATTTAATCCATTCTCACTACCGGTAAAATGGAAAACGCTGTGATGATGAATGAGTGAACCTTCCGGTTTTAGAAATGCAGCTGGTGACACACTTTCCAGTTCATAGAAGGGACCCAACTGACCTCCGGATGCGAGCGGACCATCATTGTAAGCATTGACCGCATCACCACTGAAGGGAGGTTTCAAAGTATTCCATTCCTGGTTTAAATATTGCCCGTTATTGTCTATATCAAACAAAATGATAGTTAGTACTTTTTTTTCTGCATTGTAACTTCCGGCCATAGCTTTCGCCCGTGAGGGATGAATACCCAGTTTCCCTCTGTTTCTACCATCTGCTTTGAAAAAAAGAATACTGTCAGCATATTTTATTCTGTTTGAAGGGATCTCTCCGAAATAGTCAGTTGTAGCGGGTTTTGGAAGAGAGTCTCCAATATATGGTACGATAATGGTCGTCTGGTCGGAAGGATTAAACATATCGAGGATCCAGATACAGGGCATACCTGTTTCGGCCGTCCATTGCTGGCTGCTTTTGTTTATCAGGATATTTTCAGTTTCGTAACCAACGGCTTTTACTGAATCGTTTAAGTCAAGTTCTAATTTACTTGCGATTTCCTGCCTTTCAAGAATTTTTATATTTCGTTTAATTGTTACTGCCAGTTCTGTCCCCTGGAAATTTAAAAGGTTCATGTCTTTACTCATGTTCACTGAAACCGGGTCTTTGCTGACTACTAACCATGCTTCAGTATCGAAAGGCGCAGGGGTTTTCCAGTTTTCAAAAACCATCGGGGTTGCAGGCTTAAAAAATAGAGAGAACTTTCCCCCCTCTGGTCCAAGCCAAAGGCGGTTCTCGCCGCCATAAGCATTTATATGCGGGTCGGTGCCGGAGGTAAAGGCTTTATAATTAATCCACCCAAAACTCTGACCACTGTTTCCCTCTGCCGTGGAAGTAAAAACCTTTGCCTGATATTTCGGAGAAACGATAATCTGTGCATTCCCATCTAGTGATTTTAAAATGATCACGGAATCATGCTTCTGAAGAAATTGGAGATCATAACCGAATGAACCTTCGGCATAATTAATATTATTATCGTGTGGATTTTTACAGGATGAAGAGGCAAGCATAGATATCAGGGAAACATGTAAAAAAAACTTCATCATATTGTTCAATCGTTAGGAATGATTCGATGAATTTTATCTTTAAAGACGGTTAAGTTAGGGAAAAATATTACTTTCTTTAAAGGATTCTTTTCCGGATTATTCAATTTATTATTGAATCACAAGTTCATCGAAGGCTCTTAATTTTTTGATTATAAAATTTCAGTTAGGAAAAATCTATACTTTTAGATATTCAAATTGAATATCTCCGTCATGCGAAAAAGAGGCTCATTTTATCTATCGCTCATCTTACTATTGTTATCCTTTCACCATCTGGTGGCGGAAAATGGTTCCCCGGTAATAAAACCTCTTGTGCCCAACGTTATACAAGATGTCTATATTCCTTCACCTTATGAAAATCAGAAAATCGGAGGAATTCTGGGACTTCGGATGGAAATAAACCTCGAAAAAAGATTATTGGAAATAGACCAGGAAACTATGTTATCCGGATTTCGATCAAGGCCCGGAAAGCAGGACTGGATTGGGGAGCATGTTGGGAAATACCTTGAAACTGCTTGCAATACCTGGCAATATTCTCATAATCCAGATCTGAAAAAACAAATGGACTATATTCTGCAGGCATTGCTTGGTTCTCAACTCGCTGATGGTTATCTCGGAACCTATACTCCAGATAAATATTGGACGAGCTGGGATGTCTGGGTACATAAATATGACCTTATCGGTCTTATAGCTTATTACAAAACATTTGGTTACCAGCCTGCGCTGGATGCAGCAAGAAAGATTGGAAACCTGATGATTAAAACATTCGGAAATAATCCTGGTCAACTGGATATAATCGCGGCGGGCGAACACATTGGAATGGCTGCGACCAGCATACTGGATCCTATGATTGAATTGTATCGCTATACTGGTGAATCAAAATATCTTGAATTTACCATGTATATTTTACGTGCTTACAATCAAAAAAACGGACCTAAAATTATTCAGGATCTTTTGATGTTGGGAGAGGTCAATAAAGTGGCAGATGGCAAAGCTTATGAAATGTTGTCCAATCTGCTAGGAATTATTAAGCTTTATAAACTTACAGGAGAAAAGGATTTACTTCAGCCGGTACTGATTGCCTGGAATGATATCGTCAACAACAGGCTCTATATAACGGGAACCGCCAGCTCTTTTGAGATTTTTCTGGGAAAGGATGAACTGCCCGGTTCAATTCATGATAATATTGGAGAAGGTTGTGTTACCACAACATGGATACAATTAAATTATCAACTTTTCACACTTACCGGAGATGTTAAATATATGGACCAGATTGAAAAATCTGTATATAATCATCTGCTGGCAGCAGAAAATCCGCGAACAGGCTGCGTAAGTTATTATACTTCCTTAATGGATAAAAAACCTTATTCCTGCGATATAACCTGTTGTCTTTCCAGCGTACCAAGAGGAATTTCCATGATCCCCCAGTTTAACTATGGCCAACGATCCGGTATTCCTTCATTTCTCCTTATGGAATCAACCGAAGTGAGTGACTCCATCAAGATAAATAACAGTCAGCGGATTGCCCTAACCATAAAAGCTGTAAGTGACTTTCCTGTCAAAGGGCGTATATTCTATACTGTTAGTCCTTCTGAGACATCGTTCTTTCCGCTTTCCTTCCGGGTTCCCGGCTGGACTAAGTCATTCACAGCCATTGTTAATGGAAAGAAATATAGTACTCCATCTGTGGGCTACTTAACTATCAGCAGATTATGGAAGCCCGGAGAAACGATCATAGTTGACTTTGATATACCTGTAAAAATTATTCACGGCGGACATAATTATAAAGATTTTATTGCTTTTCAGAGAGGGCCACAAATTCTTTCGGCAGACAGTTCCCTGAATCGCACAAATCCCTTATCCATTATTCCAAAACAGTTACAATTGTCAAACATAATTTTAAGTGAAAACTCATCTGTTTTGCCTGACGGTTGGATTGGGAGCCAGGCTTATAGTCTCGCTGAAGGTAATGGATCCAAGCTGGTGCTTGTTCCCTTTGCAGACGCGGGCCAGACGGGTTCGAAAACCCAGGTCTGGATACCTTTACGTACTTTTAAAAACACGGATTAATAAATTAAGTAAAGCAAACGACTTTAAGCTTGTTGCCATTTGAAACATACGATATTCAAACCCGCCTGGTTGAAGGAGACCAATTAGCTCTCAAAGCTTTATATGACCGGTACAGTAACAAATTGTTCCAGCTTGCATTTGCCATAGTCCGCTCTAAGGAAATGGCGGAGGAAGTAGTCGAAGATGTTTTTATTAAGGTTTGGAAAAAGAGAGTACAATTAAGAAAAATTGAAAATCTTACATTTTACCTGTATGTAATGACGAAAAACTGCAGCCGGGATTATTTGCGTAAATATGGGAATAAAAAAAGTATCAATCTGGACGAGGTAGCCTTACCTTTTTACCGTGTAGATGCAACTCCTGAAGACCTTATGATTACAGAGGAGGCCATTAACCAAATCAATAAGGCTATCAATGAGCTTCCGACAAAATGCAGGCTAATTTTCAAACTTGTAAAAGAAGACGGTTTGAAATACCGGGAAGTGGCGGAATTACTGCATCTTAACATTAAAACAGTAGAAAACCAGGTGGGAATTGCATTAAAAAAAATCCACAGCGTAGTAAATAAATTTCTGCCAAAATCAGTCAGGTCGAAATTCCCTTAATTACCGGTCCCCTTCTATAATCCCCGGTTTATTTTTTCTTTTCTTGGGGGTGTAGCCTTCATTAAAGCGTTTATTCTATTGATTTCTAAAAATCAAATGAAATTTTATGCTCCCGGACAGATACTGGATTCTTTTTAGCAAGAAAAAAAACGGCGAAGCCAGCCCGGCAGAACTGGATGAACTGGAATCCATTCTAAAGGACCATACAGATTATGGTTTTACAAATGAACTGGTCGAAAAATTATGGGATTCCCCGCTGGATACCATCCCCCAAACTCAAATCAGCAAAAATGTATGGTTCAGAATTCAGGATCAATTGTCTTCAGGAAAGAATAAAATAGGCAGGCTGGTACAAATCAATGCCTGGAAAAAATGGGTCGCGGCAGCTGTTATATTAGTGGCCATAATTTCTCCCTGGGCACTTTACCATTCAGTGAAAGAGAAACCAAAAGTTATTGCTCTCGCACGAACTAACACAAATTATATACTTACCCAGCCTGGTTCAAAATCAAAAATTAATTTGCCGGATGGAACCCAGGTATGGCTTAATGCGAACAGTCAACTCAGCTATGGTAATGGAAATTTCGGGATCCAGGGCAGAGAAGTGACCCTTTCGGGGGAGGCTTTTTTTGACGTGACTAAAAATGAAAAAAATCCTTTTATCATACATACAGGAAACATCACCATAACCGTAAAGGGTACTGCATTTAATGTGAAAGCTTATCCTAATGAAAAAACAATTGAAACCTCTCTTGTACGCGGACTGATTGAAATCACAACTAAACAGGACCCCGATCGTAAAATCCTGCTTAAACCAAATGAAAAAATCATTATCCCTGTAGGTGAGATTCAAAAAGAAGGAAAATTGAATCCGGAAGCACCAATTTATTCGATCACCGCGCTTCATAATGATCATACCAAAGTAATCGCCGAAACGGTATGGCTACAGTCGAGATTTGAATTTGACAACGAACCGATGGATGAGCTGGCGCCGAAAATGGAAAACTGGTTCAATATAAAGATTCATTTCCTGGATAACGAAATCAAATCGAAGCGGTTTTCAGGTGTTGTTGAAAAGGAGACATTGAAGCAGACTATGGAAGCCATGCAATTATCTTATCATTTCAATTATAAAATAAAAGAGAATGAACTCTGGATCGGGGTAAAATAAAAATGGGAGATGCTATGAACATCTCCCGGAAAGTAAAATCGGGAATCGTTACTCTTGAAAAATAGACGGTTCCCTCTTATAAAACCTTTCATTTCAAAATTATGCAAAAAGGACTAGTCTGCAAACTTCCCCTTAACGGGAAAGCTTTACTTAAGTGCTTTATAATAATGAAATTAACCACACTGCTGCTTATTTTCACTGCATTCCAGGCATTTTCCAGGGGTTATTCCCAGGACAGGATTAACATTAAACTCAAGGATGTTCAACTGAAATTTGCGATTACTTATATCCAGCAAAACACCAAATACCGTTTTATATACAACGATGACCTGGTGCCGCAAAACAAAAGTGTCAGCATAGACGCCAAAGAAGCAACCATTGAAGAAGTACTCAATATCCTTTTTCAATCCACCGGTTTGCTTTATCATGTCATGGACAACAACCTGATTGTTATTTCCATTAAAGATGAGAAAGGTATACAACAAGCGGAAGTAAAAGGAGTTGTTCGCTTGCATAACAGCGATGGTACTTTTAGTTTAAGAAGTGGTGTGTCTGTAATTGAAAAGGGAACAAACAATGGAACGATAACGAATGATAAAGGAGAATTCACTCTAACTGTCCGCGACCAATCCTCTGTACTTCAAATTTCTTCCGTTGGATTTTCAACCAGAGAAGTTGCCTTTGGTAATAACTCAGTCCCATTGGATATCATTTTAGAAGCTTCTGCAACAGAGATGCAGAATGTTGTTGTGACAGCACTGGGTATCACCAGGCAGAAAAAATCCTTAACTTATGCTACCCAGACACTCCCCGGTACAGAAATAAGTGATACCAGGGATCTGAACCTTACCAGTGCACTGGATGGCAGAGTAGCAGGACTCACCATAAATAAAACAAATGCCGGACCTGGAAGTTCCAGCAGAATTATTTTTCGCGGCAACCGTTCCATCACAGGAAATAACCAACCACTGGTCGTAGTTGATGGTGTAAGGGTAGACAATACAGCCAATGCATTTACTGATGTTACGGCAAATATTGCCGGAACACGCGATAATGGAGATGGAATTTCAAATATTAATCCGGATGATATTGAATCAATAACTGTACTTACCGGGGCTTCCGCTGCTGCGCTGTATGGATCCGATGCCTCCAATGGCGCAATTCTCATTACTACAAAAAAAGGCAGAACCGGGTCAGGCGTTGGAATACAGTTTTCCAGTTCCGCAATGTTTGACAATCCTATGATCCTGCCGAATTCACAAAATGTATACGGGCAGGGGCAGGGAGGTGTTTTTATTGCAAATAGTCTAGACAGCTGGGGTCCAAAGATGCAAGGTCAGGCACTTCAGGATTGGACAGGCAAAACACAGGCTTTCAGTCCTCAACCGGACAACATCAAAGATTTCTTCCAGACAGGATCGGAATTGATAAATACAATAGCTCTTTCGGCTGGTAATGAAAGATCGCAAACTTATTTTTCTTATACCAATAATTATAGCACCGGAATAATGCCAAATAATACATATAAGAGAAATAATTTAAACTTGCGCCAGACCAACCAATTAACCAGCAAGCTCTCGCTGGATCTTAAAGCGAATTATATTGAAGAAGATATCGAAAACCGGCCAATGGCTGGAGCAGGAAATTATGCTCTGGCAACTCTTTATTCAATGCCAAGAAGTCTTCGTTTGAGTGATATAAAGAATTATGAAAGTATAGATCCGACTGATCTGTCGCTTTCTCAGAATTACTGGGCAACGCCAACTCCAAATTTTCAAAATCCTTACTGGAGCGCATATAGAAATTTATATGATCGTACCAGGAACCGTTTTTTGGGTTTGGTATCATTGAAGTATCAGATCACTCCGGAACTTAGCATACAGGGACGCTCCAGCCTTGACTACTATTCAGACTATGCCCAGGAAATGGACTATAGTGGTTCTTACTGGATTACTTTCGCCGGACAAGGCAATTATATAATAAATAAAGCATCTACCGATCAGTTCAACAATGATATTCTTGTTAGTTACAATAAGAACCTTTCTGATATATTTCATCTGAATATTATTGCCGGTGCCAGTTTAGAACAATTTAATTTCCAGGCTACCAATTCAAATGACCAGGGACTTACGATTGCCAATTTCTTTACTTTAAGCAATGGTATCGCTACTCTTTCAACCAATTCTCTATCCCGTACAGAAAAACAATCGATTTATGCTGACGCGAATATTTCCTATAAAAACTATCTCTTTCTCGAATTGACAGGGCGTAACGACTGGAACTCCACGTTACCTGCAAACAACGCTTCTTATTTTTTCCCGTCCATAGGAGGATCAGCTATTTTGAATGAAGCATTGAGCCTGCCTAAATCCATATCGCTTTTAAAAGTGAGGGCCTCTTATGCATTGGTCGGTAACGGAACGGGATTTAACCAATTAAAATCATCTCCAACATTCGGCCCTGGCGGTAATGGCGGATTTCTTTTTGTAGACCGCGTGCTTCACGACGCCGACCTGAAACCGGAGCAGACAAAATCATTTGAAGCCGGTCTGGACTTTGGATTTTTCAACAACAGGCTGGGCGGTGTATTTACATTCTATAAAACAAATACGATTAATCAGATCCTGCAAATCGGTGTACCAAATCCCTCAGGGTATGCTTTCCGAATCATAAATGCAGGAAATATCCAAAACGAGGGAGTTGAAATTCAGCTTTATGGCAAGCCTGTGGTGACGAAGAATTTTAATTGGACAATCTCTTTCAATTTTGGATTAAACCGGAATAAAATTATCTATCTGGATTCATTGCAGAAATCCCCTCCCCTTTCATCACCTGAAACCCTTGGAAGTATTGTAGCGGATGAAGGAAAAAGTTATGGTGATATCTACACCACCAGTTTTATGCGTAACAGCAGCGGACAAATCTTAGTTGATACCAGTGGCAAACCACTCGTGCAAACCGATCAGACCAAACATTTGGCAGGTAACTCCAATCCATTGTGGACTGCAGGTATGATTAACACCTTCCAATATAAAAACTGGACTCTTTCTTTTCTGATCGACATGAGAAAAGGTGGTGTGGTCGTATCCGGTACGCAGGCTTTGATGGCTTCCAAAGGAACCTCAGAGCTAACTGTGGCAAATCGTGAAACAGGTTTTGTGGTTCCGAACTCAGTTATGCAGGATGGATCAAAAAACACAAAAGTGATTTCTGTTGAAGACTATTGGCGATGGATAGGTAGCGATAATCTGGTAGGCGAAGCTTTTACATATGATGCAACAAATATTCGTTTGAGAGAAGCCAGTATTACTTACAATTTTTCAAAAATAATCACAGGCTCATTTATAAAAGGCGCGAGTCTGACTGCGCTGGGAAGAAATCTTTTCTTCTTTAAAAACAATGCGTATGGTTTTGATCCGGAATCAGCATTAAGTACGGGCAATAACCAGGGCCTGGAGTACACATCTGTACCCAGTACCCGCAGTTATGGTCTTTATCTTAAACTGAATTTTTAATCAAAAAAATTTTAAGTTATGAAAACGAGCGCCAAAATTAATTCCTGCATCCTGATTATACCAGCCATTGTGTTTGTATTGGTTCTGAATAGTGGATGTACAAAAAACTTTGAGAGTATTAATACAGATCCTACAACATTCAGCACACTTCCTGCTGCTACCATCCCAAAAGCTTTTGCCATAAGTGAGTGGGAAGGAGTATATGCTGATCCCGGTAATTATGAAGTTATTCACAGCCTCTACATTGATCTGTGGAGTCAATATTTTGTAGACGGAGGTGGCTACGCAGGGGACCGCTACCTGATCGATCCTGGATTGATTATTTTCTCCTGGAACCTGACATACACAGTAAACTGGCCAAGTTTAAAATTAGTTATCGATGAAACAGAAAATACACAACCCGCGGCCAATGCCATCGCTAAAATCTGGAAAGTATATATTTTCCACCAGGAATCTGATTTCTATGGACCGATCCCCTATTCACAAGCCGGCTTAGGGTTACTGAGTATTCCATACGACAGCCAGGAATCGATCTATGATAATTTTTTCAGTCTTCTGGATTCTGCTACAACCGTTCTAAGTGCAACGGATCCAACTGAACGTCCTTTCGGAACAGATGATCTGATTTATCATGGCGATGTAACCAAATGGCTGAAATTCGCAAACAGCCTCAGACTCAGATTAGCAATGCGTATTTCAGCGATTGACCCGACTCTGGCACAACAGGAGGCAGAAAAAGCTGTTGCCAGCGGAGTGATGACTACAAATGCTGATAATGCTTTTTGCGATGTGGGCCCAAATTCCATTAATGGTCTGGCAGCAGAAGCACCCTGGGAAAATATGCGAATGAGTGCCTCCATGGAAAGTTATCTGAAAGGATACAGCGATCCGAGAATGTCTCAATATTATAGCCCTGCACCAGATGACGGCCAGTTCCATGGAGTCAGAAATGGACTACCGCCAGATCAGGTTCCACTCGCCGTAAGTCCGAATGGAACCAATTTATCTAATATCAATTCGGCCAGATGGAGTGATACAACGCAAGCAATCACGCCACTTAATGTGATGTATTCGGCTGAAACAGATTTTCTGATGGCAGAAGGAGCCCTCAATGGATGGAATATGGGAAATACAGCCAGTTATTTTTACAATCAGGGAATTACATTATCGCTTCAACAGTGGGGCATTACAGATAATACCGTGATCCAAAATTATCTGCAAAACACTTCCCCGCCTGTTGCACCCAATGATTATTTGAATTCACCGGCAGTGTCAAATGTACCCGTGAAATTTGCACCAGATCCAGCCACAGAACGTCAGCAGATATTGACCCAAAAATGGCTGGCATTGTTTCCTGATGGAATAGAAGCGTGGGCCGAGTTACGAAGAACTGGTTTTCCAATTCTTTATCCTTTGTTGCAGTCAGATAATCCTGATGTCGCTGCAACAGATATCATTCGAAGGATAACATGGGTTGCTTATGAATACCAAACGAATGGTGCGGCAGTGCAGGCTGCATTAACATTGTTAGGCGGTCCTGATAAAGCCAGCACAAAAGTGTGGTGGAACACAAAATAAATCGCAGTCATTTTTTGATTATTCGTCGGTATAAAGCAGGAGGCCGGGTTGTTTAAGCAAGCAACCACGGCCTTTTTAATTCACCCTGACTCTATAAATAGGACAGTATGAAATTCTTAAAGGCATTAATATTTGCATTGTTGATTGGCGGCTCAACCGTCGCATCGACCATTCACATAATTCCGGAGCCTGTAGAAATCATTGAAAAAAAAGGTGTTTTTCATTTTAACAGAACTACCAGAATCCTGATCAAGGGCGATACGACAGGATTCGCCACTATTTTCAAATCATTTGTAATCTCATTTAACCGCGCTTCCGGAATTCTTTTGACTATCTCTCAGAAAAATTCCAAAGCGGATAGTTTGAATGTCTTAGTCATAGAATTAAACCATGATCCTTCAATAAAGAACAATGAAGGATATATTATTGAAATAGATAAAAATCAAATTCATATTTCAGCTCCCGCCTTAGCAGGAATTTTTTATGCCATCGAAACCATCAAACAACTTTTACCACCGGAATTTTACAGTAAATCAAATATATCCGGAAAGATCAGGTGGCAAATTCCCTGTGCCTCTATTCTGGATTATCCTCAATATTCCTTCCGTGGCATGAACCTGGACGTAAGCCGTCATTTTTTCCCCGTATCATTTATTAAAAAATACCTGGATATTCTCTCAAATTATAAATTCAATATATTTCACTGGCATCTTACCGACAGTCATGGATGGCGTATTGAAATAAAACAGTATCCTAAACTAACTTCTGCAGGTGCCTGGCGGGCAGAAAGAAAAGGCATCCCGATGACTATTGCCGAACCAACCGGTAAAGACGAACCAGCCACTTATGGTGGTTACTACTCGCAGGAAGAAATTAAAGATATTATACAATACGCAAAGGAAAGATTCATCACGATCATTCCTGAAATAGAAATGCCGGGTCATTGTACAGCAGCACTCGTTGCATATCCGGAATTCAATTGTCTTAATAATAAAATACCCTTACTCATTCCCTGTGGTTATCCGGGGGATCTTCAGCACAATTTCTGCGTAGGATATGATTCAACCTATACCTTCCTGGAAAATATATTAAATGAAGTCATGAAGCTTTTCCCTTCAAACTATGTCCATATTGGCGGAGATGAAGTAAGAGCTGGACCCTGGCTCACCTGTCCGCGTTGCAGGAAAAGAATGGAAGAAAACGGATTTAAAACCTCTCAACAACTCCATGCATATTTTACCAAACGAATTGACAGTTTCATCACTGCAAATAATAAAAGAACTATTGGATGGGATGAAATCCTTTCGGCCAATATTTCATCGGAAGCAGTGGCAATGGCATGGCATGGAACAGAAGGAGCAGTTTCAGATCTGCAATCAGGCCATGAAATCGTAATGAGTCCCTACCACTATACCTATTTTGATTTCTACCAATCCGATCCTGATCTGGAAGAATATATAACATATGCAGGCCTTTTCCTGGATACGGTTTATGCATTCAATCCTGGGTCCCTCAATATAACAGACCGGGAAAAAAAACTGATAATTGGCGGCGAAGGATCTTTATGGACGGAAAATGTAGAAACAGCAGGACGTGTTGAATATATGCTGCTTCCCAGACTTTTTGCTCTTTCTGAAGATCTTTGGTCAGGAAGTGGAAACAAAAATTACAGAAAGTTTATAGATAAAACGGAGGATGAATTCAATCGCCTTGATATGCGGCATATACACTATGCGAAGAGCATGTTTAATCTTTCAATAAGTCCGCATTTTGATAGCGCAACTAAAAAAATAATTATTTCAATTAATAACCAGGTGGCCAGTAAATATATCATCCGGTATACATTGGATGGTAAAAAGCCGGACTATCATTCTGCAGTATATAAAAATCCATTGATAATCGACAAAAGCGTTGCTCTCCAAACAGCGCTTTTCAAAAATGAATTTATACTTGGAAAAGTCAATAGTCAAAGATTTACAATTCATCAGGGAATTGGTTCAATTATAAATATCTTTCCGGATTCCCTTGATGAGGAAATTTCCTCTGAATACAAACGTCTGAATGATGGCATATTCGGGACTATCGAACCATTTGATGGCAGATGGGTTTCTTTCCATGACTCCGTTAAAACGATCACGATTGACCTTGGAAAGTCGCGCATTATTCAGAATATCTATGTTCGATTTATGGAAGACCAGGTAAGCGATATCTATCTTCCTAAAAAGATTGAATTCTCGTTTTCCGTTGAGGGGAGTCATTTCAGAACTTTTTATGAAGTGTTCAATAAATCAATTCCCGAACAACCTTTAAGGCATATTGTCAGTTATAAACAAGAAGTATTGAGTTTGAATGCCCGTTATATTAGGTTGAGAATCAAAAATGCAAATTTGAATTCCGGAGATCAGACTAAAAATAACTTTTTACTGGACGAGATTGTGGTGCAATGAAAAAAACGTTTAAAGCCTGGATTCAGGTTATGGGATTGCTTGTAGTATTGCTGGTTAGCTGCAAAGATGACCAGTCAAAACTCTTTACAAGGCTTAGTTCAAGCCATACAGGAATTCATTTCAGGAATATACTCAAAGAAAATGAACAGGCTAATGTTCTCCAATATACTTATTTCTATAATGGTGGTGGCGTTGCCATAGGAGACATTAATAATGATGGACTACCAGATATTTTATTTACAGGTAATATGGTTCCAAACAGGCTCTACTTGAACAAAGGGAATTTCGTGTTTGAGGATATTACTGAAAAAAGCGGAATAGCCAGGTATCAGGGCTGGTGCACAGGCGTAACCATGGCAGATGTAAATGGGGATGGAAAACTTGATATTTATATTTGTCGTTCAGGGGATATCAACCCGGAAAAAAGAAAAAATCTTTTATTCATCAATAACGGTGACCTAACTTTTACGGAAGAAGCAGAAAAATATGGCCTGGCTGACGAAGGGTACTCTACGCAAGCTGCTTTCTTCGATTATGATAAGGATGGCGATCTGGATATGGTTCTGATCAATCATTCCCTGAAACAATATGCTACCGGAGCCTATGAAAATTCATCACTCCGTAATGAAAAGAATCAGGCTTATGCTACGAAGCTTTACCGCAATGATAACGGACACTTTACAGATGTCAGTGAACAGGCAGGAATAACGTCCAATGTTCTGAATTTTGGACTGGGTCTATCAATATCCGATCTGAACAATGATGGTTGGCCAGACATCTATGTTACGAATGACTTCAATGAACCAGATCATCTTTTTATTAATAACAGGAACGGAACATTTACTGATAAAACGAGTGATTGCCTTGACCAGCTGTCTTTTTATTCTATGGGTTCGGATTGTGCAGATTTTAATAACGACGGATTTACAGACCTGGTAACTATGGACATGCTGGATGAGGATAACCATGCACAGAAAATGCATAGTGGGGCAGAAAATTTCGATAAATTCCAGATGCTATTCAAAAAAGGATTTTATTATCAGTACAGCCGTAATATGTTACATACAAATAATGGAGACGGTACGTTCAGCGAAATCGCACAGTTTGCAGGAGTTTCAAATACAAGCTGGAGCTGGGCGCCATTATTTTCCGATTTTGATAATGATGGTAACAAGGATCTGTTTATTTCAAATGGCTATGAAAAGGATTTCACTAATATGGATTTCATAAAATACAGAGTGGCAGAGGAAGTAAAAACTAAACATGGAGAAACCGGTTCTTCGGCTATGGAAATGCTGGAAAAAATGCCAGCTTTAAAAATGTCAAATTTTATATACCAGAATAATGGGAATAATTCATTTACAAAAAAAACAGCTGAGTGGGGTTTCGACCAAACCGGCGTTGCTTCCGGTGCGTCATTCGCGGACCTTGACAATGACGGGGCCATGGACCTGGTCGTTAACAATATCAACGGAGAAGCCAGCATTTATCGAAACAACGCCCGTAAGCTAGATGATGAAAATCACTATTTGAAAATAAAATTAAATGGCAGATACGGGAATGGTTTTGGTATCGGGACGAAAGTAAAATTATATTGCGGGGCCAATATATATTACCAGGAGCAGTTCCCCGTTCGTGGTTTTCAATCCAGTGTTGATCCTGTTCTGAATTTCGGATTAGGTAAACATGGATTGGTTGATTCCATTATCGTAATCTGGCCAGACGACAGAACACAGAAAATAGAATCGGTGAAACCGGATCAGCAATTGATTCTTGACTGGCAGAATGCAATTCATATTTGGAAATACGATACACTTTCCGGCAGTAATATATATTTCACAGCTGGCTCCGGACCTTCCTTCACCCACATAGAAAATGAATACAATGATTTTTCAGTTCAGAGTTTAATGCCAAATTTTCTTTCAAGGCAAGGGCCCTGTATGGCTACTGAAGATATTAACGGAGATGGAAGAAAGGACCTTTTTATAGGAGGTGCGAAAGGGCAGTCCGGCCAGATCTTCGTTCAGCAGGATAATGGAAATTTCCTGGCCAAATCGGAATCTGCACTCACAGAAGATTCAATGAGTGAAAATGTTTCCGCAGTCTTTTTCGATGCTAACGGGGATGGCTATCCAGATTTATATGTCGCAAATGGGGGATATGAATTCTCAGAAGGAGATTCCGCATTGCAGGACAGGATATATTTCAATGATGGAAAAGGGAATTTCAAAATAAATTCACATGCCCTGCCACAACTAAGGTTCAGTAAAAGTTGTGTAAAATATGCTGACATTAACGGAGACGGAGCCCCTGATCTTTTTTTGGGCGGAAGAGTAGTTCCCGGAAAATACCCTCTTTCACCGGGAAGCCGAATCTTAATCAATGATGGAAAAGGAAATTTCAGAGATGCCACAGCAGAAGTTTGTCCGGCCCTTTTGCAACTTGGGATGGTTACTGATGCAATCTGGATCGATTTAAACGGAGACCATCAAATGGACCTGGTTGTAGTGGGCGAATGGATGCCAATAAAGGTTTTTATTAATGATAAAGGGAAACTGAAAGACAAATCCTCAGACTATATTAAATTCCCATCCTCAGGATGGTGGAACTGTATCATTGCAGAAGATTTTGATGGGGACGGAGACCTGGATCTCGTTATTGGTAATATGGGATTGAATACACAATTCAAAGCAAGTGAAAAAGAACCTCTCACCCTCTACTATAAGGATTTTGAAAATAAAGGAACAATGGATCCCATACTCTGCTATTATATCAACGGGATTTCTTATCCCGCCGCTTCAAGGGACGATCTGACGGACCAGCTACCTTCACTCAAAAAAAAATTCCTTGAATACAGTTCATATGCAGACGCAACAATTCATGATATCTTTTCTGACGAACAATTGAAAGGAGCTGGATTGTTAAAAGCAGAAATGATGCAAACAGTATATTTGGAAAACCGTGGCAAACAGGGTTTTGTTTTAAAACCACTTCCCGGGGAGGCACAATTTGCACCAGTGTATGCTATCAGTGTCCTTGACGTAAACCGGGATGGGAAAAAAGACCTGGTATTATCTGGCAATAATTCGTGGACAAGAATAAAATTCGGACGATACCGCGCCAATCATGGAGAAGTCTTGCTTAACGATGGAAAAGGAAACTTTACCTATATACCACAATCAAAGAGTGGCTTAAACATAAGAGATGATATCCGGAGCACACAGGTCATTTCCTGTGGCAAAAAAATAAACATCTTATTTGGCGCAAATAACGCCCAAGTTAAATCCTACACCCTTAACAATAATTAATTTATATATCTTATGCTTAATGAGATAATATGATCAGGATAAGGCCGATAATGTAACAAGCCAACATAGTACCTAATATGACTTTCACTCCCTTCGCTCCTTTGAATTCTTTCCATACATAAATTCCCCAGATCGCTGCTACTACGGTTGCTCCCTGGCCCAAACCATAAGAAATGGCAGGTCCCGCTTTTCCGGAAGCAATGATACTGAATGACATTCCGATGCACCAGATAATACCACCGAGGATACCTGTTACATGATTTTTAAATCCTCCGCTGAAATAATCTTTATAACTAACGGGAGATCCTGCAAAAGGCCTGCGCATCAAAACCGTATTGAATAAAAAATTACTAGTCAGGATTCCGCCCGAAAAAAATACTATTGCAGTATATGGACTTAATTTACCTTCTTCAGGAATTGTAAAATCGGGAAACATAGATGCCGCAACATATTTGTAAAACAAGCCCATCAACACCCCGCTTATTACGGAAAGAATAAGTCCTTTGGATGAAGGGTTTTTATTTCCAGACTGCATTTTACGATAGGCAAATGCATTCAGAAGAATGGCAATAACAATCAGGCTAACTCCTCCAAACAGTAAAACTTTATTACCTAATGGATGATCTATATAATTCACAATAACTCCTAATACCAGCGCAAGACCAATACCTACAGGAAAGGCCACAGACATACCGGCAATTGCAATGGCAGCGCAAAGCAATATATTGGCAGCATTAAATATAATTCCTCCACTAAAGGCAGATAAAATATTTGTTTCACCGGCTTGTTTTAAATCATCTATAAAACTTCTGCCTTCTGTTCCATGATTTCCCAGTGTAAAGGCAAAAATGATTCCGAGAAGGACGATACCAATTACATAATCCCAATAAAACAATTCAAAACGCCAGGAAGACGCTGCCAGCTTTTGGGTATTTGCCCAGGAACCCCAGCATAACATCGTAATAATACAGAAAAATACAGCCAGCGAATAATTTTCAATGATGTACATACGATTGTATTAATTATTTATTGGGGCGATTTATCATTTACTATAAAAGCAAAACTTCCCTCCTGTAAGGAATGGATGCCTGAGCACCAATCCGGGTTACTGAAATGCCCGCAGCTTTGCAGGCAAAAGCAGTAGCAAGTAAAATATCTTCCCCTTGCGATAAGGCCACAACGAGTGCTCCATTAAATGTATCTCCTGCAGCGGTTGTATCTACCGCTGTTACCGGAATGGCAGGAATATGTGTAAACAGATTTTTATTCAATACAAGAACTCCCTTATTCCCCAGCGTGATGATAACTGTTTTTACGCCTCTTGCATTGATTTTATGTGCTGCTTCTTTTGCCGATTCTATATCGTGCACCCTGATTCCGCTCAGCATTTCGGCTTCCGTTTTATTTGGTGTAAGGATGCTGATATGGCTAAGTAATTGGTCAGGCAGTGTGCAGGCCGGAGCCGGATTCAAAATAACCGGAATATTTTTTTCATATGCCATGGCCGCTACATATAAAACGGTTTCCAAAGGAATTTCCAGCTGCATCAATATGATGGATGATTGAGCGATTATATCACGTGCCTGCAGAAGGTCAGTCGGAATTAGAGTCGCATTGGCGCCGGAAGCTACTACGATACAATTTTCAGCATTTTTATCTACCGTTATCAAGGCCACGCCTGATGGGTATGCGGGATCGGAAATAAGAAATGAAGTATTAATCCCTTCTTCATTAAATATCCTAAGGGATTGCCTGCCAAAAATATCATCTCCTGTTTTGCAAATAAAATTCACTTTTCCCCCAAGCCTCGCGGCCGCCACCGCCTGGTTTGCTCCTTTACCTCCAGGGTTCATAAAAAAAGTTCCTCCGAGAATGGTTTCACCGGGAACGGGAAGATGGTCAGCTTTGATGACCATATCAGTATTAGAACTGCCAATAACGGTTATATCCGGATTTTTCATTTGAATCAATAGCTTCTGAAAATAAATTAAAATTGAATTGAATCTATGCCGAAATAATGATAATCCGAAGTTTTACAGCAAAAAGAATGATCCATTTAATAAAGAAATTTAACAGGCAGGTTAACAATTAAAGTTTCCCATTGACAAAAAATAAATTGTTTAACACGTATCTTTTATTAAAATTAAAATTGAGTATTCAGAATACCATTTTTAAGCTGGGTATCTCTTTATTAGCCATCATTCAACTATGCTTTTTATTCAAACCTGAATTACAGGCGCAGGCAAATCTGTCAAAACCAAATCAAATCATCAAAGGATTCGGGTATTCAGACAAAGGCGACTCCGTCGAGTTTATATTTGGCCAGCAGAAAAAAATAATAGTCAGTGGAGTTGAAGTGCTTTTGGAAAAAAGAATCAATGAAATTAACCAGGTTAATGTTGCCGGGGATTTTAACGGATGGAACCCTGATGTTGCCAAATTCCGAATGAAAAAAGTTGATGGAAATTTATTTACATTAACTGTAAGTAAGTCAGCGATCGGGGAAAAAGGAGAACTGAGACAGTTTAAGTTCGTACTGAATCAAAAATATCGGGTGGAACCTCCGCAAGAAGCTCAGAACAAATTTACTGGTAAGGATGGAAATACAAACCTTACATTAAAACTTTAGTAAACAGTAAATTAATAATGAATCCAGGAAAAATCATACTGATTCCTGACTTTTTACAGGAATTCGAACGCTTTCTTCCGCATTATTAATTTCTTTTGCAGAAGAAATCAGTTTCAGGCATGCGTAACTTTTTAAAGTTGGTTACCTACAAAGGAGAATAATTTCATATACTTTCTTTGACCTATTTCGGACCTGCAGGAGTTGCAGGTAGCACTTGACGGCATTTCGGTAATGAGGAGCTCTTCAATGCAGATTTTTTTATTCTTTCAATTGCTGGTCTTTTTTTCGTGCTTCTGTAGTTCCATTCTTCCGTTGTTTCACACTATCTTGTTCTCTTTGCGGGAAAAATGAGTGAGACCAATAAACATTACTGGTTAAAATCAGGGTCCTATACCCTGATGTTGAATGTACAACAACTCCTCTTTGGATTCGGCAGCTTTTATTTCCTTGTTCGTATACTGGATAAACAAAGTTTTGGGATATGGACCCTGTTCGTGGCTACCACTTCAATCTTTGAAATGGCCAGAAGCGGGTTCATCCAGTATGCACTGATTAAATTCTTATCTGAAAGTCCGGAAGAAGAAAAACCAAGGATTATTGCAGCTTCTTTTGCTTTGAGTGCGGCCATCATGTGCTTATGTATCATCATTAATCTCTGCCTTGCGGGATGGCTGTCGCGACTCTGGCATTATCCAGGACTGTTCAGAATGTTCATAATATATAACGGTGTTTATATACTGCAGGGATTGTTATCCCAATTTCAATGGATTGAACAGGCCCACCTGAAATTTCAGGGCATACTGGTCACCACCATGATGAAACAGGGTGGTTTTTTCTTCTTTGTTTTCTTCGTTTTTATTTTTCATTCCAGCATTTCCCTGGTTGAGCTGATCTATTTGCAGGCCATCTGCACAGCTGTTTCCGCTTTCGTTGAATATTTTTATATTCGGGAATATATCCGGATTTCAGGAAGAGTACATATGAGCTGGATCAGAAAATTATTTGGATACGGAAAATTTGTTTTTGGCACTTATCTCACTACCGTCCTTTCCGGATCCATTAACCAGATGATGCTCGGTACGATGATCTCACCTGCTGCAGCGGGATCTTATAATGTGGCTGTCCGTATTATAAATCTCACTGATGTTCCGACCAATGCACTGGGTGCCATTGTTTTCCCCCAGAGCGCCAAACGGTTTGCGTCACAGGGAATAGAAGCGGGCAAGTACCTTTATGAAAAATCTGTTGGAACCATTGTAGCAATACTGATTCCCCTGGTTTTGTTCGTTTTTTGTTTCCCGGGTTTTGTCGTCCGGCTGGTTGCAGGCGCGAAATATGGGGAAGCATCTCCCATGGTCCAACTCGTCATTCTGACTTGTTTGTTCAATCCTTTTGACCGATTTTTTGGAGTCATATTGGATTCCATCGGAAGAGCCAAGCTGAATTTTATTATCATCTCCAGCTTCATTTCTCTTACCCTGGTATTAAATTATTTCCTGATCCGCCGGATGGGCATAATGGGTTGTATTTATGGAACCCTCATTTCAGATGCGGTTGTGGTTATCGTCAGGCAAGTTTTATTATATAAAATTTTGAATGTGAATCCCTTAAGTCCATTTGTCTATGCCTGGCGGTTCTATCCGGAATTCATCAGGAATTACATCAAACCCCTGCTTGGGAAATTGCCGGATTAATTAAACCTATCGGCTCCGAAGTGCTTTGACTATCTGAAAATTATGTTTAACTTGGGTGTTTCCCTCTAAATACCCTACTGATGGAAGTTCAAAAAGTGGAAAATATCTCCTATGCCGCTTTTATGCAAGATTTTTATCTGCAAAGCATCCCCGCGAACCTTAAAAATGCTGCAAAAGGCTATAAAGGCAAAGGACTATTCAGTCCCGAATGGTTTGGCGATCGGCAAACAGAAATTGCTGCAAAAAAGTGTACCCTGCTTCAGATCATAGACATGGAAGAAGACAGCGCCACGGAATTGTTTATTGAAAGACCCGGAGAAACTCTTTTTATTGCGTTTTGGACCTGGCATACGACGTGCTCTTTTGCACCAACTATTTCAGTTTCCATCGACCAATTAAGCAGCAGAGATTTTAAAGATTTTGTAGGAGATACCCTGTCTTTTAATAAAAAAGAAAGTACGGTGCAAGCGATGGCCGAAATCGAGTATTCCAGGCTAGCAATGCAGACCTGTAAACTGGATAACAGCATTTGTCCCCAAAAATGATTCAGCGAATAAAAAAGGCGAAGTGATGGAATTGCAAAAAGTGGGTGATATTTCTCATCAGGAATTT
>Ga0207065_1048_pt2 | contig 28301 bp, 25 predicted proteins | sample Alteio_BWMinCont_27_FD_153492 | JGI IMG/M metagenome (GOLD analysis project Ga0207065, IMG submission 153492) | Enriched cells from forest soil in Barre Woods Harvard Forest LTER site, Petersham, Massachusetts, United States -... | ecosystem: Environmental > Terrestrial > Soil > Temperate forest >...
CCCATATAGAGATCGAAATGATACGATTTGATATGAGGGTATTTATGGGTAATTATTTGTGTATTCTATCAACTATTTGGGTGTTTATGGATAATAATATGGATATTTGTATCTTTATGGATATTTATGGGTAATTATTTGGATAATGATACATGCAGAAACATTAAAGATCACAAATGAGATACTGGGCCTTATAGCTGAAATAGATGAGTTCAAGGGCTCATGGAAAGCATTGGGGCAAATAGCCCCTGAACAGCTCAGTACACTAAAACATATAGCCACTATTGGCAGCATTGGTTCTTCCACACGCATAGAAGGGAGCAGGCTGAGTGATGTGGAAGTAGAAGCCCTATTGCGGAATATAGAAATAAAAAACTTTGCTACAAGAGATGAACAGGAAGTGGCAGGCTATGCTGATGTGATGAACCTTATTTATCAAAACTTTAATCAGATACCTTTTACGGAAAGCCATATACTGCAATTGCACAGAGACCTGCTGCGCTACAGCGAAAAAGATGACTGGCACAGGGGAGCATATAAAAGATCGCCCAATCATGTAGAAGCCCGCAATGCAGAAGGGGTATCTATAGGTATAGTATTTGAAACAGCAAGCCCTTTTGAAACACCCTTAAGGATGCGGGAGCTTTTTGAATGGGCAGAAAAAGCTTTTAATGACAAAAGCATTCATCCTTTACTTGTTATAGCATTGGTGATCGTTGAATTCCTGGCCATTCACCCCTTCCAGGACGGCAACGGCAGGTTATCGAGGATAATGACCACTCTATTGCTTTTAAGGAGCGGCTATGCATATGTGCCCTATAGCTCTACAGAAGCAGTGATAGAACAGAACAAGGACAACTATTACCTGGCACTGAGGCAAACTCAGGGAACATTAAGAAGCAGAGAGCCTGACTGGCAGCCCTGGCTGAACTTTTTTTTAAGGGCCCTGCAGAAACAAAAACAAAACCTGGAGCAGAAGCTGGAAAGAGAACATGTGCTGCTGCGCAGTATGCCTGAGCTCTCTCTGCAGATACTGGATTTAGTAAAAACACGCGGGCGGGCAAGTAACAGCGAAATTGTAAAGCTTACCGATGCCAACCGCAATACTGTGAAAAAGCATCTGGAAGCCTTGGTAGCAGATAAGTTTTTGCGCATGAACGGAAAGGGAAAAGGCACATGGTATAGTGTGGTATGAGATTTCTGCACACAGAACTTTTAAATGACATTGCGGATTATAAAGTTTTAACATTTTTATTGATTTGGTTTATTGAACTTTAACATAGCATCGCGCTCTTTTTTCTCGTATGCTGGTATGCCCTATGAAACCAATCGGTTTATTGGCCATAATTTTTTTTCTGAGCCTGTCGGCGCATGGACAGCTTACACATGATACCAAATTTGTGGGTGTAGTCGATTTTGAAGGATTCAGCGATCACACTTTTATAGCAGATCATTACATTCCTGGTGGTGGTATCGATATCATATACCACGGGAAAGGTAATTGGTCGCGTGGACTGATTTTGACTGGCAATGGATCTCAAAACTTTGCGAATAAATTTTCATTACCAATAGGTCAGGCAGACCTTGGCATTTATGATATTGGGTGGGTTGATCAATATGATTTTTTTATAACAAAAAAATTCGGGCTGAACATTTTTTTGATAAATGGATGCTATATTGCTAAGCTGCATGATGACAGTGATCTAATATCGCAACAAACAAGATACGGCCTTCGTAATTATCCCAAGCTTGTTGGTACTAACGTTTTTTTCAGTGCTGAGCCTGGCTTGGCCCTACAATGGCGCTGTTTGTTTGATGGGTTTTATTTGACAGCAAAAATAAAATATAAGCTATTGGTGGGTGGAACTGAATTTGGAGAAGCGGGAGAATTTTCTGGTTATGATATTGCAGGTGGATTTATTTTTAGATTTATAAATAAATAACAAGACTCCCAACAAAATAATCTTAATGCATTAAAATCCTCTGCAATATTTCCCCTCAAAAACTGAGTTTGAAAATGCAGTGCAGTTTGTAAACTCTTCCGTCTTTATTATCAATCGCTTGCGCTGAAAAAAATCTCTGTCATACGTATCTGTATAGCGTGTCACACGTATCTGCACAGCGTATGACAGATAAATGATTTGCCAAAGCGCAAAATTCCATTCATCTTTGTGCCGGATTTGATGCTGATGTATCCCAAACAAAGGCAGAGAGTCCCACCCTGAAAACAATAAACCTAAAAAACCTATCCTGTAATGCCTGATAAATTCAAGAAAGTAGATAAGCATTTTATTCTCTCAGACAGCTCGGTAAATGAATATGGTTTCCGTATGCTCACATCCGGCTACCAGGCCGATGAGTTCCTGAAAAACCCTATAGGCTATTACATGCACCGCCGCGAAGATGGCGTGGCGCTGAAATGGGAAGACCTGCACACTGAGGGCGACAAAATATATGCGAGTCCTGTTATCAACCTGAGCAATGATCGCGGCCTGCAAACTTGTGATGAAGTGGAGAATGGTTTTCTGAATGCTGCCAGTATGGGCCATATTGTAGTACTGGAATACAGCACAGACCCTGAGCTGATGCTGCCCGGGCAAACAGGGCCCACTATCACCAAATGGTATAATAAAGAATGCAGCCTGGTGGATATACCCGGCAACAGCAATGCACTGACCCAACTATATGATGCACAGGAAAATGAAATAAACCTTGCTGATTTTTCTGCACCGGTAAAAATACCGGCCATCACCAATACTGTCATTGCAGACATACACCATCTCTTAGGTATTGCAGATGCAGGCGACAATGAACTGCTGGCATCAATAAAATTGCTTGCAGAAAAAGTAAGCAGGCTGAATGAGCTGAAAGCTGAGAATTTATTGCTGCATGGCGACAAAGAATTTCTGCAGCAAGAGGTGGCCGGCCTTAAAGCAGCACAAGCCAATAATGATATCAACATAATGCTGGACAGGGCACTCGAGGACAGAAAAATAACTGTAGAACTGAAAAACAGGCTGGCTACAGACTATGCCAGGAATGCAGATGGCCTGAAAGTATTATTAGCTGCTATGCCTGCTTATCGATCTATTGTGGACAGCCTGAAAAATGCACAGCGTGAAAAAACTGAGCTGCAATGGAGCTGGGATGATTTTGAAGAGCGCGACCCAACAGGTAAAAAACTAAAAGAACTGAAAGCCAATAATCCGGAGCGCTACAAAGAGATCTTCAAAGAAAAATTTGAAGCGGAACTGATAAACGAATAAGGCATTAGTTCTTTATTCTCTCTTCTTCCAAATAATACAGAAATCTCAGCTCCTGGTCAAAGCAACTGCCCTGCTCGTTTTATTCACAAACGAACGCTGCACTGATGAACTAATCAACTAGTGAACCAATTAACCAACCAATCAAATAAACCAATCACTAAACGCTTATGGCAATTCAACGCGAAATATGGGAAGACCATATAGAGGGGAACCTCTTTAAAAACAACGAGTTCTTACTGGCTTCTTATGACGCAAGCCAGTATGTACTGCAGGGAAAAGTAGTGCATATACCACAGTCGGGGGCAACAGCTAATATCGTGAAAAACAGGAGCAGCCTGCCGGCATCTGTAACACAGCGTTCTGACACAGATATTACCTATACGCTGGATGAATATACCACCGACCCTATACTGATACCGAATGCAGATACTATAGAGCTGAGTTACAGCAAGCGTGAAAGTGTGCTGAACGAATATGAAGCGGCATTGAGGCAGGTGATTGCAGAATCCATTCTCTATGATTGGGCACCCGCTGCAGGTACTAATATACTGGGCACTAACGGCACTGCGGTAACATCGCACCTGGCAAGCACAACAGGCAACAGGAAAAAATTCATAGCCAATGACCTGAAGGCTGCACAGCTGGCACTGAACAAACAAAATATACCGCTGGATGAAAGGTATGCATTGATGAGTGCAGACATGTATCAGCAACTGACCGATGATCTGTCACAAACACAGTACCGCGATTTCAGCCAGGCATATGACCCCAAAGCCGGCATTCTTGGAAAACTATTTGGCTTTAATGTGATGATGCGCAGCACAGTTATTTCTTACACCAACGACAGCACACCTGTGGCAAAAGCCTACGGTGCTGCAGCTGCAGCCAGCGATAATGATGCACTGCTATGCTGGCAGCTGAATGCTGTGGAACGCGCTATCGGCGACCTGACATTCTTTGAAAAAGTGGGTGACCCAACTTATTATGGAGACTTGTACAGTGTGCTTATACGCATGGGCGCACGCAAACGCCGGACCGATGAAAAAGGCATACTGGCTATTGTGCAAACAGCTACTTCTTAATGAATAGAATTGACTCCCGGTTGTGCAGCTTGATTCTCTTCCCCCCTGTCATTGCGGCCTCCGAGCCGCAATCTCAAACAATAAATGCCTATGGAATCTGAAGTGAAAATATGGATGCTGGTAGCAATAGTAAGTGTATTGGCAGCGATACTTGGTTTTATAATTAAACTGGTAACTGACGAAGTGATAAAGAGGCTTGATGATATAGTGAGTGAACTGAAGCAACTTACAAAGACTACAACCATACAGGAAGAGCGGATAAAGAGCCTGCACGAGCAGGATACCCTGATCCATCAGCGCCTGAACGAACACTCAGACCGGCTGCACAGCCTGGAGTTAAAACTGAATAAATAAACATTTCTGTAAATCCTAAAACTCTAATCAATGTTTTGTTCCAAAATTAAAGGCCAGGTACGGTCTGTACTAAAAGAGTTTGACCAATATGTAGATGAACATATTGATACCGCACTGAAAGTAACTGTAGCGCTGAAGAATATACTCAGTTCTCCTGTCACAGATATTATTACTGCTATTATTCCCGGCGACCTTGACAATACCATAAAAACACAATTGATTAACGCGCTGACAAAAGCAATAGAAGCGCTCAGCATTGCAGATATCTGCAAGCAGTATGCAGAACCAGCAGATATGCTCAGTTGTTTTGTGCAGCAGGTAAAACAGCGCGACCCTCAACTGCAGGATGCCATCTTGCAAAAACTCGCCAGCCTAGTAGCTGGGCAGATGGATGGCAACAAATTGCAGCAAAGCCTGTACGACCTGTACACGCAAGCCAAATACACGCTAAGCCTTACAGATTCGTACACAGCACTTTACATTGTTAAAAAAAATAGCACAACTGATAAAATTGAGCCTGTTGGTAACTCTAGTAATGTGAATGCATATCAAGAATGGTGGAGTGATGGCTCACAAAGTCATGCAGTTAGTACGGTAAATACATCTGCTGGTTTAGATGTGAGCGCTAACATTACAGTTAATAATACAAATCTTACTTTATTTGGGTTATTTATTGCGTGTAATTCAAACGCTAATTGTACAGGAATTACAAAGAGTGTATATCAAAATAGTACTAGTGTCTCAAGTGGCTGTAGTTCTGGTAGCACACCTAAATCGACATGGGATCGTGTCGGATTTGGCGATAATACATATATGAATGGGAATTTATTTGAGATATTGATTTGGCCTAGTTATAGAAGCGAAGAATTATTTATCACAAGCAATATAAAAGGATATTATGGTTTATAATTTAATGAAATAATTATTCCGAAAAGAAACAATTGCATTGCAATTGTCTCTTTTTATTAGTTAAACTTAGCGATAAGCTATTCTTTACTCTGTCTTTTCAGCCTCTTTCTTAGCCGCTGCTTCTATCGAGAAAACGATCTTTTTTTCTTCCTCACTGTAATCTGCGCGCACTATATCACCTTCCTTTATCCTGTGGTTCAGTATTTCCTCAGCCAGCGGGTCTTCCAGGTAGCGTTGTATTGCCCTATGCAATGGTCTTGCTCCAAACTGGGCATCATAGCCTTTCTCTGCAATAAAACTTTTGGCAGTTGCACTAAGCTCCAGTGTGAATCCGAGAGTATTCAGGCGCTTCAGTACATCTTTCATTATGATGTCTATGATCTGGCCTATATGCTCTTCGGTAAGCGAATTGAATATCACTACATCATCAATACGGTTCAGGAACTCAGGCGAAAAAGTACGTTTCAATGCTTTTTCTATCACATTCTTGCTTAGGTCTTCAGCACTGCTGCTTTTAGCCGATGTGGTGAAGCCTACACCTGCGCCAAAATCCTTCAGTTGCCTTGCCCCGATATTAGAGGTCATAATGATAAGTGTATTCTTAAAATCCACCTTCCTGCCCAGGCCATCAGTCAGTTGCCCGTCATCTAATACCTGCAGCATTATGTTGAAAATATCAGGATGTGCTTTTTCTATTTCATCCAGCAATACTACACAGTACGGTTTGCGGCGCACTTTTTCTGTCAGTTGCCCCCCTTCTTCATATCCCACATATCCGGGAGGCGCACCTATCAGGCGGCTCAGCGAGAACTTTTCCATATACTCGCTCATATCCACACGTATCAGTGCTTCGTCGCTGTCAAACATGTATCTCGCAAGCGCGCGTGCCAGTTCCGTCTTACCCACACCTGTTGGCCCCAGGAAAATAAAGGAACCTATTGGTTTGCGCGGATCTTTCAGCCCTACGCGGTTTCTTTGTATAGCTTTTACTATTTTAGATATAGCTTCGTCTTGCCCCACCACAGCGCCTTTCAGGTCTTCACCCATGCGGCGCAGTTTGCTGCTTTCAGCTTCTACCATCCGCATCACAGGTATTCCTGTCATCATGCTCACCACCTCTGCTATAGCTTCTTCATTTATAGGGTAGCGTTTATGTTTCGCTTCTTCTTCCCATTCAGCTTTAGCACGGTCCAGTTCTTCACCCAGGCGTTTTTCCCTGTCACGCAGTGCTGCGGCCTCTTCAAAACGCTGGCTTTTTACAACCTTATTTTTCTCTTGCTTTATGTCTTCTATCTTTTTTTCCAGCTCTAGTATATTCTGAGGCACGTTTATGTTTTTCAGGTGCACACGCGCGCCTACTTCGTCCATCACGTCTATTGCTTTGTCAGGCAGCAGGCGATCTGTCATATACCGGTCGCTCAGCTTTACACAGGCGTCAATGGCCTCTGCATCATAGCTCACGTTATGAAACTCTTCGTATTTAGAGCGTATATTGTTCAATATTATAATGGTCTCTTCTACACTTGGCGGGTCAACCATCACTTTCTGGAAACGCCTGTCAAGGGCACCGTCTTTTTCTATATACATACGGTACTCGTCCAGCGTGGAAGCACCTATGCATTGCAGGTCTCCCCTTGCAAGTGCTGGCTTAAATATATTGGATGCATCCAGCGAACCGGAAGCACCGCCGGCACCCACTATAGTATGTATCTCGTCAATGAACAGGATCACATCCCTGTTCTTTTCCAATTCATTCATTATGGCCTTCATGCGCTCTTCAAACTGGCCACGGTACTTGGTACCTGCTACCAGGGCTGCGAGGTCCAGGCTTATCACTCGTTTATCAAATAATACTCTCGAAACTTTCCTTTGCACTATGCGCAATGCCAGTCCTTCCACTATGGCGGTCTTACCCACACCGGGCTCACCTATTAATATAGGATTGTTCTTCTTACGGCGGCTTAGTATCTGTGATACACGCTCTATTTCTTCATCACGTCCTACTATGGGGTCCAGGCTGCCCAGTTCGGCAAGCTTGGTTATATCACGTCCGAAATTGTCCAGTACTGGTGTTTTCGATTTTGCATTTCCTGCAGGTTGCCTGCGTTGCTGTTGAAACTGGCGGCGTTCATCGTCGTCCTCAAATTCTTCAGACCCCGGTTCACTGCCGTAGTCAGCGCTTGGGCTGCCACCTTGCAATATGCTCAGTTCGTTTTTAAATCGGTCATAATCAACCTCATACTGGTGCAATATCTGCGTAGCCACATTTTCCTTGTTCTTCAGTATAGATAGCATCAGGTGCTCGGTTTCTACCGTGGCGCTTTTCAGGGCTTTGGCTTCCAGCACAGTTATGCGTATCACTTTTTCTGCTTGCTTGGTCAGGGGCAGGCTGTTGATATTGGCCAGGGGCTTGTTGTTCTTATCCTTTATGGCTATCTCCAGTTCTTTGCGTAGCTCAAAAAGGTCCACATGCATGCTTTGCAGCACACGTATGGCAAGTCCTTCGCCTTCCCGTATCAATCCCAGCAATAAATGTTCAGTACCTATAAAATCATTACCCAGTCTCAACGCTTCTTCCCTGCTGTATGAAATGATCTCTTTTACTTTTGGTGAGAAATTGGAATCCATTTCGTTTATTCCTTATTTTAATTAGTAAAGTTAACAATAAATAGCTGTATTTGGTATTGTGTTTGCTAATATCCTTATTTCATTTTTGCCCCTAAGCACCACGCCGAATATTGCTAATGTGCTTGTTAAATACTATTATCAGGGAGAAATATTACTTTTAGGAATTTATTAACTGTGCCCTTGTGCACGCAATTTCTAAATACTTCCGATTAATGGAGTTCAAAATTGATACCAAAAATTCTTACACGCTTCTTACGCCTGTCACAAACGCGATAAATGCTAATTTGACAGGTGCCATTAGCCAAAAAATGGAAGAATTAGGGCAAAGCGTCAGTTCGAACCTTATATTGGATTGTTGCAACTGTTCGAAAATCGAAGATTCGGCATTCGAAGCATTGAAACAATTGCATGAAGATTTTTATAGCTCATCCTGCTCTTTGGTCTTCATCAATCTGCAGCCCCGGATCTTGGAAGCATTCAGAATAAATAATGAGGGTATTGATATTAATATTGCCCCTACTTTGGTAGAAGCAATAGATATTGTGAATATGGAAATTTTGGAACGTGATTTGCTCAATGAAGAATAATTGTATTAAAATACATATAGACAGGATATTAAGCATATAGAGATGAAAGTTACTATACTCGGCAACAATTCGGCGCTCCCTGCCTTTGGCAGGCACCCCACCTCGCAGGCCGTATCTGTTTATGGAGAATTGCTTTTACTGGATTGCGGCGAAGGCACCCAGATCCAGATGCAACGTTTCGGTTTGCGCTGGCGCAACCTTCACCACATTTTTATCAGCCATATGCACGGCGATCATTATTTTGGTTTGCCCGGCCTTATCAATAGTATGAGTTTACTGGGCCGCACTGCGCCTTTATATTTATATGGTCCTGTTTCGCTTATGCCGCTTTTGCAGCAGATACTCGATCTGGCCAACAACAAGCTTACTTATCCCTTTCAGTTCATACCCCTGCCTGCTGATTATGCAATACTCGTTGATAATGAATTGTTCAGGGTCTCTACATTTCCTGTTATCCATAGTGTGCCTTGCAATGGCTTTCTTATAGAGAGCAAAACAAAAGGGCGGAAACTCTTGCCAGAAAAGTGTAAAGAATATGAGATACCTGCAGCCTATTATGATATCCTCAAGAAGGGTGAAGATTATGAACGCAAAGATGGCTTTCTTGTGAAAAATGAATGGGTTACTGAAGACGGCCCTCGCCCTAAGCGATATGCTTATTGCACCGACACGCTATTCACTGATTCTTTCCTGCAGCATATCATAGGTGTAGATACTGTATACCACGAAAGCACCTACCTGGAAGCAGATGTGACTAAGGCCGCCAGCCGTTTTCACAGCACGGCTATGCAGGCAGCGCAGATAGCAAAAGATGCTAATGCCAGGCAATTGTTATTGGGGCATTTTTCATCTAAATACAAGGACCTCGAACCTTTTAAAATGGAAGCAGCAACAATTTTTCAAAATGTAGAACCTACTGTAGAAGGGACTACTTATGATATTTGATTTGCTTCCTTCATGCTGAGGCACAAAACATCTCACCATACTCAACTCTTGTCATGCTGAGGCACAAAACATCTCACCATACTCAACTCTTGTCATGCTGAGGCACGAAGCATCTAGTGACACCCATTTTTTGATTTGACAACTTTATAGAAGCTGTCAAATCTGCAATACAGTATCATTGCCGGCATTTGTCATGCTAAGTCAATAAAATTGCCCTGTAAGGGCTATATATTGGTAGATCACAAAATAACGAAAGGCCTTTGCCCCGTAGAGGGCAATATATCATTCCTTCATCACACCCATTTTTTTGATTTGACAAATTTTAGAAGCTGTCAAATCTGCAATACATCACTTCCGGAAAACCACACCCAAATAAGCCACTACTATCGTCGTCATGATTGAAGAAATAATAAACACTGGCGCTGCGCCATAAGCCGACCATATGATACCGGCCAGTATACTGGCTCCCATTGTGCATATACTCTGGAATCCCTTGAATGTTCCAATACCTGTTGCGGTATCACTCTTGTCCGCAATATTCGATATCCATGCTGTTGATACTCCGTCAGTAGCCGCGGCATATACACCGTACAGCAGGAACAACACAAAGAATATAATAAGGCTATGATTAAAACCCATTCCAAAATACACAATAGCAAAAACCAGCAAGCCCCCGAAAAGCACATTCTTTAGCCCTATCTTATCACCAAGGGCGCCCAGCGGATAAGAAAGCAATGCATAAAAAACATTGTAAAAGATATATACGCCTATCACATGCGTATCGCTCAGCCCGGCATCTTTCATTTTCAGCAGCAGAAAATAATCGCTGCTATTGAACAGGGTAAAGACCATTAGCCCCGCCACCAGTTTTTTATAGTCCGCATTACTTTCTTTCCAGTAGCTGAAAAAAGAAAGAAGACTATAAGTAGATGTTTTGTCTTTAGGCTTTGCTGCAATGGCCTTTTTCTCTTTCAGTATAAAGAGCAGCAATACAGACACTATCCCGGGAACAAAGGCAATATAAAACAGCGGCTTATACTGTGCCGGTGCATAATACAGGTACAGCAATGCAAAAGATGGCCCTATCACTGCGCCAAGAGTATCCATCCCCCTGTGAAAACCAAATATGGCACCTTTGGTTTCTTTTGTTGCTTCGTCAGAGAGCAGCGCGTCTCGGGCTCCTGTTCTTAACCCTTTTCCGAAACGGTCCAGTGTCCTCGCACCAAATATCCATCCCGGCGCAGTCCACAATGCGATCATGGGTTTAGATATTGCTGCAAGAAAATATCCCCAGCGGACAAATGGCAACCTTATTCCTTTCCTGTCAGATAGTTTCCCGAAATAACCCTTGCTTAGCCCTGCTGTGGCCTCGGCTATGCCTTCCAGTATACCTATCAGCACCACAGAGAAACCAATGCTTTTCAGATAAATAGGCATTACAGGATACAGCATTTCGCTTGCTACATCTGCAAACAGGCTTACAAATGACAGCACTAATACCGTTCGTGTGAATATCCTGGTCTTCACTCCTTATTAATATTAATTATTCACAACAAACCTACATGAAAATTATTACATGGTATATGTTGTCTGAATAGGCACCAGTTTTAAATAAAGATTCATAACCCCAGCCTAAAGGCTGGGGAAAACAAGAGCAAAAATGGCTTTAGCCCTGATTCTATTTTCCTTCTCTCCATATATGTAGAGGGTAGTGGCTCCGTTCTGTGAGAGTCTCCTGCAAAAGGATTTGAGCAAATTCTGATGTTCACATGCTGTCCTACCTATCCATTTGCCCCTCTCCATATATGGAGAGGGGCAGGGGCTTCGTTCTGTGGGAGTCTCCTGCAAAAGGATTTGAGCAAATTCTGATGTTCACATGTCCTACCGATCCATTTACCCCACTCCATATATGGAGAGGGGTAGGGGTGAGGCCCTTTGAAATCAACCCCTTTTATTTAATTTCATGTCCCATGTCTGGGAGAACACAAAATGATCTCAATTCATATACACCGTGGAATAAGGCAGTTCTGATCCGTGGTGGTGCGGATTATTTCAGTAAAATGGAGGAGATGATCAATGCTGCTCATACTTCTATCCACCTGCATGTATATATATACGACGAGGACGAAACAGGCCGCAGAATTGCAGACGCGCTCATCAATGCTGTTCAGAGAAAAGTTATTGTTTATTTGCTTGTCGATGGCTACGCTTCTCAAGATCTTTCAGAGCATTTTATTGAAAAGCTGAAAGCTGCAGGCATTCATTTTGCCTATTTCAAGCAGATGTTCAGGGGCAGGGATTTTTACATCGGCAGGCGCCTCCACTCCAAAGTTATTGTTGTAGATGCAGAGCAGTGTATGGTTTCAGGTATCAACATCAGCAACCGTTATAACGATATGAACGGAATAGCTGCGTGGATGGATTGGGCTGTTTATGATGTAGGTGATGCAGCCACTGTGCTGTATAAATATTGCATCGACCTCTGGAATAGATCCATACTAAGGGAAAAAATTACACCTGTAAAATTGGGCTGGCCGCTGCATTCTGTAAAAGAAAAATGCTTGGTCCGTGTTAAAAGGAATGATTGGGTAAGTGGGCAAACAGGTATTACCAAAAGTTACCGCGAAATGTTCCGTAAGGCACACGAGCATATCATTATCATGTCTGCTTACTTTGGCCCTTCAGCACGCATATTGCGCAAAATGGAGCATGCAGCTGTGCGGGGTGTAAAAGTGCAATTGATCCTCGCCAGTCGCACCGATGTCAATATTATGAAGCACGCGGAACGTTATATTTACCGCCGGCTGCTGAAAAATAATATTGAGATATACGAATACCAGGCCAATGTATTGCATGGCAAGGTGGCTGTTTATGATAATAAATGGGCTACCGTCGGCTCTTATAATGTAAATAATATCAGCGCATTCGCCAGCGTCGAGCTCAACCTCGAGATCAAAGATCACCAATTCGCAGCTACCCTGAATGATACGCTGGAAAAGATAATAGCAGAAGATTGTGTACAGATAAACAGCACTAACTATTACAATGGCTTCAGCTTCTGGCACCATTTATGGCAGCCCATAGCTTATTGGATAGTGCATTTCATTTTCCTCGGTTTCACCTTTTATTTCCGTCAGGAAAAAATGAAGGATTAATTTCCTTTTATTCTTTGCAGTAAAGCCAGTACGGCGCCATTGCCCCAGCCGGCAAACCTGCCCCGTTGCACCACTATGTCATTCGCACCGGGCGGCAATAAATAATAGTGAAATACAAATTTTGCATCTGGGTTTTGCCAGCCGGCCATATCTTCAAAGCATAGGTCATTAAATACCAGGGTATCATGCCACATCTCAGCAGTATAGTAGCCTCTCGAAAACCTTTTTAAATCCCTCAGCTCTTTATTCCCTTCCAGCGGCTTTAATAGTGGATCATTGCGCAGCACATATCTTAACTCAAGCTTATCTTTTTTATCAAACACACAATGATAACCAATATGGTACCCCGAATCATTTTCTATCACCACAAACCACAGCATGCAGTTCAGCGGGCTCGGTGTTGTAAACCACTTATTGTTTCTTATATGTTGATTTTCTATGGCTTTACTCACCACTTTATCTATATGCAGCTTATTGTAGATACAATACACGAGGTACAAAGAGCAGCAGGCAACTCCGGCTACAGCCCAGCCTCTTCTCTTAGCATTATTTCTTTTCAGCACAAGCAGCACTACGGCACTTATCAGTGGCCATATTATAAAAAGAGGGTCAGCTACGAACAGGGTATTGAATGTAAACCTTTGATGGCTGAAGGGCTCTAGCCAACCTGTTCCGTATGCGTTAAATGAGTCAATGAATATGTGTATGAATATCTGTATGCCCCAGAACATTGTCCAGTTCCATAGAGACAGATTTGTTTTCCTTTGCCACTTTTTAGATACAAAGCCCAAAAGCGGGCTAAGCAGCAGCGTGAATAATATGGAATGTGTAAAGCCTCTGTGCGCCAGCAGGTCAGATGTTGTATCCATCCAGAAAGAGGCTACAAAATCCACATCCGGTATGCTTTGTGCTATAGCGCCCAGCAGCATGGCTTTTTTACCAAGCCGTTTACCGGCTATTAGTTCTCCTATACAGGCGCCTAAAACTATATGGGTAACAGAATCCATTTGCTGAAAGAATAAAGTTAGCAAATAGGAATATACTTTTCACCCTTTTATCAAGGCGCTACTGCATTCGCATATAGGGGTGCTGTGCTCAGCGCATTGAATATCATTTTGCTTGTCGTGATATCCTCGTATGCTGAATAGTCGCTTACGGGGTACCCATAGGCAGCAAAATATACAATTGCGCCACTGTTGATGCCTATATCTCTAAGGTCAGATGCCGGAACTAACAATGTTGCTTTGGTCTGGTTTGCAGGTATATTTTTCACGTAGTAAGAAAGATAATTAGCAGGCGTGCCATTTACACTCGAAGAGCTGTTTACGAATACAATATAACTGCGTTGTTTGCTGTCAGAGGCAAATGTCAGGGTCACTGAGTCGTTACCCGATGCTGCAAGCATTGCAGTTAAACTAAGCGGGGAAAAAGCTGCGATAACAGACATCTTCACATCCCTGTTCAGGGTATCATTTATATATTGAAAATTAGGCACTTTCACGTCACCATATTGGTTGTTAGGCACATGCGCTGTAATAGAATAATTACCTGTGACTATATTGCTGAAAGCATAGGCGCCATTTGCATCAGTCATCACCATAGTGTCTTTGCTGCTATTGTTTATTGTCACTTGTATCCCTGATAATCCGGTATCTATACGCGTGCCGTATTCGTCATACAAAAATACATGTCCGTTTATTACTCCGGTATAGGCTGGCCCTGCCGGGCCTGTTGCTCCTGCTGCACCCATATTTTCTTTGAAGCAGGATGTCAGGAACAAACTGCTGCTTATCATTAAAAAAACCAAATGCCTTTTCATAAAAATTCCATTTTTCGTCATTAATAAGACTTTAGATAGTCAATAAGGTAAAAGCACAGGATATAATTAAATGAACCTAAACTTTACTCGCCTGGATAGCAGAATACTTTCACCTGCTTTTTCCTTCCATTCACCTACTGCTTCCTTATCATAACCGAAAACTGTTTCTGCAATTATAGTGCCAGCTATAGCTTTGTGTCATAAAAATCAAACAAAATGAAAAAGTACTGGTTTAGAAAAATACCGTTTATCATCTTAATGGTTGCTGCTGGTGTCTTTGTTTTCTCCGGCGCAGTCATGCTTCTCTGGAATGCCATCCTGCCTGCAGTATTGCATGTAAGCACCATTACATTCTTCCAGGCCATGGGTATTCTTTTATTGGGCAAGATACTCTTTGGTGGTTTCCGTGGCAGAAGGCCCTGGGCTGGCCACCACTGGAAAATGCACATGTGGAAGAAATGGGAAGGCATGAGCCCTGAAGAAAGGGAAAAATTTAAAGAGCAATGGCAGCATCGTGGTCATTGGTGTATGCCTGCAGATGCTTCAGGCTTATATAATTGCAGGAAGACAGCTTAATATATTCTATATTAATTTTCCCATAGGGCGGTGTTTTAACACAGCCCTTTTTTATTGCACCAGCAGTTTTAAAACCTGCCTGTATTTCTCAGTCTGAAAAGCAATGTAATATAGCCCGGCTGTTATATTATTTGTTGGTATCTCTGTCACATCTTTTTCTACTAAAAAGCTTCCTGCCAATTGCCCTATTTGATTAGTAATAGTTATAGCCCCCTTGTCTTTCGTTTCAAAATACGCCATATCTCTTACTGGGTTAGGGTACAATAGGTTCTCTTCTATGCTCACTTGCTTCACCCCTGTAGGAACGGCCTCACTTATCATGTACAGCACATCTTGCGAAATATATGTTGGGGAATTAGTAGAATCTATTTTTAGCAATGCTGAATTATGAATATTGTCCCACCATCCATAAGTAATGATTGTGGTGATATATGGCGGTGTGGAAGTATCGGCTTCCACTTGCATTATCTTTAGCCTTAGCACATTGCTGTAGCTTGCATTAGGCAATATCAATGTCCCATATCCATCTGCTATGATGCTCGATTGCCCTTTTCCCGGAAAGTTAAGAGAACTTGACGAATAGTTCATAACAAAACTATCCGTCGCTGTATCGCCATAACTGATAGGGCGCACAGCAAACAGCATGGAATTGGAATATTGTATGACGAATTGATTCACAGAATCTTCAAATCCTACCAGGTAGCCACTATCAGCAGTAGCATGTGCATACACATATGTCCCGTCGGAGTGCTTTTCAACAAACGTAGCTGTGGGATACATACTGCCATGTGGCGTTGCTGATGGGCTGAGTACCCATTCTGTTACTGTGTCTATTGTGCTCAGATTAGAGAAATCCCAGGTCTGGTTGGCACCAGTGTCGCCGTGATATACACCACTGGTTTGGCAATTACGAAACTTCAATACCGTTCCTATGGAAAAATTCTCACAGGTATTTACGGTGAGCTGCGCAATACTCTCATAAGATAAAGCACAGAGGGAAAGCAATAAAACAGAACCTATAATTTTCATGTTATTTGTTTTTATCGGGATCTAAATACGTTTTCAGGTCTTTTACATAGGTTTCAAAAGCAGTGATGCCCTTTTTTGTAATGTTGCATGTGGTCAGGGGATATTTATTCCTGAAACTCTTCTTTATATCTATATACCCGGCCTCTTTCAGTTTGTCCAGTTGCACACTCAGGTTGCCGGCTGTAGCGCCTGTCTTCTCTTTCAAAAACGAAAACTCTGCCTCTTCCAGCGATATTAATAATGATACTATTGCCAGTCTGAGTTGTGAATGTAATAATGGATCTAATTCTTTAAACATTCTTCTTATGTCTCATCTTAAGTAAATACCCGGGTATAATATATGCAGCTATCACAGCCAATGCCAGTAAGAGCAATTGGTATTCCACCTTTACAAAAAAGCATGCTATGGCCAATATCCAGCAGCAGATACCGCCTATTACCATTGCTCTTAGTTTTATAGCACCTCCGGAAACAAATGTACCTATGCCGTACAGCATCAATACCATAGAAAGAGTATTCTCCTGCAGCCTGCTTTGAGAAAACAGTACAATGCCCAGGGATATGCCGAACGCTGTCCATAAATATCCCATTATCTTTTCAGGGTAGGTTTTTACTTTTTCTTTTTTCTTCATGTTCACCATCATTACTATTTGCACAATGAGGGCTGTAGGTACCAATATCACCCAGGGCCAACCGCTCAGGTTCGCGTAATGAATTTGTATCATAATGAACTGGCTAAGGCTGGCTATACTCACTACCCATCCCCACAGCAGGTAGATATTGCTGTCGTCATTAAATTGTGTGCGGGCTGTTTGTATCATTTCAGTGATCAGTTCCAGTTGTTGTTTCTCAGTGTTTTCCATTTGTATTTCTTTTATTTTATGAGGTGAACATTTTTTATTTCTAAGTCTATGTCTGCTTCTTTGTACGACATGTCAAAGTTTATTGCTTCTATTGTTTTTAAATCCAGCGCTATCTGTTTTCCATAGTAGGTATTTTGTTTCATGTCGCTAAAGTTGACACGCACTGTTTTCCATTCTTTTGCTGGCTTAAAAGTTGCCGCATGGTAGTTATAGTCTTTAACCAGTGCAGATGCCAGCTTCACAGCATAGCTCTCTTCATTCCCTTTTACGTCAAACTCTATGGCCTTATATTCGCTTATGTCAGTTGCCTCTATATCGCTTTTCGTAGTCAGCAAGAAACTTGCTCCCCCAAAACCTAAATAACCCTTTCTTACTATTTTTCCCCACAGATGCAGAAATGTTCCACCCGCATCTTTTTCCAGCTCACCGCTTGTTCTCGAAAGTCCGCCAAGCATACTGTCAGAATAAACATGAATGGAAGGAGATAAAGCCCCTGATGCGTCAATGTTCAGGCTGGCCGGGTTGAAATTTCCTGCAGGTTCCGGCTCCTTTGCAGCAGCTCTCTCCGTGTCTTTTTGCATCATCACCCCTTTATGCACCACCATTTCCACGCTTTTAGTATTCTGTATATTATCCAGCGGGTCAGCATTCAATATTGTTAAGTCAGCGTCATAGCCTACAACAACTTTACCAATTTTTCTTTCTGGCAATACCAAAGCCAGGTTTTCTGTTGCACTGCACAGGGCTTCTGCCTTGCTCATGCCCGCATTCACATACTGCAGCATTTCATTGTGTAATGAGTATCCGCAGAATACAGCGTAATTGCCCGCATCCGTTCCTGCCAGTATTGGTATTTTCATTTCTATGCATTTACTCAGGTTATATCGGTAGCCTATAGAATGATACATTTTTAGCCTACCCGATGATGGCGGCTTCGGCAAGGCCACAGGGCTGAATTTTTCAAGGTAATGCGGGTCGGCTGTTTTCCATAAGAGTGAGTCCGACATATAGGCTGCATCATGCCCTTCCAGCATCGATTGCATTACAGTTATAGTAGGTATCACTACTATACCTGATTTTTTCATTTTGCTTAGCTGCTCATTTGTCATGCTGTCTACTGGCATATGCGCCAGCACATCGGCTTTGGCATCTATACAATCCATAGCGCCGGCTGCATCATCAATGTGCACAAATACTTTTTTATTTCGTTTATGTGCTGTGGCTATTATTGCCCCCAGCTCTTCTTTATTTAGGGAGTGCGGATTGGTATAAGCTTGGTACACCACTTTTATTACATCCATTCCATTATCAATCACTTCATTTGTAATTTTTGTGGCCTCTGCAACAGATGTTATGGTACGTGTTGGCACTCCGTATTCTGTGCCGTGCCCTTCAGGTGCTGTTAGTATCGGCCCTGACAGAATTATAGAGGCATACGCTTCTGGTTTTGGTTCAATAGTGGCTTTCAGTTCTTTGCAACCGTCTTCAGGAAAGAAAAGATCAACAACAGTAGTTAGGCCACATTGCAAGCTGCTCTTCAGGTTATTAGTATGGTCTATCATAACATAAGGGTAGGCCGGGCTGCCAGATATATGCACGTGGGCATCTATCAGTCCCGGTATCACATATTTACCATGCACATTTATACGCTCGCCTTTCTCTTTTGATATTGCATTGTTTATAGCAGCTATTTTGCCATCTTTTACCCGTATTTCTTTAAATGCAACAAATTCCTTTCCGTTGAAATAAGAGCCATTTTCAAGAATAATTACCGAAGGGCCGCTATTGGCAGTTTTGCAATTCGCAAAATAAAAACCGCTTAAAGCAAGTAAAAGCAACAGTATTTTAGGGTAAGCAATGTTTTTTCTCATATAGTTGTTTTTAAAACTTTAAACAAATGTAAAGTAGTTTATAAAATAAACCAAATTTTACAATCACTTTTATCACGCTCGTTTTCAAACGCTCCATTCGCGCTCTCATAGCTTTTCTCTATCCATTATTCGACAATAAGGCATGATATTGTGCCGTAATGTCATTATTTTTATTGTGGATTAGAATTTGATTTGAATAATAAACAACAAAAAATTTCCCAGATGAATCCAAATGAATTTCAAAAATATGCCATCAAACATCATGGCATCAGCAGTCAGAGTTTACATAATTATACCTCTTCATTTACAAAAATTCCGAATGCGCTTACTCCCTATATTATAGAAGAGCGCCCTATGAATGTAGCTTCAATGGACGTGTTCTCACGCCTTATGATGGATCGCATCATTTTCCTCGGCGAGCCTATTAATGATTACGTGGCAAACATCGTTACAGCACAGTTATTGTTCCTCGAGAGCACAGACCGTGCCCGCGATGTGCAGATGTATATCAATAGCCCCGGCGGCAGCGTATATGCCGGCCTCGGTATCTATGATACTATGCAGATCATCAACCCCGATGTATCTACTATATGCACAGGTATTGCGGCATCAATGGCAGCAGTGCTCATGTGTGCAGGCACCAAGGGCAAGCGCACAGCCCTCAAGCATAGCCGTGTCATGATACACCAGCCATTAGGCGGTGCAGAAGGCCAGGCAAGTGATATAGAAATTACAGCCCGTGAGATCGGAAAACTGAAAAAAGAGCTTTACGAGATCATAGCCCTGCATTCAGGACAGAAATTTAATAAAGTAGAAAAAGACAGCGACCGCGACTACTGGATGAGCGCACAAGAAGCCAAAGACTACGGCATGGTAGATGAAGTGCTGGAACGCAACCCCCGCAAAGCAGGGACTCAGAACCCATAATTTGTCTGATACTTATTTAATAGAAAGCCTGGTTTTAAAGCCGGGCTTTTTGGATGTCGTTAGCTAATGGAATTTGAGAGAAGAAATGTATTGAAAATAAAATGTTTACATTAGATGTATGATATTTTATTTAGGTGTTACGGATAATGATTGTATAATTATTTGAGTGAACACAACCCAGAAGATATAAATTTCTGGCAACCTGGAGGTAACGTGAGATTTAAGATATTAGGGCCAGGTGCACCTTTTCTTTTTAAACTTAAGGCTCCGGTTAATGCAATTGGCGGCGTTGGTTTTTTTCAAGTAATACTTTTTTACCAATTTCAATCGCGTGGGATACATTTGGTAATAGAAATGGCTGTAGTACGTACAACGAATTCAAAAGAAAGATTCTTAATTACCGGAATGATAAAATAATATAAACCCAACAATTGGTTGTATTGTCTTAACGAATCCAATTTTTTTTAAAAGGGATGAATGGGTTGAAATTCCCAGTGATTGGAACAAAAACATAGTTCAGGGTAAATCATATTCAACCAATGATGAAGTAGGCAAGCTTATTTGGAATAAAATCGAAAATCTAATAGAAAAATACCTAGTTCCAAATTACCTAAGTGGTGATAAAAGTCAACTAATGCTACAAGAGCAAGAATCGCCAGAATATGGGAATTCTATTCTTACAAAAGTTAGATTGGGACAGGGAGCATTTAGAGTTTTGATAACCGATGCATATAACAGAAGATGCTCAATATCAGGAGAGAAAACATTACCGGTATTAGAAGCTGCACACATAAAACCTTATGCACTGTCAGGTCCAAATTATATTTCTAATGGTTTATTATTACGGTCAGATATACACAAGCTTTTTGATTCAGGGTATATTACAGTTACTAAAGAATATAAAGTTGAAGTTAGCAAGAGGATAAAAGAGGAATTTAAAAATGGCAAAGAATATTATCAATATCATGGGAAAAGTCTATTATATCTCCCTCTAAAGGATATTGATAAGCCTAGCACAAAGTATATTGATTGGCACAATTCTGAGATATTTAACACGTTTTAAATAGTTTTCTCCAACTACTCAGGAACATGTTTATCTACTTTCCTTTTTCTTAAAATGAAGTTCAATTAATTTTCACTCCTTCCCTTTCAGCATCTGCTTCATTTCCATCATATCCACTTCCAGGTCGGCCAGGCGGTGGTACACTTCTGCAGGCTCACTGAAATCACTGCTTATCTTCAGTCGTCCATACCACATCTCTTTCACATCTTCAGGGTCTATTTCTACCGTGGGGAACTCATGCCTGTGTGCTATCGTGTCAGACTTTAAATAGAGCTTGCCCCTTTCTTCTATACGGTTCAGCACCCGCTTCACAGCCACCCCGCCTTTATGCACTATCACATGCACCCGGTTATCACGTATCTTATCAAACCCTTCTATCCATTCTCCTATTATCCTGTCTGCATGCATTATGTTGGGCGCCATAGATGGCCCATCCACTTCAAACATCCTGAAGGTAGAATTATTCAATCCCGGTAAGCGGAATGTAGGCAGGGTCTCCATAAACTCCGGGTCTCCATACCCCGATAAATAACCTGCCCTCGCCTTCACAGGCACGTATATAATATTATCATGCCCTTCCCTGTCCACTGTCACCACCATAGGCACTTTATGATTCGGTATTATCTCTGTCTTGTTTCCTGCCGGCAGATCAATGATTTTTGTACCCGGCCCTTCTTTTTCCAGGTTAGCTGACAAAAGTATATCTATCGAAACTCCAAAAAAATTGGAAAATGTTAATAAGGTTTCCACATTTGGCTCACTCACCCCTGATTCATAATTAGCAATGGTCGTTCTGCCTATATTCAGTTCAGAACTAATACTGTCCTGTGTCTTGCCCATTTTTTTTCTTAAAAATTTCAGGTTGCCTGCTAAGTACATGATATTAATTTTTTAGAATTTTTCCACAAAAAATTGTTTATGTCAAATAAATTGGAATAAATTTGTGTCAAAAATACAAAATATTTGACATCAAAATTAAAATATTTTTTAAATATGCCAAATAATTTGCCAGGCTTTATAGAATGATCAGAAGACTAAAAAGATACAATATGACACAGGAACACAAAAAACAAGTAAAGGAAGCCTTGCTCCGTTACCTCGGAACCTTTCCATCACAAGATGCAGCTATCCATCATCTCGGCATCAATGCACTACTTATAGACCAGCTAAAGAATGATAACTGCAGCGTCATAAGCGATGAGACATGGTACAGCCTCGCACGCCAGGTAGGTTTTTATTGCGGCGAATGGCACGCAGCTGATACTGCCGCCTTCATGCTGCTGAAGATACTATTCGGCGATGCCCGGCATTATGCTATGGTATATGGCATAGCTTTCGAAGATGGCCTGGGTAAAACCTTTACTGCAAAATACTATATCCATAACAATCCCGGCACCTGCTATATATCATGCTCAGAGGATATGAACAGGAAAACCTTCCTCGCAGAACTATTGCGCTGTTTCACAGATGTGCCTGCTGCTGCTCTCCCCATTATGATGCAGCGCCTCTTCGATAATGTCTGCAAGTCTGGCGAACCATTGTTTATTATAGACGATGCACATAAGCTCAAAGACAGGGTATTTCACTTGCTGCTATCTATTACCGCGCTACTACGTGATAAATGCGGCTTCGTCATCATGGGCAACAATGGCCTAAGAAAGCGTATAGCAGATGGCCTTCAGCAGCAGAAAGAAGAATACTTAACCTTTTACAAAGCCATCGGTCGCAGGTTCATTACACAAAGCCGCCTCAGCCCTAATGATATCGAGATCATTTGCAGAACAAATGGCCTGAACGATGAGAAGAGCATTAGTAATGTTAAAAGGCAATGCAAAGGAAAATTGTATGGTATTGAAAGTATAATAAGGGAACTGAAACATGAGCAGACTGCAAGACCAATAGCAGCATGATTTGCTGCACAGTAACAATATGAATAATAAAAATTAAAACAGGACTATTTATGAGTATAGCAACAGCAAACATCGATACTGCAAGGCACATAGCACGTGCGGCAGAGCAACAGATAAAAGTAAAAACAGGCATGAGGTTCACTATTGTTTTATGCCCTACAGACAATGCAAAAAAGAACCCCGAACAAATGCTGGACCGCATAGCATCTGCATTGGGTATGAACTCAGATGTTTTTCAAACCCGGCGGCGTTCACGGCAATTGGTGGAGCTGCGTTTTCTCGGCGCATTACTATTGCGCAGGTATTTTCCCAATATCACCCTTATGCAGATCGGCCATCTCTTTGGTGGGCAGGATCATACCTCTGTTATGAATGCACTGCAAAGAGCAAGCGAATTACTTGAAACACACGACAGCTCATTTACTGCCAAATACGACCACGCTGTAAAAACAGTAAACCTCTGGATGAAAGAACCATAAACACTGCTGCTGCGTATAATAATGTACCAAAAGCCTGGACAAAATCTTCTCTCACAAAACGGAACAATATATTTTATGAATAAAAGACAACAGAAGCATGAAATGCTGCTCACATTTTTACTCAATGCAGCAAAGAAGAAAACAATCCGCAAAAGACCAGCCCCTATAAAACGCTTATATCACCTTAGCAAACAATTATTCTGATGTCAGGGCCGGGACTGTATTTTACAGTTCCGGCAGCATCCGCTTATCAATTAAACACAAACCCTTCAGAAAAAGTTACAGTATGTCCATCATCTTTGATCACATATCCCTCTACATGCATCTGCTCCAGCAATAGCTCCAGTATCTCCTTATCTATACCTGGCAATGCATCCTTTATCAATTCCTTGCGCTCAGCAATAAATGGTCTTCCGTTTTTTAGCTTGTTTATTATCTGGTAGCTGTAGCGTTTTTTGATGTACTTTTTTACAGCATTTACCATTGCAGTATAGTCCATATTAAAGTCTTTGGAAATAAAATTAAACAATTGCCAGCGTCGCTCTTCCAATAGAGCGTATATTTGTTTTATCAACAGTTTATTCAGAACTCATTGGCTATCTGCGCTTTATTTTATTTGTATATTTGTTTTCACGTGCATCCGTTAGTAATTTAGAGAGAGGAATAATATGAGCATCAGGAGACACATTACTATTATTGTTATTGCCATTATTTTTATTACCTGCATGCCCATAGTGCGTACGGCAGTAGTCTTTTTTCACCCTGAGGTTGTAAGCAATTCATATCTCTTTTTCTTCCCTTCCGTTTTTTCTATCCTGGTAGGGGCAGGTCTTATTTACAGCATTATTAATGTTGTTAAAAAAGCACGCAAAAATATCAGGGAACGATATGAAAGCGACATGCTTGAAAAAACCTATAAAAATATCGTCGAAGATTCAGGTGTATGCAGCATTATTATAGATAATCACAGTATTATTAAATTCATCAGCAAAAATTTAGAACGCCTTTCTGGCTATTCCCCAACTGAGCTAATTGGTGTGGAGCTTTATAAGACATTGCCATCTGCATACAGAGAGCAGGTATCAAAGATCGTATCCCGTATTTTTTCCGGGAATGATTATGATGAAACCATACAGGTGCAGGTATATACCAAAGAACGCGTAGACAAATGGGTATCCTGCCGCCTCTATGCTGTAAAAGACAATGCCGGCAATATATCCCAGGTGCAGATGATGGTGTGGGATATAGACAAAGAAAAGAAAATGCAGCTGGAGCTTGAACAAACCGAGCAGGATAAAAAAGCCCAACAGCTCATGTTGCAGACTATCATTGATTATTGCCCGGTTATCATTTACATGAAAAACATGAAGGGTGAATTTGTGCTCACCAACAGCAGGATGAAAAATCTTGCCGGGCTTACTGCCGGTACCGAATCTCCCGTATCAGGAAGAATGAATAACCGCTCCGAAAAGAATAAACTGTATGAAGAGTATGACAGGAAGGTGATGCAGGAAAAAAGAATGGTCACTTTCGAAGATGAATTTGTGCATCGTAACGGGCATAGCACTAATTATTACCTTATGAAATTTCCCATCTTCGATCAGGATGGAGAACTGGAGTACATCTGCACTTTCTCTACAGATATCAGCAGCCTTAAAAAATCTGAGCGGCTCATGCTCGAGGCCAAAAAAGAAGCAGAGCAGGCGAAAGAGGCGCAGGAAATATTCATGGCCAATATGAGCCATGAGATCCGCACGCCTATGAATGGTATTTTAGGAATGAGCAACCTGCTGATGAGCACCAGCCTGAATGATGAGCAAAAAGACTTCATGCAGGCCATACAGGAATCTGCTAAAAACCTTCTTGCCATTATCAACGACCTGCTCGATTTCTCTAAAATAAAATCCGGCAAATTCCACCTGGAATCTACTGAGTTCAAACCCAGGCAGACTATTAAAAAAGCTATGTATCCTTTACTGTTCAGGGCAAATGAAAAAAAGATACCACTCAAATCACTGGTAGATACTTCGGTGCCTGAAATACTGCTTGGCGACCCGCTCAGGCTGCAGCAGGTTATCATCAATCTTGTAGGTAATGCTGTAAAATTTACAGACGATGGCTACGTGGAAGTAAAAATATATCCCTACTCCCGAGAGGGCAATAAGATATTGTTGAATATAGATGTCGTCGACACTGGTATTGGTATCCCAGCTGATAAATTGGACAATATATTTGAAAGTTATACACAGACCGATACCAATATCTCGCGTATATATGGTGGCACAGGCCTGGGCCTTGCTATCGTAAAACAGTTGGTAGAATTGCAGAACGGCACTGTGTCTGTAAAGAGTAAATTAGGTGAAGGATCCACTTTTACCGTGCAGATTCCCTATCTTGTGCGCGAAACGTACTCAGATAATACTGGCGAAACGGACGAGACCACAGAAAAGGAAAACATGTTAAAGGATATAAAGGTTCTGGTTGCTGAAGATAATATCATTAACCAGAAAGTGGTGCAGAAAACGCTCATGAGGCAGAATGCAACTGTTGAGATCGTTTCCAATGGACAGTTGGCTGTAGATAGATTAAGCGTAGCTGATTTTGACATTATCCTCATGGATATCCAGATGCCGGAAATGGACGGCTATACCGCCACAAAACACATCAGGACAGTAATGCATAAAAATACACCTATTGTAGCCATGACAGCAGATGCTATTACAGGTGAGGCTGATAAATGTATCGAAGTAGGTATGAACGGTTACATCTCCAAACCTTTTGACGCTAACGATCTCTACAATAAAATTCTTGAACTGGTAGGCTGACTTAGCTTGTCATTCCGGGCTTGACCGGGAATTTTTTCATGGAGCAAAGCGTAATAATCTCATCATTTCCGCGACGCGGAAATAATAAAAAAGAGCACGAAACAAAGATGGCGGCCATAGGCCGCCATCTGTATAATCATCCTGAATTTTTTTTTATAAAAGAGCAGAGATAGCTTCCACCAGTTCTGAACGATAAATCGGCGTACCCTTTATCTTATTATAGGCTACTGCATCTATCATATATTTATCACGTATTATTTTCACCAGTTGCCCGTTATTTATTTCGGGTATCAATACCTTTTTATATCGTGCCATCATTTCGCCCAGGTTGCGCGGGAAGGGGCGCACATAGCGCAGGTGTGCATGGGCTACTTTTTTACCCATTGCTTGTAGGTCCATCACAGCGCTTTTTATAGCGCCATAAGTGCTGCCCCAGCCAAGCACCAGCACATCGCCTTCTTCAGGGCCGCTGTCCAGTGTTTGTTCCGGCACGTATTGTGCTATCATTTCCACCTTGGCCTCGCGGGTCTTCACCATATGCTGGTGGTTCTCCGCCTCGTACGATATATTGCCTGTTATATCTTCTTTTTCCAACCCGCCTATACGGTGTTCCAGCCCTGCAGTGCCCGGTATGGCCCATGGCCTTACCAGTTTCTCATCACGTTTGTAAGGCAGAAATTTTTCACCCTCAGCCATCGTCTCTTGAAAATGTACACTTATCGCAGGCAGCTCTTCCGATTTAGGAAAACGCCATGGCTCAGCGCCATTAGCTATATAGCCATCGCTCAGCAGGATAACCGGTGTCATATGCTGCACCGCTATGCGGCAGGCCTCATATGCGGCATCAAAGCAGTCGCTTGGTGTGCAGGCAGATACTATAGGCATAGGGCATTCGCCGTTCCTGCCATAGTAGGCTTGCAGCAGGTCGCTCTGTTCGGTTTTGGTAGGTAAGCCGGTCGATGGGCCGCCTCTTTGTATATTTATGATCACCAGTGGTATCTCCAGCATCACGGCCAGTCCCATAGCCTCGCCTTTCAGCGCCATACCCGGGCCCGATGTTGTAGTGATACCCAGGCTGCCGCCGTATGATGCACCGATAGTACTCGTTATAGCAGCTATTTCATCTTCCGCCTGGAAGGTGCGCACACCAAAATTTTTATACCTTGCCAGCTCATGCAATATGTCAGATGCAGGTGTAATTGGGTAAGATCCCAGGAACAAAGGCAGCCCGCTTTTTTCAGCGGCTGCTATCAGCCCGTAGGTTAGGGCTACATTTCCTGTTATATTTCTGTAAGTGCCCGATGGCAGTTTTGCTTTCTCTACTTTATAGCGTTCTGTAAAAGCCTCTACCGTGTCGCCAAAATTATAACCTGCCTGCAGCGCTTTCACATTGCTGTCAAATATGTCTTTCTTCTTGCCGAATTTTTCTTCCAGGAAAGCCATCGTACTGCTCAGGTCGCGGTTATACAGCCAGTACACAAAGCCCAGCACGAACATATTTTTCGCGCGGTCTTTTTCCTTCACGCCCATCTGTATATCCTTCAGTGCCTCGCGTGTCATCTTGGTGATGTCTATGCGGTACAGCTGGTATCCGTTCAGCGATCCGTCCTCCAGTGGGTTCACACCTTCTGCATAGTTGGCCAGCCTCAGGTTCTTGCTGTCAAAGCCTTCCGTATTCGCAATGATAGTGCCACCGGGTTTCAGCGATTTCAGGTTCACCTTCAGTGCGGCAGCATTCATAGCTACCAGCACATCACAACTGTCCCCGGGAGTAAAAATACGCTTGCTTGAAAAGTGCAACTGATAACCGCTCACACCTGGCACTGTACCTTGTGGTGCACGTATCTCCGCCGGAAAATCCGGGAAGGTGGAAAGGTCATTACCTATCAGCGCAGTATTGTTGGTAAACTGGCTGCCGGTCAGCTGCATACCATCGCCGCTGTCCCCGGCAAATTTTATCACTACATCTTCTACAAGCTTCGTACTAACAGACATAATATTAAATATATATTG
>Ga0207065_1050_pt1 | contig 28165 bp, 28 predicted proteins | sample Alteio_BWMinCont_27_FD_153492 | JGI IMG/M metagenome (GOLD analysis project Ga0207065, IMG submission 153492) | Enriched cells from forest soil in Barre Woods Harvard Forest LTER site, Petersham, Massachusetts, United States -... | ecosystem: Environmental > Terrestrial > Soil > Temperate forest >...
AATAAATTGTCCCATGGGAAAGTATCATTAGATCGCAATAGCCATATTGATTTACGTAAAAATAATTTGCCGCTTATTATTTTTTGTTCGGAAGGCGATAACATTACGCCGCCACAGCAAGCGTTAAATTGGATTGCGGATATCTACCCCGATATTTTAGGCTTGAAATTAGCAGGCAAAGTGATTGTTTATTTGGTGCATCAAAGTGTCGGTCATCTGGGTATTTTTGTTTCTGGCAGTATTGCGAAAAAAGAACATAGTCAAATTGTCGATCTACTGAATTATGTTGAGCATTTGCCGCCTGGGCTTTATGAAATGGTTATTACTCAAGATCCTGACTCAACAACTAAAGAACCGCGCTACAGCGTGAAGCTAGAAGAACGCACGATTGAACATATCCATGAGATGGGTCACCACACGACTCAAAAAAGAGAAAAAACGCTTTTTAATATTGCGACGGCCATTTCGGATTTTAATGCGACGGCTTATGATTTTTTGCTTAGCCCGGTTATGCGGTTGCTAATCAATGAGTATTCTGCGGAGTGGATACGTGAAATGCATCCGTTGCGTACGAGTCGTTATTTGATTAGTGACTCCAATCCTGTTGTCGGCGCATTGACGTCATTGGCTCCTGCCATTCGCGCAAATCGATTGCCAGCAGCGCCTGATAATCCTTTTCTTGATGTTCAGGAAGGGGCAGCGCAAATGATGAATGCTTGTTGGGATACCTTTAAAGAGATGCGCGATTCGGGGACTGAATTGTTGTTTTATGCGGTTTATGGATGGATTGACCTCTTCTTACCGGAGGATCTGCCTTTTCGTGAGAACTTGGCGGAAGGCTTGGCTAAGACCGATGAGAGGCAATTGGATCAACATGTTATCGCGACGCTGGAGGGGGATCTGCCCGAGGCTATTATACGTATCTTGCTTTTATTGATTCGAGCGGAAGGGTTTACGCATGGGGCGCATTTTTCTAGGGGGATTGAAAAATTACGTCGGAGCGGTCCTTTTCAGGCTCTGTCTCAGGCGGATTTGCGGCGGATTGTGAATATGCAGACGGTCATTATTGAATATGGGCCTAAATTGGCTTTGAAGACGCTCCCGCGCCTTTTAAAGACGGCTGAGGCTCGGGAGCAAGCTCTGGCTACTGTGGATAATGTTCTTACGGCGCTTGAGTCTCCTGTGCCTGAAAAAGCTCAAAAAATGCTTGATAAGATTGCGGATTTGCTGCATAGCCCTTGAGGAATTCCCGCACGGGAATGCTATTGCTTTTAAAAGCCCTCTCCCGCCCCTTAACTGCAAGAAAGATTTTGCGCTCTCAGCGGGAGAGGGTTGGGTGAGGGTTAAAATTTTCTCCCTCACCCAACCCTCTCCCGCTGAGGTTCCGGCGTCTTTTTATAGGCCCAGGGGCGGGAGAGGGCTTTAGAGGGCTTTATAGTCTTCGAATGCTTGCATCCCTCCCTAGATTCTGGTATAAATCGCGGCCTGCCTTTGTGCAGTTATAGCCAGTGGAGCAAAAGATTATGTCAAGAGTATGCCAAGTCACGGGAAAACGTCCATTAGTGGGCCATAACGTATCCCATGCTAACAATAAAACGAAACGTCGTTTTAGCCCCAATCTCCAAGAACACCGTTTTTGGATCGAAAGCGAAGGCCGTTATGTTAAATTACGCGTCAGCGCGAAAGGTATGAGAACTATCGATAAGAAAGGCATTGAGCAAGTTCTTAAAGATATCAGAGCACGCGAAAAGTCTGAAGGTTAAAGGTATTAATTATGCGCGATAAAATTAAGATGAACTCGACCGGTACAACGAAAGACGGTAGAAAAACCGGTACTTTTCGTACAACCACCAAGAACAAACGTACAATGACTGAAAAATTGAAAAAGAAGTATTATGATCCTCGCGCATACAATGCCGCTACCGGCAAAGTGGGCATGCACGTGATCTTCGAAGAAGGCAAGTTGTAAGCCGGATTCTTTTTCAGCCCGAACCACAAAAACCCGCTTTTGGCGGGTTTTTTGTTTTTTATTGTGAGGTGAAATTCTATGTTACGTTCAAATGAAGAGAAGACGGCAACAATGTCTTTTCATGTCAAAAGAAACCGATGCAACTTCGCATCGATTGGAAGATGCGATCACTGAAACACCTCTCACGAATCAAATAACAATATTGAGAGGAAACATTGCAGCATTAAAGTCAGAAATATCTCAACTTAGTGTGATGCCACAACTAGAACGAAAACCTGAGCTGAAAGTAAGATAAAGGTCTATAAAACAGATAATTTAATGAGGAGATTTTCGCAAATGATGAGCCGTGGCAAATTTTATGACATTTTTAAAGCCGACCATTGGGATCATAGTGAGAAAATATGGCCCTCTTCCTTTAGTTTTTTTAGTAACCATGCATTGAAGAGATACATTGAAGAAAAGCAAAAAGACCTTGCGCACCTTCCCAAGCTACTAGCATCTTCAATATTAGAAGAGCAATTACAAAAGTCTGAAGCCCTTTTGAAGAGCAAAGAAAAAGAATTGCATACGGTTGGGCGCTCAGCTAGAGATACAACACTTGATAGCATTTTAGGAGATTCAGGACTTCCTGGTGGCATCGCTTCTGCTGTTAAGGGTATTGCGATAGGTTATGACAAAGTTGAATTTGGATCACGAGAACAGGATGGTTCTTTGCATCAATTGACAGATCAGCGTGCCGATACAACTTTTCTCAAAATGACTATAGAAGTATTGCAAGAAGAGATAGAACGATTAAAGAAAGAAATTAATCTTGCCAAAGAGAAAGAAACAGAGCAACGTCGGGGACGAATGATGATGATAATATAAGAGTTTGGCCCTCACCCAAACCCTCTCCCGCTGTGAGCTCCAAGTTTTTCTTGAGACTCGGGGGCGGGAGAGGGCTTGTCCTTGCTTGGCTGAGGGGGTGCTTCTTTAGATGATCAGTGTTCGTAGTTCTTGTGCTTCGTTTAATAATCTGTTTAATGTTGGATCTTCGTTAACGATCGTTTCCACTTGTGGTGATATTCTGTCATTGCCTTTTTCAACTAGCTCGACTAATGCAGCAACTGCTTTTATTTTTGAGCTTAAAAAGCCTATTTGACTTCGCTTAAATTCTAATTGACCTAACAATTTTTTAGTGACAGCGACTTTGCCAATTGAACGGTGAATCGCATCCACTTTGGTGACTTCTTGCGGTAGCTTTCCATCTGCGCGTTTTATTAAGGGATCAGCCCCTTTTGCTAAAAGTAATTCGACTAACTGATGATGACCTTTTTCTGCTGCAAGATGTAACGGTGTATTGCCTGCGACATCTTGTATTGAAGTCAGCGCGCCTGCAGTTAATAATTGTTTGACGATTTCAAGCCGACCGTAAGCAACCGCAATATGGAGCGCGGTGCAGCCGGGAAACTTCGCTGCACCAGGTTTCAACGTCTTATTAACTAACGCACCGTGTTGCAACAACAACGCGACAGTCGTTGGAAAATCTCTGCGTACTGCAATATGTAATGCAGTTCGACCGGATACGGGTTTTGCATAATTGAGGAGAGGCTTAAGCCCCAGCGCGAATAATCTTTCCAGGATGTCTGTGCGCCCACGTGCTGCAGCGGTATTTAGTAAATTAATACCGCTCTTAGCGACATGAGATAAATTTTTTACGTGCTTAATCCAATACTCGAATGATTCTCGACTATTTAATTGAATACTCCCTAATAATAAAGAAAACATAGCATCTTGTGCGAGCGCATCAAGATTGATTTTAGAAAGGAATGCTTCTTGGCTGGGATATAAGTACCGTGCTTTTACTCCGTAGACTTGAACTCGAAATGACATTCTGAATTTGAAACTGTGAGCGATAACGAGTAAGTCTTTTAATAATTCCGCTGCTGTTTCTTCATTTAAGTCTTTGACTAGTCCTAAGCAATTATTGGAATCGAAAAATATGAATTCTAATTTGCCGGTTTTTACATGCGTTTTTTTAATGATAAAACTGGCATGTGCATTGGCTGCAATAGAAAAAATTTCCGCATCGTATTCGCCGGTGACACTTTCAGGTGTATTTGCGGGCGCTTTACATAAAAGTAATTCTTTGACGAGATGCTCTACGTTTTTTTCTGAAAATGGCATGACGACAGAATAAAATGGCTTAAGGCCTTTTGATAAGCGCTGCCAATCTGTGTTAGGAATGGATTGAATTGAAATACTATGATGAATACGATGAATGAATTCAACGACTGGCTTGATGAGGTTTGCTGATTTCTCTTCTAGCATTTCCTTGCCGCCGCGACTTAATAACGCATAGGCCATTTCTAATTGCGGCAAGGAAAACGGGGATTTTAAACCGAGCATGTGCGATAACATCGTTGTCGCCCAAACAAAGCTATGTCCTTGGCAATGGCCTTCTTCGACAAAACTTTTAATATCTTTTGCACGGATACTGGGAAGATGCCGACTTGCAAATACAGCGCAATTTTTATTAATTCGGGCTTGATCAAAATCGGTTTTCTTCTCTATTGTTTTGATGATGGCGGAGACTTCTTCGGTGTAATTTGATTTTTGAAAACGACCTTTGGACCACACGTTGAAATGATCGATGGTGTGCGGACGTAAATAGCCGGCTTTGATGAGTTGGAATTTGCCTTCTTTGAGGGGTTGGCCTTTTTTTCCTAAATAGAGGCAGAAATCTGCTTCGGGGAGGTCCCAGTCGATTAGCTTGATAGTGGAGGCTAGGAGTTGTTTGTGACTGCTGGTCATGGGTTATCTGCGCAAATATGAATTCCTTTTTTATGCTTGCAGATTATGTTCCAGAGAACTTAAGATAACAATAACTTTTTTATGTACTTCTTTCAGATCATTATCAAGAATTTTTTTGTGATAACTCGGACTCCCCCATCCAATAACAAAGCAAAGGTGCAGGTACGCGCATAATTTTCGTTTTAGACAAATTTGCAGTATTAAGTAAACCAAAATCATCTAAAGATTTGGTAATAACATAGGCATATTCGAGCGATTTTTTATTACATAACTCAAGCAGTCCTTTTAGCTCTCTTGCGCCTGTATGTTGCGCACGATACTTAACTTCAAACGGAACAATTTGATCGCCAATTTCTGCTACCAGATCAACTTCATGATTTTTACTTCCTCGCCAATAGCTGAAACGAACGTCTTGAGGATAATAGCGCGCAAATAAGTGTTTGAACACAGCAGTTTCTGTTGCGATACCAAGCGCTTCTGCGTTATCTAATATGCTTTTTCCTTTGAGAAGAACAGCAGGCGCAATTGCCGCATCGGCTAAATATATTTTGTATTTACCACGCAATATGTCTTTGCCATATCCAAAGGGTTGCAATCGATAGATCAAATGTGAGGCTTCGAGTAATTCAATAAAATGCTGAGCGGTTGGACGTTTAACCTCAAGGTTTTCGCAAAGCTCTGGCATATCAAGCAACCCACCATCGTGCATGCAGAGATACAAAAAGGTCTGCTCAAGATCCAGCACCCTACGCACGCCAAATAATGCTGTCATGTCTCTTTTCAAGACTTTATCGATTATATCTTCACGTAATAATCGTTGGGCCTGAGTAATACTTACTACTTGAGCAGTTTGTGGGAATCCCCCTCTAACAAGATATTCGTGAAAGTGCCCAACATATTGTGTAGCAAGCTCAGTTACTCGATGAAACTTTTGTTGAGGCCAGTCAAAGAGTTCACGTAACGATTTAAGAAGTGGCAGTTTTGGTAGCGGAGATTCTGCGAAATTAGAAATATAGAAATTTTGTATCCCATTTAAGAATGGTTGAATATCTATAGATATTTTTTCATTGGAGGCAAAGTTATTTTCATATGGAAAACTTGATGTAAACTTTGGAATCTCCATATTGCGAGACGCATACACGTTAGCATTTTTAATTTGTTCAGAAAATTTTTTTAGACTAATGGATTTTTTCCATGGAGTATATATTTTTAGCTGGAGATATTCGTAGAATGATAATGTCGTCAATCTGATAGTATGCCAACGACCGACCCCAGATTCCTGCTCAGAATGGATTAAAGGCATTGCGGAGCCTGTAAACACAATTCTTCGATTTTTATTAAAATCAACTTTATGCTTAACCCATGTACCCAGGTCACGAATAGATTGCGCCTCATCAAGAAGAAGATACTCTGGTCCTTGAACTGCTGGTTCACGCTCTCGCCATGCCTCTATCACAGCATCAATTCCTGCCATTTTTATTATAGGATGATCGAAAGTTGCATATAAAATATTTGACGGGGGGGTATTCACTTTCAATAATTCATCTACTAACTGGAGTAGCAAGGTTGTTTTACCGACTTGTCTTGCTCCTGATAACAAGACCGCGCGCGGAGCAGGGGGATTTTGCACCCAAGTAAATAGCTCCCGAAATGATGAACGATGCCAAACCGGTAAGTCAGGAATAACTTCTCCTCGCCACCAAGGATTAAATTGGGAAAGCACTTTAATTAATTGATCAATTGGTATCTTCATAAGTCGAATCTAGCAAAACATCCACTTTAATACAAGTATAATTTTACTAAAATGAGAATTTAGTGTAAATTTGTCAAAAATTAACGAATATCCTTTAAAAACAAAACTTAATCATCAAACCAATAAGGATGGCCAAAAAAATGGAGCCCATTGATTTTAGTACCAAAGAAATGATGATAAAACTTGCCGGAACCTGTTTTTGGTTTTGGAAAACATTTTATTCCTTCCTTGACAGCTGCGGCATACCATCGTCTTTATATCTTCAAATTGGCAAGGAAAGCGGTAAATATCAAGTCATGCGAAGTCTTTTGGGATTATTGGAAAGAAAAGGAAAATATGCTCTTATAAATGACATTGCTAGACAACTATATAACCTCACACCCATCGACGACAATATTAATCGCGAGATAGCAAATAAATTTCTTGAAGAATTCCGAAACAAAATTGGCAAGTCTATACTCCAACGTGAAATCAATAATATTGAAGAAAAAAAAAGAATATCCGAACAAAAGAGAATTACAGAAGAAAATCGACTTTATACTGACATAATATCACAATTAAAAAATAAGTTTCTTTCTCTGCTTTCATCCACAGATAGACAACAACGAGGATATGCCATTGAAAAACTATTTTTTAATCTCTTACAGGTAGAAGAATTCGAATACAAGCAGCCTTATAAAACATCCAATGGAGAACAAATTGATGGTTATTTCAAATATGACAAGTTTGATTATCTCGTAGAAATAAAGTGGACTGAAGAACCCTCTTCACAGGCTGACATTTCAATCTTTGACGGGAAAATACGAGGTAAAGCTCAAAGCACTAGAGGCTTCTTCCTTTCAATAAATGGGTTTTCTGAAAGTTCAATAACAAAATATTCTGGCGACTCCCCTCGCATTATTTGCATGAACGGAGAAGATCTATTATCAATTTTAGAAGAAAGAATTACATTCTTCGATCTAATGAAATTTAAAGCAGATAATTTGGTAAGAAAAGGAAACATTTACATGAGCTACAAAAAGAGCCTTGCTTAAGAATCATCCTTCATCTCACTCTACATCCCTTCACTAGCAAATATATGTCGCCCCGCGATTTTAAATACGGGACGACAAATTGTATGCTTTAGGCTTGCTGTGGAACGTAAGATTTTAAGTGCTTCACAAAATCACGCAGTACTTCGATACCGGTGGCTTCTGCTTGACGGCACCATTCTTGTAGCGCTTCGACCAATTCTTTTTGGCTGGCAGTGCTGCGCGCCCAAATGTTTTGGAGTTTTAAACGATATTGATAAACCACACCTAAATTTTGGTGTTTTTCCAGTACCGTTTCTAATTGCTGTTGTTTGTCTGGGTTTACCAAAGAGGTTTCGCGGATTAACAGCGTACGCATATGGCTGAGCATTGAGCGCCCTGCTTCTCCAGCGCGACGACGTTCTTCACGTAACACGGGAAGAATCACGTTTTTACTGTATTGCGCCATGATTTGGAAACGATTGGTGACAACAGCTTTAATGGTGTCGGCATCAATCGATAATTTGCCTGGGAGTAACTTGGCTTTTGGCGGTACGCGTTTTGGTTTTGCCAAGCCGAAAAACTGTAAAAGACGAATCAAACCCCAGCCTACATCGACTTCCCACCATTTTACGGAGAATTTAGCAGAGGTGCCGTAGGTGTGGTGATTGTTATGTAACTCTTCACCGCCGATGAAAAAAGCAATCGGAGTAATGTTGCGTGAGGCATCCTGACATTCGAAATTGCGGTAACCCCAATAATGGGCGATGCCGTTGATAACGCCGGCTGCAAACAACGGAATCCAAGCCATCTGGATAGCCCAGATCGTGATACCAGGGATACCAAATAAAACCACATTGATAATCAACATCAGGGTAATACCCATCGCGCTGTGGCGGGTATAGACATTGCGTTCCATCCAATCGTCTGGCGTGCCGGTGCCATAACGTTCTAAGGTTTCTTGATTGCGGGCTTCTTTACGATATAATTCAGCGCCTTCCCAGAGGACTTTTCTGATGCCTTTGACTTGTGGGCTATGGGGATCTTCAGCGGTTTCGACTTTTGAATGGTGTTTGCGGTGAATGGCTACCCATTCTTTTGTGACCATGCCGGTCGTCATCCATAACCAGAAACGGAAAAAATGGCTCGAGATCGGATGTAAATCAACCGCTCGATGGGATTGGCTACGATGTAAAAACACCGTTACGCAAAAAATAGTGATTTGAGTCAAAATCAGGGTGGCGACAAGATAACCCCACCAAGGTAATTGCAAAATTCCGTACGTGATATAGGTAAGCATAATGGTTTCCTGTATAGGATATGTCTGTTAGAAACGCTGCTCATAATAGCATAAATTGAGTGGTTAATGCGTCAAAATTAATACAAAAAGGCTTGACTTTTTATGTTGTTGAAAAATAGGGGGTTTGGAGAATTACCCTCACCCAAACCCTCTCCCGCTGTGATCTGCACGTCCTTCTTGCGGACTGGGGGCGGGAGAGGTCTTTTTTTGAGCCTAGGGCTTTGGCAGAATAGGCAGCTTAATTGATTATTGATGAGAGCGCGGTTTATGCCTGAATTACCCGAAGTTGAGACGACCCTTAAGGGGATTGAGCCGCATGTGATTCATCAGAAAATCATGGAAGTCACGATTCGCCATTTTGGTTTGCGTTGGCCAATTGCAGCGAATATCAAACAGATTCTCACGCACCTGCGTATTGATCAGTTGGAGCGTCGGGGTAAGTATTTACTTTTTAAAACGTCGAAAGGCACTCTTATTCTGCATCTTGGAATGTCGGGGAGGCTGCGTATTGTCACGGCAGAGACGCCGGTTCAAAAGCATGATCATGTGGATATCGAATTTGGAAACCATAAGATTTTGCGTTTTACGGATCCGCGGCGTTTTGGGGCTTTTTTGTGGACGCAAGAAGATCCTGCGGAACATGAGTTATTGAAACATTTAGGTCCTGAACCTTTGAGCCAGGATTTTTCGGGACATTATTTATGGGAAAAATCGCGGAGTCGGAAGGTGGCGATTAAAGCGTTTATCATGGATAGCAAAGTCGTGGTCGGAGTAGGGAATATTTATGCCACTGAGGCGTTATTCGCGGCGGGGATTCATCCTAAACTGGCGGCTGGGAAAATTTCTGCATCGCGTTATGACTTGCTTGCGAAAGAGATTAAAAAAATTCTGCGTTCGGCGATTAAGCAAGGTGGGACGACGTTAAAAGATTTTGTGAATAGTGAAGGTAAACCAGGGTATTTTAAATTGCAACTTAAAGCCTATGGGCGCAAAGGGTTGGCTTGTGTGAATTGCGGTACTAAGATGAAAGAAATTCGTTTGGGGCAAAGAAGTACTGTGTACTGCCCTACCTGTCAAAAATAGTTGGGAAGGGGTCATGCCAGACTTGTTGACTTTCTTCAGCTGCGTCCCCTCCCAATCCTATCCCTCCCTCCCTCCACTGCCATTAAGTTAAGCCCGTCATTGCGAGCGCAGCGAAGCAATCCAGCCTATAGTTAATATGAAACTTTGCACTGGATTGCTTCGCTGCGCTCGCAATGACGGGCTTAACTTAATGGCAGCAACCCCTCCCTCCCAAGGGTTTTTTATCCCTTTTTTTCAAATAAAGATTCTGTTTGTAGCCTAGAGGCTTCAGCTTGGATTGCTAAATCACACGCTTCCGACATGATTTTTAGCGTTTTGGGCTCCTCTTTAAATAATCCCCATGCTTTTAAAAAGGCGTGTGCACTTCTTATTTTTGCGCCATATTTTAGTAAAACACGCGACGTTGCAGCGTTCTTTTTGCTTAATTCATATTCTAGGACGGTTCTACCGGATTTATCCGTGATTTCAAGATCTGCGTGGGCTTTCGCTAACTCTTCTTTTATCACAGCTGGCTTCATCCTATTCAGCGCCATGATAGCCGTATTACCTGCATCATTTTTTATATTTAAATCAGCTTTCGCTTCAATTAATAACTTTACGACGGAAGTATCAGATGCGTACATAAGAGCTGTATTCCCATAAGCACAACGAACGTTAGGGTCTGCTTTCATGGCCAATAATTGCTTAACGGCAGTATCATCTTGAGTCAATACCGCATATAAAAGCGGTGTATTACCAAACTCATCAAAATTATTAATTTGTCGATTCAATGACATAAAAGTGCTCTTTTGCTAGGTTAATTTAAGATAGAAGGCGCCAGGTATAATTGCTCGAAATTTTAACGCCAAAATCCTGGGCAGTCAATTTTTGACCTGAATGACTGGCATAGGTATAATTCCCAACTTTTAAAATGAGAAACCAAACCCATGTCAATTGCGCGATTCACACAGAGCATATTTAATCTAACGGATGATCCGATTATCGATGGATTTAAATCCGTCCACGGAGCCACCACTCTTGAATTAATCGAAAGATTTCTCCGCGATGGCAATGAGCAAGCTCTGATTCTTTTTGAAGACCGTTTTAAAGAAGATAAAGTATGGATTCCCGAAGAACATCGCTACAAAACCTATGGCAAATACATTCCCGAAATTGAAACCCCAGTCCGTGAACTCATTCAAACGTTAGATAAAAAATATCAGCAAGATCCAAAATCACTTGCGCCACGCGAAATTGCCTTATTGGGTAAAGCTTATGAATTCGGCATCATCGTGGAACGTAATACGGTGAAAGCACACCATCTCTATATGGAAGTTGCTGAAAAATGCCCTCTCGTCGCTGTCGATTTAGGGATAGCATTTTATTATGGCGCGAATGCTTTTGCTCAAGACAAGGATCGCGGTCTTAAATATTTTGAATGGGCTCGTGACCAAAGTGTTGCGATCGCATCAACCGCCTTAGGCTTTATTCATCAAGGGAAAGCGGTTCTAGCAGAACAAAAGCTAAAAGTCAGTGAAAATCCTAAAGATCAAGAGGCAATGGCTGCGATAAAACAAGATTATCTTATCGCCCGCAAATATCTCGAGACAGCCGCGGGACAATCAGAACCTTGCGCGCTTTATCACTTAGGAAGGGCACATCGTGAAGGGACAGGTTATGTGGAATATAAAGAAAATAAGACTGAAGGTCAGGCCTTACTGCAGCGGTCTGCCATTCTAGGAAATGCAGCCGCTTTAACACTCTTAGGTGGAATTGCTTTTTTTAAGGAAAAACCACATGATTTCCGTCTCGCAGTGAAACAACTCAATATTAAATCTCTTTCCTATTTTTTCCTAGCCGCAGAATTTGGATACCATGAAGCAAGATACTTGATTGGGCTTACTTATTATTTACAAAATAAATTTTTTAGCACTGCGGTCCACTATTTTGAAAATTCTGATAGATGTTCTCTTACTGAGTTGGGAAGATATCATCTCCAACACCCTGACGGAGATGCAAATAAAGCCGTTATTTACCTACGCAAAGCGATGGAGAAAAGGCGCAATGGATTTGATGCACTCAGAAATATTCTAAACACTCAGGTGCAAGAACCCCTACCCAAAAGAAATCCTATTGCATGTTTTCATTCAGCCATGGCTTTACGCGAAGAAAAATCGCTTCAAGATAGCACGAAAAAAGTCATGACGGACTTAGCGCAAGACAAGCCTGATGAATTTGAAAATCTTAGCAAATGGGAACCTTGGACAAAACTGCAACCTTTATTAGAAAAGAAGACAGCGAAGGCGGTACTCGATAAGAAAAATGCGAAACTCGAAACGACTTTACGGAATATCGGTGAAGGAGCGCCTAAGCTCTTTCCACCATTAAAAGAAATCGTTGTGGGTTATGTTGCAGATATGCATCCGAATTATCTTGAGGATTTCTTCCAATCTAGAAAAAAAGAGTCCACCACGGCGAAGCTCACACCAAAACCCATGTGAGAGAGTAGATAGCAACGGCATACTACGCAAAAGTATGCCGTGTATGGGGCCCGGGCACCTTCTGTTACAGCTTTAGTGGAAACCAATATGCCATATAAAGTGGATACTGGTGATATCCATTCTGGAGATCAATATTAAATGGTCGCGCACTAAAACAGACCCGATATGCCGGATGATATTTTTCTGCATACTTATTCAGACTCTGGTTACGAATAACAGAACCTGATTTGACTTCGATAGGAAGAATTTGATTTTCATCGACAAACAAAAATTCAACTTCTGCACGGCTCTCTTGCCAACTGTACAAATTCATAATCCCTTTAGCAATAAATTCTTGCGCGACAAAGTTCTCTGCGTAGTAACCTTTATACGTACCATAGTCATAATCCAATATAGATTTCGGCGATAAATCGGCTAACGCACCTAAAATTCCTGTATCAAATACATATAACTTAAAATGACTTTCATCGATGTAAGCCTTTAAAGGTGATTCGATATGCTCAATAATATTGACCTTAATAATAAGTTCTGCGGCCAGCAGCCAATCGATCACATTTGCAAGACGCTGATATCGGTCAACTCCCGGAATAGAGTATTAAATGTTTCATTCTCGATTCGCCACCGGGAACGTCCTTCATGCATAATTTCATAGATGTTTTTTTCCGTAACAGCGAGCTTTGTGATCCATGAGAAATATTGTTGCCTGCCCGATTTCTTTGTTTCCCAGTATTCAATAACATTGACGCAATGATGATGGTTAGCATCATTGAGAGGGACATTATCATAGTATTTAAACTCATGATGCGTGCCATCTTCTTCGGTTTGTCTGTATATATTGGGTTTTAAATCTTTGATCCAATCGAATAAAAATGCATGGTCGCCTGTTTTAACACTGATAACGTAATTCATCTTAAGTGAATCAAGAAGAGATAAATGAGGAAAATTCGCTGCCAAACCATCTTCTATAATCAGTATTTTTAAGTGCGGATGTTCGCGCCGTAGATCAGTGAGCAGACGTTTGCTCGCGTTTCGCTCGCAATCATTTTTCGTTTCACCATCGCCTTTAACAATAGGCTCTGGTGCAAGCGGAATGACTTCGCGGTATGCAGGATGAAGTAACACAGCACCTAACATTTGATGATAATATTCAACACGACCATTACGATGGTGTTTCTTACAACATGAATTGCAATGAACTTTCTCAGATGAAAACTGTCCTGTACCATCAATGGATATGATGTAATGGCCATCGAGATATCGATATTTTTCGAGTACTTTCCCACGCTGTAGATAAGCAAAGATTTTTTTAAACGGTCTTCTTAATTGATCTGGAGTGATGAGATCCAGTCGTTCTCGCATACAGGTATCACTTGGCGCTTTGTCAACTCCATATAACGTACGTAGATTACGCTTAATGAGCGCGCTTGTTTTCTCTTTCTCAAATTGAAGCAACGATGGCATCTTAAAACCAAAGACAGCGAGTGCAGACATAATACAATCTGTCCATGTATATTCTGAATTCTTAATTTCTTTAAATTTTGCGCGTCTTAATGCGTGTTTTATTACGGTCATTAAGCCATCAGCTGATAAATATTTCCGTATCAATCCCACTTTGTTATCCTAAACACTGAACTTCAAATAAACGGCAATGCCTCATCATGAAACGTTGGAATGCGCCTGATATGATGAATATCGGCCAAAAACTGTTTGCAAAGATTTACAGAAAGCAGCGCTATGCGAGACATAATCACGATTCGCATATATTGGCACGCGAAATCGACGTGTGGCTCCCAAGCGGTATCCAAGCTATGATTGATGGTAGTTATACCCCACGCCATTTAAAGCGCCGCTATTTTCCCGACGAAATGATCGATCAATTGTATTTGCCCGATCGTATTTTGCAACATATTTTGTTGAAGCAGATAAAACCAACAATCCAGCATGTCACTAACCCCAACTGTTTGCATACCTTCGGACCTCATGGAGTGCAAATCGCAACACAACGTATTCGAGAAGCGCTTAAGGAAGAGCAGCCGCAATATCTTATCCGTGCGGATGTGAAATCTTTTTATAAATCTATCGTCCACGATAAACTGATTGCCGATATAAAAAAAACATACGATGACCCCAAGCTCATACATATGCTCGAAGAAATTATCCGGAATCCTATCGAGACAAAACGCGGCTACAAGAATGCGATAACAGGCATTGCGCTGCGCGGACCCTTGTCACAGTTCTTCGGTGCGTTATATTTAAAGTCGCTTGATGATGCATTCGATGCCATGCAAGTAACCTACATCCGGTACATGGATGGCACGCCGGTACAGGCGTGGAACAAATGGGGTGAAAGTCCCCTGGCTCCAATTTCCTATTCGGGAGCCTAGCAGGAGGTTGAGCTTGCAAAGCGATTTGCAGGCTTAAGTTACCTTGAACGAAGATGCAAAATAGCGGGCTGCAACAAAAGTGAACCTATATTAGCCTCGTTATACGAATAAGCACTTGCCGACCGTATCGTCTGTGCGGGAAGGCTGGTAGAGGACGGAAATCAAATAGGAAATATGCCGTTCTACAGGTGCCGGGGTGTTAGGGGTTGCACGCTATGAATGTTTCACGTCGTAGGCCGGGAGGTCTGGTATGAATTCAGTTGGCCACTGGAAACAAAGCTGTATAAGGCTGTACCGAAATCAGCGATGGTCATATCAGAATTCCGCGGGGTTTATAGTACCGTTTGTATCGCTTGAGAAATCAAGGGAGAGGAAAGAGACCCTGCTTCAGTTAATGAGACTCGAAGGAGTTGAGGATGTCTGATTGCGTAAATGCTAAGAACGGAGTGTTAAAAGTCCGGCAATTCCAGAGAGCTCTATATTGCAAGTCCAAGCAAGAAGAAACAGTTAAATTTTATAGTTTGTACGATAAGGTCTATCGAGAAGATGTACTCTGGGAAGCTTGGCGACAAGTCAAAGCTAACAAGGGCGCCCCTGGAATCGATGGAAAAGCAATTGATGAAGTAGTAGCTGAAGGTGAAGGAAGCATGATTAGCAAGTTGCAAAAGCAACTACGCGAACAGACCTATCAATTCTCTCCGGTCAGAGTGGTAGAAATACCAAAACCGAAAGGTGGAACAAGACCGCTAGGAATTAATACGATAGAAGATCGAGTGGTTCAAACTGCAATGAAGATAGTCATCGAACCGATCTTTGAGGCGATCTTTCATGATTGCTCATACGGATATAGACCCAAACGAAATGCTAAGCAAGCAAGTATTGCAATTCGAGAAGATCTATACAAACAAGCATGGGCCGTAGTTGAAATTGATTTCAGAAATTACTTCACAAGTATTCCTCATAGCAAGCTGCTAAAGCTTATTAGTTGGAAAATTGCTGATGGGAGTATGATGAGATTAATTAAACAAACACTCAAAATGGGTGTAATGAAAGAAGGAAATGTGGAGTCAACGGAAATCGGAGTAGCACAAGGCTCTCCACTATCGCCGTTGTATAGCAACATTTACCTAAACGTCATTGACCAAGCATGGCACAGCAGAGGATATCCAGAAAAGCTAGGAGCGAAGCTACATCGCTATTGCGATGATGCAATTCTGATATGTAAAAGAAGTGCTGAGCCAGTGCTAGAAGCGTTTGCAGAGATGTCGAAAAGAATGGATCTTACCATCAACCGAGAAAAGACGCGTATAACAAAGATAATCGACGGATTTGATTTTATCGGTTTTAACTTTGTAAGACGCAAAAGTCCAAAAAGCGGAAGACAGATGATCTATTCGTCTCCATCGAAACAAGCGCAGCAGAAAATCCGTAACCGACTTAAATTTTTAACAGCGAGAAGAGCGCCAATTAGTCCGAGAGAGTATACAGAAATAGTTAAACCAGTCGTGTTAGGGTGGTCAAACTATTTCAAGCATACAAATGCCAGTGATGCTTTTAGAAGACTGCAACGCTTTATTAACACTCGCTTTCGCAGATACTTAACTCACAGAAGTAAAGGTCGTGGGTTCGGATGGAACAAATTTCCGAATGGTAAACTCTACGCAATGGGAATGATATACATTGGCAGTGGAATAATTGAGTATCCTAAGAAACTTGCGCATGGCTTGTGACGAAGACTGTCGGACCGCCGTATTCGGGAAAACTGAACGTACGGTGGGATGAGAAGGGGATGATGAACCAATGATGATAAAGCTAATGAGGCACTGCAAGAAGAAATTCGCAGAAACAGATAGGCAGAATCTAAAATTGCTGAGTCATTCCTTTACTCTAGACGTTATTATTTTATGTAAAACGAAAAAACAATTGGCGCGTTGTCGTCGTCGATTAATGAATATTTTGCAAGAACGCAAATTGAAACTCTCTCGAAAAAAGACGCGAATGGGTCCGATTTCGATGGGGTTTCATTTTTGCGGCGTTGAATATCCTGGGACGCAAACCCAGAATATCACCGGAGTAGAACCAGCTATCAATGATGATCACACACTCCTTATGACAGATGATGATTTAGTCAGTGCGCGGGGGGGGGTACAATTAGAGAGCATCATTGCGCTGAGTCTGTTCGTATCAAACCGCCGGGTAGAAAGAATCTCTGCAAATTTACGCAGAGATTCCAACCCCCACACAACGTGGCGTGCGGATTTCCCGCACCACGCTGTTCAGGACTTGCTTCACAGCACAGCAAATGATTTTATTCTTACAAGTGGAATTCTCAATTTAGGTTGCTGTATCGGAAATCGTTCCATGATTTTCATGAAGTCTTCCCACCTTATATAACTTTTCCAACTTCGCTTACAGAGCATTGCATGCCAGCACTTTTCACTGAACCGGTAGATTTTCCATAGCGATCTATGGTTACCACCCATTCCGTAATAGGCATAATGTCCTCGCAATACTTCGTTTATTTTCCTAGCTTGTTCCTTGAGCCCATAATGCTGTATTTCATGCATTAATTCACGTATCTTATTCATGCTTCGTCTAAGCCTGCTCTTTTCAGTTTTGCGCCCTAACATAAAGTTTCCTTTACTATTGCGCGAGCAGAAGTGAGTAAATCCAAGAAAGTAAATTGTTTCTGTTTTCTTTCCCTTTGCTTTTGCATTTTGCTGAGCAAAATGGCCAGACTCAACTAGACGTGTTTTATTAGGTTCTAGAGCCAATGAAAATTTTGCTAATCGGTTGCGAAGCGCGTCTTGAAATCGTATTGCATCATCGTGATTTTGGAGACACACCACAAAATCATCAATATATCTCACTAAATATGCATTGCCTTTTAATCTGGGTTTTACAACTTTCTCAAACCAAAGGTCGAGTACATAATGCAGATATACGTTACTCAATAAAACACTTATTGAGCCTCCTTGGGGTGTACCAAAATCGCTAAATTGCAACTCATTATCTTCCAAGACCCCTGCTTTCAACCAACGTTGGATCAGGTTAATTATCCTTGGGTCTCCGACTCGATGCTTAACAAATTGGAGTAGCCATCCGTGATCTAAACTACCAAAGAAGTTCTTTAAATCGGCCTCGTATACCCAGGCAATTCTCTTCCCCGAAACAATTTCATTCAGAGTTGATAACGCATGGTGTGCACTAAGTTTAGGTCTGCCACCAAAAGAACAGGGTAAGAAATCCTGTTCGTAAATTGCTGACATCACTACTGATACGCTCCGTTGCAGTGCACGATCCGCTATACAAGGAACACCTAGTGGACGCTTTTCTGTTTTACCCGGCTTGGGTATCCAGGCTCGCCTTACTGGTGGTGCTTTATAGCCTCGGTTATGCGCCGCTTGGAGCATTGTATCAATCCAAACTTTAAATGTTTCTTTTGCTTCTTTAACATCAATATTATCTACACCAGGAGCGCTGTGTGTCGGTATATGTTGCAAGTTTTCCCACACTAATTCTCGCGTGATGTGATGACATAATGATGTAAATTGCAACTTTGTCTCACTTCGAGCTTTTGCTGCTATTTCTTCTAGTTTTGTTGCCATGACTGAGTTTATCCTTACATTGAATTAAGGCTCGTTACCTCTCATTGTATAGAGCTCATGTTTCACTAGTTAAATTCAAATCCCGCTGATCGCTTCCCCATGTAATAGGCTCTCCCTATCGCAGAGTACTATCAATCAGTCCGAATTCCGGCAAATCATCGGATCATTCTTGCTTTGCAAGCTTGTTTGATCCTACAGGCTCCGCCTGAATTTGTCGGACCTCCCTTGTTTCCATGGAAGCCTTTGATAGCATGCCGTAGGTACGAACTCCGGAAGTAATTTCTAATTCTTACCAATAACGTATTAGAAATTGTTGTCTTCCCTTTGCATGCATAAGGTCAACTACTTCGCAAACGTACGATTTCGGAGCTAATTATCCTATTCAATAATTCCGGCCTACTATCTTCCTGTCTACGCTTCGCGATATGCATTACTACATACTACGCAAGACTCGGTACTTGGTTGCTGGCTAGGCTTTACCAAGGTGGTTATTTCAAACCACAAGCACCTCATGAACTTTCAAGGCGCAAGCACGCGCGGACGATACGCAACGCCCGAGAACAGGTAAAAGCATTGGTCGCGAGTGGGCTTTCTGCCCCAAAGACGAAGGCTTACCTTAAAAGGTGGGCGATCTGGTGGGTCAAAACCAGCGGAACCTGGAGTATCGAAGCTTTACTCTCGGAGTTTATTGAAACATGTTACGAACTGCCTATCGCTGCAATCGCCGAGTCAGTTCGTCAACATGACAAATCTACATTATTGCGCAAGACGATTTCGGCGGCTTAGGTCGATCGTCTCGGCGTGGTGGCATAAGATTTGTAAGCCTGCTGTTTTTGATTGACATAAGCTTCGAAATCCCCAGCGAGCGCCTCATGGCACCACCACCCCGAACATCCCCCCATGGCCCCGCATAAATCATAAAATTAAAACCCGAAGTCCCACGCCCCCGAACGGGGTAGAAATCAACAGTTTCGTAACGCCCAGAACGATAAATTTCAAAATGAGTCCCGCGCTTCTGCGGCTCGTTTTTTTCTAATTTTCTTGCTGTCTCATCAAGCCAATCTTGGTGAGCCTGCACAAAATTGACGGGCATAAAACGTTGGATGCCTTCATATCCAATGACTTTCTGCACGAAGAACAAGGCTCGCGGATCTTTCCAGCTACCGCCAAAATATTCTTTATAGAATTTAGCGTTATCGTATTTTAGCAATGGTTCTAAAAGCAGGTTTGAGTTAAACGGTCTTTTTCCTGGCGTGATAACCTCTTGCAAGGTTGCATCCAGTAACTTATAAAATTTAGAAAGCTCTTCCGCAACAAGAGATCCTTTTCTCTCTGTGGCAATGTAGTCAGGTTCATCTGATGAGGTAATATCACCTTTTTTGCTAACTCGAATGGCTTCTAATAATTTATCGCGCTGCGTTAAAATAGGCGCCCATTTTTCCTCATCTGCTGTTTTTTTCTCTCCCTCTAGACTTTGTTCTGCACATTGTCTATCGGCTTCTTCTTTTAGCTCGGGAGCAAGTTTGGATTTAATCATCTCCACCATTTCCGTATCTTCGACCGCAAGAGCGGCTTGCAGAGGTGATAAATTAAATTGATGTCCTGTGAGCGAAATGACGACGTCTTTTTCTTCTAATTTTCCTAACCCTAAAGAAGGGTCTTCTTTTAACAATGCTTCCGCTTCATCACGCTTGCCATTCACAACAGCGGTTAATAATGCTTTTACGTCTTTTAATTTTCTAGGTTTAATGGCGTTAAACAACGTAGGTACCAAGGAGCCATTCTTGACCTTGGCCGCAACTTTAGATTCGTAACCTAACATAATGTCCATTACACCGTCTGGCATCAAGATATCTTTCGATTCGGTTGGCGTTGGTATAAAGGTTGAATTTGCCATTGTTGTCACTCTTCTTTGTGGGAAATAATTGCGCGATTATACAGGATTGCTCATAAAAAACGCCAATTAAATATTTGTGGGTATAGTTGATTTAAGTTGTTTATTAATCAATAAGTTAAGATTAAACAGGCTGCAAGTAAGAAAAGTAGAGTTTACGAAATGTATTTTTTCAACCTCAATGCAATCAGTTGAAATAGGATATTTTAAAAGAAGCGGGAATCGCTGGGAAAGAACTTAAGGGGCAGTCATGCCAGCATGCTTTTAGCTGGCATCCAGTTTTGATGCACGCTGGCATGACACAGCTTGCGTGTACAAATTATTCGAACTTATAGACCAGGCCTATGTTGAACTTGTCTGAATTAGGCGAAGCAATCTGTTTTACAGATTGATATTTCGTCCAAACATATTCACCACGCAGATCCCAGTTTTGACAAACGTTGGTTTGCAAACCAAACCCTAACTGACCACCTGTGCGCGAAATTCCTTTGTTGAAATTGAAACGGGTATAAGCAGCACCGATGCGTACATAGGCCATCGTTCTTTCGCTGAAGTAATAGCCTGGAAGAAGACTAAAACCTAAATCCCAAGTTGTTTTTAATAAATCACGGCCTGAGATAATGCCAGAAGAAGGGGTGTAGGCGAATTCACCTGCGAGATTCACATTAGGCGAAACTATACCGCCGTAACCTACGGATATATTACCGTCGATAGCTCGATAGGCGGGATGAGATTCTGAAGTGATGCTGAGCAATCCGACGCTTGCGCCAAGATACGGGGCAGGTGCGCCCGCTGCGTTAACAACAGAAGAAGTGGTGGTTAAAATGACAGATGCAATTAATAATTTTTTAAACATGAATGACTCCTAATTATCTTTTTTATAAGGAATTCCAGGTAAGTGGTTTTTTAAAGACGCATAACAGATGTTAAGACGCAGGAAGGATATAGTATTTTATTCGGGGGTTCAATATGACATGTCTCACTCAGTATAAGCCCGCTCCCTGTGAATTCAAGATGAGCTTTGAAAGCTCAGCGGGAGTTCAGGAATTTTCCCTCACCCAACCCTCTCCCACTGTGAGTTCAATCTTTTTTTCAAAGTCACGGGGTGGGAGAGGGCTTTTTCGAGAGTTATTTATTTCCATTCGTTGTGTCATATGAAACGAAAACTTCATTAAGTTGTTTTGTTACGCGTATAAATGTCGTGCGCTTCGATAATTCTTTTAAACGCTGCGCGCCAACATAGGTGCAAGTCGAACGTATGCCGCCTAAAATATCTTGAACAGTATTTTTGACTGGGCCCCGATAAGGCACATTCACAGAGCGTCCTTCACTTGCGCGGTATTCGGCAACAGAACCATGATGTTTTTCCATGGCTTCGGATGAACTCATGCCATAAAAACGCTTGTAACGCTTACCGTGCTCTTCAATGACCTCACCTAAGCATTCATCATGCCCTGAGAGCATGCCGCCTAACATCACGAAATCAGCACCGGCTGCAAAGGCTTTGGCGACATCGCCCGGAGTCACACAACCGCCATCTGCACACACATGACCACCCAATCCATGTGCGGCATCCGCACATTCAATAATCGCGGACAATTGTGGATAACCCACGCCGGTTTTTTCACGTGTGGTACAAACAGAACCTGGACCAATGCCAATTTTTACGATATCGGCACCCGATAGAATTAATTCTTCGACCATTTCGCCCGTCACAACATTGCCCGCCATGATGACCTTATCTGGGAAGGCTTTGCGCAAGCGCATTAAGCATTCGACAAAGCGTTCGGTATAACCATTGGCGACATCTAAACAAATCATTTGCACATTGGCGGCTTGAATAACATCGCGGGCTTTTTCAAAATCGTGTTCCGCGATACCGATGGAAACAAAAGTGGAGTCGATGATCGATGGATGTTTAGTTGCGAAATTTTCCCATTCTTTGACAGAGATGAATTTATCAAGCGCTGTCAATATTTTATGCTCTGCTAAAGCGGTTGCCATGGCAAATGTGCCAGTATGATCCATGTTGGCCGCAATAATAGGCACCCCATGCCATTTGATTCCTGCGTGTTTGAAGCGGAGTTCGCGTTCGAGCGAAACTTCTGCGCGTGATTTTAATACGCTGCGTTTTGGACGGATTAATACATCTTTAAAATCGAGTTTGACATCATATTCAATACGCATGCTCTATTCCTTGTGCTTATCGGAAAGCCCTCTCCCGCCCCATGGCTTCAAGAAGGATTCCTAATCACAGCGGGAGAGGGTTTGGGTGAGGGAAAATAAAGTTTTGCCCTCACCCAAACCCTCTCCCGCTGCAATCTCACTATCCTTCTTAACGTCTCTGGGCGGGAGAGGGCTTAAAAAATTTAATATTAACGTTTATTTTCGCAAACGCGCAAAATAAAAACCATCCATATCATGCATCCCAGGCAAAATTTGTTTGCCAACGACTTGATTCAACCCCCATTGCGCCGTAATTTTTTCTTCACGCGCTTCAGAATGGGCGGCGAGAAACGCTTCTAAGACTTGGGTATTTTCTTCTGGAAAAACCGAACAAGTCGCATATAACAATATGCCATCTTTTTTCAATAATGGCCAAAGTGCATTCAATAAACGGGTTTGAGTTTCGATTAATTTTTTAAGATCGCTTTCACGACGCAATACTTTGATATCAGGGTGGCGACGGATCACGCCGCTGGCAGAACAGGGAGCGTCCAGCAAGATGCGATCGAAAGGTTTGCCATCCCACCATTTGCTGACATCAGCGGCGTCGGCTGCGATACATTGTGCAGACAATCCTAAACGTTGCAGGTTTTCGGTCACCGATTTCAAACGCGACGGATCATGATCAACTGCGACGCATTCGGTCGAAGGTTGTAACTCGAGGATATGCGCTGTTTTACCACCAGGCGCAGCACAAGCATCCAAGACTCTCATGTTAGTCCCAAGCTCTAACAGTTCAGTTGCCAGTTGCGCGGCGCCATCTTGTACGGAAATATCACCTTCGGCGAATCCTGGGACTTTTTGCACATCGATCGCTTCTTCAAAAATAATACCTGACTTCGTTTCTGGAATGGGCTTTGCAGTCATCTGCGTTGTGACCAATCTCTCAAGATATTTCTCGCGCGCTTGGTGTTGCTGATTGACTCGCAAAGCAAACGGAGGATGTTCATTGTTCGATTCTAAGATTTGCTGCCAATCGTTAGGATAGGCTTTTTCTAAGCGTTCGATAATCCAGCGCGGATGAGCATACATCGCTTGATGTGCGGTATGTTCATTCAATTCTTCTGCGTGGCGTTGATACTGGCGTAATACGCCATTGACTAAGCCTCTTGCCCAAGGTTTATTGAAATCTTTGGTGGCAGAAACGGTTTCTGTCACGGCTGCATATTCCGGGATACGCATATCACTTAATTGATATAAACCCACCATTAATAGCATATGGATATCGAGATCTTTTTCTTTTAACGGTTTTTCAAGTAACTGTTTCAAGATTGCATCTAAACGAAAATACCAGCGGCAAACGCCATAACAAATCGCCTGGAGCAGTGCACGGTCACGTGGGTCTCTATATTGGCTTGATTCTTCGGTGAGTACATCGGCCAATGAGCGGCCGCGAATAATAACGTCGTAGATAATGCGAGCTGCGGTGGAACGTAGGTTCATGTTTTTTGTCTCTTTATATTTTATTAATAGCCCTCTCCCGCCCTGGGGCTACAAGAAAGACTCAAAAATTTCAGCGGGAGAGGGTTGGGCGAGGGATTACTGCGATCATTTCTCCCTCACCCAACCCTCTCCCGCTGTGATATCTAAGTATTTCTCGAAACCTCGGGGCGGGAGAGGGCTTATTTTAAGTTAATTTTTCTAAATCAAACATCGATGCATAGCCATTATAAAAATCTGTTGCTGAAACAACACTGCCACCAGGTAACTGTAACTTGAGTATGCGAAGAATCCCCTTCTGGGTTGTCATATCGAGACCTTCTGGGGACGAAAAAATTGTTCCTAGTTTTTTATTTTCTTCATTGGTTAATGCAATTGCTTCCCAAACACGAATGATAGGTTTCATATCGTATTTTAAAGGCATAGCAGGGTCCTTTTTTTTCAGCTCATAGAAAACAACTGGCCACGGATTAAAAGCTCTTACTTTACGTGCCAATTCTTCTGCTGATGAATCCAGATCTAATTGCGCTTCTTCTTTTTTTATTTTATGAGCGTAAGTTGCGTTTGCGCTCTCTTGCGATTCTGGTTTGAGTTCTGGCAGATGCTCAAGCGTATGCAATAAAGCCTCTCCGCCTAGAATTGCCAATCTATCATGCAAGGTTTCACTCGTATCAACAGGATGAATAGGGCACTCAACCTTGTAGAGCATCGCACCTGTATCCAAACCTTCATCCATTTGCATGATCGTCACGCCAGTTTTTACATCGCCCGCTAAAATGGCGCGCTGTATGGGGGCCGCTCCACGCCAACGCGGCAGAAGAGAAGCGTGCACATTAATGCAACCTAATTTCGGCGCTGTCAAAACAGCTTTTGGTAAGATCAAGCCATAGGCGACGACGACCATAAGATCTGCGTTTAAGCTCGCTAATTTTTTTTGTTCTTCTTCGTCACGTAACGTCAGCGGCTGAAAAACAGGGATATTGTGTTTTAATGCCAGCTCTTTAACGGGGCTTGCTGTTAATTTACGACCTCTTCCAGCTGGGCGATCGGGTTGGGTATAAACCGCCATGATGTTATGCGGGGACTGAATTAACGCTTGCAAAGATATCGCCGCAAACTCCGGCGTTCCTGCAAAAATAATATTTAAAGGTTTGGCAGTTTTCACTAAAACTCTCGACGGCGCATTTTTTCTAATTTTTTACGGGCACGGTCTTTTTTCAAAGCGGATAAATGATCAATGAATAAGATACCATCTAAATGATCCATCTCATGTTGTATACAAACGGCCAACAAACCCTCGGCATCTAATTCATATGGCTGCCCGTCTCGATCCAGGGCTTTGAGACGTATCTTGGCGGAACGTTCGACTTTATCGAATACGCCGGGGAAAGAGAGACAACCTTCCGATTCATACTGCACACCTTCGCGAGTCAAAATCTCAGGATTGATGACGCAAAGCGGTTGGTTGCGATCGTCTGAGATATCCATCACGATGATGCGCTTATCGATATTGACTTGAATGGCGGCTAAGCCTACGCCGCTTTGTTCATACATGGTTTCAAACATGTCATCGACCATTTTGCGGATTTGATCATCAACGACCGCAACGGGTTTGGCCTTATTCCGCAAGAGCGGGTCAGGGAATTGTAATACGTGGAGAAGTGCCATTTTTTACCTGTTTGGTGATTCAGTGTGTTAAATTATAACACAAGTTATTGTCATTGCGAGCATAGCGAAGCAATCCAGGGCGGGGTTTCGCTCTACCCCGACTGGATTGCTTCGCTACGCTCGCAATGACGGCTTGACCTAAGAATAATTAAACCCTTTCCCAAACGATGATCCCACATAGCCCACACTATTTTAGCTACAGACTCAGGCAATCCTGCCATGGGATCATAGACCTCTGACAATATCTTTTCTTGATAGCGCTGATTAACTAGCTCACCTAAGCTTCCCCCAATATGAATACATCACAATTGCCATAGGTTGAAATTCTTTATTAATTATCGCACTATTTTCACTAACAAGCTTAGCTGCTTGTTTCCATCTTTCAATTTTTTTACTGCGAGCAGCTTCTTCTAGTAATTTAAGGCCGGCTCGAATGACATCAATCTTTTTTCGAAGTTTAAAATCTCTTTTTAAAAGTTCAATTCGCTGATTATCTTCTTCTTGAATCATTAAAAATATAGCCATAACTTAGCCCGTCATTTTTGTATATTTATAATATATAACAAAGTTAACTAAGTGCTTCTTCAATGCTTTTTACTGATTTAAATTTATCGACAAGATCTTTTCTCAACTTTTTTAATTCGGACCGCAGATAATTATTTTTAGCAAGTATTATGGCATGTGCCTGGTTATTTGAAATAGGATCTGATTTTACATGCAGAGCAGTTGAATTTTTTACGTCTAAAATGCCCAATACCGTTTCATGGCTTATCAAGCCAAAACCTGCTAAGTTTCTTTCTTCCTTGCGAGCCACAGAATTTTGTATATTAGTTTCAATATAGCGTTTTTCTACATAGCTTTTTCTATCAACAGAAACCCCTCTCGATTTTAAATCGTCGCTAGGTATCGCGCTGGCTTTAATATTGCCAAGTTCATCTATATGATCAGGATGATAAAATATTCTAATTAAAATCTCATCCTTTTCGATTACTCCAGGAACTGAAGAAATAGTAATAATGCTTTCAACTTCTGACATGTTTTTTATTATATGCTTATTGTTTTAATGAGATTGATGAGCTCGGTAGGCAATGTATCCGAAATTACAATATCATCTCCCGAAATTTCTTTTCCGCTATTATCTCGAGCGTAATATGAAAACTTATTATTACCTAGGAATCCGATATCAATATAAATACTGTCTTTATCCCAAAATAGATTTATTTCTCCATCGCCAGAAAGACCTGCATACGGCAATTTAATATTGTCCGGTAGGTGTTTTAAAAAATGGGTAGTATCGCTAATTGTTTTATTCTTTGGTGGAACCCCTTCATATCCGTCCCAATTTTTCTCATAAGTACTATACGAGCGAATCGTATAAAGCAATTTTTGCTTATCTACATTCTCTTGTTCTATCGCGAAAAATTTACCAATTAATTCAGATGACACATTCGGAGGAATGTAGGTGGGTAAATTATTTAAACTTAATGGGGCAGCTAAAGTAGCAAAGGCAAGCGTTGAAGATACAATAAGACCCGGCACTCTCTGTGAGGAAGTCTGGGAATATAGCGATTGTCTTTCTAATATTTCATTGCTCATAGGCATTCTCACAAACCAATTTCTTTTGCCATCCTTGTCGCTAAAACATTCCCTAGTATTTTTTTTAAATCGTCATGCAATTCATTCATTACTTTATCCAAGTTTTCCAGAACTAAATTGTCAATTTGAGCTTGTCTTAAAATAGTAATAGTAGTCACGTGCTCCTTGTCTTTTACCAACGTGGCTAGATTTAAATTATTTAAATACCTAAGATTAAGTGTAGCATTTTCTTCGAGCCATCCCTGAAAAAGATGCCATAATGAACCGGTTTTTTTAATATTATCAGTAAGATATGGCGATTTCTCATTGAAAACCTGCCACAAATCATAATGATCGGGGTTGGAAGATAAAAAAATGTTTGTATATTGAAGGTTAATAGCTTTTATGACGCTGGTACCAATAATCTGCTCGGCTAAAGTCTGTAGGTAAACTTGAGCTTTAGACCATGTTTTCTCCCATCCTTTGTAATCTAAGCAAGTGATTACAATCATATTTTGCTCAACATGGATACTCCAGTCTAATGCCCCGTTCTCCAAAGTATGCACTAGTCTCATTCCAGCTGGTATTCCCCCGGCTTCATTTGTGAGAACATTCGCTGCGGGCAATGAGGGCGTAACTTGTAACACTAACTGCTTTAATTCCTCAAAATGAGGAAATTCTTTTTTAAAAACATCTTTTAGGCTAAAAAACTTTTTTATGGTGTCGCTTGAAAGCTGCTCGGCTAGTTGAAGTGAAAAAATCACCTCTTGCACAGCATGCTCTTTTTTGAGTGGTTTTGTTGTATTCTTGGACATGAGGTTATATTAACTCAACTTATTTCAAATCTATATGTTTTTTAAACTAATATCTAGTTTGTTTGATAGCATTTTCTCTAATTAAAAAATGTTACTCAAACTTTTTTATTTAATTTGCACTCACACCAGAAGTTTTCTGGCTATATGCATCAAAACTGAACAGATCA
>Ga0207065_1051_pt1 | contig 27703 bp, 26 predicted proteins | sample Alteio_BWMinCont_27_FD_153492 | JGI IMG/M metagenome (GOLD analysis project Ga0207065, IMG submission 153492) | Enriched cells from forest soil in Barre Woods Harvard Forest LTER site, Petersham, Massachusetts, United States -... | ecosystem: Environmental > Terrestrial > Soil > Temperate forest >...
ATATTCTTGAACCTTTTCTGGACGATACTTGGTGGCACATAACCGCAAGCCAGGGACGCAGCTTTATTTTTCTCCATGACATCGGGGAAACTAGACAAATCATTTTGGACAGCGCCGAAACATTTGTAAAAGTCGGTACACAAGAGATCATGTCTGAATTAGACTATATATCATTAATCCCTAGTGAATTTGAAGTTAAACCTAATGATGAAGATGAGGAGTCAATTTGGGTTCATAAAAAAACAGGCGTCGAAGTAATTCAAAATTTCGATCAGCAAATGAATCCAAATGAAGTTTATGCACATCAAATGCTTCAATTGGAGGACATAGAAAATTATAAAACTTATATTTTTAGAGCTGTAGAAGGTATTGATAGTCACCTAATGATGCGCTTAAGGAAAATAATAGATTATGAATGGGTAGCGCTTACTAAGGGGGAAAATACTTTCATATGGGGATTTCCGCCTGAGACTTCTCAGAAAAAAATCGAATTAGCTGAAGGTAGAATAGCTGCGTTAGGTCTAACTGTGTTATTGGTAAGAGGTGTGAAATAATCTCACTCGGCATAAAATCCTCCAAGCCTTCCACCACTTGCATGATATAGATGTCTTTCAGAGGAACATGCAAGAGATGTCAGCCCTTCGGGTCTTCGAGCTTGGCATATTTTCTGCGGCTCATTCGACCATTTCACCCGAGCCTCTCCCTGTCTTGCCGTACAGTTCGCTCGAATCGCTGCGAGTCTTCGCCCTTCTCGTTCACCCTGCTTGCAATCCAGCCGGCTCTTATAGTATGTGCTCGCCTGCGCAAGCCAATGGCTGCGTTACGGATTTTTGCTTCAATACCCACGCTTATTTGCATGCTCACGCAAAAATCCTGCACTGTGCAATCTTCACTGCATTAGGAGATTGCGCCAGCCATTGGCACTCGCGCGCTTCATTCGTACCTCACTTCGCTTTGACGGCTCACAGCTTCTGATATTCCCGCAACGAGACTGTTGCATGCACATCCAGGCTATCCACAGCTGTAGGCACTTTTACGCCACTCTCTTATTTTTTACCTCCCCCTTTACTGCCGGATGTACTGCCTTTGGAACTACCGCCTTTAGTATTGGGATTCATTTGTTGCCCTTTATTGCCTTGTACTTGAGCATATTGTTTATTTACTCCGGTAGTACTCTTATTGGCATTCTGCTGATTTGAATTGTTGTCTTTAGGTTTCATATTTTTCTAAATGTTTTAACTGCTTTGTACTCCTAATTTACGATTATTCAAAATGATATTTAGTCACTATTTATCTTTCCCGGCCTTTGCCACAGCAAAGTTACGCTCCATTCCGGCAGGAAAGGCCTGCACTCCGTTTGCACGTTCCCGCTAAAAAATCTCCGCCTTCCGTTTCGCTTTTTGTGAAAAGATAGCTCCACTCCCAAGCAGTATTTTTTCTTGTCAGCCTTGCCTGCCTTTGGCTCACCCCGCGTTCTGTGGCTTATCAAAGGCAATAAGGCTTTTTAAGCCGAAGTGGATTTACTCACAGAAAAAACAAAGGACACATGGAAAAAGACACAAGCAGGCTGTCCCGCCTCATGAAACTAAGCTGGGACATTCAAAGACGCAGGAAGTACGGGACACGCTCAAAAGCACTCACCGCCGCCTGGGTGATTATTAACTGTGAACCCGTTACCGTTCACTATCTCACCCGCAAGCTCAATCACGACAAGCCCCTCAACTGGAAAACCGAGCAATCATTCTCATTATTTAACCAATAAAAAAACAGACAGACATGGAAATCATCACAGGAAGATTAACCAAAGACGCAGAGATCAGAAAAACCAAAAACGGTAGGGAGTTGGTCGCATTCACCCTTGTGGTCAATGACAGTTACAAGCCTAAGAACGGAGACAGGCAGGACATATCCAATTTCTACAGTTGCAGCTATTGGCTTAGTACCAACATATGCAAAGCGCTGACAAAGGGCAGCATTGTTTCGGTATTCGGGCATGTGGGCTTAAATGCCTACGAGACAAGGAACCATGAGTTTAGGGCAAGCCTCACGTTCCATTGCAATACCATCAAGATCATTGCCAAAGCCAAGAGCGAGACAGAGTATGTGATGGCTGAGGCAGTACCCAACGGGAATACCAAAGACGACTTGCCGTTTTAGTACAATTAAGGCATGGAAGCGCCCCGCTCGTTGAGTGGGGCGCTCTTATTTTTAGTTATGCTACAGGTAACAGATTCCAATAATCCATTCCTAATACATGGAAAATACAATTCTGTTATTCCTAAAAAAATGGCATTATGCTCCTAAATTGGTGTCGCTTTCTATCACGCTCAATTTTGCTTCTTAACTTGTAATTCGTACTTTGTAAAAAACAGCTTATGAGAAGGCCTCTTTTAGGGTTGACTGCGTTATGCGTTGCAGTCAGCACATATACAACAGCACAAGATTTTGGTCATACAACCAATAAAGATGGAGCCAATAAAATCGGTTCCCAATTTGTTATGAATTATATAGATCAAGATGGAGACCATGCAATGGCCACAATATCGAACATTGGGTCGCCAATCACAATGAACGGTATAACATTGGACACCCCAGACCCTGTTTGGAGCGTAAAAAATGGACATCATAAAGAATGGTTTCGGTTAGAGCGTGGTGGAAATCCTGACGCTCTTGAAGTAATTGGAGATGACAACCAAAAATGGTTTTTAGAAGTACATTCTCAATATTCCGCTTCAGATAAGAAGTTCGCGGTCTGGGTGATTGTTAAACCTGGGCCAGGTAACAATGGACGAGAAGCAGACCAACCTCAAATTAGAATCAAAGGATGGACAACAGGTACTCCAGGATGGGACAAAACTATATGGTCATTGTCGATAAAACACGCGGGCCCGAATATGCAACTATTATTAGGAAAATGTCCTGGCAAAAATTGCAATACAGTGTACTCCAGGCCGTAAATAGTTATTGATAGCGTAACGAAAATCACAACTCGGGCATCACTTCCATCGTTGGGGACCGAAAACATGCCTTTACGCCTACAGATGAGAATAGTCACGAGAGTTAGCAGTCATCTTGATAAGGTTAATACGTGTCGCTTTAGGGCTGATTTTACGATATCAACAGATATTACAGTAGCTCAAAACTCCTACAGATGCGGGCCGAGTGAGGGCAGGGAGCGTCGTCTGGGCGATCCAGTCGCCCCGACTTTTGATAGCTCAGCAGTTATGCTGGGCTTTTTTTTGTACTCCATTCAGAGGTAAATCACCTGTCCAATTTTCACGGACTTTTCCATTGCAGCAAATTGCTATACGTGTCGCTATGTAAAAATCCTCTGCATAGCGGAAGCTGCAACAACCCGGCTCCTATATAATAGCCACATACGCTCCGTGCGGGGTTTTACATAACACGGGTTAAGCGACTACGGAGGGCGAGGGAGGCGCATGGTCGATCTCCAGTCATCCCGACTATTGCTTAAACGGGCTCAAATTCCTCGGCACTCAGCTGAGAAAGCGCCTATTTTTTATTTAGCTATGGTGCTTATTGCGAATTTACAACGAGCCTTTGTACATATACCCCGGTCTCAGTTTGAACGCTGATAGTGTATATAGTCGGAGGTACATGCAGGTTGATCTGTTTGTCCAAATGATTACTGTGAATTTCTGATATAGTTTCGTAAACAATCTGCCCAATACTATTTAGCACCTCGATTTTAGCTTCATTCCCTGATGGTTGGGCGCTGATTATAAAGCTACCATTACTTGGATTGGGATAGATTGAAATAAGTTTTTCAGATGGCAATGTATTCACTCCTGAAGTAACTGCTTCCACACTCACAACAACCGTATCAAAGGTCGTTACATCGCAAAGCGTTTGTGAAACAACATATTTGTGATAATGTCCCAGGTCATTATCCTTACACCAAATACCTGCATTCATGGTATCTATTATTACGCCGTCCCTATACCACACAATCCCCGGAATTATTTCATTCCTGCCAAGCAATATGCTGTCCATATATCCTTTGTGCAGGGTATCTGTAGCCCAGGCAAAGGCTTTGGTATCACTTTCTATTACGCTAACATCGTCAACCAAATACCAAGTATACGGTCCTATCCCAGTGCGCGGCGTATATGAGGTATGTGTAAAATCAGAAAAATTGCCAATCGTGATAAAAGATTCATTCCCATTTGCTATAAAACTGCCCTCTACTTTCGTCCATCGCAGGCTATCGTTCCAGCCTGTATCATTATCCACGATAGCCGTTTCTATCACTTGCGGCGTAAATTGCGTTTGCGGCAAGGCACAAGCTGTGCTATTTACCTGGTCAATCGCTCCATTGTCTAAATAGGCTCCAATATTGTTGATGGCATAATCTGATCCCTGTTCCAAAGCCACATAAAGCGAAACACAATAATTCTTACCTGCTGTAAGTGGTTTATACAAACGCCCTTGCAGGTAGTCCCTTGTGACATCCCCACTATGTGGGCTAGGACAATTGCAAAACACTTGAACCTGCGCCATGCCATTTCCACTTCGCGGATAATGATGGAAAGTAAAGGATGTGGGGACTCCTGTAGTGGCATTTATGCCAGCACAGATATTGCAATATTCTGGAGCGCAAAAACCACCAGATGAATCTGTTAAATAAGAGACCGTATCACCTACCGGACTCCAGAACTTAGCATATTTGATTTGATCAGCGTTATCAGGGCATCTCCAATATTCCTCCAAACTTGGGTTAAGGACATAATTCACCTGAGCATTGCTGTTAAAACAAAAAGAAGAAAAAAGCAAAGCCAAGTGTAACCAACAAATAGATACACGAAGCTTTGCCAGTATTGATATACTTTTTCTCAAATAGCGCTATTCGGTTTTTGCAAATATAACTACTCGTTTACTATAAATTTAAAACTATAATTATTACCTGCGCTATCCCGCAACTGCACAACATAGAGGCCAGGCACAACTCCATAAAGATTGAGCCTTGCCATATTTGCTTTGAATAATAGCTTATTCGCATAAATGCACTGCCCCTCGGCATTGAATACATTTACTTTTACCGGGCTTTCATCTTTTATTTGCTGCAGTAGGGTGATATTCCCGTTATTGGGGTTTGGATACAGGCTATACTTCTGTTTTGTATCAGTGCCAGAATGCACAGAAGGTAAAATGCCCCTGCCTTCTCCGCCGCCGGAGACACTACAGGTTGAATCGTCATTCCATAATCCAATGTCATCAAACAGCAGGTTATATAAGGTGCGGGCATTATAAACAACCGTACCGTTCAGTGATGGGCACAAGGCCGCAAGGGTAACTACTGCTACGCTGTCCTTGTGGATCATAGTGCCTTGTAAATATTTTAGAAGCAACTGCAGATAGTTCGTGTAGTTACTGAATATATAGTCGGCGTCTGTATTGTCCGCCACTGTTACCCCTGTTGTCATATCTATCTTCGGGTTGGCGCTTGGCGGGCTGTTCAAGGCACACTGCGCTGATGTGAACAGGCCCTGGGCGATCTTATTTGTTGTTGTGGCGAGATATTCAAACCTGGTGCCATGAGCCATCGTGTCAAATTCATACAGAATAGCGCTACTGTCTTTTACCGGATTTATATAGAAACTGCTATCTGATAGGAGCACAGTATCCACCTGCAAATAGTTATACAGATTCATCTGAGACATCCATGAATAGATATTACCGTTCCCGCCACTAGGCACAAATGGCACTGTGTTTAAGGCTACCTCTTCCAAAGGTCCTAAGACCAAATTACCTTCAGGATTGGCCGGTTTGTGTGAAGAAGAGGTACAATCAGGGCCAGTTCCACTACTGAATGTATCAATTGTTCTATTTGAAGCGTCATATTTATATTGTTGTAGAACCGGAAGTGAGGAATTTAAAGTAGGTACATACGGACTGGTAGAAAGCACACACAACGGAGAGCTACGATAAATCAAGGTTGTTACAGTATCAATCAACAGCACATTATTGGTCGTATAAGTGTGGAATTGGTTAGGTGGTGAGAAATTGATCCATTCATCGCCAATTATGCTGTCACCAGCAGTATGGAACTGCTTACTGATAAAGGTACCTGAATCACTTAACATCAAACCGTAAGAATTGTTGTCCATAATATTGGCCCACCACCTTGTACCGGGGTTGCTCATCCTGAACTGAAAACCTGCATTCAGGTCTTTCACATAATTGCAGCGTATCCAGGGTTCTATAGCGCCTGTAGTATATATACCCCTTGTTGTATCATTTAGCCCGCTGCTATTAATAAAACTTTGAAAGACTGTATCGGTTGAGCCTGAAAAATAGATACCGTATTGAGGGTGCGGGTAGTTAATGCTGTCAGTCATTAATCTTATACTGTCGTAGATACAAGTAGCCCAGCCGGTCATAGCTTTTATTCCGTTATAGGCTGCAATATGGTTGCTGTCCACTCTTACCTGCCCGAATACAGACGCCGGACTTCCGCTTGTGGGAGTTCTGGCAGGCATTGGAAATACGGATTCCACATCCACTGCTTGCCTCATATGATGCGGCCCTATATCCGAAGGGTTGATGCGGTCTTTAATAACGTTATTGCAAATAAATAATGGTGGCAGAGCTATTACGGGATAGACTCCACTGTTATAAAACGGTATGCCTGTCTGTATGAGGGAAATACCGTTCGATATGTCATAGATCTGGTTATTGCTGATGTTGATGCTTCCATAAATGCTTCCCAGGCGCACTTTATATCCCCAGATAGATGAATCGCTATAAAAGTCCTGATTGCTGATCATGGATGCGTCTTTGCCAATGACATTCACTGCATTGATGGCCTCTACACAGGCATTATTGCAGTGCCAGAACCTATTCGTGTAGTTGCCCTTAAACATGCTGAGTGTCCCGAAGCTATCGGCAGGCGGAGAAGTAGTATAGTCTGATATTTTCAGGTAAACACCGTCTAAACTAATATCTGCAAAGGAGTTATTCTGCAAGGTAATGTTAGAATTTGTGGCATAGATACCATAGCTCAGCTTTTCAAAAAGGTTTTCATCAACCTGAATATCAGGATCACCTATTACAATATCGTGACTGGTGATAGAAGGGCCACTATGGAAGTTGCCGAGCCCGACATTGCGCAACATAATACCAATAGCTCCGCCGCCGCTGACTGAGTAATTACAGGATAAATAAAATGGAGAATTGTAGGCACCGCCGGAACAGTTTTCGATTTTCAGGGTATCCACTGAAGTCCAGTAATTATAGGTCGGCGATACATCATACGCCGTAAATACTGTATTTAGAAAACTGAAAGGATATGCAGTGGGTGTGTTTACCACATAACTGTCTATAAAAACACCTACTGTAGCATTGCTGAAAATAGTTCCCTTGGTAGATAGGAGATAGCTGGACAAGGGTGGCGTTACCCCGTCGCGTACGAGGACTCCCGTATCGGCATATGCTACGAGGCAGCCGTTTCCCAGGGTGAGTTTTGCAGATGTATTGTGCCCGTGATTCAGCTTGAAACCTTTCCAGTAGGGGCATGCGGACCAGATATGGCTGCTGTCAAATTCAATGCTTGCATTCGTATCGATATAGATGGACTTACCCTCGAGAACGTTGATGTAAACATTCTTGATCAAACTCCCGTTCATAAGCGTGATGTCATCCTTCACATAGTAGTTCTGAATGGCGTTTTGGAAAATAGCGGGCGTATATTGCCCCGCGCCAACGGTCATAAAAGATTTATAGTGATTCCACACGTAACAAGGGCAGTAATCAGTATCCATTGTAACGACAAAAAATGCCCCGGAGGTATCAGTGCAACTGCTGGAATCTGTAACAATGACCCTGAATGTATCTCTTATAAGACTGGTTAAAGAACCAACATAGCTGACGATATATTTGGAAAGTGTATCACTGGTGAGCGTGCCATTCTTTAGCCATTTATACCGGTTATGCGGATAAACTAATGCCTTGAGCGTATCAACCTCCTCATGGCAGATGGTATCTACGCCATAAGATGAACCGCTAATACTTGAGGTGATATGATTAGAGTCGATACCAAAAGTAAGCTGAATGCCTGAAGAGGAAGCCATACACCCATGACTATTAGTTTCTACAACTGAATATGAACCCGCCTGTTTCGCAAAATAGGTGCTACTTGTTGCTCCGGAGATATTGCTATTGTTTTGTTGCCATTGATAGCTTAATCCTGTGCCTGTATTGGCAGAAAGTTTGATACTGTCCCCTTTACATATGTTGTATGTGCTGGCACTATCTGCCGGGATGGGAGGGCTATATACTGTAACAGTATCTATCGTCCTCATTGTATCCGGGCAGTTATGCCCATTATCGGTCACGAGCCAGAAATAATAAGTTCCCGCTGTGTTAAACAAATTTATAAAGCTGGAACCGATATTATTGGTTGCCGTATAATTTTGGCTGGCGCCGAGTTTATAGAGTAGTGATACAGTTGGCGCACTGCCTGTGGCATGGAAAGTAACACTTTGCCCCTCGCATACTGAGCTCGGAGAATCGGTCAACGCAACGGTAGCCAATGCGTACACTACAACGGAAACAGCTGACGAAGTGGTAGAACAAGTGGAGCTGAGGTTATATACTTTTACACGGTAGTTCCCTGACTTTTTTGCAAAAATAGTATCATTTACTCCCTGGGGTGAGGGGACATTGTAATATCCCGTTCCCGTATCGGCCTGCCACTGATACAGATAAGGTCCGGTGTTGGCTACAACCGCAGTACTGTCCCCCTGGCAAAAAGAGCTTGGCCCCACTATGGTAGCGGTGGCAGGCAATGCTGCAACCTGCACAGTATCCCGTGAAAGGCAGCCGTTACTGTCTATATCGGTAACGGTGTAAGTAGTTGTCAGGGTCGGCGCTACGGTTACCGTATCACAAGTACTACAGCTTACAGGAAATGATGAATTAGAGGTACTCCAGCTACAGGAATGACAGCCTGTTGCACTCAGGGAATCGGTAAATCCAGGACAGATAGGGTTGTGGAATGCCGTGATATGGAAAGAAGGGTAAGAATTAATGACACGTATGCTGTCACTGATCGTTTTCAAGCAGCCGTTGTTGTCGGTATACCAGCAGGTTATTGTCTGCAGGCCAACCCCTGCACTGTCGGGGTTGAAACTGTAGTGTCCGCCTGATAAGATTACCCCTGGCCCTTTGATCGAATCTATAGTGAAAGAAGGACTGAAATAGCTGCCGAGATTTCTAACGATCTGGCAGAGGGTCACTGTATCTGGCAGGTCGAAAGAAGTGGAATCCACTTCTTTAAGGCTCACATCGTCTACGAATATATAAGTATAATAGCCGCCAGCAATGCTATGGTACACAAAGGGATTTAAAGCTGTCGCATTGCATATCATAAAGTTACTCCAGCCGTTCGTGCCGGTATAGGTAAAACGACGGGAATAGTAGTGCCACATATTGTCACAAGGCAAGGCGGTGTCAGTTAACTGCGTGATCCCGGTCGGCAGGGGATATATGGAATAGGGCGCTGTTATCGGTCCCTGGCTGATACAAGTGGAAAATTCGGTCGTCGGAACTGTGAATTGAAACGCTGCACCCACCCAAGCATTCGCCCAGTAGCTGAGAATATAGTCTTTCCCATTTTGCAGGCCACTGCTCAAAAGCGTCTGCATTGTTTCCGTTGTAGTATCACTTGATACGGAGTTCGGATCATAACCCCCATACAATCCTAAAAAATGTTGATTAGCAGGAAGACTGCCTGGATACGTGCTTGTAATATTCGGAGAAATACTGGTGGGGATAGTGTATGCAGGTATTGTACACGATGCATTATAGAGGTCAGGTGTTTCGCAGGCCACAGCCCAGCAATCAATCCCTGGTTTCGGAAGTGTGTTTGTATTCATAGGGCCGCAATTGCTTGCGTTCTCAAATTCTCCGTTTTGTATCAATGTACAGACGCTGGGTGAACACGAGCCATTAATGACAAAGATGTATAAATAAGTAATGTTCCCGCAGGCGCCCGTTGATTTATTGACGGGTATATACCGGAACAATTGCAAGCCCCCACTGCCCGATGCGGGGGTATAAGTGAGGGCTGTATTAGCTGCCGCGCTGCCCGAACTGACACTGAATGAGCCCAGGTAGAGGCCGGCAACGCCCTGAAGACAAGCAAAAGAATCGGCATTATGGTCATTGCCAAGCAGATCGGACGCATGCAAAGTCAGGGTACTACTACTATTCACCGCAAACGTATAATAGAATCCGTTCAGGCCGTCATTGATCCCTGCTACCAGAAGCCCGTTACATGCAGACCCTCCGTAATTATGGCTGGAAAAATTGACCGAACTGTTCCCGAAAGTATCATTGACGTGGTACCCGATATCACAGAGCACCTGCCGCTCCTCCCGTTTCGGATAGCGCTTTACCGGACTAGGCAACCAGCCCGGGTTGGAAGCATTGCTCATTAAAAAATAAGTATTATTCTGCGACGGACTCAGGCACTCATCCTCAAAATGGCTTAAACTACTGCCTGAGATCCAGCAATGCGGTGTAAATACGTCAACGTTCACACCGGACGAAACATATTTTACGGCGGTGCCGCAATCGGTATGGTCTGGATTGCAGACCGTGCCAGAACTGGTCAGATAAGATGTAGAAGCAAAAAAACTGTCATTATACATATAATTGCAACTTCCGGGAGTATTCTGTATCAGGTTCACATTGCTGCTGGTCTGCAAATGGGAGTCATACCTTGTGTAATAGGGATAGTTTGTACCCAAACGAGAATGGCCATTTGAATCAATAAGCGAAGCGAACCCTAGTAAGTGTAATGATTCATGAAGCAAAACGGTATAGAGATCATAGTACCCATCTGAATTTACGCTCGAGTCGGGAAGATTAGCAAGATCAGTGTTCCATAACAGGGACGTGTCCATTGCGATATACCCGTGATAGAAGCTAAGCCCGCCACTACTAACCAGAGGGCTTATCACACCTGTAAACGCGTCCTGGCCCGATAAGATCGTTATCCAGGATGCACCATCTACTATTCCCGACACATGCGGAGCATCAGGCACAATGAAATAGGGACTGGCCACTGCCGCAGGACCCGGACTTACAGAAACAACGGAATGATAGTTTCTAACAAGGACCCTTACCTTTTTACCTGTGGTATCTAATGGTGATTGTATGAATGCAGACAGGTCATGCAATACATGACATACTACATTCAGGCGCTGGGCATGAGGCGTATATGTCGCATAATTTTCCATCCCGCAGCCTGTTTCAAGATAAATATCAAAATATCCGGAGGTGCAGGCATATTGTGTTACAAGCTGAACTGCTGAAGGGTTATAAGCATATTTGGCGCGCAGGCGATCATCCGTCGAGAGGTTAAGTAAAGGATATTTAGTTCCAAAACGGTCGTAAACGGTATCGAAAAAGCCACTAGGGGTAGCCGGCGCTGGATTTCCCGTAGTGGGGTCTTGAGCGTATGTGCTATAAGCACAGCAAAGGAAAGCGAGGAAAACCAATATCCTCTTTTGAAAGAAGTGAAAGTGTCGCATTGGGAGATATGTTTAGATGCATTTGAAAGATGTGTTAAGAAAAGATGTGTTAAGAACTGACAGTAAACCTACTGTGCTCAAAGTTCCCGGGGTAGCGTTTAAAAACCCTATTTTAAAAAATATATGAGCGTAAAATCTGAATTAGTATCTTTTATTGTCATGCGTTTTCAGGCATCGCTCTTTTTCAAATCACAATTGAATCCTCTTTATGGATTGTAAATTACAATCTCAATGTTGCTTCTCTGTTGCCAAACTGTTATGAGTACATGAAATCTTTTTGCGACATGCCGTGCCTATTCCTTACCCTGTACGCTAAAGCAATAGCCCTTCTTGTATTGCTGATTGGCAGCATTCAGGTCCATCCCACCGAGGCTTTCATTCACAATCAGGAACACATACTCTCCCGCTTCCAGTTGCTCGGAATAATTGATGGCGTACACACCTTCACCGACCCGTTTAAATTGCAGTGCTATGCCCTCCAGTTTACTGTTTCCAACCGCATTCCCATTTCCCAAAGCGGTCCCCACCGTAACCTTGTTCGTCACCAATTTCCGGTAATCATCCTTGGCCTCAAAGGCATACAGGCCAACCACATTTTCAGGATCGGTACCTGGCTCAACCCTGACAACAAAGGTTGTTGTGGGCTTACCCGATAAAGAATGCTTGGCGCAGCAGCCCTCTGCCTTTAAATATATCTTGTTTCCTTTGAGTGCCCGTATCCCGCCCACGATGGGTACCATGCCTCCGGCACGGCTGATGGAGCTTTTCTGTGTCAGTTGCGTTTTGTCCAGGTCAGATAATGTGTTGTCGCTTTTCAGGAGCATGACCTGGTTTTTGAACTCCGGCACGGGTATCGCGTTGTCTTTCGGGGCTTGCGCATAGGCGCAGAGAGAAAGCAGCGCACAGACTGAAATGAAGAGGTGTATTTTTTTCATACGTTTGTTGTTGATTAGTTTAGACTATGAATGAGGAAATTTTATTTGGCGAAATAATCTTATAACTTTGTTAAGCAGAAAGAATACGTGGAATACTTTATTCCAAAACTGGAATATTTTATTCCATGCTCAACACAGAGACCTATGCAGAAAAGTAAAGTGCCAACCATTGGCAGAAAGATAGAGCGTATCCGTATGCTCAAAGGCATCAAGCAGGAAACGCTCGCATCGAAACTCGGCACGACGCAGGGCGCAATATCCAAAATTGAACAGAGCAAAGAGATAGACCCGGCAAAATTGAAGCAGATCGCGGATGCCCTTGAGGTCAGCGTCGAGGCTATAGAGAATTTCAGCGAGGAAGCTGCAATAAATAATATTCAGAATACTTTTTACGATAACGCTGTGCAGAATTTCTTTAATCCCATTGAAAAAATTGTGGAGTTGTATGAGCGGCTGCTTGAGAGTGAGAGACAAAGAAATGAACTGCTCGAAAGACAGGGAAATAAAAAAGCCTGACCTTTCGATCAGACTTCGTTTTACATAGCGACATTTCACAACATTGTTACTGCCCTACATCATTTCCCATTTCCCGCAAAGCTTCTAATTCCTGCAGCCGCCCTTTCGGCACGAAGTAGGCGCTGTTATACTGCTCCATATCTTCCAGCGGATTCAACAGATGGCATTCCGTGTCGAACCAATCGTACTGCATGAGATCCTGGACCTCCGGCCATAATACCAGTATGTACTCCATAGCTATTCCTCCTTTTCGTCTATATCTGCCTTGATGTTGAGGATATAGTCTACTGCTTTCTGTGCCTGGCTTGCTGCCGAAAGGATGAAACGCTTGTCGTTCCTGAGCTTGTTGAGCCAACCTTGTATGTAGCCAGTACTTTGCTGAAACTGTCCCTGTATGCCTGCAAAAGACAACAAGTAGCATGTCCCGATCTCCGCAACCAGTTCCTCAAGAGAATAGGTGTCTGAGCCGAACTCAGACATTTGGAGAAGCTCCTTGCGGTTGAGCCTGCTGTGATGGCCCGTACTGTGCATTAGTTCATGAAAGAGGGTGGCGTAATAGGCTTCATCGCTTTCAAAACTCTTATGCTTCGGCATGTTCACAAAATCCTCTAAAGGATTGTAGTAGGCTTTCTGTTGCTTGAACTGAATGCGCGGGCAGTGCGGCATGTCCCGGACAATATCCTCGCAGCTAGGGATTGTCCGTTCCTCCCGTTCTTTCGGCAACCATTTGTCCGGTATGCCACTGCATTGGGCAATGTTCAGGACGGAGTAGTAGCGCAGGACTGCTCGTTTTCGTTTGCCGCTGGTCTCTACAATTTCCTCGCCCTCCGCTTCAGGCTCTTTTTCTTTGCTGTCTGCATAATTCCAGTACACGGCAAAGTGAGGTTTCTCTCCCTGCTTCGCTTCACCGCCTAAGTCCCGAAGCTGCTTGTAGGTCAGGAACAGGTTGTGCTCATAGCCCAGCAATCCAAGCAGTAAGATGTTGATGCCCCGGTAGTGCCTGCGGGAAACAAGGTTCTGCGGCAGGCCGCCCTCGCTCCAGGGCTTCTTCCAGGGAACGGTGCCTTTTTCCAGTTGCTTAATGATGTTCTCTGTGACGATCTCGTACACGTCTTTCTTGTGCGTACTGCTGTCCGCCTGAGACGCTGTTGTGTTGCTTTGCATATTTGACGCTGTTTTTTGTGAATGAACGATATTGTTCATGTTCAGTGTAGGTGGAGAATGGAATGCCTGTAAGGAGGTAGGGTTTGGCTAAACAGGCAAATAGATGCACTGGGCATATAAACACAAAAACCCCTGTTACGGGGTTTTTGTGGGAGGAAGAAGATACAATCTCTGCGATTGCAGAAATAGCATAGTGGTATTTCACATTTCTGTCAATCCTGCATTTTGGTATGCAACAATCGGGCGGCCGCTACAGCTTCAAAGAGCTTGTGATAATATTTATCCCGCTTGTCCTGTGCTTTTGCATATTCAACGAACAGGTCGGGATATTTTACAGCCATACATTCCGCCAAAGCATTTTTGTTAGCCTTTCCCTTCGGGCAGCAATGTTGCTTCAGTTCGGAGAGCGTATAGTACACAGGCTGTATGGTATGCCGCTCGAAAAATACGTTCAGGCCGCCGATGAGTTCCACATAGGAACGGGAGACAGGCAATTCGTCTGGTATCTTAATGGCTATCGCGCTGGCATGATACATTTTCATGTAGCTCGTCAGCAGGTTGCATATTTTCAGCAGCTTCTTTGTTGACCATTTGCCTCCAAAGCTATGTACCTGTGTGGCGGCGATCTTCCGGTTCTGTATCACAGCCACCCCGATAACCCTAGTTCCGGGACTAATCCCGAGTGTTCCGGGCATGGTTGCGGATGAGATAAGTGAATAATGCGCCGCGGGACTTTCGTATCTGGTCGTCAGGGATGGACAGCACCTTTTGAAGCTTTTTGCGCAGAAAGTCCTCCGTGTATTTCTCCGCACAGTCCAGATAGAATTTCAGGGAATCATGGTCATTGAGCGTATCGGCAAGCTCACGGGCGAGTTTTTCTTGTTGGGTCATGTCAATTTGTTGGTTGAGGCAGGTATTGGGGAAAAACCTTTGCCTCATTAGTCATGTAATGGGGATAAAGGCAAACGTTACGTCTAACGATATAAATACAAACGTTTACGTTCGTTACCTTTTAAAAGGACGCACTGAATAAGCGCATTTGCCGGAATAAGCAAACACTGTAGAAAAACAATGAAAAAAACAGGATAAAGTTAGGGCCCGCTGTCAGGTTTGTAAATCTTGTCCAATATTTCTGCTTCTTCAGGAAAAAGTTCCTTTTTATACTCATGCACCAATTCGGGATACAAGTCATACGGATGCCTGCGAAAGAGCAACGCCAGCTTGATGAGATTATCCGCGCTCGGCATTGTCTCACCATTCTCCCAACGGGAGATCATGGCGGTATCACGCAGCCCAAAACGCTTGGCAATGTCTTTTTGCTCGAAATTGAGGATGCGCCTGTTGCTGCGGATGCGGTTGACAATATGTTTGCGTCGCATGATTACAACGTATCAACCGGATGCTATGTAAAGATAGAGAGGAGAAATTGCCTGTTCCGGCAAATAAAAAAGTCTCGCATGAGCGAAACCTTTTTCCGAAAGATCCTGTTGTGCTAATAGTATATCAGGAGAAAGTAAAATGGTTCTAAAGTTTTTCAGTGGCACATACATCTTTTGTTGTGGAAAACTGGCATCGGTATACAGTCAAATTGTGCATTTGATGGTTCGCACGATACTCACATCTGTAGTATTTCTGCTGAAAAGGAAATTGACCCTTTAGTCAATATTTCCCGTCTGTCGGGAAGGCCGTTTATCCTCCACACTGTATAGGTGGACAAAGAGCGCAACAATGGTAAAGTATCAAAGTATAGCTATGAGGAACGGAAACGTTTACAGGGCTTTTTTACCCTGCTGCTCAAAATAGATATACGTCTGCATCCAGACCATTACAAGCCTAATTCAAAGGAAGTACCCCATGAAAGCAATACTCCTCGCCCGGGTATCGGATAAAAAACAGGATTCAAACACCGCCCAGCTTATCCGTGTCAATGACTATATCCGCTTCAAAGACCTTGAGGTCGTCAAGACCCATGAGATAGAGGAGTCCTCGACCCGTGGTGAACGTAAAAAATTCCAGGAGGTCATTAAAGAAATCAAACAGTCAAAAGAATGCATTGCTTTGGTGGTAGATACGGTAGACCGGCTGCAGCGCAGCTTCCGTGAATCGGTATTGCTGGACGACCTGCGCAAGGCCGGAAAACTGGAAATACATTTTTACCGCGAAAACCTTGTCATTCACAAGAACTCGAACAGCGCCGACCTGCTACGCTGGGATATGGCCGTCATGTTCGCGCGGAGCTACATACTGCAACTTTCTGATAACGTTAAGCGAAAACTTGACCAAAAGCGCAAGAACGGCGAATGGGTGGGTAAGGCTCCCATCGGCTACAAGAACATAGGCCAGGAACGCAATAAGGATATTGTCGTTGACCGGGAAAAAGCCCCATTGATACAGCACCTGTTCGAGTTGTATGCCTCCGGGCAGTATTCCGTCAAAACCTTGAGCAAACACATCTCGCAAAAAGGGCTGCGCGGCGGACAAGGTAAGTCGCTGACACCAGGCATGGTGTATAAAATACTCAACAATCCTTTCTATTATGGCGAAATGAGAAGCTGTGGGGTTATTTATCTGCACCGCTATGAGACCATCATAAGCAAGGACTTGTACCTTGCCTGCCAGCGGGTGCAGAAAGGCTGGCATAAAAAGAAGTTCCAGTATGCAGCCAAAGCCTTTGCTTTTCGGGGATTGCTGCGCTGTGCAAAATGCGGCTGCAGCATGAGCCCGGAAATAAAGAAAGGCAAGTATATTTATTACAGTTGCACTACCGCACGGAAGAATATTTGCAGCAAGAAGATATTCGTCAGGGAAGACGCCCTCCTAGAACCTATCTGCGATGTCCTGCAAGCATGCACCACGCTGCCTGATGACACCATTGATGAGATCATCCGATTGGTTCAGGCTTCATATGAGGAGGATACAAGCCTGCGTACTGACACCTTCAAAACATTGCAGGCAGAATATGAGAGCCTGCAACTGAAACAAAACAGGTTGACCGATCTGTTACTTGACGGCACCATTGCCAAAGACACCTACGAGCAGAAACTGAAAGCCTTTAAGGATAGGCAAAGAGAAGTAACAGCACAGATGAAAGACCTTCAGAATACCAATGCCCAACCGCATGTTACTGCAAAAACCGTATTACAGCTTGCTAAAGAAGCCCATGCACTGCTTAAAAGTTCTGAACCCCTTGAAAAAAAGGCATTGCTGAATTTTGCACTTCAGAACCCGACCGTAAGCGGAAAAAACATAGATTTTACAATGGCATCTCCCTTTGATGTCATCTATGATACCTCAGTTCATTCACTTGGGCGGCGGCAAAGGGATAGGTTTAGAACTTTGGATTGGCAAGAAATCGACAGAAGATTGGAATCATTGCCTGAAAGATTTATCAAACCTGGCAAATAGCTATGGTACAACCGTTACCGATTTGCCTTTCAGCCGGGCATACTTAATAGTAATAGCCATAAGCAGCAATTCCTTGAACGAATTGCCGAAAGCGTCCTGGTGGAAAATAACGATCTCTGCTACTGCGTTTTCACAGGCTTTCTTCCACTGAGGCAATTCCTCGTTTACGATGGCCTCAACTTCAGCGGCTGTAATATTTTCTGCCTTTTCCCAATTTGAAATATCCATAAGGATATTTAAGCATAAGGTAAGAAAGGAGTAAATAAGAGCTGTTTGCCTCTTGCGGCATATTGTCCCTACTACTTTACCAATAAGAGTATAGATACGTTTATGATATGGAAGAAAGTGACATTACGCCCATAGGCATAACCAACTACCGAAATAGCAATCAGAAGTTCGGTATCAAGGACAAAGACCGCCTACAGCATATCTATGTTGTCGGCAAAAGTGGTACCGGCAAAAGTACCCTTTTAAGAAATATGCTGTTGTCAGATATACAGCGTGGCAATGGCTGCTGCCTGCTTGACCCGCATTCAGATGTGGCAACTGAAGTACTAAAGTATATACCGGAGCACAGGAAAGAAGACCTAGTATATTTCAATCCCAAAGACCTGGCTAATCCTGTTGCCTTTAATCCGCTTAAAGCCGTGCATCCAAATTACCACCACCTGGTAGCGTCAGGCATCATTGCCAGCCTAAAGAAACTCTGGTTTGAAAGCTGGGGGCCAAGAATGGAGCATATATTGCGTTTTACGCTGCTTACCTTGCTCTGCGTGCCGGATGCGACACTATTGGATATACAGCCTTTGCTTACAGATGAGGAATACAGAAGGAATGCACTAAGGTATGTTATGGACAAACATATTCTTGCTTTCTGGAAGAACGAGTTTGCCAACTATACAAAGACACTAAAAGCAGAAGCGGTAGCACCTATTTTGAACAAGGTAGGTTTATTCGCTGCAAGCCTGCCGCTACGAAATACCATAGGGCAAAAAACAAGAGGATTCAGAATGCAGGAAGTGATGGATAAAAAGAAAATCCTGATCTGCAATCTTTCAAAAGGAGAACTCGGAGAAGATGCAAGCGCCTTGCTTGGCTGTATCATTCTAACCTCAATACAGCTTGCAGCTCTTTATCGGGCAAGACTACAGCCGCATGAGCGTACTCCGTTTTATGTATATGTGGACGAGATGCACTCATTTCTAACCCTATCTTTTGCAGATATGCTGGCAGAGGCCAGAAAATATGGTATCGGCCTATTCCTGACGCACCAGTATATTGAACAATTAGATGAGCGCATACGGAAAGCCATCTTTGGAAACGTCGGCACAATTATCTCATTTAGAGTGGGAGCGAAGGATGCGGAATATATGGCAAAGGAGTTTTGTCCGGTATTCACTGAAGAGGATTTGGTGAACCTGCCGAGGTATGCGATGTTTATAAAACTAATGATAGACGGGACAGCGAGTGGGGTGTTTAGTGCAAAAACTACTTTTCCGGATAATATGTTGTAGCCTGTCGATAGCTATATCTCATAATCAAGCATACAACTGATAGATAGATTGACATATAGATTAATCTATGTTACCATGTTAGCAATAGCTTATTGAAAGAGTTTTATTGGCTGCCATAGAAGACTGAACTGCCTTTTACGGGAACCAATAAAACAACATAACATGCAAAGATTTAGCACTCTGCTTACAAGCAGTCCCATAGGATTCCTTGAGGGAAGATTTCGGACTAATTATCATCCTTCAATTTTAGAAAACATAGAAAATCTTGAAGAAAAGAGCCTAATTGACATTGATGAAGATGGCGATTACTTAAAAGTCTTATTTGAAAAAGACGGCGAACCTATTGGAAAATTAACTATTCAGTTAACCAAAGAAAATTGTCACAATAGCCTTTTAAGCTCAGACGGACCGGAATCCCAATTTGGAAGCCTTACATTATCTAACAGTAAAGTTATATTTCCGAATGCTGATTTCCTTCCGGAATGTTACATTGAACTGATGTATGATCATACTCCCGACACCGGAAGGTTTATAGCTTCAATAAAAAACTTTAAGCTGTAAGGTGAATGAAAAATTATTAAAAACGGCACTCTTAAACAAAGTGCCGTTTTTTATTCAGTTTGAATTACTTATTATTTTTGAAATAGCATCTCTAAGGAATCACAAATCGAAACTATTACTGCCAATCAACAAGGGCTGACCTGGATTTAGCATTAATAATATGGCGCATTACTTATCACATAAAGACAGAAACTTCTCCTTCTCAAAAGGAAAGTGATAGGCCTTCATTCGTTCACCGTAATTGTATAATTCCCTGATAAACTCCTGTTGGGTTACATCTTTTATTCTGTCAACATCACTCTTTGAAAGATGACCACCTCGGATAAATACCGCATAAATTTGTTCCAATAACTTCTTCCTTAGATTATCTTTCTCCAATGCGGCCCAATAATTAATGCCTAAATCAAATTCACTGTCATTTGAAAAATAATATTGCAATATATAAGCGCAATAAGCTGCCGGTTCCTGATATCGCCCTATATTTCCCGTCATTTGCGCCTTTATTTCATCCTGCTTGAGCAGCTCGCCGCACAGTGCAATTATCCGATATTGTTTTTGAGAGTGTACATCGCTGGTCTGCTTTAAAAGCGACAAGGTTCGGCCAATTATTGTTGTAATTTCCAAAGCCCTTTTTTGTATGAGTGGTATATAATATGATTTACCTTTTAACTGCCGAAGGAAACCGAGCAATCGTTCAATATATAGCAAATTAGAAGTGTATTGATAAACAGTTGGATTGGTATAAATCATTATTGCCTTCTGGATTGAGTTTTCCTCGTCCCTCTCCAGATATGACCAAATATATTTCCAATGAATTGGATCATATAAAATAAGATGTTTTTCCAAGACGTGAGGTAAAAATAAATCCTTCAAATATGGAAGCTCTCCCATTCCGCTTGTAATAATTTTATTGACAAAAAATCTCCGGTCTGTTTCATATATAGCGCCTTCCTCACGCTCCAGCAAATAAAAAAAATAATCGGCCTTCCCAACTTCCTTATCTTTTTGAAAGCTTCCTTTATTCTTACTTAGGTAAGCATGCACCAAGTCAAATATCTCATTTCTATAAAAAGCTATTTTACTTTTCATTGCAGGAATACTAAAAATCATACTACATACTGTCTGCAATTGCTCATCATATATTGTTCCGGCGCTCTTTATTGTTTTGTCTAAATATGAATGCAGATGTTGTTGTGTTGCTCTGTCAAAATATATGTATTCATCCCCAAAGCCTGCAAGCAAGTTCAATGCCTTTAGGTACAGGTCATCTTTATCCTCAAATTCAAATACCCCTTCAATAATCAGCCGTGTAAATGGTTGCGGGCCGCTGACATAATTGACGGAATATTTCTCAGTTTGTTCTTTTTGGACGAAATCAGCAATTTCTTCTATAGCCTGGGATAGTAAATGCCTGGACCGGGAAACGTCAGCGCCATACAATGTCTTATTTTTCTTTCCTAAAATGAATGAGTATAGAGCAATATCCCGTATTGCATTTTCATCTCTTGTCTTTTTCGTATTGACTTCATTTTTTTTGCATAGCTCGTTGGAGTTCCATTAATGCGGTCCGGGAATCCATATAATGAAGTTCAATAACGGCTTTAATATATGAGTGGCTGTTTGGTATTAATGATAATATTTTTTTTCAATTTCTCCCTATGAAACCCGAAACTCTCATCTGAAAACTCTTTTATCATGTCAAGAATAAAATCAGGCAACCCCCAAATCGCAGTAATATCATTTTCGGTATTCAGAAAGTCCAAAAGGGTTTTGCCGAGCAAATCAATGCAATCTCCTGAGAATTCAATGTCTTCTTTCAGGCCCAGGTATTCCACCAATGACGGCACATGTGAGCATGAGGACATCCACATAGCTAATCTTTCCTCGGGCTTATCCCATGATTTACTTATATTCTTAAATATCGCCTGTTTGAAAAAATATTGCTTAGCGCTATCCAGTTTTTTATATATGCGCTGGATGCATTCAGCAATAGCATATTTTAATACCTCATGATTATAATTCAGTGCATAGGCCGCGTAGATAATTTTGAGAATAGCCGCCGTCAATTTAGAATTTAGATATTCTGCCTTGCATTCGCTTAATAACAGAACAAATTTGTAATAAACATGTGCGGTATTATTCTCTTTGATTTCATCCTGGCAGTTTTTCAACAGTGTATCAATCTTTGTTTGTGATGGAATGCTACTCATTTGCCCGACAAGCATAGCGGCGAGGTTCCAAAAATAACTGTCCTGCAAAAGATACTCAAATGCCCCCGGAATTAATTTGTCTGACGATTGCTATGGAGGCAAAATATTCCTGGAAAGTGATCGAGCTAAAGTAAAAAGAATGGCTACCTATATCATGTTCTATATACTGGGCTAGTCCCAATCGACTAAGTGGCACAAATATTTCTTCCGTCTCTCCCTTTAAAAAAGAATTTTTTTCAGATTTCTTTTCCAACTCCATCTCACAGGCAATATCAGCAGCTTTATTTATAAGACCAGCGTCTAGTCTTATGGAATGTTTTATCCTGTTATGTGCGAATATCCAGTTAACAACTACCTCCTGAAGATCAAAACGTGTTTGTATTTTTTCAAAAGTCTCATGCGCATTGCCATCTGATAGGTAAACATATACCATGAATGAAAGCATCAACGGGTTATGGGCGAAATCTACCAGCGTTGGGTTCAGGTTAATAAGCTCGATTAATTTTTCTCTCGTCTGGCCCCCGATTGTTCTTCTATGCCGCAAAAAGGCGTCAATATAATTATTGATATTTGATGTGTCAAGGCCGTCCAACTGAACAACCTGGTCCCATTTTAGCCCGTAGGTGTCAATGATGCCGTATGGACGGCTTGTAAGTATATACCGGCAGTTTGATGAAATCTCCTGCAATCTATGGTACAAGCTTTCCTTTTGTTTCTCCGATAATTCATCATATCCATCTAATATAAAACATATGGTAGATGCGGCCTTTCGTAACACGTCGTGCAAGTCTTCATTGTTGGGAGCATTTCCTGTTAAATAATTTCTACGTAAATAAGTAATAATAGGATTTTGACCGATTTTAAATTCGAGGCTTTTTAGCTGGACATAAACAAGTATGGTATTTTCAATTGTGTGCACATTTTCCGCCCAGGTATGGCACAGCCAGCGCCCAAAGGTAGACTTACCGATACCCGGACTCCCCAAGATCAAAAGATTCTGAACATTCTGAAGATTAAAATTGATAACATAGTCTTTTGTAAGCTTTTGGTTAGTCTCTAAAGCTCGTCTAAGTTTTATTTTATTCAATTCTGTCTCATTTCGAACGAGAGACTCTCTCGTTTTTAGTTCTGTCTGTGTAACATAAGATAGCTGTATGAAATAGTCCTTCATTGAAAGCTTTCCAAATGAACCGGACTTATCAGCTACTAAGCTTAAACTGGTAAATGATGATTCTGTTGTATAAACTCCGAGGATAGCTTTAATTAAAAGAAACAAATTTCCTGTCTGAATTGGTTCCAAACCTTGTTCACCACCGCCTGGATTTAATAATGGCGATGCCTTCAAAGACAAATAAATCCGTTTTAATGTCTCATTGTCTCCAATGACTTCTTTGATATATTGATAAGCATCTCCCCGTTTCTTTTCCTCTTCATCTACAAAGGCCTTCAAGGCGTCAATGTCAGCAAAACCAGCATATGCCAACAGCTTATTTCGAACATCTTTTCTCCAGGGTTTTTCCCGATTGAAACATCGCCATACAGTTGCAACAGCTACGCCCGTATCTATTGATAGTTGCTCTACGATTGCTCTTTTTGACCAAATTTGCCCTCCCGGTTTATCGCAAGCCCTTTTCCAGACAAGCTCCCAAAGGCAGGTATCATAATCTATGTAGGTACGTTTTCGTAGCTCCATATTGCTATCATTAGTATGATAGTAAAGATAGCAACTATAGTTCGGCGGCATGTCATTCTCTATCCATCTTTACACTGTGTTTATGAGAAAATACCAATGCAAAGGCCAATATCGATCATAAAACAAAGGTGTAGCGCATAAATACTAAGGGACCTGTTATCGGCTTATAGCGAATGCTTCGGGGGATTTGCAGTTTAGATCGGCCGGTCTGAATAGCGAACGCCAGTAGCGGGTTCAAATTCCCCACAACAATTTAAAAGGGTTGATATGCAACTTCCATAAAATCCGTGCAAACCGGTACCGGGAAACGCTTGTCACACTCATTTCTTGATCTCTTAAAACAAATTAAAATGAAAAACAAAAATATGCCATTACTGGCAATGGGGATTCTATTGCTTGCCAGTTGCTCAAAGACCAATAATAATGCTCCAACAGGGAATCCGGAAGTTCGTCCTGACTGGCATTCAATGGCTGACGAAGATCATAACATTCCAATATTCAACCATAAGGTTACTACAGCTGATGGTCAGGGAATGCCCGGAGCAACCGACTCATTATATAATGGGCACGATACTCTCTTTGGTATAACGGACAACAACGGAAATTGTACATTTTATCCCCCTTATTTGGGCACATGGAATATCAGTGTGTATCACGACGGCTACCTGCCTTTCCATAAACAGATTCAGTTAATTGATTCTGTTAGCAGCGAAACCGCCATTTTAGAGCAATAGTAAAGTTTAAACCACCTGGGATATTTTCCCAGGTGGTTTTGTATTTTTATTTTCCTGAATTTATTTTATATGTCGCCATCTCTCAAAATCTCTTACCACTATTTTTTCTTCCTCTTTGTATGTGCTACGAGCTGTCAAAATCGAAATGCGGAATCAAGCATTTCACAAAAGCCAATGGAAAATGCTCAGAGTATTCAATCTATCTTAAAAGAAAAACTTTTTAACATATTACAAGCAGATTCAATAGCGGTGAAGCACAACAACGCAAAAGAACATTTGAAAAATCTCATGCTTGTTGCAATGATATACGTGAATATGGACAGCATGGAAATAGCCAAGAAGTATCTGCATACAGCTATTGATTTAGGCAAAAGAATTCCAGAGCCTGATAGCGTCGGAAATTGCTTGAACAGCCTGGGAATTCTATTTTATTATCAGTCCGAATATGATAGTGCTTTAAAATACTACAACGAATCGGCCAGCATTTTTCGAAAAACAAACAACCGGTCTTATCTGGCACAAACATTAACCAATGTTGGTATTATTTACTTCAGTCAAGGAAATTACGATAGTGCCTTAAAGATAAATACAGACGTTGCAATAATTTTTGACTCGCTCAATGACAGAGTGGATCAGGCATCAGCCTACACGACAATGGGAAATATTTATAAAGATATGCATAGACTGGACGATGCATTGGAATATCATCAAAAGGCGTTTCAGATATTTATAGAAAAAAATGATTCAGAAAATATGGCAGCCTGCCAGGATAATATCGGCAATGTGTTTAGATATAAGAAGGAGTATGACAAGGCAATGTCGAATTATGAGTCTGCTTTACGAATTAATAAGAAATACGGACATGCTAAATCTATTGCTACAACGATAGATAATATTGCAATGGTCTATCTGGAAAATAAAAATTATCGTAAAGCAGAAACGAACTTCAGGCAAACGCTTAATTTACGTTTTTCATCGGACGATAAAGATGGATTTATTACCGCTTCCAACCGTATTGCTCAATTATTTCTGGAAGAGGGCGATATTAAAGCAGCGGAAAAATTCGCTGTTGACGCCTTAAATATTAGTCCACGCAAAAGAATGCTGAAACCGAGAATAGAAAATCATTTGTTATTGGCAAGAATTTATCAGAAAGCAGGACAAGCAAGTAAAGCATTGCAACATGCTTTCCGCGCTATGGAATTGAAAGATAGTCTGTTTGATGCAGATTTGCCAGAGAAGATTGCCGCGATGAAAATAAAATATGAAACTGAATTAAAGGACAAGGAGAACATTATCTTACAATCAAATTTTATTCGTCAAAAGAATAAGGCGCTCACATGGATTATTGTAGGTTATTCCGCTTCATCAATAATAATAGCGGGTTTTGCATCCTTCATTTTATGGAGAAAACGAACCCAAAAAAAAATCGCTCTTATCCAAAGGCAGCTTTTTATTTCACAGATCAAGACTCATTTTGTAGAGAATACTCTGATGTCAATCAACAGATACATTAATCTCAATGAAATAGAGAAAGCAAGCCATTATCTTATTATGCTGGCAAGGCTGATAGGAGATGTATTAAGAAACAGTTCCAGCAAATATATTTCCCTAAAAAGGGATTTAGCAATATTGGAAGATTATATTCAGTTGCAAAAGCTCCAGTTTATTGGCCCACTGACATACACGATAACTGTTGATGACAATATTGACAAAGATTGCACTTTAATTCCTCCGCTAATATTCCAGGTGTTAGTAGAAAATTCACTGACACATGGTCTTGAAAAAGAAGTAGGGGGTGTAATAACAATAAGCATTTCAAGTGATAAGACAGATATTATTGCAATGGTTGAGGACAACGGCCTGGGAAGAAGAAAAGATGGAGATAGAAACCTGCAAATTCATGATAAGGCGGAAGAACCACACGGGAGTGAACTGGTTGAAAAATTGATAAAAAATAGCAGAGAATTCGGGAAAAGAACTTGGTATCGAGTTGCCGATCTAAATGACGAAAATGACAATTCTCTTGGCACAAGGGTGGAGTTTACCTTACCCTATGTTTTGAAAATTTAACAATATAAATTTTATGATCAATTGTATAATAGTCGAAGATATTCCTGGCCATATCCAGTATCTTAAAGATTCCCTTAAAAAAACTAAACACCAAGTCAGGGTACTCAAGACTACTGCTAAAGTCAAAGATGCCTATGCCTATATAGATACCTTAACACCTGAATTGATTTTTCTGGACATCCAGATGGAGCACCTTCAATCAGGATTTGACTTGCTTAAGATGTTTGATGAAATAGAATTTTCTGTAGTTTTTACTTCCGTACATGACGAACCCGAAACTTTGGTTTACGCTATGCGAGCCTGCCGTGCCTGCGACATGGATTTCCTTATTAAGCCATATACGGTTGAAGAATTAGATGCTGCACTTGATCGCTATGTAAACAACAAAGAAAGTTCAAGAAGCAAACTCAGAGCGCTTATGACTAACCTAGCTAACGGAGCTAAGGAACTAAAGACTATTTTTTTGTCCCTAATACAAAAGGTGGAGTTACCTTATGTGTGGATAATATTATGTACTGCAATTCTGATAGCAACTACACGCATTTTATCCTTGAAAAGCCGATAGAGGGATATGGCACACATATCATTTCCACAAAAACCCTTGGGGAATGGTATGAAGACAGCCTTAGTGATACTTCTATATCGCGCCCCCACAACGAGCATCTTGTAAATTTTAGATTTATCTTTGAAATACCCAAAGACAGTAAATCCGTTATAATGAAATGTGGCAAGCAAATCGAAATATCTAAAAGGAAGAAAAAGGAATTCTTAAGGCAGTGGCACATATATCAAAATACTCATTAACCTCTATCAATTAGCATTTTCCTAAGACCATTTTCTCGACGATCTGCCCGTTCACTAAACAAAGTTTGCCCCTCTTTTTAACCTCTATATATTGCTTCAAATCTACTGAGGGCCTCTAAAAAAGGCGCAAGTGTACCACCACTTGCACCCTCTATAAAATAGATAACGGATTACAACTATCAAGAAACTATCCGCTTGAGCAATGTTATAGCAGAAATACAAGAAAATGTAAATAGCGAACTAAATATCCAGTTAAGCGGACAGTTATTTGACAGTTTTGTTTTGATAAGGTAAAATATCTATAACAAAATAAAAATAACTGAAAATGAAAGACAATCCACAGTGTTTTCCCCAAATCTGGGAGAAAAAGCACCCAAGCCGTTAGCGCCCAAATCTATTGACGTTACAAACACGGAAAGAAATGAGATTTTGAAATCAATGTCTTTCCTGAAAAAGGAATTTGGCTCCTATAAAGAACCTGCATTTATAGATGACGTTCGCTATTATGCGAATATTTTATTGCCAGACAGAATACG
>Ga0207065_1052_pt1 | contig 27536 bp, 20 predicted proteins | sample Alteio_BWMinCont_27_FD_153492 | JGI IMG/M metagenome (GOLD analysis project Ga0207065, IMG submission 153492) | Enriched cells from forest soil in Barre Woods Harvard Forest LTER site, Petersham, Massachusetts, United States -... | ecosystem: Environmental > Terrestrial > Soil > Temperate forest >...
CACGGGCCCCCATAGGCGTTTTCGCCAAAATCGGTATGCCCAAGAACCGCCCCACGAACGGGTGGCTTGAGCGGCGGGTTGCCCGCGCCTTCGGCAAGTTCGCGTGCATCGCCGGGAATGTTGAACATGACCCAATGATAGAAACCGCCGGATGTCGGGGCGTCAGGGTCATGGATAACGATGGCAAAGCTTCTCGTTCCTGCGGGGACGTCGCTCCACGAGAGTTGCGGGGAGCGGTTACCCCCGGTGCAGCCCCCGCCCTCATACACCATACTCTGCGGTATAGGCCCATTGTTCGTAAAGGTGTCGCTATGAAGGATCATTTCGGGGTCCTCTTCCCTTCGGGATGTCAAGGAATTGTTAAGTTTCCCACTTTCGCGTGGGATATTCTCTAATTCAAGGGTAAGCTGGTACAAAAGCACCAGTATACCCTTCCCGATCGTCCACGCAAAAGGAGTTGTTTGTGACGAACGCCGACAGTATCCACATTCTCGAGCGCGTCGCTTTGTATGCTGTAGTAATTATCGAATGCGGTATAATTGTCTGGGCAATCACCCACCTCCGAAAACTCTTTGTCAATGCAGAGCGGAACGCGCTGACCGACAGCCTTACGCATCTTCGAAATCACCGCGCGTTCTGCGAAGATTTCGAGCGCGAGCAAGCGCGATCGCGGCGCTATCAGCACTCGTTGACACTCGCACTCATCGATGTCGACGATTTCAAGGGAATTAACGATCGATCCGGCCATCGCTATGGCGATGAAACTCTTGTCTTACTGGCCAAAGCATTGTTGAAATTGCGACAATCTGACTACGCCTATCGTGTCGGCGGAAATGCATTCGCCGTTTTCCTGAGTGAAACGGGCGGCCAATCTGCCCGTACCGCACTCGAGCGTTTTCAAGCGAAAGTGCATGAGACGCTTGCCGGAATCACGATTAGCATCGGTTACGCAACGTTCGATCCCAGCCATGCCGATGAAGCAATCCATGAGTATGCCGATGAGGCATTATGTGAAGCCAAGCGGCGAGGGCGCAATACTATTGTCGGCTTCGAAGAAATTTGCGAGACGGCAACGGTGCTTTCCCCTCGCAAGACCGCTGCAGTGCGTGCCCTCGTCGAACAAGAGCTAATGGACATTGCTTTCCAACCGATCTGGGATATGGAAAGTAATTCTGTTCTCGGTTTTGAAGCACTCGCCCGGCCTCATGCCGATCTGGAGCTCAACGGAGCGGGGGAAGCATTTGATATAGCGGAGCGTATCCGGTATGTGCTCGAACTCGACGGACTGTGCGTGCGAAAAGCATTTGAAGCTGCAATCGACTTACCGAAGGATGCAGTAATTTTCGTCAACGTTACGCCGGCGTATTTCGAACATCCCAGTTTTGACCCGCATGCCTTCGTCGCGCACGCCAAAAGCATGGGCGTGCAAGCAGAACAAATCGTTGTCGAACTCACGGAACGCCGGATCTCAGACCCCACTCGGCTTGCAGCACGTATCGCCGGGCTCAATACGCTTGGAGTCCGCATCGCTCTTGACGATACCGGTTCCGGCAACGCGGGGCTGGAAATCCTGAGCAAGCTGCAATTTGATTTCGTGAAAATCGATCGAGTGCTATTTACCCACGCGGTAACCGACAAGGGTGCGCGCGGAGTGCTCGCAGGCATCATCGCAATCGCTCGAACGACGGGGAGCTATCTCATCGCTGAAGGCATCGAAACACCGGAGCTTCTCAGCTTCCTGCACCAGGCGCGACACGGCACCGCAACGGGCGCGGGATGCATCCAAGGAGCTCAAGGCTACCTTCTCGGCATGCCGCAAATCGGCGCCATGGATCCGGTACTGCTGCAGCAACATCGCATCTATCTCGCCACGCATAATCCCAAACGAAAACACATGAGCGTAGCTTAATCTGGTTGCTGGTTTGCAAAAATGGTGGAGCTGTCGGGGAGCTGCCCCCCGAGTCCGAAAAGCCTAGCCAACGCGTTCTCCAAGCTCAGCTTCGAATTTTCCTTGCTCGAACGTACGCCTCGAAACCAGGCTTACCGTCCGCCGCAGATCCTACATCTCGTACGCGCTACGGATCACCTTCGCGTACCAGCCCGAATTTATGACAGAATCGCAGAGTGGTTCGGGCCGACTCTCCACGTTCCGTCGCTAACCTAGATTAGGCAGCGAGTGCGTATTGTGTGTTTGCGTGTAAAACGCTTGCGATCGTTTTAAGAGTGCTCGCAACTCTGCTTGCTTACGTTGACCGCGGATCTTCCCGTCGAACCTATTTCAGCCCCGCGACCAGACGCCCAGTATACCATATGGTGCAAGCGTGTGGCCGCTCAAGGGTTGCTAAACCGAGGCGCGCTCTGCGTCCGATTTCCACAGAGTGTGGAGAAGGGTTGAGACGATCATCATGATGATGGCGCCGATGAGCGTTGGCTGCCAGCCGCCGTGGACCCCCGGCATAATCCATACCGTGAGACCGAAGAGAATCCAGTTGATCACGATGGAAAAGAGACCGACGGTTAGGAACGTAATCGGCGCGCTGATGAACCGTAGAATCGGTCCGAGGAGTGCGTTGATGATTCCGAAGATGATCGCGACGATAATCGCAGTGACAACACCGAAGTGCTGCACGCCTTGGTTGTTGGTGAATCCGGGAACGTAGTTCAAAATCAAATACAGAACGATTGCATTGATGATGAACCGAATCAAGAATTGCATACTGTTCTCCTTATCCTCCTAAAGCGGCCTTAAGACGCGAGGCGAGTGCCGGCGTCATTCCCTTGACTGCAGCGACTTCATCCACGCCCGCACGGCGTATCGCGGCAACCGAACCAAAGGCCGACAGAAGTCGCTTCTTGCGAACCGGTCCAACCCCTTCGAAGGCATCGAGCGCGGAGCGTGTCATCTCCTTGGCGCGGCGCTGCCGGTGGTAGGTAACGGCAAATCGGTGCGCTTCGTCCCGCACTCGCATAATCAGATGTAAGCCTGCAGAGTTGGGAGGCAAGACGATCGGCTCGGGTTGCCCAGGAACGTAAAGCCACTCATGCTCCTTGGCAAGACCTGCGACGGGGATGCCGGTCATATCCATCTCCTCCAGCACCTCAGCGACGGCATTGAGCTGCCCCTTGCCGCCATCTATCAGCAGCAAATCAGGAGTTTTGTTGAATTTCTCTTTCTTAGCGAGTTCTTTTGTGAGCGGATCGACGGATTCGTGGGCGACATCTGCATCCGTCTCCCGGCGCAAATACCGCAGACGACGGCGCAGTGTTTCCTGCATCATTGCGAAGTCATTGGGGCCGCGATCGTATTGAATTTTAAATTTGCGATAGTCGCTTTTCTTCGGTCTCCCTTCGACGAACACGACCATTGAGGATACCGGATTTGTTCCTTGAATATTTGAAATATCGTAGCATTCGATCCGGTGCGGAATTTTCGGAAGCTCGAGGGCATCGGCGATTTCGGTAAGCGAGCGGGCTTGTGCGGTTTCTTGTACTTCTTGGTGGACGAGAAACGCTTTAAGATTTTGCTCGGCGTTTTTCTGCACTAACCGCATGTATTCAGCGCGGGCACCACGCTGTGGTACGAGCACCCGTACGCGCTGGCTTTTGAGTTCGGATAGCCATGCTTCGATAACACCTCGTTCGGTAGGATCAATCTGGACGAGAATTTCTTTTGGAACTGCGTTGGTTGCTCGGGGATTGTGGCGATGACGTTTTTCAGGAATCGGCACTTCATTATCGCGCGCGATGCGTTGCTTTGCGAATGCCGAGATACCCGGAATCTCCGGTGTACTGCCGGTCCGTGCGGTATAGAATTGTTTGAGGAACTCCGCAAACAATGTTGCATCGCTTTGTTCGTACACGCCCTCGAGAATGAAATGTTCTTGCCCGATGAGCTTGCCGCCGCGCACCATGAACACTTGCATGCAGGCTTGCCCCTGTGAGCGTGCGGCGGCGATTAAATCCATATCCAGACGGGATTTCCAAACGACTTTCTGGCCTTCGGTGACGCGGCGCACTTGTACGATACGGTCACGAAGACGCGCGGCGGTTTCGAAATTCAATGATTCTGCAGACTGCGTCATCTCGTTTTGCAGGCGGGCGAGTAACGATTCTTGTTTGCCTTCGAGGAACAGTACGACTTCCTCAATCGTCGCATCGTAGTCGGCTTCGTTTTGGTATCCAACGCATGGCGCGAGACAGCGTTTGATGTGATACTGCAAACATGGCCGGTGCCGACGCCCGTCGATCGGCTCCCGGCAGGTGCGCAAAGGAAAAACTAATCGCACGAGATCGAGCAACTCGCGCAGGCCATGCGCGTTGGTATACGGGCCAAAATACCGCGCTCCGTCGTCTTTGACAACACGCGTGAAAACAACGCGAGGAAATGGCTCGTTCGTCACTTTGAGATAGGGATATCGCTTATCGTCGCGCAGGCGAACGTTGAACGGCGGCTGATACCGTTTGATGAGATTCGCTTCGAGAATAAGCGCTTCGATTTCATTCGTGACGACGATCGTTCGTACGTCCACGATGCGTTCGATCATCGCTTCGGTGCGAATGTGGTGCGTGGCGCTGTCCTGAAAATACGAGCGCACGCGATTACGCAGCGAAATTGCTTTACCGATATACAAGACGTCCCCGTCGCTCCCCATCATTTGGTAGACGCCGGGTGCATCCGGGATCTGGGCTATGCGCTGTTGGAGCGCCTCACGTTCTTTTGAAGGTACCATTGCGAGTGAAATAGATGATCAATGCGATCGCGCCAAGGACGGCAACGATCAAGACGACCATACCACCCTTATGAAACAGCGGGAGCACCTCGTGAAGGTTGCGGCCCAACGTGTGCCCGAGCAGCGCGAGCCCTCCACAAAAAATGACCGAGCCCAGGAACGTCCACAGATAAAACGCCGCCAAGTTCATCCGCGCGATGCCGGCCGGGATGGCGATGATCCCCCGGATGACCGGAATGAAGCGGCAAATGAAAATCGCAAAGGTCCCCCACCGGGCGAAGAATGCATCGGCCCGATCGAGCTGATCGACGTGAAAGCGAACGTACCCCCCAAAACGCGTAACGAACGGCCGGCCGCCATACCGCCCAACCGCATAGCCGATGCTGCCACCGGTGAGTTCTCCGGCTACCGCGACGGCGATCGTCGCCCATAAGCTGGAAAAGTGCCCCGTTGCCGCAAGAGCACCCGCTACCGGCATTACCACCTCAGAGCCAATGGGAGCGCCGATATTTCCAAGCGTCATCCCAATGAAGAGCCCGAAATAGCCGTAGTGCTCGATCAGATGGATGACGAGCGTTTGGAGATGCTGCACCGCGCTTACTCGGCCGAAACTTTTCCGCTGCGGAGGATTTGAGCGGCGAGGCTGCCGCCTTCGGCACGTAACGCTTCAAAGAGATCGAGCGGCTCAAGTTCACGGTCACCCGCCTGCTCTTCAGCCCGGGAGATGATGTTCCGGACGCGGGGTGTCACCAAAATCCCCTCCCAGATCCGGTCTTCACCCGTTCCCAAAGCCTGCCGCACTTCGGCGTGTACGTCACGTACATCGATGCGTTCACTCTGCAAAACAGCCATGATATCCGGGTCGTGTTCCTGCAGGAGCGCTTCGAGCAGATGCTCGGCTCCTATATAGTAATGATTGTGATTGCGGCATTCTTGCTCGGCGGCACGTAAAACGCGCCACGAAGCGGCACTAAATCGAGAAAACACAGAACCTGCAGGAGTAGTGGTCGGGGCGACACGATTTGAACGTGCGACCTCTTCGTCCCGAACGAAGCGCTCTACCAAGCTGAGCCACGCCCCGATAAGCGTTCTCGGGAATTCGGTTGCCCGCTCACGCCTCCTGCACCGGGACGTGCGGGAATCGCGTGGATGCATTCGAACCTACCTACACGTTCATGAGATATCTCATCGTCGGGTGCGGTCGCGTCGGCTCGGCACTCGCGAAACTCCTCGACGCAGACGGCCATGAAATCATCGTCGTCGATCAAAGCCCCTCGGCGTTTAAACGCCTTGGACAAAAATTCAAAGGGCACGTTGTGCTGGGAACCGGGATCGATTACGACGTCCTCAAACGCGCGGGAGCCAAAACTGCCGACGGTTTTGTTGCAGTTACCGATGGTGACAACCGGAACATTATGGCGGCATTGATCGCACAACGGATGTTCAATATCAAAAAGGTCATCTGCCGCATTTACGATCCGCCGCGCGGGCAGATGTATAAAGAGTTAGGTGTGCAGACAGTCATCCCGACGACGCTCGGCGCCAAGATGATTCGCGACACCCTCATGGAGACGCCGTGGAATCCGGTGCAGCCATTTGATTTCGGCAAAGTCACGTCGCTGTCGGTACGTGTTGCACAGGCGGATGCCGGGCGGCGCATCGCCGATGTCGAACGCTCCGGTCGCATTCGCATCGCCGCATTACGTAGGAAAACCAGTGTCATGGTTGCGCACGATGATTTGGTGCTCGAGGCCGACGATGAAATCAATGCCATCGTCGCTCCGGATGCCGTGAGTGAGTTTGCACAAATGTTCAACAACTCTGTCCCGGCCATGAGCGCATAGGAGTTTCGTGTTTATTCTTATCGTCGGCGGAGGGAAAGTCGGTTCGTATCTCACGCGCGCGTTGCTCAAACAAGACCATGAAGTGGTTGTCATCGAGAAAAACGATCGCAAGGCAAAAGAACTCGACACGCTGATCGACCGCCAAGTTACTGTTGTTGGCGACGGCTGCGATCCACTAGTACTCGAAGATGCGGGAATCGCGCGGGCCGATGTTGTGGTCGCCGATACCGGGGATGACGAAGATAATCTCGTCGTGGTCGTCATCGCGAAACGGAAAACAAAAGCCAAGTGCATAGCGCGCGTGAACAATCCGCGCAATAAGCTGATTTTCGAATCGCTCGATCCGCAGGATCCCGTCACTGTTATCTCCTCAACGGAGATCATTCTCGATGTCCTCAATGAGCAGGTAAACGCCGCAAGCTACCACGCTGCGATGGAAACGATGCATCTTTTCGGAAAAGGGCAACTCCAACTCATCCGCATCGGCGTCCCCGCCGGCTCGCCGTTCGACGGTCACCGCGTATCGGAAATCAATTTCCCCCGCAACAGCGTCGTCGTAGCCATCGACCGCGGCAACGAAGAAATCACCATCCCCGACGGTGACACTATCTTACGCAACGGCGACAGCATCATCGCCATCGTTAAAAACGGCGCCGCCGACAAAATCCGACAGCTGTTTACATCATAGAATACTTGCGCTCTAAATATAGCCTAGCCGGAGCGCGACAACGGCGGCTTGCGTGCGATCGGCTGCGGCGAGTTTTTCGAGAATGTCGCGCACGTGTCCCTTGACGGTCCCAAGGCCGAGGTGGAGCCGTTCTGCAATTTCGGCGTTACCAACGCCTTCGGCTACCAAATGCAATATTTCCGTTTCTCGAGGGGTCAGCGGTGTATTACCTTGCTCCAAAACTGCTCGTGTTCGAGGGAGTTTGTCCAATACGGCACCATTCGAGAGCGCGGGTGGAACCTCTTCGGGAAGACGCGTTTCGACGAGTTTTCGTAACGCATCGTTCGACGTTACTGCCGCTTGTAAAATCTCGCGGAACTCGGTGATTTCATCATTTTGCCGGCGAATGCGGGCGAAGAGATCTGCTTGCTCGAGCGCAATCTCTGCGATATCCGCAAAAGCTCGCAACTGCCGCTCGTCGCTCGGCAGAAATGGCAAGCCTGCGTAGGGTTCTGCCGACTGAAGAGAACGAAGTACGAACAGCATTCCGTCACTCCCTGGGAAAGCGATGCCGCTGGCAAGCATCGCTCGCGCTGCATGCGTCTCAAGAAATATTCCCGTCACGGCATCGTCCGCGGAACTTTGAAGGATATTTTCTCGAACGTTGACGCGAGCCAGTAATGAAGTTGTACTCGGGTCGAGTGCCTGACGGTCGAGCGTTACATCAGCCGCACCACGACGGTAAGCATAGGTTTCCGGCAACTGCATCGTTTTGTGCATGATGAAGATCGCTTCATCGGCTTCTATTAATGACAACACTTCACGCACGATCGCGCGGCGCACAACATCGATGTTTAACGTTGCGCGAACGAGTTCGGATGCGCGGCGTAGCTTTCGTTCTTCTTCCGCTTGTCGCAGACGTTCCTGGCTTTGACCCGCCGTTCGCGCAAACTCTTGCGATCGGATCGTGAGAAAGCCTACGAGCAAAAACGACGCACCCGTAAGAATGCGATCGCCGATGGCAATCCCGCTCCACACATATCCATCATGTGCGCCGTTGAAGTAGGCGGCAATGATATTCGCCACTTGCGCGAAGAGAATGAGGGACACGGTAAGGCGCGCATTTAATGCAAGGGCACTCAGTGCAATCGGGCCATTGAGAAGAATCGCTGTAATAAAAAGTTGAGGCGTCGCCATGTCGATACCCCACGCAGCCAGAGAAAGCACGTAACACAGCACCGCAACGCTTTTGGCCGAAAACTTCACACACAACGCCTTCTGTCGCACGGAACGGCCACCCTTTGGGAACACGCCCGAGCGCAGCGGGTCAGCGATGAAATGCAGCGAAAGCGATTGGGAGATGCACCACGGGCTTCAGGAAAACGATTGGGAAGGAGCACGCCGCCGCTCCGCTGCGCAGGTGCTGCGCGAGTTCGGCAATACCGCCCGCCTCGTCGTCTATATCGCAGCCGCACCGGGTGCGGGAAAGACACGGCGGCTCCTCGAGGATGCACGCCGTCTACGGGATGCCGGGAAAAACGTCGTGCTCGGCTGGATTGAGACAAAAGGTCGCCCTGATCTCGAACGGCTCGCGCAAGGGCTGGAACGTATTCCACCCCGTAATGTCACAATCGCCGATCGCACGTTTTCAGAATTCGATTTCGAAGCTGCACTCGCAGCCAAACCCGATGTATTGGTACTCGACGAACTCGCGCACGAGAATCTCCCGGGCTCATCTCACGAAAAACGCTGGCAAGATGCGCAAGCGTTGCGTGATGCAGGTATCTCCGTTCTTACCGCACTGAATGTTGCGCATCTCGATACCGCCGCTGCTGTAGCGGAAAAGGCACTTGGGTATCCGGTGCGCGAGATCGTCCCAATTGCATTTCTGCGTGAAGCCGATGAAGTTATCGCGCTCGATGTTTCCCCACAATTGCTTCACTACCGACTCAAATCGGGGAAAATTGTTGGTGAGGGAGACGTCGATCGAGCGCTCGAAGGGGCGTTTAAGGATTCGACGCTCTACGTTTTACGCGAATTGCTTTTGCGAACGATCGACGGCCTTACCACTCCGGCAGTCTCCGCCGAACGCACATCCACCGCAGCTGTCTTCGTTCCAGCCGAATTGCGCAATCCCGAAGCATTTCTCAAACGCACAGCAGCTGTCGCATCAGCATTGGATTTGCAGTTAGAAATTCTCACCAATATGGAACATGTGGATGATCTGCGGGCTTCACTCGTTGCGTTGCCGGCCGGTGCGCTCGCGAAACGTTTCGTTAATCAACCCGTCGAGCGAGATATCTTCGTAGTTGCTAGTGAGCAAACATATCTTACGCAACCTCCGCTCTCATCCCATCCACTCGGAGCAACCGTCGGCGACCGCATGCGCATCGGTTACGGAAAACTCACGGTGTATCTCGGCGCAGCCGCTGGATCCGGGAAAACAATGGCGATGCTCGATCGCGGACATCAGTTACAAAACGAAGGCATCGACGTGGTTGCCGGATTCGTCGAAACGCATGGGCGTAAAGAAACCGCGGCCATGCTCGATGGTCTCAATATTCTCCCTCGTAAAAAAATCACAAAAAATAGCGTCGTTTATGAAGAATTCGATCGTGAAGCCCTCATCGCACGGCATCCGAAGGTCGCCCTCATCGATGAACTCGCTCATACGAACGCACCTGGTTCTATTTCAGAAAAACGTTTCCAAGACGTGCTTGCGGTGCTGCGTGGTGGTATCGACGTCATCACAACGCTCAATATTCAGCACCTCGAAGCACTTGGAGATGCCGTGTTCCGGCTCACCGGGACGGCAGTGCGAGAAACACTACCCGACGGCATTCTTGCGCTAGCGGATGAAGTCGTGCTCATCGACGTCACCCCTGAATTACTACGGGAACGCTTGCGGCAAGGAAAAATCTATCCGCCCGAACGAATCGAAAGCGCACTTTTCAATTTTTTCAAGCTCGAGAATCTACGCGCGCTCCGCGAACTTGCGGTACGCGAAGCGTTACGCGCCGAAACGCGAGAAATTGCTGTCGCCCCATTCGATCGTCTGCTCCTGAGCGTGTCGGCAAAACCGGACGATCTCGGGCTTATTCTACGGTGCAGTAAGATCGCCGCACGGCTCCACGTTGATTTCGTCGTGGTCCATCTCACACTTCCCAAACGGCCGCGCGATAAAACTATCTATACGGCAAACGTTGCGCGCCTCGCCTCGGAAACGCAGTTACGAGGCGGAACGTGGATTCACGAAAACGCTCTCGATCTGCCAAAGACGCTCTTACACATTTCTCGTAGTGTCCCCGAAACGACTATCGCAGTTGGCGGGACGCTCCGAAATCCTCGCTGGCTCCAGCCGAATAGTGTCGCACGGCGGCTTCTCGATGCGGGAGCCAGAGAGCTTTTTGTATTGGCCCGCCGTACCGAAACAACAAATGAAAGTATTTAGAATAACGAATTACATGTTAAATCGGACCGTTAGCCAGATTTGGCGGTAGGGAAGACCAAATTCTTCGGAGCCTTGATCGAACGCGTTTTGATCGGTTCCGAAACTATTCTCGGGCTTGAAAACACCGAGCCCGACATAGCCGTATTGCTGGGCGATGCTGTTGAAGAGATTGAACACGCCGATGTTCACAGTTATATGGCCGGTCGTCTTGGAAATATTGGCGTTTGCATACATATACGGTCCGCGATTGAATCCGTTACTCGGACCGCCGATGTAATGCCCATCGATTCCGGCGGCCAGCCCTGCCCCGTTGCGATATGCGAATCCAAGGTTGGCGGTGCGCAACGGAATCCCATAAAATTGCGAACCATTCACGAGCGTCGCGTTATTCTGCAAGATCGAATTCGAAATACCGTTGTAGACTGCCGACTGGATTGCGTAGTTCCCGTTCGCCGTCACGTCCCGCGCAACGCCCACGGTGGCGTCAAGGCTCACACCGCTGTACCGTGCCGAGCCCGCATTGAACGTCGTCGAGACACCGAGATCGCTTTCCGTGTGCCCCGGGCCGCAGAACTGATCGATCCGTTGCAAATATTGGGCAATCATTGCTTGCGATGGCAACTGCCCGGGGGGAACGATCGAAAGTGGGAACGTTCCACCCAACAGCGGGCCGGCTTCGATCGAACTATACACATCCGCTTGAATGACCGTCCGCTGCGATACGCGATGACCGTAGGCTAATTCCAGATCATCTGCCGTTTCCGGCTTGAGATTCGGATCGTTGCCCGAACCGATCGAGTTCAGATCACCCGATCCACAGATCGGATTCAGACTCTGTGGGGCACCATACGAAAACGGGCCGTAGAGCAGCGACGGATCCGGTTCACTATATGAGTGTCCGCCGGTCAATCGAACGACGTCCTTCGATGTCGGCCGGTAGACAAGCGAAATACGTGGATCGAAATTCGTGGAGTTCGTAGTGTTTGAATGCTGCAGCCAGAGATCTGCAAATGTTGAAAAACGCAGCGTTGGTGTATAGGCATCCCGAATGAAATAACTCGATGAGGTCAGATCGAACGTCCCTTGTGAAATGGAGTCGCTCTCTATAACATGTTCCTGGTGCTGCAAATACAAACCGAATGATACGTCGTTCTTGGGAGCTGTGTATTCATCGCTTGCGAGAAATCCGTGAGTGTAAAAGCGATCCGTTGGGTAGGGCCCTCCGACGCCCTTCGATTGGTCTTGACTGTAACTGTCGGAAAAACCGTCGAAAATTAACGTACCGGTACCGATTTGGCGGCTTATCTGCGCATGATAATCTTGATTACGCATGTCTTGCCAACGCTCGGGACCGCCTCCAGCAGGACCGGCAAACGTCGCAGCATACTGCTGCGGTGAATAACAGGCGTATCCCGGCGCCGACGGTACGAGCACGGCCACGCTTCCGGTACAGGTGACTTGTGCGCCACCATTGATGTTCGGAAGAATCGTTTGGCCGGGTCCGTTGATGGTCGATTGATTGTTGTTCCCTGCCAGCGTATTATTCGTATTGTACAAGACATAGGGAGACGGATTGTAATCGGTGTCACCGTTTCCCGATTTGTCATCCCAGGATGTCGCATTATACACGGTAAAAAGCGCTGACGTTTTTGAATCGAATTGATACGTGAGCTTCGCAACGGCATTGCGCATCAGATACGCGCCCGTAACGCTATAGGTGTTCGCCGCGATGTTCGCAGGGGTGATATCCGGATAACCGTTTGAATCTGAGGTAAGGTTTGCGTTTTGCGTGGTCTGCTGCGGTGGGCCGAGTTCACCATCCGTGCCAGAAGCCCCGTACGCCATCGCAACGCCGAGTTTGCCAAGTGTGTTCGTATATTGCAATCCTGTCATCAAGCGGCCATTGTTTCCGACGCCCTGAATAAATGTTGAGACAGGCGTTCGTGTTGGCGAAATCGTTTGAAAGTTCACGGCGCCGGCGATAGTTGAGGCTCCGTATAACCCCGTCGCTCCCGAACCAAAAATGACGTCGATGCTATTGACGCCCCAGAACGGGGAAATTTGGTAATCAAAGCCGTTGCCTTTCGCGCCAATGGGCCCGATCGGATGCCCATCAAGCAGCGTCGCTGTTTCAGAAGAACTATAACCGCGTATGCTTAACGACAAATCGTCGCCGAGTGACGAACTCGTCGACGCATTTACGAAAGGTACGGTACCAAGTACATCGCCGGAGCGAAGGTAATTTTGATTCTGCAAAATCGATGGATCGACGTGCGCATTGATTGTTGTCGTGGTTTGCAACGAAGCATTCCGCCCTGCATTGACGTTTGCAATCGTCTGCAGTGACGCCGACGTTCGATGAATCGCAGTCTGCAAATCCAGCGTACCATCTTCGGAAAGAGCAACGTTGGAAGCGTGCGTTACATCATAGCCGCTAGCAACAATCGATATCGAATACACGCCCTGCGGTTCATTTTCGAAGCGATACACGCCATTGCTATCCGTCGTGGTGGTGGCTACCTGGACGCCACCACGGTCGAGTTCGACCGCAGCATTAGGAACCGGCAGACCGCCATCGGTATCGAGGATACGGCCAACGATTGTCGCGATCCGTCCGGCAGGTGCCGGAAGGGGGCCCGCTACCATAAGCGCTGCTAAAAATAGGGAAAATACAGGTCGACGCATTATGTTTATCACTCCGACGTTTAAAAGAATGCTGTAGCAGTCGAATGATAATGGTCAGCACATTATCTCAGTATTAGGGCTTTATTAACAACACAATAATTTCACAAATTCACCTCCAATTCATATTATAAATATATACTGTTGCGCATTAGTGCCTTGGGAGGTTGTACATGGCGATAATTGTCCGGACGGCGGCGTTCTCTTTGGCACTCTTACTCGCAAGCCAAGGCATTTCGACAAGCCAATTGGATTCGGCGCCGGACTCGGCGCTGCAGAGTCATATCAAATACGTGTTTGTGATCTATCAAGAAAATCACTCGTTTGATAATTATTTCGGCACGTATCCACATGCGGAAAATCTCGGGACGGCACTGGCGCACGCGCACGGATTTCGTCAGTATGATTCGATTGGGAAACAATGGGTAACGCCGTTTCGGATCACCGATCCGGATATTAGCGGGCCGTCGCAATCCCGCGATGTCGCGATTGCGAAAATTCACGACGGCGCAATGGACAATTTCGTTAGCGAACAAGAACGCGTTTCGCTTGCAAAAAATCTCGATCCAGCGGATGCCCAGGCAGCCGGCCTCGTAACGATGGCGCATTACGATTGCGACACCTTGCCGTTTTTATGGAAATATGCCCGCTATTTCACCCTCTTCGATCGCTTCTTTCAAGCGATGACTGCTCCGTCTACACCGGGAAACGTCGAAATTCTCGCCGCACAGGCCGGCCAGACGCAGTGGGCACACCACCCCGATCAATCATCCGCAAATCCCGAAGGTCTAGGCGATCCGCTTGTCAATGATCTCGATCCGGCTTACGGACCGTATCCACCAAGTTCCAAAGCAAAAGCGGTTCAGATTCCACAGCGTTACGCAACGTTGCCGCTCACGTTTGCGGGTACGGACAACGCAAAAGCAACGCATGAGACAAGCGATGTGGCCGAAGATCTCGCGGCAATCGCACGCAGCGGGCGCACGCCACTCCCATGGGGATGGTACCAGGAAGGGTACGTCTCACCTCATGAGGCTCTGCCCGGATATGTCGCACACCACAATGCACCGCAATACTTTGCGTATCTTCGCAATAACGACGTTTACTGGTCGCACATACATCCGCTGCCGCAAATCCTCGCCCAGCTTCACAACGGCACGCTGCCCGATCGCGGTGTCTTTTATATTAAAGGCGGATCGCGCAACGGTTTTGGATGGAAGCCCGCAAATCCCGACCCGATGGTGCAAGCTGAATATCGCGGAGACGACGATCATCCGGGCCCCGGTGATGCCGACCATCAGGTCGGGGAAGCATTCGTCGCCACATTCGTCAACGCAATCGCTCGCAGCAAATATTGGAACGATTCGGCAATCGTGATTACCTGGGATGACGCCGGCGGATTCTACGATCACGTTCCGCCACCGCATTTCGAACGCTGCGCAGATGGAAATCCATGCGGCGACGGACAACGTCTCCCGCTTCTTCTCATTTCGCCTTACGCAAAAAACGGTGCGGTAATCCATGATACCGGTGACACTGGTTCCATCGTAAAGTTCATCGAGACGGTTTTTGATTTACCGGCGTTGGCATCGTTGCCGGATGAAAAACCCTATCTTCCGGAAGGCCCACGCGATGCGGATCCCGCTCTCACGAATCTCGCCGGCGCATTCGATATCGCGCGTTTGAACGGGAGCACGGCACCATTGCCTGCGGCCCTAGCCGAAATTCCGGATATGATCGTCGGAGCGTTTCCGCCGCCGATGTCGTGCTCTTCGCTCGGGATCACGCCAATCGTCCCGGGAGAGACCTCCAATGCACCACCACCTGGATTCCAACCACGTGCTGAACACGGGAAATAGCGGGCATCGCCGAAGGCACCCAGTCGGAGAATCTGAACGCACGCCGAATGAACGAATGCTGATGCGCATTTTACTCGTTGAAGACGACGGCCCCCTCCGCGATATCATACGGCGCGGACTGAGCGAAGCGGGACACGTGGTAGACGCGTTGCCTGACGGACAGTATTGCGCCGATTATCTTGACTCGTCGTCCTACGATACACTCATTCTGGATCTCAATCTTCCCCAGGAGGACGGATTGTCGGTCTTGCGGCGTCTGCGTCGTAATGGTTCACAGGTACCGACGTTAATTTTGACTGCACGCGATGCAATTACTGACGTCATCCATGGCCTCGATACCGGCGCGGACGATTATTTGCGCAAACCCTTCGCCTTCGGGGAATTGGAAGCTCGACTGCGCGCACTCGCTCGCCGTCCACCTACGGTCGAACACGATGTGCTGCGCGTCGGAGATATTGAATTTGATACACACACGCGTTCGACACGCCGTGGTGACCGGGAGATCAACCTCACCGCGAAGGAGAGTGCATTTCTTGAACAATTACTGCGTCATCCTGGTCAAACCATTACACGCAGCGCCCTCGAAGACCGTCTCTGGGATAAGGAAAGCGATCGCAGTTCGAATGTTCTCGATGTGTACGCACGACGGTTGCGCATGAAACTGACCGAGGACGGTGAGCCGCAGGTATTGCATACCGTGCGCGGCCTCGGCTATCGGCTCGATGCCTCGTGAGTATTCGTCGTCGGCTTGTTGCGGCGGTAACCGCAATCATCGCAACCGGACTGTTGCTCTTTGCAGCGGTTTCGATTATCGCGATCGATCGCACGCTTAGCTCCACACTCGACGCACGACTCCTAACAAGCGCCGAAGCAATTGCCGCCGCGATCGATGTTCATCGCTATCGCCCAGATCCCGATAATGCTGACCGCCAGCAGCTTGCAACGCTGCATTCAGGCATTCACGCTGCGATTCTCAATACTCAGGGACATCTCGTTGACGGTGAACCTCCCCCGCACAATTTCCCGCATTTGCAAACTGCATCGATCGTACGGTATGGCATACACGTCGGAACCGTTGATGCGTGGAGTTCCGGGGATTGGATTGCAAATGTGGATCGCGTGGCGATGCTTATTGCACTCATCGTCGGCATCGCATTCGTCGGCCTTGGCATCATCGTCGCCCGCCTAACAGCCGATGCCGTCGTTGCGCCGTTGGATCGTATCGTCTCACTCGCTGAACGCATCGAAGCCCGCGACCTAAGCCTCCGCTTACGTTCCAATGAATTTGCCGCCGATTCAAACGCTCCCGATACGAAAGACGAGCTTGGGAGGCTTTGCGCTTCCTTCGACCGCATGCTCGACCGCCTGCAATCAGCATTCACGCACGAACGCCGTTTCACAGCCGATGCATCGCACGAACTTCGTGCCCCGCTTGCGGTACTGCGCGCCGAAACCGAGGTTGCCCTGCGGCGCGAACGAACCAACGCTGAATACCAACGTGCACTCACAGCAATCGCGCGTGAAGCTGAGCGTTTAGAAACGCTCGTCGATGATCTCCTCGCGGCCGCTCGCGCCGAGACCGATGCTGCGGAACGCCAAACCGTTGATGTCGGCGCAGTCGTACGCGACGTTGCCGAACGCGTTGCCCCGCCTGCATCCCTCAAACGCATCAACGTCATCGCTGGAACCAATGCCATCGAAGAAGCACAGCATGAGTTCGCGCTCGTGAACGGCGCGATGCTTGAGCGCGCACTCCTTAGCATCGTGCACAATGCGATCGCTTTTACCCCTGTCGACGGTGCCGTACAGCTCAACATCGCAGCCGAAGAACACGCGGTAACCATCTCCGTCGCCGACAACGGCCCCGGCTTTTCGCCAACTGCCCTCGAACACGCCACCGAACGTTTCTGGCGCAGCGATGGTAGCCGCCCCCGCGGTGGCACGGGCCTCGGCTTAGCCATCGCTCGCGCCGTCGTAGAAGCCAACGGCGGCACCCTCAATCTATCCAATGCTCCCCACGGCGGTGCTCTCGTAACGGTTCGGCTGCTCCGCGCGGGATAACGATGTCACATCTTAATGACGAGGAGTAAGGGCGAGATTTAATTCTAAAACGTTAATGTGTGGTTCGCCCAGAAAGCCGAAAGTGCGGCTTTGGGTATGCGCGGCGATGAGCGCGTTGATTTCTGCTACCGGGATACCACGGGCTTTTGCGACTCGCGGGGCTTGATAGTACGCGGCTTCGGGGGTGATATCCGGGTCGATGCCGCTGGCACTCGAGGTTACCAAATCCATCGGAGGCGCACCAGACGCATCGGGATTTTCTTTTTCGAGTTGGGCTATCGCAGTTCTGGTAGTATCGATAAGCTTTTTCGACGTTGGGCCGAGGTTGGTACCGCCGGTCGCAGTCGGGTCATAGCCGTTTTTGCCAGCTGCTGAGGGGCGCCCGTGAAAGTATTCCGGCTTCGTCCAGAGCTGGCCGATAATGATTGAGCCAATCGCTTTCTCCCCGGATGTGCTGTGGTTACCGTCGACGGTAATGAACGAGCCGTTGGCTTGCCAGGGGAAAATGGCTCGTGCGATTCCGGTCATCACGAATGGATAGACGAGGCCCAGCAAGATAACAGTGACGATGGTGATGCGAAGTGACGTTCCGAGATGTCGTATCATAGCGATGTGTCCATATTCTTATGTAGTGAACCTTATGTTAAATGGAGAGCTGTGAGAATAACATCGATGATTTTGATGCCGATGAAGGGGATGATGATGCCGCCTAAGCCATAGACGAAGACATTTTGCCGCAGGACGGCATCGGCGCCGCGCGGCAGGTATTGTACGCCGCGTAGTGCCAGTGGAATCAGTGCAACGATGATGAGCGCGTTGAAGATAACTGCGGAGAGGATTGCACTTTGAGGAGTCGAGAGTCGCATGATATTGAGGGCGTTCATTGCCGGATAGGCAGTGATAAACATTGCGGGTAAAATCGCGAAGTATTTCGCGACATCGTTCGCGATTGAAAAGGTCGTGAGCGCACCACGCGTCATGAGCAACTGCTTTCCAATTTCAACAACTTCGATGAGTTTCGTCGGATCGGAATCCAGATCGACCATATTCGCAGCTTCTTTTGCCGCCTGCGTTCCCGAGTTCATCGCTACGCCGACATCGGCTTGCGCAAGTGCGGGGGCGTCGTTTGTACCATCACCCGTCATTGCAACGAGCCGACCTGAGCCCTGTTCGCGTTTGATTAAATCCATTTTTGTCTCGGGGGTCGCTTCGGCTAGAAAATCATCGACGCCGGCTTCACCGGCGATTGCAGCCGCAGTGAGCGGATTGTCGCCGGTAATCATGATCGTGCGAATGCCCATCGCGCGTAAACGATCGAAACGTGCCTGCATGTTCGGCTTGAGGATGTCTTTGAGATGAATCGCACCGAGTATCGTTTTGTTGCGCGCGAGCAGCAGCGGTGTACCGCCACTGCGCGCGATGCGTTCAATTTCGGCTGCAAGTTCAGTTGTTGGCGAACCACCCTGTTCGCGCACCCATGCAAGCACCGAATCCGGTGCACCTTTGCGAATCTTCGTGCCATCGGAGAGATCGAAACCGCTCATGCGCGTGTATGCGCTGAACGGAACGAAGGTCGCACCGGCAGGTTCCGCTTCAGCAGTAACACCGCTCCGTTGCGCAAGCGCAACGATTGAACGTCCTTCCGGAGTTTCATCGGCGAGCGATGAAAGATACGCAACTCTCGCGGCTTCTTCTTCGCTTACACCCGGGCTCGGAAAAATTTCGACGGCTTGACGATTGCCGAGCGTAATCGTTCCGGTTTTATCAAGCAATAACGTATCGACGTCACCTGCGGCCTCAACGGCACGGCCGCTCATTGCAAGCACGTTGCGCTGCATGACACGATCCATCCCCGCGATCCCGATCGCCGAAAGCAATCCACCAATCGTCGTTGGGATCAAACACACCAGCAGTGCGATCAACACCGTCAGCGTTTGCTTCGCACCGGCGTACAGCGAAAACGGCGCGAGCGTCGCGACGGCGATCAAGAAAACGATCGTCAAGCCTGCGAGCAGAATCGAGAGTGCGATTTCATTTGGCGTCTTCTGCCTTTGTGCCCCTTCGACCAGTAAAATCATACGATCGAGAAAACTCTCGCCGGGATTTGCCGATACACGGACCACGATCTGATCGGAAAGCACACGCGTGCCTCCGGTGACCGCGCTGCGGTCGCCGCCGGCTTCACGAATTACGGGCGCCGATTCACCGGTAATGGCGGACTCATCAACGGTCGCCGCTCCACGACTCACATCACCGTCGCCAGGAATGAGATCTCCTGCATCTACCTGCACGAGATCACCTTTACGTAATGTTCCCGCAGAGACTTCCGTGATGTTGCCATGTTCATCGAGCCGCTTTGCAATCGTATCGGATTTGGTGCGCCGCAAATGATCGGCTTGTGCTTTACCTCGTCCTTCGGCAACGGCTTCAGCAAAATTCGCAAAGAGCACCGTAAACCATAGCCATACCGCGATCGCAAAATCAAAACCAGCATTTGCGCTATGCCCGAGCAAATCGCGAACAAAGAAACATGACGTGACAACGGCACCGATTTCGACGATGAACATCACCGGATTTCGCATTTGCCAACGGGGATCGAGCTTTTTGAACGAATCACCGACCGCACGCGAAAGAATTGCGCGATCGAACAGCGATCGCGCCTGTGGTCTCCGCTCTAAACGACGCTGTGATAGCATTAAAATGTCTTTCCTTGCAGCATGAGGAGATGTTCGACAATGGGACCCAATGCGTCAGCCGGTACGAACGTTAGCGCGCCGACAATGAGAATCGTACCCAAAAGTAACACAACAAAGATCGGGGAGTAGGTTGTAAACGTGCCCGCACTTTCCGCGACGGCTTTCTTTCCGGCCAACGAACCTGCGAGAGCGAGAACTGGAACCACTACCGCAAAACGTCCAAACATCATATTCACGCCGGTCGCTATGTTATAGAAAAGATTCGGACCTAAACCTGCGAATGCGCTTCCGTTATTCGCGTTGGTTGAAGTAAAGGCGTAGAGAATCTCGGAAAACCCGTGGGGGCCGTTGTTATTGATCGTCGCGATGCCTTGCGGTATCAGCACCGCCACGGCCGTCGGAATCAAGCACAACACCGGGGTGACGAGAATCGCGAGAATCGCACATTGCACCTCGCGGCGCTCGATCTTCTTCCCAAGAAACTCGGGCGTGCGCCCAACCATCAATCCGGCGATAAATACCGTCAGCACCACAAAAGCGATCATACCGTAGAGCCCGCTTCCCACGCCACCGAAGACGATCTCACCAAGCTGCATATTGACCAATGGTACGAGGCCGCCGAGCGGGGTGAACGAATCGTGCATCGAGTTGACCGCTCCGCACGACGTATCGGTCGTCACCGTCGCAAACAATGCGGAGGCGGCAGTGCCGAACCGGCATTCCTTGCCTTCCATATTTCCGCCGGCAACGCCGAGCTGATGCACCAACGGGTTTCCGGCTGCTTCTGCCCAGTATGCCAGCGAGAATCCCGCGACGAACAAAATTGCCATCGCGGCAAAAATCGCCCATCCTTGCCGCGTATCCCGCGCCATCTTTCCGTACATGTAGACGAGCGCGGCGGGGATTAAAAAGATCAGCAACATCTCAAAGAAGTTCGTAAACGGGGTCGGGTTTTCGTTCGGTGCCGCGGAGTTCGCGTTGACGAAACCACCTCCGTTGGTACCGAGCTCCTTGATGACTTCTTGCGAAGCCATGGGACCACCAGTGATCGTCTGCATGGTACCTTCGACGGTTTTCACGTCATGATACGCACTGAAATTCTGCGGCACGCCTTGGGCGACCAGAATCAATGCGCCAACGATCGAAATCGGCAATAAAATGTAGAGCGTCGCGCGGGTGAGATCGACCCAGAAATTGCCCAGTAACTTCGACGACGTCCGTACGACGCCGCGAACGACCGCTACTGCGATCGCGATACCGGCAGCAGCCGAAACGAAGTTATGCCATGCTAACCCGGCCATCTGCGAGAGATAGCTCATCGCGCTTTCGCCGGAATAAAACTGCCAGTTGGTATTCGTTAAGAAACTTACCGCAGTGTTCCACGCGAGATCCGGCGCAAAGTTTGCAAAATGCTGTGGGTTGAGAGGAAGCCATTGCTGCGTTCGCAGCAGAACGTACAGAAATGCGAGCCCGACCGCCGAGAAACCGAGAACGGAAAATGCGTACACATACCATGGCATCTCTTCTTCCTCATCGACGCCACCGAGCGCGTAGATAACGCGTTCTAACGGACGCAGCACGGGGGAGAGAAAAATTCTTTCCCCGCCAAAGACCCGTGCCATGTAAAGCCCGAGGGGCTTCATCAGCACGATGACGAGGAGCAGGAAAATTGCAGCCTGCAGCCATCCGATTGCGGTCATTCCCGTCTCCTAGAACTTTTCCGGACGAAGCATCGCATAAATGAGATAGAACAACGCAAGTACGGTCAAAATAAAGCCGAGGACGTCCTCAACATGCATCATCCGCTACAGCCTTTCGCAGCCACGAACGTAATAATTGAGGATGGCAAACACCGCGATCGACAGAAGAATCAGACCGGTTTCGAGCAACATCGGCTCGATAGTAGCCCAACCACTGCGGTTCCGCCATCCGCTGAACGGATGATCCGAATGGACGGTTCGACGTATCGAAGATTCGGTCAAATGGATCGTCCAATCGAAGGATGGCGCTCTCAGGTACATTGCGATAGCATCTGTTGCGATGTTTACTTTACTTCTTTCCTCTATCATTGCCGTTGCTCCGGTCGCTACCGTAGCGCAGGCTACGACACCGGCGCCGACTGTCATCGCGACGCCAACTGGCACGGCAGCGCCGGCAACCACGGCAACGCCTGTGCCGGTCGCGACAAGTACCCCCGAGATACGTCGCGCCCTACCAGCACCCTTAGATCCCATCTTCACCGGCGGCGGCGGATCGGAATTTGACGGACCGACGATCGGCGTTCCGACTGATCCTGGGTTTCGTGTCTACGGATGGATCGATCCAGGCATCGAATTAAGCACGTCAAAACATTCGAACTATCCCCTGACGTATGATGACGTACCGAACGCGCTGCAGATGGACCAGTTCGTCTTACGCTTCGAACGTCAGCCCGACACAGTACAGACCGACCATTTCGATTGGGGTTTCCGCTTCACCAGCTTATATGGTGTCGATTATCGCTGGACGACCCAACAAGGAGTCCTTAGCAATCAATTGTTATTGCGCAATCAAACAAACGGGTACGATCCCGTCGAAGGGTACGGTATTCTGTATTTTCCACACTGGGGTAAGGGAACATATGTCGAAATTGGACGGTACATCTCTCCTCCTGATATCGAAGCGCAGCTAGCACCGGAAAACTTTCTCTACACGCACTCCCTGATGTTCGACTTCGACTCGTATACGCAGACTGGAATTCTGGTTCAGACCAAACTAAGTAATTACTGGACCATCGAATACGCCATCGATGCCGGCGAGGACATCGCACCTTGGGATGGTTCAGCACACATCCCGACGGGACTGCTCATTGCACGATACGTTTCCCATTCGAACCGGAACTCCGTCCTCTTCGGTATCAACTCGATGAGTTTGGGTTCACGTAACGGACAGAATTTTACGACGTACGAGAAAGGCTTCTATGTCAACCCAGTCACCGGTGCACGACAACCATACATTTGGGGACACGACAATTTACAGCAAAGCAACTTGACGTGGACGCACGTCTTCAACCCCGGCTTCCAAAACCAAATTGAGTTTTACTACCTCTACCAGTATAATGCGTACGTCGGAGGCACGATCAATAACTACAACGTCGCAACCGGTGGGCCGGTCTATCTCGGAGCGGGCGGCGGACCAGGGGCGTTCCTTCCCGGCCTCTCGGATGCAACCGGTGTAGTCGACTATCTCGAATACAAGTTCTCGCCAAAAGATTTCGTTTCATTTCGCACGGACTACATCAACGATCCGAGAGGAGAACGCTCGGGCTTCGCTACCGCGTACGGCAGCTTGACGCTTGGCGTAACGCATCGATTCTCGAATATCTTCATGATACGTCCTGAAATTCGGGCGGAAAAAGCCTTCCGCCCCGGCATTACTCCGTATGACAATGGTACCAAAGCCTCCCAGACGACGTTTGGTCTAGACGGCATCCTGAACTTCGGAAACCCGTAATGGGAAACGTTTACGATATTGATACCGGCCGTTGTCTTTTGCGCAGTATCGCTTCTCAGGGTGTGAACCGTACGCCGATGCTGAGCGTGCGGGGTGGTGCGTAGTGATTTCCCTGAGCATTTAAGAGCGTCACGAAATAGCGATCGTTGAGTACATTCTGGATATCGAAGGTCAGCACGGTTTTCGGTGCGATTGCTATACCTTTTTCCAGATTGAACGTCGTATGCGGCGTGCGCTTGCAGTATCCGGGCGTACCATCGGGGCATATGGCCGAAGACAAACCGCTGCCGTATTCACCGTCCATCGAGAACCAGCCCCCGCGCCGGTCGTTGAGCAGCACGCCACTCGCAATACTGTAGCGTTGCTCGTGATCCGCAGGCGTGAAGCCCGTTGGCGCTCCGAAGCACGGCGCGAGCAACTGCGTTTCGCAACCACTGTTGAGCGAGACGACGTGTGCGAACGAGAAGTACGCGCGGCCATTTCGCAACGGTTGGGTGTAGTTGATCGCCTCCTGCGATAACCGGCCGAGCACGTAGTTGATATCCTGATGGAGCAGCGTCACGCCGACCTGCGTATCGTCAATGAGGTTGTTTGCATTCTTCTGCCACACGCGAAAACCCAGATCACCGGAGCCGAGTGGAATGTGGCCGCCAAACTCGATCTGTGTATCGCGTTCCGGCTTTAAATCGAACTGTGCCACGGTCGGTTGCAACGGAAGATTGAGCAGCTGTGCGGCGGATGGGCTCACATTTTCAAGTGAAAACGGTTCGAAAAATCGTCCAATATATGCGTAGATACTCGCGCGTTTTCCATAGAAGCGCGTGATTTTTAACCTGGGGCTGAAGGCACCGAATCCTTGTGCGAACTGGGTCGACTTGATCATAAAGGAGTCATAGCGAAGCCCGTAGTCGGCCTCCCACAGGTTGCTCATGCGCCAGCTATCTTGAACGTACGATTGATAGGTATTGCCAAGGTTCGGCGCATCGTCAATAACCGTCGTTGCCGCACCGGGTGTGCTCGGGGTTACGATTGGTGCGAGGAAATTGTTCGGCTGGAGCGTGATTGCATAGTATTTCAAGACACGAGAGAAGTCGTATGAGACCCCGGCGGCGATGTTATGCCGTCCGAAGGTCTGCGTATAGTCTCCCTGCATGATATAGTCGATCGCCGTCCGCTGATCGGCGAGCGAATAGCCGCACGTTGTCGGAAGAAAAGCGCTAGGGTTGCTCATAGCGTCGGCGCAATCCGTCGACGTGCCTCCGTTTCCGTAGGGGGGCGCCTCAACGTTGAGCGCTTCACCGTAAGCGAAATCATTGTTCGGATCACCGAAATCTTGGATTTTTGAGGATTTGAACGCCGGTCCGAACGTCACCATGCCTGTATCGCCGATTGTATGGTGAAATTGCATCCCGAGGAACGTATCCTCCTGGATCTCATTGTCGTCGGTGTTCGTAGGTTCTCCATTGTCTACGTCGTTGGGAATCTGAAACGTGCTCAGATTGTGAATGAAGGTAATGTTCGTAAAATTGTTTCCGCCGCCAGGGAGTGTGAAACGCGCAAATTGATTGAGTGAACTCGCATTGTCATGCGGCGATCCAAAATTCGGCGGATCGAGTCCGCGCGTTGATTGCTGGCCACTGATCGCAATGTCAAATCCACCTCCACCCGCTATCGGCGCGTGATATCCGACCGTCGATTGAAGGTTAGTATATGAGCCGAACGAGAAATTTCCATCAAAACCGGGCGGCCCGATCCCGGCCCGCGTTGCCATGTTGAACACGGATCCGAAGCGCATCCCGTATTGTGCGGGATAAGCACCCTCGATGAGGTCGACAAAAGAGAGATCGTTAAGATTTATCTCACCGCCGATATCCCGGTTGAGTTCTTGCGGAAGAGCCACTCCATCAATCATATAATTAATGACACCGTGGTCACCATTCATGTGCACGACGCCATTCGCCCCTCGGACTGCGCCCGGTAACTGAATCTCCATTTCCGAAAAACTGTTGTTAAATGGCAACCGGGTCAGATCAGTACTATTCAATACCACGTCGCTGCCGCTGCCATGAATGGTTTGCGTTGCAGTTGCCGTGACGCTGCCGATTTCCTTGAGAGGCACCAGAGTAAGGCTTACAATTACGCCGCTACTGCTGAGATCGATACGAATGCGTCCTAGCAAATCGCCGTCTTTGGCCTCAACGTCGTAGGTGCCCAGCGCAAGAGGTGGGAACTCGAAGTACCCTTTGACATCCGTCGTCGTTTTAACGGTCAGATTGTTTCCCGAAGCTGTTACTTGCGCGCCCGCGACCGGCAGACCGTTCTTAGTCACCGTTCCGGTCAGGAACGCACTCGCGTTGACAGCGTACGATGGCACCGCACTCATGAATGCTAGAGCAATGGTTAGCAGTGCGGCTCCGAAGCACGTGTGCAATCGGGGACTCATATGAGAACGGGTAACTGGGACACGCTCCTCTCGTTGTAGCGCTTTATGTGCGATCGTAGTCATGGGCCTCCAATATGCAAGTGAATAGCAAATTCATTGAAGCCCTATTTTGCGACTCATTCGCAAATCCTTCAGCTCTGGGGGCGAGGAGCACCACCCCTCTGAGGAAAAACGGGAGGGTCTAGGAAGACGGGGGCCTAGAATGTGAAAAGCGCGTAGACCCCGACGGCGGCGACGAATACCCCGCTTAGGACTTCACCGTACCGCTCCAATGGTCGAGGGTATCCCCGCCTTCTTAAGCGCGTCGACTAAGGGGCCAGGCAACATACATGGTGATGTGCGTTGCAGACCTTGAACGCCGGCAACGCACATCACCATGTATGTTGCAATCGTCGTAAAAGCAAACACTATCGCCATAACAGCAAGCAGCCCTGGCCCCTTAGTCGACGCGCTTAAGAAGGCGGGGATACCCTCGACCATTGGAGACGACCCAAGGATCAGTAACAAAGCGGTGCGTCCCGCTGCTGCATGCTCGTGCACATGCATTACTGCAACACCGCCTTCTGCAGCATGCCAATCCTCTTCATGATGTTCGTGCCAATGAACGTGCTGAACGTCATCTTCATGTTGGTGCAGGTGCGCATGTTCGAAATGCGAGTGTCCGCGTTCATCCTCATGTCTTTCGCGAACGTTTTTCCAACCGCCGTAGGCAATCCACAATCCGAATACGAGTAATGCCAGCGCCGATGCGAGTGAAACGAAATGCGCATATCGCACTGCAAGCGATGCGCCGACAACCCAAAGGAACGCACCAAGCAGTAGCGTCGTGGTGACATGCCCAAAACCAGCCAAAGCGGCCGATCGGGCTGTGCGGACAACGGACCATCCCTGTTGCCGAGCGATAACGACAATAGGAGCCCAATGGTCTGGCACCACGGTGTGCAGCACACCTACCAAGGCGACTGTTGCAATAAGAAGAACGGCCGTATGGTCGATCATTTGAGGGGATGATCCATTCGGATAAACTCCCTAGAGGTCATCTGCCCCGGTCAGTGAATCTGCCGCGTAGGTTCGATAGATGACACCTGCAACCATACGCCTCTGGTTCTGTATCGCTGTCGCCGTAATTGCGGCCGCAGTCGCTGACCCTTTAATGGAGTTTGCATCGAACGGTGGGCTGTTCGGGAACGGCAATTATACCGACCACAGTAGCGCGGATGTCATCCCGGCACTCTGTCTAGGCCTGCTTTTCATTGTATTTCAGCTCTTTCTCCGCATCCGTCACGCATTCACCACACCACACGCACTACGATCTTGGAATTACGCCCTGGATTCCAAATCCTTGCTGCGCCTGCTTCCATGCAGCTTCGCCATCCAGATTTTCTCGCTATACACGATGGAGACCGCCGAACAATTCATAACCGCAGGACATGCTCTCGGCGGAACAATTTGGTTGGGAGGCCCCGTGCTCGCAAGCCTCGCAGTTCACGCCGCTTTTTGCCTTCTTGCAGCATTCGTTATCGCCGGTATGTTGCGCATCTTCGGGCACGCAACATTCCGTATCGTGCGGTTGATCCGCGCCCTTGCGACACGCCCCGTTCACGGACCACT
>Ga0207065_1054_pt1 | contig 27376 bp, 23 predicted proteins | sample Alteio_BWMinCont_27_FD_153492 | JGI IMG/M metagenome (GOLD analysis project Ga0207065, IMG submission 153492) | Enriched cells from forest soil in Barre Woods Harvard Forest LTER site, Petersham, Massachusetts, United States -... | ecosystem: Environmental > Terrestrial > Soil > Temperate forest >...
GGAGTTAATGGCATTCCCATGAATTATCTGCTCGATAAAAACGGAATTATTGTTGCAAAAGGATTACGCGGCGAAGATCTGGACGGCAAACTGACTGAATTGCTGCGTTGATGAATCATTTGACAAGTGAGATATATGGGCGAAGCCGAGTGGATAAAATCTGAATCAAAAATCCTTATCTGTTCGGATTTTTATTTTTATGGAGATGCCGCTTCTCAGGATCTTGCAGATAATATAGCTACCGATATTGCAAATCACTGGAACCAGCCATCAGGAGTAGCTTTTATAAAACATGTTCTATATTCTGTAGAATTCATCATCCATGGTTTTTATGAAAAAGATCTGATTCCTGAAAGCGTTTGGTTTAATACGAATCCCAGGAATAATTATTGCATGTGTCATTTGTGGATGGAATTAAATGCAATACAGGTTATTTTAAACTGGATAACCTGCTTCATAATTCCACAACGGCCGCACATGAATACGGCCATACCATTGGCCTGGATCATCCGGAAAAACTGGATATCAGGGGTATGGGTCAGCCTGGTATCATGTATCCGCGGGGTACAGTCTGCGATCCTGTTTATCAATATGATCCGTCTGCCGAGCCTCTGGAAGCCGGGGGGACCATCAATCCTTATACGCGAAAGGTATTGCAGTCGGATATCGATCTGCTTCGCCTGCATACTTTGAGCTGGAATAAAAGGGGGTTTGCCGTTCTTGGAGATTTTTCCAGCATCTATCACGGGAAAGAACACCCTCCACTTTAGATCAGGTAAGGGCGATATTATTCGCTAATTTAGCCACCCATTTATGACGGCGATTCTTTCCTTAAAAAATATCAGCAAATCCTATGGCCGCATTCAGGCATTAAAAAGGGTTTCATTTGACGTTCCCCAGGGGGCCGTTTTCGGAATATTGGGGCCTAACGGCAGCGGAAAAACCACCTTACTCGGTGTGGTGATGGATGTGCTTGCGTCTAATGGTGGTAGTTATAGCTGGTTTGGAAATCCTCCATCAGATAAACAAAGAAGGGAAATCGGATCCTTGTTGGAAACGCCTAACTTTTATCATTATCTCTCTGCTCAACATAACCTCGAAATTGCAGCCGCTATTAAGCACAAACCGGTAGCAGATATTGAACGGGTGCTGAAGATGGTCAGGCTATATGAAAGAAAAGATTCAAAATTTCAAACCTATTCCCTTGGAATGAAACAAAGACTGGCTATTGCATCCTGCCTGATCGGTAATCCTTCTGTTTTAGTTTTTGATGAGCCGACCAATGGTCTCGATCCCTCAGGAATTGCTGAAATCAGGGAATTGATCCTGGACCTGGCTGCGGGTGGTAAGACAATCATATTGGCGAGTCACCTTTTGGCAGAAGTTGAAAAAGTCTGCACTCATGTTGCGATTCTGCAACAGGGTATATTGATAAAATCCGGAGATGTAAAATCTGCTTTAAGTCAGGAAGAATGGATGGAACTGGGCTCAGCCGAAATGGAAAAATTAAAGATAGTCCTGGACCGCCTACCGGGCGTTAGTAAAATTATTTCATCAGGAAATCATTTCCAGGTTTATTTCAATTCGCCATCTCCAGATCCTGCATGGCTGAACGTCCATTGTTTTGAACAGGGTATTGCGTTGAATTTTTTACAACCCAGAAAGGAAAGTCTTGAATCAGCATTCATTGAGTTAACCAATAATGCAAGCAACTGAACATGCGAAATTTTTTACATACCCTGCGAATCGAATGGTTAAAACTGAAATATTACAGAACCTTCTGGATATTACTTTCCGTTATTTTGGTATGTATTCCGGCTTTTAACTATGTGATTTATGATTTGACGGATAATAGTTTTCCGAAAATAAATGGTCAGAACCTGCTCGGCAATCCATTCTCTTTTCCAAACGTCTGGAAAACGGTGCCTTACAATGCAGGTATTCTCATGTTTATGCCTGCTATATTAATCATAACACTTTTTACAAATGAATATTCCTACCGGACGCACCGGCAGAATATTATTGATGGCTGGAGCCGTGCGCGTTTTATAAATATAAAAATCATTGAGGTTGTTTTACTGACCATATTTGTGACAATCATTGTTATTCTTACCTGCCTTTATTTTGGTTTTCTGACCCATGCACCGATGCAACCTAAAGCAGGGTGGCAGGAATACCGGTTCATTTTTTATTTTTTTGTTGAAATGCTCGATTATTCACTTATTGCTCTTCTCTTCTCAATGCTGATACGTCGAGCCGGACTGGCCATGGGAATGTTTTTTCTTTATATGATCGTCGAACAATTCGTAGTATCACTGGGTAGAAATAAATATAAAGTAACATGGGTGGATTATTTACCCGAAGAGGTGTCGGACAGGCTTATTCCACAGCCTTTTACACGCAGATTGATATCGCCCGCTGATACAAATCTTTGGGAAAAACATGTTCCTTTGTACCTTTCAATATCTATTCTGTATATCATCATTTATATATTTATTGTAAGCTGGAGGTTCCGGAAAACGGATCTCTAAACAGGCATTTTTCTAACAGTATTCGGTAAACTAAAATTTCGATTAATGAAAAAATTTATCTGCGCTCTTACACTGGTCTTTTTATCTGCAGCCAGTTTTGCCCAACCCAGGCTTCCTGAACATTATTACTGGGAAAAACTACCCAACGGATTAGAAATTGTGGTGATTGAAAACGATAAAGTGCCGCTGGCTACAATTGAAATCGCTGTAAAGAACGGGGCCTTCACCGAAGATTCCACATATAACGGCCTGTCTCATTTATTTGAACATATGTTCTTCAAAGCGAATCAGGATTATCCGGATCAGGAAAAATTCCTTAAACGTACCCAGGAACTTGGTGCTATCTGGAACGGAACAACCGGTGATGAAAGAGTGAATTATTTTTTCACTTTTGACAAAGACAGCCTGAATGCCGGATTGAAATTTATGAATGCCGCCATCAGGTTTCCGATCTATCGCCAGGAAGATATGAAAAAAGAAAGACCAGTTGTAGACGGAGAATTTCAGCGCATTGAAAGTGATCCCGGATCCCAGTTATTTATGGCCTGTCAGAAAAAACTTTGGGGAAGCCTGGTTACCCGCAAAAATGCGATTGGTATTCACGAAGTGATCAATACAGCTACGCCGGAAAAGATGATGATCATTAAGAACAAATACTATTTTCCAAATAATTCTATACTCGTGATTTGCGGGGATGTTAAACATGAAGATGCATTTGCCAAAGCCAAAAATATTTTCAGCAACTGGGAGTCCAGTGGTTTCGATCCCATATTGAAATACCCGATCCCGGAGTTCCTCCCACTCAAGTCAACTGAATTCTTTGTAATGGAATCAAGTCTGGCCCAGACACCTGTTGAAATTTTCATGTGGCAGGGACCGGATACACGTAATGATTCTGCTTCAACCGTTGCTGCAGATGTTTTTTTTACCATATTGGGCATGAATTCCTCCAAATGGCAGCAGGCCCTGGTAGACAAAGGACTCACTTCTTTTGCATCTGCACAATATCAGACCTCAAAATATGTGGGTCCGGTAATTGCATTTTTTCAGCCGAATCCCGGCAAATTAAAGGAGTGCAATGATGAAATACTGAATCAGATAAAACAATGGGGGAATGAAGACTATTATACAGATGAACAGTTGAGGAATGCAAAAGAAATCCTGCGCCGGAATGCAATTCGGGAAAGAGAAAAACCTTCTGCACAGGCGAGTTATGTTACATATTCCTGGTGCAGCACAGGATTAGACTATATGACGGATTATGAAAAAAACTGTGACAAGATAACCCGTGAGGATATTAAAAGGTTTATCAGTATGTATATTTCTGGTAAGCCCTTTGTGGCCGGCATGGTTATTAATCCAGATATGAACAAAAGATTAAATGCCTCCGAGAATTTTAAACCCGGTTTCTAATTTTAATTATTAAATCATTCGTATGAAATCTTTTATATTAAAACTTTCAGGCACACTTTTTTTAGGAGCTTTTTTCTTACCTGCGCTGGCTCAGAATAAGCCTGCATATGATATGACTGTAAATGGAGTCAAAGTAATTGTTCAACCCAGTGGAAATGAAATATTGGAAGTGATCACTATTTTCAAAGGAGGAGTTCAGAATTATCCGGCAGATAAAGCGGGTATTGAAAGCCTGGCAATAACCGCTCTCACTGAATGCGGAACAAAAAATGACAGCAAAAATAGTTTTAAGGATAAGCTGGATAAAATCAGTGCGGAAATGGGTGGTTCAGCAGGAATGGATTATTCTTCCGTAACACTCAACTGTATTAAAAGCGACCTGGAAACAGCTTGGCCTCTTTACGTCGACGCAATTAATTCTCCGATTTTTGACAGTAGCGAATTTGACAGGATCAAACAGGACGCTATCAGCGGATTGAAATCCCAGGCATCCCGTCCTGATTTCGCAATTTCAAAAATGGGCAAAGAAACAGCCTTTAAAGGAAAGGACTATTCAAAATCTCCAACAGGCGAAGAAGAAACGGTAAGTAAATTGACCGTATCGGAAACAAAGGCATATTATTCTTCAATACTCATACGTTCCCGGATGCTGGTAGTTATAGTAGGTGAACTCGACAAATCTGTTATTGAACAAAAAGTAAAACAGCTGACTGAAAATATTCCAACGGGGAAGGAAGTAAAATTGAACCGATACAGTTATGTTCCTTCAAAAAATACTTTTACGGATCAGAAGAAAGCCTTGGCAACAAATTATATACAGGGAATCACCAGTGGCCCGCAGCCGGGTACTGCGGATTTCAATGCATTTGTTATTGCCATGCGAATATTTGCAAACCGGCAATTTCTGGAAGTGAGAACGAATAATGGTTTGTCATATGCCCCGCAGACCCGCTTCAACCCCGGACTATCACCCTATACTTATGTCCAGGTTACCACGACAAACCCAAATAAATATATCGATGTCATGGACAACCTGATCACAAAAACACATGGCGAAGGTTTTAATGCGGATGAGGTAAAAAACACAAAAACGGGATATGTAACTTCATTTTATTATCAAATGGAAACTAACTCAGCCCAGGCCGCTTCGCTTGCTGCCAACGAAGTTTTATTCAATGACTGGCGTCGTTCCATACGAATCAATGAAGACATGAAAAAAGTAAGTGTTGAAGACGTCAATAAAGCTTTTAATAAATATGTAAAAGATTTTACCTGGGTATACCAGGGAGATACTAGCAAAGTAAATCCGGCTCTTTTTACCGCTTCTCCAAATGATAAGAAAGTTCCGGAAAGTAAAATCAAGATTGATAATAAAAATTAATTAACGCTGAATGAGATCCCTGAAAGCAGCATCAATTGTAGGATAGATAAATTGGAAGCCTTGTTGTTTCAATTTGTTTGCACTTATATTACTGCTTTTCAGGACCTCTTCGCTCCTATCCCCAAGCATCAGCCGCAGAATAAAATTTGGAACAGGCATCGGTATAAAAAAACTTCCCTTCATTTTTTTGGCGAGTTCCAGTGTAAAAGTTCTGTTATTTACAGGATTAGGTGCTACTGCATTATATACACCGGACCATGTTTTATTAGTCATTGCTTCCAGGTAAATACGACATATATCTTCTATATGGATCCAGCTGATTATTTGTTTTCCGCTTCCCAAAATACCTGCTAAGCCATATTTTATGGGTTTAGCAAATTCAGGAAAGGCGCCTCCATCATTACTCAGCACGATTCCGGTTCGAAGAATGACCAGCCTCTTGCCCAGATCAACTACTGGTTGAATAGATTTTTCCCAGGCCTTGCAGGCTTCGCCAAGAAAACCAGGATCCGGTGAATCCGTTTCTATAGCAGGTCCCGGTAGATTTTCTTTGTACCAGCCAATGGCAGATGCACTCACTACTGAAACGATGTCATTGGGAATATTTTTCAATGCTTTAATAAGAAGTGTACTACTGTTGGTGCGGCTTTCAACAATTTCCCGTTTTCTTTTGTCCGTCCAGGGCTTATCGGCAACACCAGCTCCTGCCAGGTGAATGAGATATTTCGCTTTTTGAAAAGCTTCTTCATTTATGGATTGATCATCTACATTCCAGGCTGCATATGAAATAACCGGGGAAGAATTTCTGTATCCCCTGGGGTTTCTTGAAAAAATGATTACCTGAAAACCATGGGATGCAAGGAAATTGGAAAGCGCCCTTCCAATAAGGCCCGTACCACCTGTAATGATAACTGTATCCATCAACCAATTATAATATTCAAAAAAAAAAATCCCTCCCGCTGAAAACGGGAAGGGATTAAACAACTAAAAACAAACGATGTTTATTTTCCTAATCGGGTTTCTTACCATCCAGAAAACTATTAATGGTACTGATCTCGCCCTGATTATTTTTATCGGCTTTAACTTCATACTGGCTGTAAAAACTCTCTACGCTGGTTACCGTATTATAAAGTTCCAGATTTCGGCGGATGTAGGCCGGCACAGTTTCAAACTCATTGTTCGGATCCGCAGCATTCATATTGAACGACAAGTTGCGCAATTTGTTGATCCTTTCTGCTGCCCGGCGTCTCAGGCCTTCTGCTTCGTCCTGCACTGCAGGCTCCTCTGCAGGCTGATTCGCCATAGATTCCGATTGTGTTTGATGGGCCCCAGGCACATCCGCCGCTGGAATTTCATCTTTAAAAACGAGCTGCATATCTGCAGAAGGATTTTCATCCTTAGGCGGATTTCTTACAGTCGCAGTAAAGACCTTCTGGTCCTTCAAAGGAAGTTCTTCAGGTAGGGATTCCGATCCTGATGGTTCATCGTCATAAATATTGGCAGGCCTGGTAAGATATCCACCCGAAGTCGGTGGGGGAACAGTCTCTGGTGAAAATATCCATTCTATTGGTTCATGCGCGATCTTTTTATCCACAGGTTGTTCAATAATAATCCTGCTTTCCGTTTTTGCCGGCATAACAACAGCAGGTCCTGGTTTTCTTTGCATTCCTGCTGGTACGGAAATCTCAACAAGTTTAGGTTCCAATTCCTGACGAAGTGCAGTAACTGGAGCAGTAAGAAATTCCACTGCAGGTACTTCTTTCGGTTTTAAAGTTTCGTGAACCGGCATCTGCAGGGGCATTACAATTTTTTCTTCTTTTCTCGGCAATGCTGGTTTTTCTTCGCGTTTAAACGGATCCTTATATTCAAATCCGGTAGCGATTATTGTAATTCCAATCTTATCACCCAGTGCAGCATCATATCCCAATCCAAGGATCACGTCTGTATCTTCACCGGCCTGACTGATCAGGTAGTGCTGGATAATTTCAACTTCATCCATCGTAAATTCATATTCCCCTTCAGAGGAATTAATATTAATGAGTATCCATTTTGCTCCGCGGATATCATTATCATTGAGTAAGGGAGAATTCAATGCTTCTTCAATTGCCTGTTGCGCCCTGTTGTTTCCTGATGCGGCAGCGCTGCCGAGAATGGCCACGCCTCCTTTTTGCATTACAGTACATACATCAGCAAAATCCACATTTATTTGTCCGGTACTATTGATTACATCGGTTATACATTTTGCAGCCGTTGCAAGAACATTGTCGGCTCTGGAAAATGCTTCTTTCATTTTCAAATTTCCAAACTGATGACGCAGTTTATCATTGCTGATTACAAGAAGCGTATCAACGTAGTCCTGTAATAAATGAATTCCTTCTTCAGCATGCAATTGTCTTTTTTTGCCTTCATAAGAAAACGGGGTTGTTACGATACCTACCGTAAGTATTCCGAGGTCTTTACAAATTTTTGCAATTATGGGTGCACCGCCTGTACCTGTTCCTCCACCCATTCCCGCGGTTATAAAAGCCATTTTGGTATTTACTTCCAGAATGGATTTAATTTCTTCCAGACTCTCTTCTGTTGCCTGCCGGCCAATATCAGGATTCGCTCCGGCTCCCAATCCCTGGGTAAGACAGGGGCCAAGCTGGATCTTATTCGCCACGCGGCTTTGGGCAAGAGCCTGAGCATCAGTATTGCAAATAATAAAATTGACTCCTTCAATTTGTTGTCCAAACATATGGTTGACAGCGTTGCTTCCACCTCCACCCACGCCTATCACTTTAATTATGGACGACCTTTCCTTGGGTAAATCAAACTGGATCATAATATATAATTAATGGTTTGTATAGAAATTTTAAAGTGCGTGATCTTCTTCTTCCTTAAACAGATCAATGATTCCGTCTTTAAACTTGCCCCAGAAGTCCTTAATTCCCTTCCTGTTTATTACTCTTTTCACCTGTCTTTCTTCCTCGGTAATAACAATTTCCTCTCTTATATGCTCGGGTGTTTTCAATGCTGTTGGAATTTCCACCTGGACATGGGTCATTTCAAACTGCTTTCTGTTATGTTCATAGTCACTGTATCCTTTTAATATTAAACCGATACAGGTGGAATAAGTCGGTTTTGCAAGTTCATCGATTTGTCCTGATGCCAGGTGCTCATTCGGATAACCGATCCTCGCATTTAATCCAGTAACATATTCTGTTAACTGTATCAGGTGTTTAAGTTGTGCTCCACCACCTGTTAGTACGATTCCTCCATTCAGCATTTTGTTATCGAGCCCAACTTGTTTTAAGTGATAGGAAACAAAGTCCATGATCTCACTCATACGGGCCTGAATGATATTGGCCAGGTTTTTCACACTGATCTCCTTTGCCGGCATTCCACGTAATCCAGGAATTGTGATAAAGGCATTTCCTTTTGCTTCATTCGAAAGAGCAGATCCAAACTGAACTTTCATCTGCTCAGCCTGGGTCTTTAAAACACCGAGGCCGGTTTTTATATCGTTAGTAATATTTTCTCCGCCGAATGGAATAACGGCAGTGTGCTTGAGAATACCTTCATAAAATACAGCCAGGTCTGTTGTGCCACCTCCGATATCAACGATAGCCACTCCTGCTTCCAGGTCCTCTTGTCCCATTACGGCTGCAGCAGATGCCAGCGGTTGTAATACAAGGTCCTTGGTATGCAACCCGCTTTTCTCAACTGCACGGCTGATATTTTTAATTGCATTTTTATCACCGGTAATTATATGGAAGTTGGCTCCCACTTTTACACCGCCATACCCGATCGGGCTGATGATATTTTGAAAATTATCTACTGCAAATTCCTGGGGAATGACATCGATGATCTGATCTCCTGCCGGTATATATGTTTTGTATTGGTCGGCAACCAGCTGGTCGATCTCTTTCTGCGTAATTTCATCTTCTGTGGTCTGTCTTACAATGTCCCCACGAGTTTGCAGGCTTTTTATATGATGACCTGCAATGCCAACGTAGACTTCTGAAATACTCAGGTTGGGATTGGAAGCATAACAATTATCCAGCGCCATACGTATGGCCTTAATGGTCTCATCGATATTGAGCACCTGGCCATGTTTTACTCCATTGGAATTAGCGCGGCCAAAGCCGAGGATTTCCAATTTGCCGTATTCATTTTTACGGCCTGCAATGGCGGCGATTTTTGTTGTGCCTATGTCGAGTCCTACAATAATGGGTTGTTCCTGGTTCATGGTTTGGTTTAATTTATTGTTGTTTTTGAAGTTTATTGTCTGTATCGTTTTTATTTTCGTTTTCGGCCGGAAGGTCATAACTACGGAGGTTTTGTTCCGTAATGGTGTTTTTTTCCAGCGGTTTTATCTCCCTGATTTTGGCTGTATCTGTTTCCATTTTCTGTGCCATGCGGATCATTTCCAATACATTTTTTCTTGCCTGAATAGAATCCGCCCTTGAAATCAAACCTTGTTTCCGAATCGCGATTACCTGGTTCGCATAAGCCAGGTTGAATCCGGTATATTTTTCAAAGCCTGTTTGGGAAATAACCTGTTTATAAAAAATAAAGAGCCGGTGAAACTTATTTTCATAATCGCTTCCGTCTCCAAATAAAATCTGCTGGTTTCCAATCAGGGGAGTCATTAAAAAAGTTTTCGATGCGCTGATATTAACTTCCTGAATCTGATTCGACCAGAAAGGATCCTTATTCAGAAAAGCAGCCAGGTCCCTGATCTGGCGGTCCAATGAACTATCACGTTTTAATCCGAATTTTTCTCCGGGATAACCTGTAAAAACTGGTAGTCTGAAAACACTTCTTTCAGGTATCGCCATCTGAACTCCTCCGCTGTCAATCAAATAGCTATTTCCGGAAACCGTGAATATCCTTGCAAACGGTTGTCTTTCCTGTATACGAATTTTTAATTTCTGGTTATTGTCAAAATAAAGTTGTGCATCCCTGATCCAGTTATTTTTCTTAAGAAAAACTTCCATCTTCAACAGATCAAAGGATGCCATTTTTTTATTGAGTAAATCTTTCAGTCCTTCATTTTCAAGTTTGGACAAGAGGTCTTTTTTATTCAGAAACTGAGCCTTCGCACCCCCATTGATTTCAACTTCCAGTCCCTGACAAAGGCTGCTGTTTTTAGCATTAATGGCAGCAATCAAAATAGCCAGCACGGAGCCGCCCAGCAGGCACCAGAGCAAAACAGTAAAAATTTTTTTCAATGGGCTTTTTATATTCATTTCTTTTTAAGTAAGTCTGTCAGTGGTTTAACCAATTCGTCGATATCTCCTGCGCCCGCTGTGATAAACAATATTTTTTCCTTTTGTTTAATAGACCCTACATACGCCAGCATTTCCTGTTTAGTAAGAATTTGTTTCTCCGCCTTTTTCATTTTATCCAGTATGATAGAGCTGCTGATTCCTTCAATTGGCAATTCACGCGCAGGGTAAATAGGCAATAAAATCACCTGATCTGACTGATCAAGTGCCTTGGCAAAACCATCTGCGAAGTCCCTGGTTCTGCTGTATAAATGTGGCTGAAAAACAACCAGTATCTTTCTGTCAGGAAAAAGCTCCCTGGCACTGCTGATTAGGACTTCAAGTTCTCTGGGATGGTGCGCATAGTCATCAATATATATAGGTCCTTCACTCTGCACATGATATTCAAATCTTCTTTTAACACCCCGGTAATTTTGTAAAGCGGGAATAATCTTTTCCCCGCTTAGCCCCAGTTTGCGGCAGGCAGTAATAGCTGCTAGGGCATTTTCCACGTTATGCCATCCACCGACCCGGAGTTCCACGTCCTCCATCTTTCCTTCCCTGCCTTCTATGTCAAATATGTAATTACCCGAATGAATGCGCAGATTTTTCGTATATACATCAGCGTTATGGTCGGTGAGATGATAACTGAGATGAGCAATACCTTCCGCGGGTTTTGGAATTGGTAATCCATGTTTCTGAACCAGGGTTCCACCGGATTTTATTTTTTCAGCGAAAGCAAGAAATGCTTCTTTCACAGCATCTGCGGTTCCGTAAATATCCAGGTGATCGGGATCCATGGAACTGATCACGGCAATATCCGGATGCAGTTTCAGGAAACTGCGATCATATTCATCGGCTTCAACAACACAAATATTATTTTTATTACTCCAGAAGTTTGTATTGTAGTTGACTGAAATACCACCCAGGAAGGCATTCGAGCCCACACCACTATCACGCAGAATATGTGCGATCATGGTACTGATGGTTGTTTTTCCATGGGTTCCCGCAACACATACGTTCAAAGAATCTTCAGTGATCAACCCCAGCACTTCGCTTCTTTTCATCAAATTATATCCATGGTCATTGTAGTAGTTCAGTTCTTTGTTGTCTTTTGGGATGGCGGGTGTATATACAACCAGTTGTACATCTTTCGGAATCGCAGAGGAGTCGTCGATATAGGAAACAGGTATGCCTTCTTCTACGAGAGTCCTTGTCAGAACCGTTTCGGTTTTATCATACCCACTGACTCTTTTTCCCTGGAACCTAAAATAACGCGCCAGGGCACTCATTCCGATACCACCGATACCGATGAAATAGATGTTATATATATTTTTCAGATCAACCATTGAGTGTTTTCAAAATTTCTGTAGCAATTTTTTCATCTGCATCCACAACCGCCAACTTCCCGATATTATTCTTTAAAATTTCCTGTTCCGGTTTATTTTTTGCAAGGGCCAGAATTTCCGGCACCATTTTATCACGGGCATCCTTATCCGGTATCATTATAGCCGCATTTTTTTTAACCAGATTTTCTGCGTTCAAAGTTTGATGGTCTTCTGCGGCATGTGGATAAGGAATAAAAATCACTGGTTTCTTCACCACACACAGTTCATACAATACGCTTCCGGAACGGGAGACAACTATATCTGCTGCGGCATATGCATATTCCATTTTAGAAATAAATTCGCCGGTCCATATCAATTTTGATTCTGCTGCATGCACAGCTGCCTGAGCTGCAAAGGATTTCCCGGTTTGCCAGATAAGCTGGATCTGATTTTTGATCAAAAGTGAAATGCCAGAATCTACGGCTTCATTCATTGACATGGCTCCCAGGCTTCCCCCTGTTACCAGAACGGTGGTGTATCGTGTATCCAGGCCAAAAAAAGCCAGGCCCTCTTCCCTTGAAATCGTGTTGGCTACTACATTTTTCCGGACCGGGTTGCCTGTTTGAAGCAGACGGTCAGATGGGAAAAACTTTTCCATGCCATCACTTGCCGTAAAAATTCGGGTGGCTTTTTTTCCCAAAAGCATATTTGATTTACCTGCAAATGAGTTTGATTCATGAATAAATGTGGGTATTCCCTTTGACTGCGCATAACGCAATACTGGGAAGCTGCTGTATCCGCCAACTCCTATGGCAGCCTCTGGTTTAAATGATTTAAATATTTTTTTCACCTGTAAAATACTTTTAATCAATTTATAGGGAAGTGCGAAATTTTTTATTATCGAACTTCTGTTATATCCTGCGATATCAATTCCTGAAATAGGATAACCTGCTTCCGGAACTTTTTCCATTTCCATTTTTCCATTTGCACCCACAAAAAGTATATCCATATCCGGCTCCTTTTTTTTCAAAGCATTTGCGATTGCCAGGGCAGGGAATATATGTCCGCCCGTACCACCGCCTGCTATGATTACACGTTTACTCAAATTCCTTAGTTTCCAAATTCTTCGCCGCCTCTTCTCCTTCGATCAGCTCTGCATTTCTTGCTACACTTAAAATAATTCCGATGGCGAGGCAGGTAAATAAAAATGAGCTCCCTCCCATACTAATCAATGGCAGCGTAACACCGGTTACAGGAAACAGATTTACATTCACAGCCATATTTGCAATTGCCTGGATCATCAGTGTAAAACTTAAACCCAGGGCGAGAAAAGCTCCAAAGGCAAACGGGCATTTTTTAAATATGCGAATGCTTCTGAAAAGAAACACCAGGTAAATAAACATAATAATGGCGCCTCCAATCAGACCGTATTCCTCTATAATAATTGCGTAAATAAAATCAGAGTAGGGATGCGGAAGAAAATTGCGCTGACGGCTGTTTCCAGGACCCAATCCGATCCAGCCCCCATTTGCAACCGCGATCTTAGCCTGATTCACCTGATAATTATCATCCGCCTTATCTTCTTTAGTACCATACATGAAATTGTCGACACGGTTTATCCAGGTATCGACGCGTACAAGTAAGCCGGAATGCGATGACTGATGACCGATGACAGATAACGGTGTTTCTGTTTTATGACGCACTACTGCAGTTATAATCAGGATTAGCAAGGGAATCATAGCTACTCCGATTGTAAGCAGGAGATGTGTGCCACTTGCTCTCCCGATAAACATCAGCATCATGCAGGTCGCCCCGATGAGCAGTGCAGTAGAAAGATTAGCTGGTGCGATCAACAGGCAAACAACTGCCACAGGAAAGATCACGGGCAAAAATCCCTTTTTAAAATCTTTTATCTGGTCCTGCTTTCTGCTTAACAGATGGCTGATATACATGATCAATGCGAGCTTGGCCAGATCCGAAGTTTGGAATGTCATGTTTATAATAGGCAAACGGATCCAACGGCTGCCTTCATTCAGCTTTACACCAAAAAATAAAGTGTAGATTAATAAGGGTATTGAAAGGAGAAAAAGGATCTTTGCCACCCGTGCATAAATAATATAGTTGACCTGGTGTGCGAAATAAATAATCATCACACCGGTAATAATAAATGCAAATTGTTTGAATAAGTAGATTTCCGTATTCCCTTTATACATTTTATAAGCAAGCAAACCTGTTGAGCTGTAAACAGCCAACAAAGAAATCAGCGCCAGCAAAACGACAACTGCCCAGATCACTTTATCACCTTTGGTTCTTGTGCCAAGATGTTTAAAGGCCCTCATTTCTATCGTACTGTTATCTTGCAATCCTTAACTAATTATTCAATTAAAATTCCCATACTGCCATACTCCCCTGCCTGCCGGCAGGCAGGCATACTCCCATACTCTTATAAGTCCCTCACCGCTTCTTTAAATTGATTCCCCCTGTCTTCATAGTTTTTAAACAGATCAAAACTGGCGCATGCCGGACTCAATAAAACGATATCACCTTTATCCGCCAGATGAAAACTACTTTTGACTGCTTCACTTGCTGAACCGGTATTGACGATCACCGGAACATCATTCTGAAAAGCCTCATGAATTTTCCGGTTGTCTAACCCCATGCATACAATAGCTTTAACCTTTTCTTTTACCAGATCGCGCATCAGTGAGTAATCATTTCCTTTATCAACTCCGCCCATTATCAATACAACTGGTTTCTGCATACTTTCCAATGCATACCAGGTAGAATTTACATTAGTAGCCTTGCTGTCATTAATAAATTCAACACCACGCACAGTACTAACATATTCCATCCTGTGCTCCAGGGATTCAAAACTCTGGACAGCTTCCCTGATCTTGTCTTTTCGTATCCCGATCGTAATTGCCGCGAGTCCTGCTGCCAGTGTATTATACTGGTTATGGATTCCTTTCAGGGCAAAATCATAAATACTCATTTTCAAAGTTTCATTTCCTGTCTGCAGAGTCATCTGCCCGTTCTTAATAAAACCTCCCTGATTTGGTTCCTTTTGCATGGTATATGGTAATGGGTTAGATTGAAAACTATATTCTTTTAAGTGCTGCCGGATCACCGGATCGTCTTCACAAAAAATAAAATAATCTGTTTTCTTCTGGTTTTTTACAATACTGAATTTGCTTCTGATATAATTCTCAAACTTATATTCATATCTGTCCAGGTGATCCTCCGTGATATTTGTCAGGATTGCGATATCCGGTCTGAATTCCTGTAAATCGTCCAACTGAAAACTGCTGATTTCCGCGATATACCATGGTTTAGGATCTTCAGCAACCTGTTTCGCAAAGGAGACACCGATATTTCCAACCATCGCACAATCCAAATCTCCGTGCTTACAGATATGGTAGGTCATGGAAGTAGTAGTTGTTTTTCCATTACTTCCGGTGACGGCTACAATCCGGCTCCCTCCCTTATGACGATAGGCCAGTTCGATTTCACTGATCACCGGAATTCCCCTGCTTCTTATTTTGATTACCATAGAACTTTTTTCCGGTATGCCCGGACTTTTCATCACTTCATCTGCCTCAAGTATTCTTTCTTCGTTGTGTTTCCCCTCTTCATATTCTATTCCTTTTTCTGTCAAAACCGATTTATATTTTTCCAAAATCTTTCCTGCATCTGAAACAAATACCAGGTATCCTTCTTTGGCAGCCAGGATAGCTGCCCCCACGCCACTTTCACCGGCACCGAGGATTACTAATTTTGACATACTCTTGCTTCTTTTTGTAGTGGATGGTTAATGGATTTTGATTTTCCCATCTACCTCCTACCTTTTACCATACTCCAAAAAAAGGGCGGATCTGGGTTTTTCAAAAGCATAGATAAATACTGCACCACAATTCGTTTACCTTATCTTCAAAGTCACAATAGCAAATACCACACACAGGATCGTTACAATCCAGAACCTCGTAACTATCTTGCTTTCATTATATCCAAGTTTTTGATAATGGTGATGCAGCGGACTCATCAAAAAAATCCGCCTGCCCTCCCCAAACTTTCGTTTTGTATATTTGAAATAACTCACCTGTAATACCACACTGATATTTTCTACCAGGAATACACCACAAAAAATGGGAATCAATAATTCTTTCCTGACAATTACGGCCAGCGCGGCGATAATTCCACCCAGGGTCAGGCTTCCTGTATCCCCCATAAAAACAGTTGCCGGATATGCATTGTACCAGAGAAATCCCAGGCAGGCACCGATTAATGCACCGATGAAAATGGATAATTCTCCAAGATTCGGGATATACATGATATTCAGGTATTCTGCAAAACGCAGGTTCCCGCTGGCATAAGCAAAAACACCGAGACAGACGCCTATCACAGCGCTCACACCTGTTGCAAGTCCATCGATACCATCTGTTATATTGGCACCATTCGAAACAGCTGTTATGATGAAAATGACGATTACGATATAAAGGATCCAGGTAGCGCCACGTAATGCAGATGGTAAAAGTTTGGAATAATTGAATTCATGATTCTTTACAAAAGGGATAGTAGTTATGGGCTCCCTTGCTTCCACAAAAAGTTTTTCTTTTCCATCGAGAATAACCCGTTTTAAACCTATTGTATCCGTTGGTTTGGATTCACCTACGAATTCACGCCATACTTTGGTGTTGCTGTTGAAATAAAGCGTAGCAGCGACTACAAATCCCAGTACGACCTGGCCAAGAATTTTAAACCAGCTGGCCAGACCATCTTTATCTCCTTTTTTATAATTAATTCCCTGTAGTTGTGCAATTTTTTTGGCGCGTAGTTTAAGATAATCGTCAATAAATCCAATCATGCCCATCCACAGCGTACTGAAAATCATGAGGCGTATATAAGCTTTATTCAGATTGGCGAGCAGAAAGGTAGGGATCAGGATTGCAAGAATTATGATAATGCCTCCCATGGTAGGCGTTCCTTTTTTCTGTTGTTCACCTTCAAGGCCAAGTTCACGCACACTTTCACCCACCTGCAGGCTGTGCAGATAATTAATAAGTCTTCTTCCAAACATCATGGAAATTACAAGCGACATTATAACAGCCAGCAATACACGAAATGTGATAAACTGGAACAAAGCACCACCTGGGATTTTAATCCCTGTTTGTTTAAACCATTCAAAAAGTTGATACAACATGTTGTTGATCCGGATGTTTAATACTTATTACTGGGTTCGATTCCATTCCTATTTGTCCATCATTTCAATAACTTCCCTGAGCACTGCTTTATCGTCGAAAGGTTTTTTAACACCTTTTATCTCCTGGTATTTTTCATGGCCCTTACCTGCAACCAGCACAATGTCTGCAGGCTTTGAAAGACTTACAGCAGTTTTAATTGCTTCCCTTCGGTCGATGATTGAAATAAATTTTCTTCTTGCTGCTGTATTGAGCCCTGCCTCCATATCTTTCAGAATCGTCCCTGCATCTTCTGACCTGGGGTTATCTGATGTGAATACTACTTTGTCGCTCAGCTTGCAGGCGACTTCTCCCATGATGGGGCGTTTAGTTTTATCCCTGTCTCCACCACATCCCACGACAGTAATAATGCGTTCTTCATTTCTTCTGAGCTTTCGTATAGTGCTCAGCACATTTTCCAGTGCATCCGGAGTGTGGGCATAGTCTACGATGGCAACTATTTTCTCTTTGGGAGAAATTATATAATCAAATCTTCCTTCGGCTCCGCTCAATACACTGAGATTACGGAGAATCTCAGATTTTTCTTCACCTAAACAAACAGCAGCACCGAATACAGCCAGGAGGTTGTAAGCATTGAATTCACCGATAAGCCGAAAATGAACTTCCTGGTCATTCACCAGCATGACGAGTCCCGTCAGGTTATTTTCGAGGATCTTTCCTTTAAAATCTGTAGCGGTTTTCAGTCCATAAGTATATTTCGCCGCCATGGTATTCTGTACCATCACTTCCCCTCTTTTATCATCTGCATTCGTTAATGCAAATGCTGCAGAAGACAAACCGTCGAAAAATAATTTCTTAACCCTTATATATTCATCGAATGTTTTATGGTAATCGAGGTGGTCATGGGTGATATTGCTAAAAATACCACCCGTATAATATAATCCTTCAATGCGGTGCTGGTGAATTGCGTGGGAACTCGTTTCCATAAAAACATGTGTACAATCCGCTGCCAGCATTTCATGAAGCAATTGATTCAGCGATATAGGATCTGGAGTAGTATGTGTGGCAGGTAATGTTTTATTACCAATGCGATTTTCTACTGTACTCAGCATACCACTGGTATAACCCAGAGAAGTAAATAATTTATAAAGTAATGTCGCGATGGTCGTTTTACCGTTGGTTCCCGTAACACCCACCAGTTTCAGTTTTTCAGACGGCTGACCAAAAAAATTATGCGCAAGTAATCCGGAAGCGACAGCACTGTTTTCCACCTGGATATATGAAATATTATCTTTCAGAATAGCGGGCATCTGTTCGCAAATGATGGCTGCGGGAAACGCTGCAGTAACGGATTCGATAAACTGGTGTCCATCCGTGTGGGTACCCTTTACTGCTATAAAAGCAGAACCCTTAGTCACTTTGCGTGAATCCAGTTGCAGGTCCTTCACATCTACATCCAGTCTCCCGTGAACAGACCTTATGGCTACCTTATATAGAATTTCTTGTAGAATCATCAGTTAAGATCCAGGATAAGTTTTTGATTTCTTGATACTATGGTTCCGGGTAAAATACTTTGTTGCTTTACTTTCCCGGTCCCTCTCGTTGCCACACGTATATCTCTCGACTCTAATAAAAACAATGCGTCTTTAAGACCCATGCCCTTTACATCGGGAATCAGTTTCTGTTCTTCATTTTTTGACTTTACGACCGGCTGATTTTTTTCACGGTATACACCAGACCATTTTTTATCGTGTGAAGAATCCGAGTAGGGCATTTTCAGTGTATAAAAAATATTCTTTATTTCATCTGAAGAACCGGCATAATAATAAGCAGTACTATCCCTTTTCAGCAAATCAGTATATGAAGAAAGCTGATTACTGTCGGGTGAAAGTGCATCCATACTCATGAGTTTATCTGCTACTTCCCGGAAAACAGGGCCAGCTACCAGGGCACCCAGGTATTTTTTTGAAAAGGGTTTATTTTTGATGACTACAATACAGGTATAACGGGGATGATTAGCCGGAAAATAGCCAACGAAAGATGACTGGTAAATATGATCTGCATATCCTCGATTGCCATTTGCAACCAGGGCAGTTCCTGTTTTACCAGCGACGGAATAAAATGTATTCCTAAATGCTGATTTAGCCGTACCTCTGAGGCAAACCCCTTCCAGGCAGGTTTTCAATTCATAAAGGGTTTCTGAACTGCAGATTTTGTCCATTAATACAACGGGTTGGTTCTGCCTGTCAATACCTCCGGCATACTGAACTGAATTCACCAGGTAGGGTTTCATCATCTTCCCGTTGTTGGCAACTGCATTATATAATGTAAGTGTCTGAAGCGGGCTTATCAGGACTTCATACCCGAATGCCATCCAGGGGAGAGTGCTTGCACTCCAGGTTTTCGATTGTGGGGATTTAATTATGGGAGATGTTTCTCCTGCCAGGTCAACTCCAGTAACCTTGTTAAGTTTTAATTTTTTGAGGTGGTCTACAAACTGCTGTGGATGTTGTGCATAATGAGCCATAACGAGTTTTGCCATACCCACATTGGAACTGTGTTCAAAAGCTTCTTCCACTGTTACATCACTCTTTTCCTGTTTTTCTGCATCATGTACAGTGCGTGTTCCGATTTTCCAGGTTCCCCCTTCAATATTCAGGCGATCAGATAAACGCACTTCGTGATCTTCCAGCAATGATAAAAGTGTTGCGAGCTTAAAAGTGGATCCTGGTTCGGAAGCCCGGATCGCATAATTTAAATCTTCCCAATAACTTCCATCAGCCTGCTTTCCCAGATTAGCCATGGCTTTGATTTTTCCGGTCGACGTTTCCATCACGATACAGGTGCCGTGTTCGCATTCATTTTCAATCATCATGGAAAGCAGTGCATTTTCTGCTATATCCTGTGTGTTCACGTCAATGGTTGTCAAAATATCTTTACCGTTTTCGGGGTCAATTTCATATCCTTCCACCGGTATATAAGTACCGGCATTCAGGTAACGAACGAGTCTTCTTCCGTTCTCACCGCGAAGAAGGCTGTCGTAAGTTCTCTCCAAACCTACATTCTGCGCATTGTCGCGCGACAGTCCGATGGTACGGTTTGCAAGCAAACCGAATGGATTCAGTCTTTTGCTTGAGGCATCAACGATAAATCCGCTTTTATTTCTTCCTTCCCTGACTAATGGAAATGACCTGAGTTGTTTGTATTGATTAAAAGGTATGTTGCGATGAAGAAGATAATAACGATCCCCTTCCCTGTAACCCTGTAGTAATTGTTTTTTATATGCTAATGAAGACTGGTCCCTGAATAGATTTGCGAGGCAGAGAGAAAGAGAGTCCAGGTTTTCTTTGAATCGCTTTCCGTTTTTCTCCCGAAGCCCTTCTGCATCGAAATCGATATAGATATTAAAATAAGGAACCGAGGTGCTTAACATATTTCCATCTTCACTGTAAATCGTTCCTCTTTCTGCACTGAGGTCAACATATTTCTGATGCAGACTATCACTCAGCGCCCTCCAATAATTTCCCTGTACGTTCTGGATATAAAATACCCGTCCCAATACAGCTACACATATCAGTACCATTCCCAGGAAACACAGGTAAACCCTCCAAAGTATATCTCTTCTTAATTCCACCGGGTATGGGGGATATGGGTGATAAAAGTTATTTCATTTATTTTGGCTGTCGCTGAGGACCAGTGGAGGTAAAGACAGAGGTTTAATTCCAAATGGCTCAACCGCTTTGGCCAGTTCACTTTGTTTGCTTCGAAACATGACTTCACTTTTCAGGTTCTTAAATTCGTATTGCAGTTCCTGAAGTTCCCGGCCTGTTTTTCCGATATCACGCACTACCCGGTCTGCATAATGACCGTTGTATATATAAATCACTGCAAGGAAAGCGAGGAAAAGAAAAAAAGGCAGGTTGTGAACCATCCACTGATAGCGGATCAGGACCTTTCCCTTATTTTTTTTTCTTCCGAAGACTTTCATTATTCCAGTGTGATGAATAAAAAAATTAGGGTACGATTATCATACTGAGATTTCTTAGTTCGGGATTAACATTTTCATATTCTCGGGACTAAATATTTATGTTCCTTCGGTTATGCTGTTCCAAAATATTCAGGCCGGATCATTTATATTTTTTCTGCTATTCTTAATTTGGCACTTCTTGCACGCGGGTTAAGCGAAAGTTCTTTTGCGGATGGTACGATCGGCTTTTTAGTAATCGTACGGAATGGTGATTTTGATGTGGAGGATCCAAAAGGATCCTGCTCGTCTTTTTCTTCAAAATGGCCGCTTCTGAAAAACTGTTTCACCATCCTGTCTTCCAATGAATGAAAGCTGATGATCACAAGGCGGCCACCTGATTTCAATATTGCCGTTGTCTGTTCAAGCATTTCGCGTAACGCACCCATTTCATCATTTACCTCAAGGCGCAAAGCCTGAAAAACCTGAGCGAAATACCTGTTGGGATTACCTTTTACCAGATCAGCAATAGCCTGTTTAAATCCATTGACATTGCGAAAGGGCGTTTTGTTCCGGAGACTCACAATGATTTTTGCGAGTGTTTTCGCATTCGTTACTTCTCCATACAAACTGAATATTTCCTGAAGTTTCTGTTCTCCATAAGTATTCAGAATGGATGCTGCCGTAATCGACTGCCTCTTATCCATTCGCATATCCAGTTCTGCGTCTGATCGCGTCGAGAAACCACGTGTGGGTTCGTCAAACTGGTTACTGCTTACTCCCAGATCTGCGAGTATGCCATCTGCTGCCGTTACACCATGAAGACGCAGGAATCTTTGAAGATGACGAAAGTTGTGTGGTATGAAAATGAATCTTTCATCCTGCAAACTATTTTTCTTCGCATCTCCATCCTGGTCAAATCCATACAACCGGCCCTCCTTACTCAGGTGAGACAGGATCTCTGTTGAATGTCCACCTCCGCCAAAAGTGCAATCAACATAGACCCCGTTCGCCCTGATTTTCAAACCGTCCATCGCTTCTGAAAGCAATACGGGTATATGATAAGCGGGATTTGAATCCCTCATATAGTTCATTTATCGGGTTTGCCATTCATCACATCATTGGCCAGACCGCTGAAATCATCCGGTGAAAAGGTTTCAAAGAACTGTTGGTACTTAACTTTATCCCAGATTTCTATCTTGTTAACCGCTGTAACCAGCACGATATCTTTTTCCAGTCCCGCATATTCCTTCAGGTTCTGTGGTATCAGTAACCTGCCCGCTCCATCCAGCTCCATCATCGTCGCCCCATTCAAAAAATATCTCCGGAATGACCTTACCTTCGGGTCAAAATCATTCAACTTGCTGATCTGGTCAAAAATGGGCTCCCAGCTTTTCATGGGATACAGACCCAAACATTTTTCAAAACCCCGGTTTATTACAAAGGACCCCGCTTCCTCACCGGTTTGCTTTTTGAGCGAAGCTGGCAGCAGAAACCGCCCTTTTGCATCGAGCGTTACCTCGTATTCTCCAAGAAAACCATTCATTTATAAGGACTTGAAACAATGTTTTTAATAATTGACACAAAATAACACTTTTTCCCACTTTACAAAACAATTTAGAAGATTTTAATTTTTCCACAGAAATTATTCACTTTGATATGCCCAACAGGCATAGGTTTAAGTCGTTCAGAAGTACTTAATAATTAATTTACCTGTGTATAACATGTTAATCAGTGTGAATATCTGTGTATAACCTATCCTGATGCCTGAATCAACCTCAATTCCAAATGACCTTTACTTATCTGAATTCGGATACGATTTACCAGATGATAAAATCGCCCGTTATCCCCTGGAACAAAGGGATAGTTCCAAATTGCTGGTTTGGAAAAGCGGAAAAATAGAAGATGGATTATACTCCGAACTGGCTGATTATCTCCCGAAACCCTCCCTGTTGGTATTCAACAATAGCCGTGTAATTGATGCAAGGATTTTATTTCAGAAACCTAGCGGGGGACAGATTGAAATTTTTTGTCTCGAACCGGATCAGTCATTTAAAAGTATTGCACATGCTATGGAGCAGACAGGCCGGGTAAAATGGACTTGCTTAATTGGGGGTGCTTCAAAATGGAAACATGGTCAGATTCTCCGGAAAAAAATTGGCGAAATTATACTGGAAGCTCGTTTCATCGAAAAAAGAAAAGATGATTTTATTATAGAATTTTCATGGACACCTGCCAGCCTCCTCTTTGCCACCGTATTGCATCAGTTGGGAACTATCCCGCTACCACCCTATCTGAAAAGAGCTGCAGAAAGTTCGGATGCAGAAAGGTATCAAACTATTTACGCTGAGGAGTCAGGCTCAGTGGCAGCACCTACAGCAGGTCTTCATTTCAGTAAAAAACTTCTACGGGAACTTTCTGATAATAAAATAGAGTCATTATTCCTCACATTACATGTAGGGGCTGGCACTTTCATGCCAATGAAAACTGAAAAAATATCGGAACACCACATGCATGAAGAATATATTGAAGTAAGTGCAGAAGCTTTAGAAAAACTGATTTCTAAAATGCACGAACCTGTGATTGCGGTGGGGACAACCTCTTTAAGAACCCTCGAAACACTTTACTGGCTTGGATTTCTGATCAGCCTGGATAAAAATATTTCAGCTGCGGATCTGCATTTGGACCAGCAGGTACCTTATACCCGCGCACCTAATATTACAGCGAAAGAGGCCATGCATTTTTTACTAGAATGGATTAGGTTCAAACCCGGAAAAAAATTTACTACTAAAACCAGGTTATTTGTTGTACCTGGTTATCAGTTTAAAATAGTGAATGGCCTCATCACAAATTTTCATCAGCCCCAATCCACATTGTTGTTGCTTGTTGCAGCCCTGATCGGACAAGGATGGAAAAGCGTATACCAGTGGGCGTTAGATAATGATTACCGCTTTTTAAGCTATGGAGATGGTTGTTTGTTCATTTCATAATAGCTACAGTATGATCAGACTTTAATTGTTAAACCTTTTTCCTGACGGACAAGTGGAATCTCCAAAGTGAACGTAGTTCCTTTTCCTACGGAACTATCCACTTTGATACGACCGCCATGGGCATCTACGACGGACTTCACATAACTAAGTCCAAGGCCAAAGCCTTTTACATTATGCACGTTGCCGGTATGTGCGCGGAAGAATTTTTCAAAAATGCGCCGCTGGGTTTCTTTGGTCATCCCTATTCCATTGTCCTCGATCTTAATAATCATATTTTTCCCTGTACGATAGGTCTGAATACGTATTGTAAGTTTATCGCGGGAATATTTGATTGCATTATCAATCAGGTTAGAAATAAGGTTGGTAAAATGGACTTCATCTGCCTGCGCTATATCATAACCGTCTTCCAGTTGCAGGATTACGTTTGCATAAATATCTTCCAACTGAAGTTTAAAATTCTCCATTACCCGCCTGATCACATCATTGATATGCAGTGGTTGTAGTTTTAACTGCAATTCCTGCCGGTCGATCAGTGCAGCCTGCAAAATGGTTTCCACCTGTTTATTCATACGCCTGTTCTCCTCCTTAATGATTCCACTGAAATAAGCAGATTTTTCGCGGTCGTACACTACTTTCTCATTTCGCATGGCATCAACTGCCAGGGATATGGTGGCCAGCGGTGTTTTAAATTCATGCGTCATGTTATTAATAAAATCATTTTTTATCTCACTAAGTTTTTTCTGCATCAATAATGTTCTTACAGTTACGTAGAATGCACTTACAATGATCAGGGTAAAAAATATTACGCCAAATATCATCCATCTCATTTGTTTCATAACAACTGCTTCATAATCCGGAACTACAATGGAAAGCGTTTCAATTGGCTCGGCGCCATTGAGTTCCATGGTGTTGGTAATAAGCGGTAAAATGGTGCGAAGGTTATGTATGGTATCAGTAAAAGCAGCGAAATAATTTGGTGACTTTAATTCATTGTTATTTGAAAATACAGAAGAGCTGAAGCCCCCGCCAGAAAAGATACAAAATTCAAATTTTGTATCTTTCAATCCCCGGTAATTAAATGCTTTCCGCAATATATCCGACATCTCCTGATAACTAAACCGCTGTGAGATCAACAGGGGTCTCATAAGCTCCCTCCTGAATTGTTCCGAAGGCCGGAAACCAAAACTTTGTGGGGACTGAAGCAACTGACTTCCCGAAAGAGCCGTTTGTTTATACTCAATCAATTCACGGAAAACGTCTGTTGTAACGTCGTTGAGTTTATGATTGAGTTCTTCTTCTTTGTTTTCCACCATGGTCGATATCCAGTTCCATTGGATATAAATAATACCAATGAGGGAAACACTGATAAGAATAAAAATGATTGTAAAATTTTTCTTCAAGAAAGTCTGTATTTAAACTAAATTGAACCCATTGTCTGTCTACATATAGCGGGCAAATTTATTAAACAATTATCCTTCAGATTAGTTAATTTACGATATGGACAGTCCCGCGGCTGGTATCTTGCTGATCGCTGACCCGTTTCTGAAAGATCCCAATTTTAAAAGATCGGTCATTTTCCTTTGCGAACACCAAAGTGAGGGAAGTTTCGGTTTTTTGTTAAATAAAACCTATGAACATAGCCTAAAAGATCTGGTAAACAACGCAGATGATCTTGAAATCCCGGTTTATTTCGGTGGGCCGGTCCAAACTGATACCATTCATTTTCTTCATCAGTACCCCGAATTGATCAAGGGCGGATACCAGGTAATAGATGGAATTTACTGGGGTGGAAATTTTGAAATAGCACTGGAACTCATTCGTTCAGGGAAAATCAAAACCTCTAAAATCCGTTTCTATATCGGGTACTCAGGCTGGGCGGGTGGACAACTGGAAGATGAGTTAAAGGAAAAATCCTGGTTACAGGCCAAAGCAAACCAAAAACTCATTTTTCATAAAAAAACTGATGAAATCTGGAAAGATGCCATCCGGCATCTGGGGGGAAACTACCTGATGATGCTCAATTTTCCAATTGATCCACAATTGAATTAGGCCTAACGCAAAAGGCGTAAAGCTACAGGCTTTTAATAATTTGCATTTCGCAAATTAAATCCGTCAACCGTCAACCGTCATATCGCCTTCGCCCCTTCAACCAAAACAGTTACGCGGTTTGCCAACACTTCCACAAATCCACTCCTGATTTCAAATAATGTAGAATGATTCTTATCATTTAATACCTTGATACGGCCACTTTTCAATGCACTTATCAGCGCTGCATGTTTATCCAGCACTTCAAAAGATCCTGAAACGCCGGGAAGCTGTACACCATATACTTCGTCACTGAATAATTTACGTTCGGGAGTAAGTATTTCTAGATTCATATAGAAAAAGTATGGGAGTATGGGAGTATGGGAGTATGGGAGTTTATATTCACATTCCCATACTCCCATACTCCCATACTTATTTTATCCTTGTGCCTGTGCCATCAACTTCTTTCCCTTTTCAATTGCATCATCTATTGTACCAACCAGGTTGAATGCTGCTTCCGGATAATCATCCACTTCACCATCCATTATCATATTGAATCCGCGAATCGTTTCTTCAATTGGAACCAGCACGCCTTTCAAGCCGGTAAAGGCTTCAGCAACATGGAAAGGTTGTGAAAGGAATCGTTGTACTTTACGAGCCCGTGAAACGATTAATTTATCTTCATCACTTAATTCATCGAGGCCCAGGATCGCAATAATATCCTGCAATTCTTTATATCGCTGTAAAACAAGTTTCACTCGGTTGGCGCAATCATAATGGGCGTCTCCTACAATTTTCGGTGTAAGGATTCTCGAAGTGGAATCCAATGGATTCACTGCCGGATATATTCCCAGATCCGCAATCTTACGATCCAAAACCGTTGTGGCATCCAAATGAGCAAAAGTCGTTGCAGGTGCCGGATCGGTCAGATCATCCGCAGGTACATATACAGCCTGTACAGACGTTATTGAACCGTTTTTGGTAGATGTGATCCTTTCCTGCATCAACCCCATTTCCGTAGCCAGTGTAGGCTGGTATCCAACAGCAGAAGGCATACGTCCGAGAAGTGCTGACACTTCAGACCCTGCCTGCGTAAAACGAAATATATTATCAACAAAAAACAAAATGTCACGTCCCTGTCCCTTTCCGTCTCCGTCACGGTAATATTCTGCAATCGTCAAACCGCTGAGGGCCACGCGTGCACGCGCTCCGGGTGTTTCAGTATTTGCCGGAGTGGGAGAACGTACGCGTGAAGGAAATGATCTCATGCGTGAAATGATTGAAGCCGGTATTATGA